>JACXTT010011996.1_pt1 | contig 11532 bp, 13 predicted proteins | sample 9270951 | NCBI WGS metagenome assembly JACXTT01 (sample SAMN15532306, study PRJNA645909) | rock metagenome | isolation source: weathered quartz diorite | place: Puerto Rico | collected 2017-06-21 | reverse complement strand
ATCCCGGCGACGTGCCACCGGTTCGTGCAGGGCATCGCCACGCCGTACTGCGGGACTCGGCCAACGACCACGCAGTCGGTCGCGCGCCAGTGGGACGAGGAGACGCTCGCGGCGATCCGCCGCGACAACCCGCGTCCACCCGTCCACGCCCGCAACCTCTTCCACGTCTCGATGGCGATGTACAACGCGTGGGCGGCGTACGATGGCACCGCGAAGCCGTATCTCTCGAACGAGCACGCGACTTCCACCGACGTCGAGGGTGATCGTGCGGTCGCGATCAGCTTCGCCGCCTACCGTGTGCTGTCGGAGCGCTACTCCGCCGCCCTCGCCCTCGGATCGGACGCGTCGCAGGCGAGCTTCGACGCACGGATGATCGCGCTCGGCTTCGACAAGAGCTACACCTCGACGACCGACCCAACGCCGGCGGCGCTCGGAAACCACATCGCGGCGGCCGTGATCGCCTTCGGACAGAGCGACGGCGCCAACGAGGCGGCCAATTACGCCGATCCGACCTACATGGCGGTGAACCAGCCGCTGGTCGTCAAAGTCCCCGACATCGATTTCGCGACCATCATCGACATCAATCACTGGCAGCCGCTCGCCCTCGACGTGATGATCGGTCAGAACGGCGTGCCGCTGCCGGGCAACATCCAGAAGTTCGTCGGCTCGCAGTGGGGCAAGGTGACCCCGTTCGCGCTGATGGATGTCTTGCCCAGTGATGTCGACCCGGGCCCCCAGCCGAAGCTCGGCGACCCGGTGACCGACACCATCTTCAAGGATCAGGTGAAGCAGCTCGTCGATCTCAGCGGCGAGCTCACTCCGGACGACGGGGCGATGATCGACATCTCGCCCGCTCTACGAGCCACCCCGTCCGGCTTGCCGGGCGGGCCCGGCAACAACCCGCTCGAGACGAACGACGGGCTCGGCTACCCCGCGAACCCCGTCACGGGGCAACCCTACGCGCCCCAACTCGTGCCGCGCGGCGACTTCGGGCGCGTCATCGCCGAGTACTGGGCGGACGGTCCGACCTCGGAGACGCCGCCCGGACACTGGAATCTGCTGGCCAACACGGTCGCCGACGACCCCCGCTTCGAGAAGCGGTTCGGCGGGACCGGGCCATTGCTGAGCGCGCTCGAGTGGGACGTGAAGACGTACTTCGCCGTCAATGCCGCCGTGCACGACGCGGCCATCGCATGCTGGGGGGCGAAGCGAAAATACGACGGCGTGCGACCGATCACGATGATCCGCTACATGGGGAAGAAGGGCCAGTCGTTCGATTCTATGCAGCCGTCGTACGACCCGAGCGGGCTACCGCTCGAGCCGAACGTGATCGAGCTCATCACGCCGCAGACCGCCGCGCCGGGTGGCAAGCACGCCGACCTGGTGGCAGCCGGCGCGCACGTGAACGACATCGCGATCTTCGTCTGGCCGGGAGGTCCCGCCGATCCGACCACGCAGCATAGCGGCGTCAAGTGGATTCTCGCGAAGGGATGGAATCCCTACCAGCGGAATACCTTCGTCAGCCCGGCGTTTCCCGGCTACTACTCGGGCCACAGCACCTTCAGCCGCGCGGCGGCCGAGGTGCTGGCGGCGATCACGGGAAGCCCCTTCTTCCCGGGCGGTCTCGGCGAGTTCCTCGCCCCCCAGAACCACTTCCTCAAGTTCGAGGAGGGCCCCTCGATCGATGTCCGGCTCCAGTGGGCCACGTACTTCGATGCCGCCGACCAGGCTGGACAGTCGCGTCTCTGGGGCGGCATCCACGTCATCGCCGACGACTTCAAGGGTCGCCACAGCGGGCAGGCGATCGGCCTCGCGGTGTTCAAGAAGGCCACGTCCTACTTCGCCGGGACGCCGAGGCCCTAGACGTAGCGCGCCAAGCCGTCGGGATGGGTGCGCTTGTAGCCGCGGTAGCGGGCGCAGAGCGGGTAGAGCGCGACGACGACGGCCAGCCCGCCGAGCCAGGCGGCGAGGAGCCCCGCCCCGTGCGCGAGGCCGAGCGCGCCGGCCACCAGCACGAGCACGTGGACGTGCAGCAGGTAGAAGAAGAGGGCCGTCTGCCCGAGCAGCGCGAGAAGACCCGCCCGCTCCGGCACCGCCAGGAAGGCCGCCAGCAGCACTCCCATGAGACCGAGCTCCAGCGACGTGTAGGCGAGGCTCGGGGGGTACTTGCTCACGTGGAGCCACTGCACGAGCGACCAGTCGTCGCGGACGAGCCGCATGTTCCCGTAGGCGTTCGCCCCCCGGACGGCGACGAACAGCACGAGGGCGGCGACGCCTCCGAGCGCGAGGAAATCCCCCGCGTGTCTGGACGACGCGCGCGGGAGCCAGCGGCCGAAGGACCAGCCGAGCAGCATGATCGCGAGCCACGGGAGAAGCGGGTAGGCGACGATCACCGGTCCGAGCTCCCCGCCGGTGAGAAGGAGCGCGACCAGGGGGCCTGGCCTGTTCCCGCTCGCCAGCAACGCCGCGCCCGTGAGCGCCTCGCCGGCGACGACGAGGCTGACGGCGATGATGACCAGCGTTCGGTCCGAGAGCCGCCGGAGCACGGCCATCGCGACCATCCCGAATCCGATCGCGTACAGGACCTGGAGGAGCACGCGCCCGGGTAGAAACACCCAGGACATCCAGAGCGGGTCGAGCGCCGCGATGAAGAGTCCGCGGGTGATGATGAAGCGGTCGAGCGCGCGTTCGCTCTCGCCACGCGTCTGCCGGCGCGCGACGCTGAGCGCGAGGGCCGTCCCGGCGAGGAAGACGAACGTCGGGGCGCAGAGGTGCGATATCCAGCGGGTGAGGAACTGCGCGGCGGGGAGCGCCGAGCCGGGCTGGTACAGCGTCGGGCCGTCGGTGACGAGCCGGCCGGCGTTGAACACGCCCGAGGCATGGTCGACCGCCATGAGGACCATGACGAGGCCCCGCAGGCGGTCGAGCGGGATCAGGCGTGCGGGCGGCTCGCGGGCCGGGCCGGGCGATGGATCGGTCGGCAGCGGGCGGGCCACGCGCGGTCGTAGCAGATCGTGGCGCGCCGGCGGTAGCTCCGGTCGGCGGTCAGGCCGCGCGGAGTCGGCTCGAGAGCGCCCGGTCCGCGGCCACCTCGATCGCGGTCCACGCGAGCGCGAGCGCGCCGTCGAGGAGCGCCCGGTCCGCCGCCCCGGTCACGCAATGGGCGGCGAACTCCGGCTGGTGGTTCACGGCGGGCAGCGACTCGATGCCGATCAAGGGGTGGATGCTCGGCAGGACGTGCGACACGTTCCCCATGTCGGTCGACGCGGCGGCGCGCTCGAGGAGCGCGCTCAGGTCCGGAAACGACCGGCCGAGCGCCTCCGCGTTCCGGCGATAGACCGCGGCGAGCGCCGCGTCGTGGCGAACCTCCGCGTACTCCGGACCGCTCGGTCGAACCTCGAGCGCGGCGCCGGTTGCGAGGGCGCCCGCCTCGAAGCAGCGGAGGACCTTGCCTCGGATGTCGTCGAGGTCGCCGAGCGTCGTGGCCCGGACCATGTAACTCGCCGCGGCGTGCGCCGGCACGATGTTCGGCGCGTCGCCGCCGTCGGTGACGATGCCGTGCACCCGGTCGCCGGCACGGATGTGCTGGCGGAGGAGCCCGATCGCGGTCTGCGCGACGGTGAGTGCGTCTGCCGCGTTCACCCCGCGCTCTGGGAAGGCCGAGGCGTGGGCCGCCTTCCCCGTGTAGTGCACGTCGAAGTGTGACCAGGCGAGGGTGGGTGGCTCGACGGCGTCGACCGGCGCCGGGTGGACCATCAGCGCCGCGTGCACGCCGGCGAACGCGCCGCGCTCGAGGAGGAGGATCTTCCCCCCGCCGCGCTCCTCGGCCGGCGTGCCGACGACCGTGACCGTGAGGCCGACGTCGTCCGCCACCCGGGCGGCGGCGATGCCCGCGCCGAGCGAGGCCGCCGCGATGATGTTGTGGCCGCAGGCGTGGCCGATGCCGGGCAGGCAATCGTACTCGGCGCAGAAGGCGACGTGGAGCGGGCCCGACCCGGCGCGGGCGACGAAGGCGGTCGCGAGCCCGCCGACGTTGCGGGTCACCCGGAAGCCGGCGGCATCGAGCAGGTCTGCGCACCAGGTGGCAGCCTGTTCCTCTTCGAAGGCGAGCTCCGGCCGCGCGTGGATGCGGTGGCTCAGCGCGACGAGCTCGGCCCGCGTTCGCTCGATGCCCTCCCGGGCGCCCGCCTTGGCGTCCATCTCACGGTCCTCCCCGCCGCTCCTTCACCCGCGGCCGCCGGCACGTCAAGACCTCGCCAGGCACCTCCATCTGGCCCGCCGCGGAGGTGACCGCCGTTGGATTTTGCTTGCCTACCATGGTATGCGAGCGAGGCGTCGGGTTAGCTTGCTGGCGGTGGGGAGGAGGCGGCGGATGCACTACCATGTGCTGCTGATCGACGATCACGGCGAGCACCTGGAGTCTGCCTCGACCTTCGGTACCCAGCGGGAGGCGGAAGAGCAGGCGGCGACGGTGGTGCGCGAGATCGACGGGCCGGGGTGGAGCGGGAAGCGCTATCCGGGCCGCGTGTGGCGCCCACAGGAGATCGCCGTCTACCTCGACCGTCGCGCCCTGGAGCGTCAGGAGACGCATCTCGAGCTGGCGATCCTGCGCTGCAATCCGAAGGCGAACGGCCACGACCCCGGGTGCTACCTCGACCATCGGGGACTTCGCTGGTGAGCGCGGGCCGCGGCGAGGGGAGGGGCGGATGATGGCGAGGACGGTGGAGACGCGGGCCGAGGAGGTGGAGCGGCTGACCGGACGGATCGCGCTGCTTCTCGAGGAGACCGCGCATCAGGGGCTGCTCGCGCTCCGGCTGCTCATGCAGGCGCGTGAGCTCGCGCTCGAGGCGGTGGACGAAGACGAGACCCTCCGGCGCATCCTGAACACGCTGGAGGAGCGCCTCGCGAGTCTCGAGCGGGAAGGGCGGGAGCGCCTCCGTCAGGCCCGTCGTCTGCTGCGCGAGGTGAGCCCCGAGCGCTGAGGGCGTCGGCCGCCCGCCCGCTCAGCGGGGCTTGGGGACACGCTCCACGCGCTCGCAGCGGTAGCGCAGCTCGAGCTCGGCCGGCGTCATGCGCGCCGCCGTCGGGGGCTCCTTCGCCTCCTTCTCGAGCGCGGCCTGCATCTTCTCGCGCCGCTTCTGGTTGCAGACGTAGGCGGTGCCGTAATCGTCGACCTTCTTCCAGGACGAGAGCGGCGCATCCACACGTTGTCCTGCCGGATTGAACAGGAGCAGCCACCCCCCGTACAGCACCATCGCCGCCAGCGGACGATTCCTCGGCATCAGCTGCGTGTGCTCGACCGGACCGTTGCTGTCAAGAGAACGCGCTCGTCCCCCGCCGCCTAGTGAACCTGCCCCGAATCCGGGGCGACCATCAGGCCCGACTCGTCCACCGCCTCGAGGTCATCGCCGACGATCTGGTTCAGGAGGTGGAGGTCCGCGTCGTTCCAGCGGGGATCCGGCGCCCCGGTGATGAACCACGCGGATCCGTTGTCGGCGACGAACATCCCGTACTTCTTGAGCGCGGTCAGGATCACCTGGTTCGCGGCCGAGAAGGTCCCGATCGGTACCGAAGCCTTCAGCCGGAAGCGGGCGCCCATGGGCGGGAGCATCGGGTCCGAGTCGGAGGAGGCCAGGTGGCGCGCCGGCCAGAGATACATGGCCTGCGTGCGCGGGGTCGTGAAGCGGAGCGCATGGTTGATGGCGCCGCTCGCGACCTCGTCGTAGCGGACGAGCCCGGGGAGAATCGGAAGGCCGGCGGCGTCCGCCGAGGTCCAGCCCGCCGGACGGAGGGCGTTCGAGCCGAGGTCCCAGAAGGCGCCGCTGGCGACCCGCCAGAGCGCGCCGCGCTGCTTCCGGTGGGCGTCGAACATCTCGTAGAGGCCGCAGCTCCCGGCCTGAACGACCAGCACGTGGTGGTCGCTCCCCGCTTCGCGCGGGGCCTTCGGCGGGACGGGATAGGGCCCCGGATCGCTCTCGTCGCCATACGCGGTGAAGACGATCGTCGCCGGCGCCTGGTCGGCGGCTGCTGCGGCGTACGGGATGCCGATCTTGCGCGTGCCGAAATCGGGATGGAGCCCGGTCGTTGCGCCGATCGACGCCACCCAGTCCGCCGAGCGCGCATGGACGGGAAGGCCGGAGATGTCCGCATTCCAGACGTTGTCCGGTGGAAAGAGCGCGCAGGGGACCGGATCGAGCGGGATGCGCGGGTTCCACGCCAGCGCCGCGACGGGGACCGCGACGAGCGCGGCCAGTACGCCGGCGCGGACGAGGTTCCGGGAGGTTCGCATCATCTTTCCGACGATGGCGTACGGGCCCACCGCGTGCAACCCGAGCCGCCGGGCGCGCTCACGGGCCGCACGTCGTCCAGTCGACGTCCCAGAAGCGGGGGACCGGCGGGGCGAGCTCGAAATGGCCGCCGAAGCACTCGAAGCTCGGCTGATGGGACAGCCGCTCCTTCACGAGGTGGAGGAATTCTTCGAGCGGCCGTCCGGCCGGGTCGCCGAGATCGAGCCGGCGGTGCTGCCCGCACTTCCGGCAGCGCACGTCGACCCGCATGGCGGGCGCGGACGTCACTTCCCGCCGGTGGCGCGCTTCTTCACGCCTTTGGCGGCGCCGAGGAACGCCTCGCGCGTCCCGGCGGCGAGGACGCCGATCGGTACCGCCTGCGCCATGCCCTGGCCTTCCTTCACGACGAACGTGCTCCGCACGAGGCAGCGCTTGCCGTCGGGCGAGGCCTCGAGCTCGTAGTGCCCGTCGTTGTAGTTGAGGTCGCTGTTGATCGTCGTGAAGTCGATCTGCCGCTTGTCCGGGTAGAACGTCCACTTCACCTTGGCGTTCGACTGCCGGCCGATCACGCGCTGCGCGATCTGGATCGTCTTGGTGTTCCCGTCGACGCTGAGAATCTGTGCGCGATCGACGCCCGGGACGAAGTCGGGGTAGTGCTCGACGTCCGTCAGCGCCTCGTAGACGGGGTCGCAAGCGGCATCGACCAGCGACCAGTACTCGAGCTGCTGGCCGTCGTCCTTCTTGGAGGTCTTTTCGCGCAGGAGGAAGTTCTCGGGGCTGCTCCAGTCGACCCCCGTCTCGCCACACGCGACGAGAAGGATTACGAGTCCCGGGACCAGACGTCTTGCGATCGCCATGGCCACCTCCCTGGTGAGTCCCGGCTAACACCCGATTCCCGCCCTGGTCAACGGGTGTGGTAGACGTTCGCCGATGGACGGCACGTCCGCGCCGCGCGCCCCCCGACCGCTCGCGATCGACTGCTGGCTGAATCCGGGCATGGGGCTCGCGACCGAGCGCCCCGACTACCTCGTCCGGGTCGCGCGCGACTACTTCCATCGCGAGCAGGAAACCTTCGCGCACACGCCGATCGAGGAGCTCCTGCGCGAGATGGACGCCGCCGGGGTCGAGGGCGCGATCGTCTCCATGAACCCGCACGACCCCGCGCCGATCGCCGAGCTCACGCGCGCCTTTCCCGGGAAGTTCATCGCCTCGACCGTCGTCGACCCGATGGGCGGGATGGAGACGCTGCGGCTGGTCGAGCGCCTGGTCGCCGAGCATGGGCTCCGCCTCGCGCGCGTCGTCCCGTTCCTGGTGAACAAACCACCGAACGACAAGGTGTACTACCCGCTCTATGCGAAGTGCGTCGAGCTCGACCTGCCGATCTCGGTGAACACCGGCATCCCCGGGCCGCCGATGCCCGCCGAGCCGCAACGCCCGCTCTACCTCGACGAGGTCTGTCTCTTTTTCCCGGAGCTGAAGCTCATCATGGCGCACGGCGCCGACCCGTGGTGGGGTGAGGCGATCCGGCTCCTGCTCAAGTATCCGAACCTCTACATGATGACGTCGGCCTACGCCCCGAAGTACCTGCCGGCCGAGCTGATCCATTTCATGAACACGCGCGGCACCCACAAGGTCCTGTTCGCCTCGGACCATCCCGTGCTCTCCTTCCAGCGCTGCCTCGACGAGGCCGCCGCGCTGCCGTTCCGCGACGGCGTCCTCGCACGCTATCTCCGGGAGAACGCGCTCGCGCTCTTTCGCTGGGATCGCGGGTGATTCACCCGTCCCGGGTCGGCTGCTAGGGTCGGGCGCGATGTGGTTTCATGTGCTCGCGTGCGATTACGACGGCACGCTCGCGACCGCCGGACGGATCGCGCCCGAGACGATGGCGGCCCTCCGCCGCGTGCGCGAGTCCGGACGCCGGGTGGTGATGGTCACCGGCCGGCAGTTCGAGGATCTCCTCGCGGTGTGCCCGGAGATCGACTTCTTCGATCTCGTGATCGCCGAGAACGGTGCGGTGCTCCACGAGCCGCGCGCCAAGCGCACGGAGAACCTCGCCGAGCCGCCGCCGGCTGCCTTCCTGCGCGCGCTCGAGGAGGAGGACGTGCCGTTCTCGACCGGGCGCGTGATCGTCTCGAGCGTCGTCCCGCACGAGGTCGCGATCCTCGAGGTGATCAAGCGGCTCGGACTCGAGCTGCACATCATCTTCAACAAAGAGGCGGTGATGGTGCTGCCGAGCGCGGTCTCGAAGGCGACGGGGTTGCGCGAGGCGCTCCGCCGGCTCGGCGTGTCGCCGCACAACACGGTGGGGGTCGGCGACGCGGAGAACGACCACGACTTCCTGCGACGGAGCGGGTTCGCGGTCGCGGTCGCGAATGCCGTACCGGCGCTCGCCGAGGCCGCCGATCTGGTGACGCGGGCCCCGAACGGTGCCGGCGTGCGGGAGCTGATCGACGGGCCGCTCCGCGACGACCTCGACGCCTACCACCCGCACCTGCTCGAGCGCGTCGTCGAGCTCGGAACCGCGGTGGACGGCACGCCGGTTACTTATCCGGTCCTCGGCCCGAACCTCCTCGTCACCGGGCTGTCGGGAAGCGGCAAGTCGACGCTCACCGGCGTGTTCGTCGAGCGCCTGGTGCGTGCGGAGTACGTCGTCTGCCTGCTCGATCCGGAGGGAGACTACCGGCCGCTCGCCGAGCACGAGGGGATCGTCGTGTTGAACAGCGAGTCGGGCACCGAGGAGACCCGCAGCCGCGAGGTCGAGACGCTCCTCCGGCATCGCTCGACGTCGGTCGCGATCGATCTCTCCGCGCTCGACCGCGAGGAGAAGATCCGCGCCGCCGCGCGCTTCCTGCGCGCCGTGCACGGCCTCCGCGCCGAGAGCGGGGCGCCGCACTGGATCGTGGTGGACGAGGCGCATCATCTCTTTCCCCCGGGGGGTGGTCCGGCCGAGGAGGCGCTCGGCAAGGTCGGGCGCGGTATCTGCCTGGTGACCCATGAGCCCGACCGGCTGGCGCCGGCGGTGCTCGGCGCCGCGCGGCACGTGCTGTCGACCTCGATCGCGGCGGTCACGACGACGCTGCCCCTCCTCCGGCGCGAGCACATCCCGGGCGGAGACCTCGCGACGGGCGAGGCGCTCGACGTGGCGCTCGCCGAGGGCGCGCCGCCGGCGGTGCGGCGCTTCCGCGTCGCGCCGCGCGAGACGGATCACAAGCGCCACGTGAAGAAGTACGCCACCGGCAAGCTACCGCCCGAACGCTCGTTCCGCTTTCGCGGCCCGGCCGGCGCCCTCGACCTCGTCGCCCACAACCTGGAGACCTTCACCATGCTCGCCCGCGGTGTGGACGACGCAACCTGGCTCCACCACCTGCGAAACGGCGACGTGTCGCGCTGGTTCGCCGAGGAGATCAAGGATGCGGCGCTCGCCGACGAGGTACGCGCACTCGAGCGGGACGGCGACGCGGCCGCCACTCGCGCCGCGGTGCTCGAGGCGATCGGGCGGCGCTACACGCCGGTCGCCGCGCCCGATGCCGCGCGTGACCAGCGTGGTCGCGCTGGTGTATAGCGCCCGGCGCTGACGATGGGCTACGTCGACAGGCACCTGACGGCGGGGGAGGAGGTCGTCTTCCGGACGCGGCTGCATCCCGTCATCTTCGCGGGCACGGTGTTCTTCGCCGCCTGCGTGATCGGGATCGTGGTGCTGATCGTGGCGCGGAACGACCTTCCCCCCGAGACCGTCCGGCTCCTCTGGCTCGCCGGCGTGGTGATCGCGCTCGGGGCGTTCGTCACCCCGATCCTCCGCTGGCGCACCTCGGAGTTCGCGGTGACGACCCGGCGCGTGCTGGTCAAGGTGGGACTCCTCTCGGTGCACTCGCTCGAACTCATGTTGCCGAAGGTCGAGGCGATCGGCGTCGACCAGGCGCTCGCCGGGCGCCTGCTCGGCTACGGGACGCTGCGCATCGTCGGCACCGGCGGGACGGTGGAGGAATTCGCGCGGGTCGCGCGCCCGGACGCCCTCCGCGAGGCGGTCGTGCACCAGTCGGCCACCTCCGCCACCGCGCGCGCGCGTTGAGTCGGAACGCGGCTACTGGAGGTCGAGGCGGCGGCAGACCGGCGGCTCGGGCCCGTCCGGGCACGCGAGCGGGACGCGGGTGCGCGTGCTCCGGGCCTCCGTCCACTCGGCGCTCCCCGGCAGCCACACCAGACACACCCGGTCGACGATCTGCCAGCAGTCGAGCGCGCCGCGCACGTACCGCAGGTGCGCGCGGCAATAGTCGAAATTCCCCGCGGATAGACTGGGAAACAGCCGCACGTCGTCCCAGCACTCGAGGGCGGGCACGGAGAGCCCGGGAAGCACCTGCGCGCCCCCCGGCAGGCTTCCGAACAGCACGGCGAGCACCGCCGTCAGACCCGCCAAGCTCGCCCTCACGCGCGCACGATAACACGCGTAGTGGCTCGAGGTCGCGCGCACCGACGAGGGGAGGCCATCGGGCGGCCAGCGATCTCGCTGGCGGCTGCACGGAGGGCATCGGCCGCCGTCCTCTGGGGAGTACGCCCCGATTCGGAAGGGGGGCGGAGCTACGATTCAGAGGGCCGCGGCACCCGCCACGCGAGGTCCCGCGGCCCTCCCGAGGACGTCAGGACGCGCGCGCGCGCCTGCGCTCGCGCCCGCGCGACTCGCGGGACAGCTTGTCCTGCAGTGCGCTCACGACGAAGTCCATGACCGACACGTCGGATTTTACGCAGTAGAGCTTCAGTTCCCGATGAAGCTGCTTCGGAATCCGCGTCGCCAGCTGGACCCAGACCTCACCTTCGCTTGTCATCTAGCCTCCCTTCCACCGGTCCCGATGGACACGGCTACGTTGGCGTATAACTATCGTGGCAGCCTGCGGACTGCAACCCCGAATACGCGAATTCCCGCATGCATCTCTATGCTATCTACGAGGCAAGCGTGACTTGAGGTGCGGAGACTTTGCCGAGGCCTTCGGGATCACGTGTTTCCGGGATGAGGACCCCGAAATCTCCTGCAAAGGCGTGACTGCTGGCCGCCAGCAGCGGCGAGCCGGCCGTCCGTCGTAGACCAACAGGCACCCCCGATGCCAAGACCGACGCCCGGCGCACGAGGGCGTGAGCCTGTGGTCGAGAGCGCGGCTACGCCTGGTGCGAGCGCTGCTGACGGGCAGTGCCGCGCGATCGGGCGAGCTTCTCGGCCAGCGCAGCCCGCACGAAGGTCTGCATACGGACGTCG
>JACXTT010011995.1_pt1 | contig 11533 bp, 13 predicted proteins | sample 9270951 | NCBI WGS metagenome assembly JACXTT01 (sample SAMN15532306, study PRJNA645909) | rock metagenome | isolation source: weathered quartz diorite | place: Puerto Rico | collected 2017-06-21 | reverse complement strand
TGATTGCGACGCTCATTCTTTTGATCGGTCTTGTCGGCGTGGCGCAACTTGTGCCCGCATCCATTCTCATCAATCAAAAAGGGCGGATGGACTCGACTTCGCTGGTATTTGCGCAGCGCGAGTTGGACCAGATGCTGGGGCAGAAGTTGGCGGCGACGAGCTTTGCGGAAGCAAACAACATATTGTGCCAGGGAGCTTTCTGCGGGCTGGGCGACGCGAGTAACCCAGGCGTGGCGGTTGGCAATCCGCTCATCTGGGTTGGGTCACGGCCGCTCATCGATTTTTCCGGCGCCCCGGTGGACAACTATAGCTTCACCTACTCCGATCCGAATGATCCCTTCAAAGTGACGTACGACGTGCGCTGGGCGGTCGTCACGTCCGTGAATGGAGGCGCGGTTACGGGGAAACGGTTTTTTGTGGGAGTGCGGCAATTGGGAGGCCCCGGCTTTGTTCCGGCGGTAACCCTGGACGCGACGGTGGGAAGATGAGCAGGCGCCCAGCTTCGCGAATGGCTGGATTTTCGCTTGTGGAATTGCTCACTGCGCTGGCCGTTTTCATGATTATTTGCGGAGTTGCGTTCGGCATGCTGACGCAGGCGATGAAAAAATACCGCACGGATTCGCAGCTGCTCAACTCGTTTCAGGAAGCGCGATTTGGATTGGACCAGATGGTGCGCGATATAGACGATGCAGGCTTTCCTCCGCGCAACCAAATTCAATCGGGTACAACGCCGTCGCCCAACAAATACGCGGTCTCCGCGTTCGCTTGGGGCGGGAATACGTATCCGTTTGGGTCATGCAGCATTGGAGGAAGCTGCAGTGTGCCCGGCGCTTACGACATCATGATAGAGACGGACATCGACCCGCAGAACAACAATGGCGTCGAATGGGTGCGCTACAGGCTGGGCGCAACAGACGGGACCAATCCCACAACGCTCTACCGGGGAGTCATGTCGAAGTCGAGCATTACATCTCCAGACCCGGCGATCTTATCGAACGACACGCTTGTGCCGTACGTTCAGAATGTGATGAACAATCCCCCAGCTGCCCAACTTGCTCAGCTGCAGGCTGAATATCCCTCCATGTTTCCGGGAGGCAATCCCGTTCCAGTTTTCCAATACCTTTGTGAATCAAAGCCTGAGCCCACAGACTGCACGGGTGCGGGTCCAGGCCCGCCGCCGACTACGAATGATCCGAAGCACGTGGTGGCGGTCATCATTACTTTGATCGTGCAGTCGCCCGTGCCGGACACAAACGGGCGGCTTCAGGTGGTGCAATTGAAGGGGCAAGGGCGGCGCATCAATCCAGACTACTGAGGACCAGATTACTGAAGGGGACCGTATTTACTGGGATAAGGAAGGAACGCACGGAACCGTTGAAAGCTGCAAAAAAAATTCGACGAAGGGGCGAACAGTCCGGCATTGCGTTATTGCTTGCGATTTTCGTGCTGCTCCTCGTTTCGGTAGTGGGCCTGGCGATGATGGCGGCCTCGGGAACAGAAACTACCCTGACTGGAAATTATCGTTCCTCCACGGGGGGCTATTACGCAGCGCTATCCGGCCTGGAAGAAGCGCGCGGGCGCCTGCTGAGCCTTGTCCCATTTGGCACAACGATGCCGCTCGGGCAGGCGTATTACATCATTAATCCGCTGGGCGGTGAGACAGTAGATCCGACGAGCGCGAATCCTGCTAACTATCCGGATACGGAATTTGCACAAGAGTTTGGTAGTGCGCCGTCCCCCGTGCAGACGTTTGCTTCCACGCCAAGCTTTGCCGGTCAGCCAAACGCCTTCTACAAATGGGTTCGCATCAACGGAGTGACTGAGAAGGCGCTGGGCATCAACGTGAATAATAGCGGCGGCCTGAATACGAATCAGCTGATCTATTTCGACGGTGCGAATTTGACGCGTACTGTAACGCCGTATCAAGCGCTTGGAATTACGGCACTTGCCGCGCTTCCCGATGGGAGCCGTAAACTTTTGCAATACATTGCGGCGCCAGTCATCCTGCAATTGCAAATTCCTTTACAGGCTGCGTTGACGCTCGAAGGACCCGGCACCGTGGCCAACATAGTTACTTTTAATCAGCCGCCAGGTGCTTCCTATTCGTTCCAAGTGAACGGAAACGATCAAGCGCCCGGAAGCAGCGGAGGCTTGACCTGCACGCCGCAGCCGACGCTGCCAGCGATTGGTGTTTTGAATTCCAACGACTACAGTTATTTGCATGACGCCGATCTGATATCGCCTCATCCTGATCACTACACCGGGAGTGGCGGCACGGCCACGGTACCCAGTATTTCTTTTCCGTATGTGACACCGGTACATCAGGGAAATCCAAGCTACGACATGACCGACCCCGCCTCATTGTTGGATTTGGTGCAGCTGATCCAGGGCAGTGCGGATGCTGTTTTGACCGGTCCGGCCACGGCGGGGAATATGCCTCCCGGAATGTCGTTTGGGAATCCGCAGACGGTGGTAGTCAAAGGAGATTTGACGCTATCGGGTGGATTCACGGGTTATGGTTTGCTCGTGGTGACCGGGAAGCTGACGTATACAGGCGATTCGGGCTGGAAGGGAATCGTGCTGGTGATCGGCCAGGGCGTTGTGGAGGAGACCGGATCGCTGGACGGCGGCGAATTTGACGGGGCCTTTTTTGTGGCTAACACCGGTAACGGAACGACGCTCGGGCCGGCCTCTTACTCGGTGGCGAGTCCGGGCGGCAAAGGCATTTATTACAATTCTTGCTGGGTAGCGGCGGCGCAAAAACCGATCAAGTACGTAGTGCTTTCCTTTCACGAAATTCCGTATTCGTAAACCTCGGGCCGTTTTTGGTGTGCTTCCTGCCTGGCTGTATACTAAGCAGATGCAAACGAGCCGAAAGAGCGCGCAGACGGACGTGGCACCGCACGGAACGACCGTATTGTGTGTGCGCAAAGACAATAAAGTGGTGCTGATCGCGGACGGGCAAGTCACCATGGGCGATCACGTGATGAAACACTCGGCCAAAAAAACGCGGCGATTGTTTCAGGATAAAGTTGTTGCAGGGTTCGCAGGTTCGACGGCGGATGCGATTTCTCTGTTTGAACGCTTTGAGGGGAAGCTGCAGGAGTTTTCAGGGAATCTGCAGAAGGCCGCAGTGGAATTGGCCAAGGAGTGGCGGAAGGATCGCGCGCTGCGACACCTGGAAGCGCTGCTGATCGTGGCGGACACGAAGGGAACGTTTATTTTGTCCGGCAACGGCGACGTGATTGAGCCGGACGATGGGATTGTCGCGATCGGCTCGGGAGGAACGTTCGCGCTTGCGGCCGCGCGGGCGCTCATGAAACATTCGAAGCTTGGGGCGAAGGATCTGGCGCTCGAGGCGATGCGCATCGCCAGTGAGATTTGCATTTTTACCAACGCGAACTTTACAGTGGAAGAGTTGTAGGGGCAACGTACAGAGCAGTATCCTGATTCTCAGAGACTGACTTCAAGAAAAACAAATGGCAAGCAAGTCCGATAAAGAACTGATTTTCATGCCGAACGGCGGAGCGCCGGCGCAGACCGAGGGTGAGGAATTTCTGCCCGCCTTAGACGAGATGACGCCGCGCGAGATCGTGGTTGAGCTCGACAAGTACATCGTCGGGCAGGCGGCGGCGAAGCGCGCCGTGGCTGTGGCGCTGCGAAACCGCGTGCGGCGGCAAAAGTTGCCGGCGGAAATTGCGGAAGATATTCTGCCGAAAAATATCTTAATGATTGGCCCGACTGGCGTGGGCAAAACGGAAATTGCGCGACGGCTGGCGCGGCTGGCGGGCTGCCCGTTTATAAAAGTGGAAGCGTCGAAGTACACAGAAGTCGGATACGTCGGGCGCGACGTGGAATCCATGGTGCGCGATTTGGTCGAGACTTCGATTGACATGGTTCGCGAGGAAAAATTGGATGAGGTCGCGGATCGTGCCGAGCAGGCCGCCGAAGAACGCGTGCTTGACTTGCTGTTGCCGCCGCCCCCGCCGCCCGCTCCGGGAACACCGGAAAGCGAGGCTGCCGCGCAGAGGGATCAGACGCAGCGTTCGCGCGAAAAATTCCGCGCGCAATTGCGCGAAGGAAAACTGGATGAGCGCATGGTGGATATCGAGGTGCGCGAGCGCACGATGCCGTCGTTCGAAATCATCTCCAATCAGGGCGTCGAGGAGATGGACGTCAATCTGAAGGATATGCTGAGCGGCATGTTCGGCCAGCAAAAGAAAAAGCGGAAGATGACGGTCGCGGACGCGTTCGAATACTTGATTCAGGAAGAAGAGAGCAAGCTGCTGGACATGGATCAGGTTACGCGCATTGCGGTTGAGCGCGCCGAGCAGATGGGAATTATTTTTATTGATGAGATTGACAAAGTTGCGGGGCGGGAATCCGGGCACGGGCCTGATGTTTCGCGGGAAGGCGTGCAGCGGGATATTTTGCCGATTATCGAAGGGACGACGGTTAACACGCGGTACGGAATGATTCGCACGGATCATATTTTGTTTATCGCCGCGGGCGCATTTCATGTAACCAAGCCGTCGGATTTGATTCCAGAGCTGCAAGGCCGCTTGCCGATTCGCGTGGAGCTGCAGTCGCTGAAGGAAGAAGATTTCATCCGCATTTTGACCGAACCGAAGAACGCGCTGATCAAGCAGTACGTGGCGTTGCTGGAGACGGAAGGTATCAAGCTGAATATCACGGACGACGCGGTTGCGACGCTGGCGAAGTTCGCGACGAGCGTGAACGAGCAGACCGAAAATATCGGCGCGCGGCGTTTGCACACGATTCTGGAAAAAGTGCTCGACGATATTTCCTACGAAGCGCCGGACATGAAAAAGAAAACGGTGAAGGTGGATTCGGCGTACGTGACCAAGCAGCTCGCGGACATCGTGAAGAACCAGGATTTGAGCCGCTACATCCTCTGATCTCGAAAATGGAAAATGGAAATTAGAAAAGAGGCAGAGCTTTCGAAAGTTCGGCTCGGCATAAGCGCTGTCACTATTTTCTGTTTTCTGATTTCTATTTTCTGGCTTTCTTCCTGCGGAGCGCCCGGCGAGCCGACGCCGCCATCACCGCCAATTCCAACCGCCATTACGGATCTTTCCGCACGGCAGTCCGGCGATGGCGCGCTGTTGACGATGACCCTGCCGACGCGCACGCTGACGAACGAACGTCTGACGGAACCTCCGGCCGTGGAAATTTTCCGTGGCACGCTGAAACCGGACGGCAAACCGGACAACAAATCGTTCCGGCTGGTATATACGCTGCCCGGCTCGCTGCTCGACACCTTCACGAACGAAAAGCACATTCAATTTAAGGACCCGATTGCGCCGGAGGAAACGCGGGTGCATCCTGGCGCCACGTTTGCCTATCGTGTGAAGACGCGGGCAGACAAGAAGCGCGATTCGGCGGATTCGAACACGGTGCTGGTGAAAATCTTTCCCGTTCCGGAACGGGTGACTGAGCTTGAGGCAAAAGTTGCGGAACGCGCGATCGAGTTGAGCTGGAACGCACCGAAGAAGACATCCGCCGGAGGAGAACTGGAACAACTGACGGGCTATCGCGTCTTCCGCGGAGAGATTGATCCAACGAGCGCGGAGGCGACCGAGCGCGATATTTCGCAGGCCAAATGGAAAACGCCGCTTACGTTGCTGGCGCCTGCGCCGGAAAATTCCTATCGCGACACGCTGTTCGAATTTGGCAAGGCGTATGTTTACGTGGTGCGGGCGGTGGCAATTGCGGGAGAAGGCCCCGTTGAATCCGACGATTCAAGACCGGTAGTGGTGACACCAAAGGACATCTTCCCGCCAGCCGTGCCGCTGAACGTCGCGGCAGCGGTCACCATGCCGCCGGGAGGCGTGCCGGCGGTTGACCTCTCCTGGTCGATCAACCTGGAAAACGATTTGGCTGGATACCGCGTTTACCGGAGTGACCGTCAGGAGGCACGCGGGCAGCTTTTGACTCCGGAATTGTTGCCCTCGCCCGCGTATCGTGATATGTCAGTGCGGGTTGGCCAGCGTTATTGGTACAGTGTGACGGCCGTGGATCGCGCCGGGAACGAAAGCGGCGCGGCCACGGCTGCAGCCGACCTGACGCAACTTTTTCAGTAAGACCGGGTTAATTTTGTCTCTTGGGAGCCCAGACCCAATGACTTTCGCCACGCATTTGCCCGGGTACAAGTTATACGACGCTCTGAAGGATTCCGCGTTTCGAATGGGCGTGTACATTGGGCTGTGCCTGTTCGCTGTGTTTGCCTCATGGTTGGTAGTGGCGAACCGTTTCCCCATCTTCGACCGGTTGGCTCTTGAGCGAAATATTTTAGCGATTGCGGTGATGGCCTTGTTTGCGGCGATCCCTATTCTTCGATTCATTCGGCGGCCGGGAAGCATGCTAGGCTCCGGCGTGACTGCGTGGGCCATTTTCAGTTTTCTTTACCGGGTAATCGGCCTTTTCTTTACGGGGCTTCTTTCCTGGCACAGCGCCTCGCAGGTTTTCATGGCCGGCATCGTGCTTTATCTCGTTGCGACGACGCTTTCTTGGGTTATCGGCATGGTGTGGCGCGTGCGGGCCGCTCATTCAGGGCCGCGCGAGAATCACCAGCTGACCTGATACACTTTTCCTCATGAAAATTTGCCGATTTGTTGCAGAGGATTCGTCTGCGCCACGCTTTGGATTTTTCGAAGGGGATTCGATTGTGGAGATTAGCGGGGCGCCGTGGGGCACAGGTAGCCCGAAGAAAAGTGGGCGAACGATCGCCGCAGCGAGCGCGCGGATGCTGCCCCCGGTCACGCCATCGAAAATTGTTTGCGTGGGACGAAATTATGCGGCCCACGCGGCGGAGCTTGGGAACGACGTTCCGAAAGAACCGCTGATCTTTCTAAAGCCGCCGAGCTCGATAGTGGGACCGGGCGAACCAATTGTCCTCACAAAGTATTCGAACCGAGTGGAGCACGAAGGAGAACTGGGACTCGTTGTGGGACGCAGGGCCGCACATCTTTCCGATTCCGAGGATGCGCTGTCCTATCTTTATGGCTACACGTGCGTCAATGACGTGACAGCTCGTGATTTACAGAAAGCCGATGTGCAGTTCACGCGGGCGAAGGGATTTGACACATTTTGTCCTGTTGGACCGCACATCGAGACAGAGCTGAATCCTTCGGACGTTTTGGTTGAGTGCCGCGTAAACAGCGCAGTGCGGCAATCTGCGCGAACTTCTTTGATGATTTTTTCTGTGGCGTTTATCGTGCGCTGGATTTCACGAATGATGACGCTCGAGCCCGGGGATTTGATCGCGACGGGAACCCCGGCGGGCGTCGGGCCTCTGGCCGCAGGAGACAAAGCAGAGGTCTTCGTGGAAGGCGTTGGAGTGTTGTCCAATCCGGTGCATCCGGCGCAACGCTGATGCTTCCCCCGCCCGAAAGTTCCGCTAAAATAAGAACCTCCAGAGAACCTTGGGAGTCTGTGCGTTGAATTCGATTAGCGACCCGAAAACTTTGCTCGCGCTTGTCGCGGTAGCACTTGGCGCAATCGGCGTCCTCTTCTACACGTTTTTCCGCCCCTCGGCCGATCCGGAAGAAGCCGAACGCAAGCGGCGCCTGCATTTGAATCAGATTGGCAGAATCGCGGAAGGGCAGGTTGTGGAGCTTATGCAACATCCCGCCGAGGAAAAGCCCGCGCAGAAGGGGCTCTTCGGTTCGCAAGCGCGTCCGTTGGCGGGCCGGTCGCGCCACATCGTGTCCTATACCTATTCCATTTCTGGCGTGACCTACCAAACGGGCCAGGACATTACAGGCCTCGAAAGCCAGGTGCGGCTGGAGCGACTTGTTGCAGGGCAGCCCGCGAGTATCAAGTACGATCCTTCGAATCCGGTAGACTCGATTCTTGTAGCCGACGATTGGTCCGGCCTGCGTTGACGCGATTCTTTGATTTTGGTCAAACTTTTGTTCCACCGCAGCAATCTGCGTTATCCTCATCCCGGTAAAGAATGAAAGCCTTGAATTGCATATGAAGATGGTTGTCGCTTCCATACTGGTGGTGGTCCTAACGGTCGCGATGGCTCTTGCGGCGATGTACGCGCTGGTGATTACTACGGAGCATGTGACTGTGATTCAATCGACCGCCCAGCGAATGTTGGCGATATGCGCCGAGCTGTTGCTGGGAGTTGTGTTGCTCCTGGGTACGGTTTGGGTTGCCACGCATTTTGCGGTGCGCATTTTTGGCGCAAAAAATCCGCCTTCCAATGGAGGTCCGCTTGTCTGAGAAAGCTTCCCGCGCGCGCATCGTTCACACTGCAAAGGACCGGTTATTGGATGAATTGCGCCGGCGCAGCGAAGAAGCCGAAGCGGGCGGAGGCCCGGAACGTCGCGAGCGCGAACACAAAGCAGGGAAGCTGACAGCTCGCGAGCGTATCAACCTCCTTTTGGACGAAGGCACGTTTGAAGAGTTGGACAAATTCGTGCGGCATCGCTGTACCGATTTTGGAATGGAGGAGCAGCGTCCGGCGGGCGACGGTTTCGTTACCGGTTTTGGCAAGATCGAAGGGCGGCTCGTTTATGCATTCGCGCAGGATTTTACGGTATTCGGCGGGTCGCTTTCGGAAACCAACGCACTAAAAATTTGCAAAATCATGGACCTGGCGATGCGCGCCGGAGCGCCGGTCATTGGATTAAATGATTCCGGCGGAGCCCGCATTCAAGAAGGCGTAGCTTCGCTCGCGGGCTATGCAGATATTTTTCTGCACAACACGCTGGCAAGCGGCGTCGTGCCCCAAATCAGTGCCATCATGGGCCCGTGCGCCGGCGGCGCCGTCTATTCACCCGCAATCACTGACTTTATTTTCATGACGCGCGAAAACTCGTACATGTTCGTGACTGGTCCGGATGTGATCAAGACTGTCACGCACGAAGAAGTGACCAAAGAGGAGCTTGGCGGCGCAATGACGCACAACGAAAAGAGCGGCGTCGCTCATTTTATTTCGCGAGATGACGCGGATTGCTGCGCAATGATTCGCGAACTCCTGAGTTTTCTGCCTTCGAACAATTTGGAAGACCCGCCATACCGCGCAACTGATGATTCGCCGACGCGCCGCGAAGAATCCTTAAATACGCTTGTTCCGGAAGATGCGTTAAAACCCTACGACATCAAGAGCGCGATTCACGCGATCGCGGACGAAGGGTATTTTTTCGAAGTACATGAACACTATGCAAAAAATATTGTCGTGGGCTTCGCGCGGATGGATGGCCGCCCTGTGGGAATCGTCGCCAACCAACCCGCGTTTCTTGCGGGAACGCTGGACATCAACGCATCGGTCAAGGGCGCGCGATTTGTCCGCTTCTGTGACGCGTTCAACATCCCCCTGATTACGTTTGAAGACGTGCCCGGATTCTTGCCCGGCACACAGCAGGAATACGGCGGAATCATCCGCCACGGCGCAAAACTTCTTTACGCGTTTGCCGAAGCCACGGTTCCAAAAATCACGGTGATTACGCGCAAGGCCTACGGCGGCGCCTATTGCGTTATGGCTTCAAAACACATTCGCACCGACGCCAATTTTGCCTGGCCCACCGCGGAAATTGCCGTGATGGGCCCCGAAGGCGCGGTGAACATTGTTTACAAAAGGGAACTCGACAAGGCGCCGGAAAGCGAACGCGAGAGACTTCGCCAACAAAAAATTACCGAGTTCCGCGAGCGCTTTGCGAATCCTTTCGTCGCCGCAGAACGCGGGTATATTGACGCCATCATCGAACCGGCTGGGACGCGCGCGAAAATCATCACCGCCCTACGTGCCCTCGAAAACAAGAAGGACACGAACCCGCGCAAAAAGCATGGAAACATCCCACTGTGAGAACAGTTAGGGAGCACCTGCGAGCCTTATGCCAGAACTCAGCGTAGGCTGCATCAGGATGCAGCGGTGCATGAGCAAACCGCCCTCGTCATCTGTTAGACTGCTGCCATGAAGCATCAATTTACCTCTGTAATCGAAAAACGGGGCAAATGGTATGTCGCTTACATCGAGGAGTTGCCGGGCGTGAATGCGCAGGGTCGAACGCTTCCGGAAGCTCGCCGCAACCTGAAAGATGCCTTGAAAATGGTCATTTCCGCAAACAGGGAACTTTCCGGCAGGGGGCGGTCAGCCGATGCGAAACGTGAGCTCGTTGTAGTCAACATTTAAATTTGCATGAAGCGGCGCGACCTGATTCGCCATTTGCAGGACCATGGCTGCCAGCTTTTGCGTGAGGGAGGCCGCCATTCCATCTACTTCAACCCCACAACGAACGCTTCTTCCAGCGTCCCCCGCCATAGCGAGATCAACGATTTTCTCGCGCGCAAAATCTGTCGAGACCTTGGTGTTCCAGCACCAGAATAAACTGTCTCTTCCGATCTGAAAATCGTTCCACCACACTTCGCCCATTTCATGGCCTGCTCATGTGATAACCTTTCGCCGCTAAAATTCAGGAGCTTTCCATGAGCTTTCATAACCTATTCTTCTTGTTTTCACTTTTTCTTGTTCCTGCTTCTGTCGTCTCCGCCCAAACGAAGACGGTTGCAGAAAGACTCGGTTATCCCGCCGACACGAAACTTTTGATCATTCACGCGGATGACCTCGCGGTTGCTCATTCCGAAGATGCCGCGAGTTTCGAGGCGCTCGATAAAGGCGCAGTCACTTCGGCGAGCATTATCGTGCCCGGCCCATGGCTGACGGAAGTAGCGGACTATGCGAAGGCGCATCCCGACGCGGATCTCGGCTTGCATCTTGCTCTGACCAGCGAATGGAAAACGTTCCGATGGGGATCGGTCGAATCAAGAGACAAGGTGCCGTCACTGCTCGATCCCGCGGGCGCGCTTTGGCCTTTAACGGAAAACGTCGCGAAAAATGCGAAGCCGCAGGAAGCGGAGCAGGAATTGCGAGCGCAAATCAAACAAGCGATGTCGTTGGGAATTCATCCGACTCATCTCGACAGCCACATGGGTTCGGCATTTTCGACGCCGGAGCTCTTTGCAGCTTACGTAAAGGTCGCCCACGAATTCCACTTGCCATTTCTTGCCGTGCGCGTGACCGATGATCGCGCAAAGCTGCTCTCCCTTCTCTCGGATAAAGACGTCCTGGTCGATTCCGTAGTAATCGCGAATCCGAGCGTCCCTGCGGATCAGTGGAGAGAGTTTTATCTGAACGCTCTCAAAAACCTGAAGCCGGGCCTAACGGAAATAATCGTGCACCTTGGCTACGACGATGCTGAACTGCAAGCCATCATGGTGGATCATCCGGACTACGGCTCCGCCTGGCGCCAGCGCGATTTCGATGTTGTTTCCAGCCCCGAAATGAAAAAGGCGCTTCAGGACAATCACATTGTCCTCATTCACTGGAAAGATCTGCAAAAGCTAGTCCAGTGATTACAGGGGCCCACTTGGCGGCAGGGCTGAATTGCTAAAGCTCAAGTAAGTGCTTTATTTACAGCGCCTTATCCATCTACAAAATTCTTTGCAGAAAATGTCGATTTTTGCCGCGGCAGTTCGTCGCCCCAGTAGAGAATATTGGGAG
>JACXTT010011994.1_pt1 | contig 11533 bp, 9 predicted proteins | sample 9270951 | NCBI WGS metagenome assembly JACXTT01 (sample SAMN15532306, study PRJNA645909) | rock metagenome | isolation source: weathered quartz diorite | place: Puerto Rico | collected 2017-06-21 | reverse complement strand
CCGCGCGGCTGCTCGACACCGTCGAGCGGGCGGCCCCCCCGGCACTCGCTGCGCAGCTCGCCGCGGGCGACCGCGCGCTCGCGGCCGGGCAGCAGGAACTCGCGGCCCAGGCTTTCGACCTGGCGGCGCGCATCGATCCACAGGACCGACGGGCGGTGCTCGGCCAGACTCGGGCGCGGCACCTGTCGGGCGTTCTGCCGCTGCTGGCTGACGCCGAGAACGCGTTGTCGGCTCGCCAGTATGCGCGCGCTGCGCAGGACTATAGCCGGGCGCTGGAGCTCGATCCGACGAATGCCGAGGCCCGCGCGGGGATCGCCAAGGCGAGCGCCGCGCTCGGTGACGACAGCTACGCGAGAGCGGCGGGCGAGGGCTTCGCCGCGCTCGGCGCAGGGCGCCTCGAGGAGGCGCGCGCCGCTTTCCTGCGAGCCCAGAGCCTGCGTCCCAACGGAGCCGAAGCCGCCGAGGGCCTGCGGCACGTGAATGCGGCCACGGGTGGGCGCGCCTATGCGGCGCAGCGCGCGCGCGGTGAGGCACTGGAGGCCGAGGAGCGCTGGGACCAGGCGCTGCGCTTGTACGACTCGGTGCTGCGTCAGGACCGCTCGCTTGCCTTCGCGCAGGAGGGCAAGGTACGGGCGGCGGCGCGCCTGAAGCTACAGGATTCGCTGCAGACCCTCATCGATCGTCCCGACCGCCTGACATCGCCCGAGGTCCGCAGCGCGGCGATCACCCTGCTGCAGTCGGCGCAGGCGCAAGCCTCGCCGGGCCCCGTGCTGCGCGGGCAGATGGCGCGACTCAGCGCGCTGCTGCCGGAATTCGACAAGCCGGTGCAGGTGTCGCTGCTCTCGGACAGCCTCACGCAGATCGCGATACCGAGCGTCGGCAGTTTCGGCGCTTTTGCCCGGCGCAACATCGAGCTCAAACCCGGGCATTACACTGTGATCGGCACGCGCAACGGTTACCGCGACGTGCGCCGCGACCTCGTCGTCAGCCCGGGACAGCCGCCCCAGACGGTGACCGTCAGCTGCTCCGAGCCGATCTGAGCTCCGCATGAGCAACGGCGTGTCGATACAGCCCGCCGCGTGGGGGCAGGTGCGCCTGCGTGAGCCCGCCGGGGACCGGGTGCTCGGGGAGACCCTCACGATCGGTGGCGCCGGATCCGATGTGGTGGTTCCGGGCGTGCCGGAGGGACCGGCGCTCTCGATGCGGCGCCGGACCGGCCTGTGGCTCGTCACCCCCGTGCCTGGGGCGTCGGTGCGCTTCAACGGCCGCCCGCTCAGCGCCGAGCGGGATCTGCGCCGCGAGGACGTGCTCAGTGTCGGCGATGCGCAGGTGCAGGTGAGCGACGTCTCGCGCACGCTGCTGCGGCTTTCGGTCGAGCATCTGGCCGGCAACGTGACCATCGCGCCCGCGGCCGCGCTCGCCGCGGTGTCACCGGGCGATGCCGGCAGCGGCGACCGGGAACTTGAGATCGAAGTGCCCACCAGGCTCGCGATGCCGGGCGCGGGGGCGCTCGCTGACCGCTCACCCGCGCGAGCGAAGCGCCTGTGGTGGCTGCTGGCCGCGGCGGCGGCCGTGGCCGCCGTGGCGCTGCTGATCGCGCGGCTCGGCTCTGTCGCGGTGGAGGTGCATCCGGATGATGCGCGCGTGCGCACGCCGGGCGCGCCGTCCCTGCATCTCGGCAATCGGCTGTTGGTTCTCCCGGGGCGGCGTCTGGTGCGCGCTGAGCGCGACGGCTATCTGCCGGCAGAGTCTGCGCTCCTCGTGCAGCCGGGCGGCACGGCCACACTGCGTCTGGTGCTCGCGCAGCTCCCGGGCCAGCTGCAGATCGACACCGGGGGCGTCGTGGCGGCGGTCAGCATCGATGGCGTCGCTGCGGGGCTCGCTCCCGGAGTGATCACCGTGCCCGCGGGCGAGCGCACTGTCAGCCTCCGCGCGCCGCGCTACGTTGACTACACGACCACGCTCAACATTCAGGGGGCCGGCGCACGCCAAGAGCTGCACGCGCGGCTGCAGTCCGCCTGGGGCACGCTCGCCGTGACGGCCATTCCGCAGGGCGCGCACGTCAGTGTCGACGGGGTGGACAGCGGCGGGGCGCCCGTCTCCGTCCCGGCGCCTTCGGGCGTGCGCCGCATTCGCATCGCGGCGAGCGGCTGGAAGACCTGGGAGAGCAGTGTGGTGCTGCGGGGCGGCCAGACGCTCGCCGTGGGCCCCGTGACCCTCGGTCAGCCCGACGCGCACCTGAGTGTGCGCTCGGTACCTGAGGGCGCCGATGTCACGATTGCCGGCACGCATCGCGGGCACACGCCGCTCACGGTCGAGCTGCCCTCGGGCATCGCTTACCCGGTGGTGGTGAGCCTTCCGGGCTATGCAACCTGGACGCAGGAGCTGTTCGCGAGCGCCGGGCGCAACTTGAGCGCCGGAGCGCGCCTCACTCCGGTGCTCGGGCACGTCACGGTCACGGGCGAGCCCGCAGACGCCGAGCTCTTCATCGACGGCTCGCCGCACGGGCAGACCCCGCAGTCGCTGAATCTCCCGGCCGTCGAGCATCGCATCGAGGTGCGCAAGGCGGGATTCATTTCCTTCGAAGGGGTCGTGACACCCGTGCCCGGGCTCGAGCGCACGGTGCAATTTCACCTCACGCCCTCGGACCGCGGCCGCGCGCTGCTCGAGAGCGCGCCGCTCATCCGCAGCTCGACCGGATACCTGCTGCGGCTCGTGCCGCCGGGCACCTTCCAGATGGGCAGCGAACGGCGCGAGCAGGGACGGCGGCCGAACGAGGGTCTGCGAAGCGTGATGCTGCAGCGGCCGTTCTACATCGGCGTGCTGCCGGTCACCAACGGCGAATTCCGCAAATTCCGGCCCACGCACGCCTCCGGCTACATTGACCGCCAGTCGATCGACCTCGACAACCACCCGGTCACGCAGGTGAGCTGGGACGATGCCGCGGAGTTCTGCAACTGGCTCTCGCAGCAGGACGGGTTGCCGCCGGCCTATGAGCGCAGCGGCAGCGGCCTCGCGCTCATCCGGCCGGTGACCCGCGGCTACCGGCTGCCGACCGAGGCAGAGTGGGAATACGCGGCCCGCTACGGCGCCTCCGGCGAGTTACATCGCTTTGCCTGGGGTGACTCGCCGCCCGTGCCCGCGCAGGTGGGCAATCTCGCGGGTGCCGAGACCGGCACGTCGCTGCCGGCGACTCTGCCGGGGTATCGCGACGACTACCCGGTGGTGGCGCCGGTCGGGAAGTTTCGTCCGACCACCCTCGGTCTGCACGACATGTCCGGCAACGTGTCACAGTGGGTGAACGACTACTATGAGTCCTTCGTGGACCCGGCGCCGGTGACCGACCCGCTGGGGCCTGCGCAGGGCACGCTGCACGTGGTGCGCGGGGCGAACTGGAAGACCGCGAGCGTCTCGGAGCTGCGCCTCGCGTGGCGCGATACCGCAAACGGTCCGGACCAAACGCTCGGATTCCGCATCGCGCACTACGCCGACGATCCGCAGTGAGTGAGGATGACATGAAGATGATCCGCCCACCCCGATCGAACTGGATGCTGGCCTTCCTCATGGTGCTCGCCGCCGCTCTGGGAGCGGCGACGCTGCGTGCCGCTGCACAGTCGGTCATGACCGGGCCGCGGGCGCCGCAGCCCCAGGCCGCTGCCGCGCCGGGCGATGCCTCCCGGTCGAGCGAGACGCCCGCCGATCAGGGGAAGCAGCCATCGGATCAGGGCAAGCAGCCCGCCAGTCAGGCGCCCGCGCCGGCCACTCAACCGAAGGACACGACCTCACCGGCCGCGGCGCCTGCGCCCGATATCCGCGGGTCGGCGGACAACAACGTGAGCTTCCCGGTCGACATCTGATGCAGCCCTTGGCCATCGAGCCCGATGACCGTGCCTTCGCACTGGCGCGCGACGGGCTGGTGCTCGTGAGCTCGCCGTCCGCGGTCGCCGACGGCTCGGCGGGTGCCACTGTCGGCGCCGACGCCTGGCAGACGCTGCGCCGCCTGCCGACGGCGACATCGACACGCCATACCGGCAGCGTGCTGCGCGACGCGCAGCCCTCCGCGCGCGCGCTGTTACTCCTTGCCGCGGAGCTGGCACATCGGCTCGCCGCTCACCCGCCGCAGGCCGAGGAGCGGATCTGGATCGCCGCTCCGGCAGGCGCCGAGCGCTTCGGCCTCGGTGCACTGCTCGGGGTCGCGCGGCATCTCGCCCTCGCGGTCGACGGCTTCGTGGACGCGGCAGTGGTATCGGTGGCGGCGCTCGGCGGAACGGGCACGGCGATCGTGATCGAGCTCGGGCTGCACCACGCCGCCGCGACGCTCATCGAGCGCGACGGCGGGCCGGCGGGCCGGCGGCGCTCGCTGCTGAGTGAGCGCGGCGGACTTCTCGAGCTCTACCAGTCGTGGCTCGATCTCATCAACACGGCCATGGTGCGGCAGACGCGCTTTGACGCCCTGTACGACGCATCCACCGAGCAGCAGTTGTTCGACGCGCTGCCGGCGCTCGCGCAGGAGGCGATGGCCGGCGGGGTCGCTACCGCCGCGCTCACTGTCGGCGGCGCACGCCTCGAAGTGCCGGTCACCCGCGACCAGCTGATTCACGCCGCGCAGCCGCTGTGGCGCGAGATCGCGCGTCTGCTGCACGAGCTGCGGCCGGCGGGTGGCGCGCTCACTCTCCTCGCGCCGCAAGCTTTGATTGCGCTGCCGGGCTTCCGCGAGATGCTGAGCGAGTTCGCCGGCTGCCAGCTCCTCGGTCTGCCGGCGGGTTTCGCCGCCGCTGCAACGTCGCTCCTCGATCTGCCGCCGCGCGCTGCCACCGAGCCAGTGCGGCTGCTGCGCCGGCTGCCTTACGTGTCGCAGCCCGCGCTGGCGGCGCTCGCCGTGCGGGAGAGCGTGGGCGAGCAGCGGGCGGCGGCGCCCGCGGCTTCGCACGTGCTGTTCGGCGGGCGCACGTTTACGCTCGCAGCGGATCCGCTGGTGGTCGGCCGCGCGCCGGGCGGCGGGCATACGATCACCCTGCCTGAGGGGCTGGCGGGCGTATCGCGCCGTCATTGCACTTTCCTGCGCGAGGGCCTTGACGCGCTGCTGCTCGATCACAGCCGCTTCGGCACCTTCGTGAACGGCGAACGGGTGGCGGAGCGCGCGCGCGTGCGTGCCGGCGACCAGGTGCGCATCGGCGACCCGGGGGTCACGCTGGCCCTGATTGCCGTCGGGGAAGCGCCCGCCGCAGCGCCCTAGAGGCCGTCCGTGGCGCGACGTCGCACCTTCGAGGTATTCACCCTCTCGTTCCTCGACACCATCTGCTGCGGGTTCGGCGCGGTCATCCTCTTCTATACCATCCTCAGCGCCCAGGCCGGCGCGGCACGCCTGAAGGAGCACGATGTGCTCAGCGCCGAGGTCGACCGCGTCAGGGAGGAGGTGCTGACGGGCGAGCGCAACCTCGCAGTGCTGCGCGACACGCTCACCCGCACGCGCAACGAGTTCGCGAGCGCGACGCGCGAGACCAACCGCATCGTGACCGAGCTCGAGAGCCGTCGCGAGCAGCTCTCGAGCTATGACGCCGAAACCGTCGCACGGCGCGAGCACATCGAGAAGCTCAAGGCCGACATCCGCTCCCTCGAGGAGGGTAAGCGCCGCCTGGAAGCCGGCAGCCCCGAGCGCGCGCCACTCGGACAGCAGGTGAGCGGGCGTTCGGCCGTCGAGCGGCGCTACATCAACGGGCTCATCCTGCGCGGTCAACACATCCTAATCCTGCTGGATGTCTCCGCCAGCATGCTGCACGAGGATCTGGTCGGTATCCTCAGGCTCCGCAACCAGGATGACGCGCACAAGCGCGCGGCCGCCAAGTGGCGCCGCGCGGTCGCGATCACGGACTGGCTCATGGCGCAGGTGCCGGCGGCCCACAGCTACCAGGTGCTCACCTTCAACACCCATGCGCAGCCGCTGGTGGCGGGCGCCGGATGGGTCTCGGGCGGCGACGTGGCGGCGCGCGCCCGCGGCATGCAGGCGCTCGAGACGCTCGTCCCGGCCAACGGCACGAGCCTGTACAACGCCTTTGCCGCGGCGCGAAGCTTGAGCCCCCAGCCTGACCAGATCGTGCTGATCACCGACGGACTGCCGACGCAGGGCAAGACCCAGGGGCTGCGCCGCTACGTGAACTCCGCCGAGCGGATGCGGCTCTTCGACGAGGCGCTGTCGCAGCTCCCGGAGAAAGTGCCGGTCGACTGCGTGCTGCTGCCGATGCAGGGCGATCTGCAGGCCGCGCATCGCTTCTGGCACCTGGCGCGCGTCACCGACGGCGCGATGCTGATGCCGTCGAAGGATTGGCCGTAATGCACCGGCGGCGCGAAGTCGAGGTCTTCAGCCTGTCGTTTCTCGACTGCATCTGCTGCGGCTTCGGCGCCATTATCCTGCTGCTGGTGCTGACCGAGGTCGGCAAGCCCGCGGCGCTCGAAGAGAGCCGCAAGCACATGGGCGGTGAGGTACGACTGCTCGAGGAGCAGCTCAACGTTATCCGCGGGCAGACCGATGAGCTCAACCGTGAGCTCCTCGGCGCCCGCGAGACTCTCGAGCGCGAACGCGGCAAGCTCTCGAATCTCGCCGGCGATCTCAGCCACATCCGCGGCCGCTACGCCGGCAGCCGCGAGGACGCCGCGGTCACCAACATCATCGAGCGCCAGCTGGTGGCCGCGCAGGACAGCCTCACTCAAGACATGCAGCGCCTGCTCGCGCAGCGTGCACAGAGTCCGCGCACCGCGGACATCGGCGGCATTCCGCTCGACAGCGACTACCTCATCTTCGTCATCGACACCTCCTCCAGCATGACCAGCAATCACTGGGAGTTGAACCTCGGCATCGTCGAGGAAATCCTGAGCCTCTACCCGCACGTGCAGGGTCTGCAGGTGATCAACGACCAGGGAACCTATCTCTACGAGGGGAGCCGCGGCCGCTGGCTGCCCGACACGCCCGGGCAGCGCAAGGACATCCGCGACCGCGCGAGGAAGTGGCGCGCCTTCAGTCAGTCCAATCCCGTTCCCGGCATGGAGGAAGCGGTGCGCCGCTACTGGGCGCCCGACAAGCACGTGGCCGTCTTCGTGCTGGGGGATGAGTTCACCGGCGACTCCATCCAGGAGGCGCTCGACTCGATCGGCAGTCTCAACAAGCCCGGGTCCGACGGGCGGCGGCCGATTCGCATTCACGCCATCGGATTTCCCGAGGGCCCGGACATGTCGCCGTTTACAAATATCCGCTTTTCCGCCCTAATGAGATTGATATGCGAGCAGAACGACGGCACGTTCGTCGGCATGAAACACTAGGGCGTGCGCGTCTGCTGGCCGCCGCCCTCGCGCTGGCCGCGCTGGCCGCCTGCGGCGGCGTCACGATCAAGCCCGAGCCGACCCTACCCCGGCCGCTGCTGCAGCCGCTGCCCGCGTCCGTCGGGCTGGTGCTGCCGGGCGAGCTGCGCAACTACCTGCACAAGGAGACACGCTGGGGTGTCGACTGGCAGGTCGGGCTCGGGCCAGGGCACGTGCGGCTGTTGCGCGACATATTCAAGGACTCCTTCCAGCACGTGGAGGAATTCACGGACCTGGCGGCGGCGCGCAGCGCCTCGGGGCTGAAGGCGCTGTTCGAGCCGCTGATCGATCAGTACTCCTTCGTGACCGACCGCGATACCGGCGGACGCTACTACGCGGTTACAATCCGCTACCGCATCAATCTCTACACCCCGCAGGGGGAGAAGTTCGACGCGCTCACCCTCACCGGCTACGGCAGCGCGCTCGCCAAGGGCATCTCGAGCGGCGGGCCACTCGAGCGTGCCACCCTCGCGGCGATGCGCGACGCGGCGGCGAAATTCCTGGTGCAGTTTCCGCAGCAGCCAGCCGGCCAGCAGCTGGCGCATGACCAGCCCCTGAGCCTGCAGACGGGCGGCGCCACGGCCGACAACCTGCAGATCGAAGCGGTGCCTATCGAGGAGAGCGATGAGACCACTGCCGGAGCGTCGCTGGCTCCGTCGCAGTCAACTGCGGCTCCATCACCGTTGGCGCCGCCAGGGTCTGCCGGCGCGCCGGCGCCCCCCAGCCTCCCCTCTATCCGCCGCCCCGAAGCGCCACCCCGCTAGGACTGACGCGGCTTCTTCGAGAGGAGCTTCTCGGTGAGCGTCACGCCCTCGGTATCGACCGGCTCGCCGTTCACGAGCCGTGGCGCGTAGCGGGCGTGCTTTAGCGCGATCAGCACGAGCCTCTGCTGCGCGGTCGAGGCATCGTTGCTGTTGGTCGTCACGTTGGTGGTGTGCCCATCGCGCGTCACGGTGAACGTCGCCTGCACCGAGTGCTCGTCGGCGTTGGAGCGTTCGGCGAGCGCTGAGCGCGTGATCGACGAGGCGGGCGAGCGATAGGCGAGCTGCCGCGGCGCGTCGAGCGTTGCGGTCGAGCCGGTCTGCTGGAACTCCTTCCACGCTTCGCGGTAGCGCGCGAGGCTCTTCTCGGTCTGATCGGCGCACAGATACCAGTCGGCGAGCTCCATTAGCGCCGTGCCGCGCAGCCGGTGATCGACCGGGTGCATCCTGTCGATGGTCTGCAGCGCGAGCAGCAGCGCCTTCTCTCCGTCGGGGTTCAGTCCGCGCGGACCGCGATCGCTCGTCACGCCGAAGCCCTGTGCGAACGGGTCCACATACTGCCCCGATGGCTCCTCCGTGCCATTGGTCGCCTCGAGCCGGTAGGTGCGGGCGATGCCAAGCAACGGCTCGATCACCAGCCGCGCGGCTCGGGTGCCGGCACCCTCGGCGACCGTGAGCTCGCGCGCGTACTGGGCGCGGGCCGAAGGATAGCGGCCCATGTGCTCGAGCCAGTGCGCGTAGTGATCGAGCGGTCGCATGATGCGCGAATCGCTGCTGCCCCAGGCGCTCTCGGCGATCCGCACCGCGTACTGGAATTCACGATCCGCCTCGCTGTGCCGCTCGAGATTCACGAGGCTGCCGATGAGTGGCTCGAGGATCGGCATCTGCGCGGGGTTCAGCAGCCCGTCAAGGTTGCGGCTCAGGTCAAGCGCACGCTGCAGGGTGGTGCTGGCATCGTCGTACTGCTTGGTGGCGTAGTAGGTCGCCCCGAGCCCCTGCAGCGGGCGCAGCAGCAGGCGGTCGGTATTGCCGCCCGTGTCCGCGGCGATCTTCACGCTGCGCAGGTAGCTGTCCTCGGCACCTTTGTAGTCGCCCATGCGGTAGTGGGTGGTGGCGAGATTGCAGAGGGGATTGACCAGCGCACGATCCTTGCTGCTGTACTGCTCCTCGGTGAGCGCGACCAGCTTCTCGGCGAACGGCAGCGCCTCCGGATAGTGGTGCGCGTCGAAGGCCGTACGGAATTCCCGATACACGGCGACGCGGTCGGCGTCGGTCACGGCGAGCGCCGCCGCCGGCGCCAGCAGCGCCGCAGCGACCATCAGGTACGGCTTCAGAGCACTCACGGGCTCGGTCACATTCGGCGCACGACGCGCCGTAAGAAATGGTAACACTCCCACGGCGGGCGCCGCGGTCGCGAGCGCGCGTTCCCGTGCGGCCGGCGCTGCGTCGCCGCGACAAGGCTTCCCGCCTTGCCGCGGCACGAGCCCAAATCTAAGCTGTCCGAAAACAACAACCGCGGCTGCGAGGGGGTGCACCGATGGGCGCAGAAGAGAAGCTCGTGCTGCTGGCCGGCGCGAGCGGGCTGATCGGCGGCAGCGCGCTCGATGCGCTGCTCGGGGCGCCGGAGGTGAGGCGCGTGGTCGCGCTGTCGCGCCGGGCCCTCGGTCGCGAGCATCCACGCCTTGCCAATCGCATCGTGCAGTTCGAGCGCCTCGAGGCGCAACTCCAGGGCACCCGCTGCGACGCTGCACTCTGCTGCCTCGGCACGACCATCCGCCAGGCCGGCTCGGAGCAGGCGTTTCGCGCGGTCGACGTCGACTGCGTGCTCGCCTTCGCACGCGCCGCCGGGGCCGCCGGCGCGCGGCGCTTCGTCGTGGTCTCGAGCGTGGGCGCGGACCCCGGCGCGCGCAGTTTCTACCTGCGCACCAAGGGCGAGATGGAGCAGCTGCTCACGGCAGCGGGCTTCGAGTCCCTCGATATCCTGCAGCCGTCGCTGCTGCTCGGCGCTCGCGCGGAGATGCGCCCGCTGGAGCTCGTGGCACGCGCCTTCATGCCGCTCGTCAACCCGCTGCTGCGCGGCAAGTACCTCGCCTACCGCGCGATCTCCGCTCGCACCGTGGGCGCCGCCATGCTCGGCGCCACTCGCAGCGGGCGGCGCGGCGTGCAACGCTACACCCATGAAGGCATCGCGGCCCTGGCGCGCCTCGGCGCATCGCGCACCCAGTCCGCGCCGCAGCCCCGGGCCTCTGCCCGAGCACGCTAGCCCGGGCCCCCGGCAAATTGGGGTGTTTCGCCGGTCGCGGCGCGCCGCCGCCTCGGGCGCCGCGGCCGCAGCGCTCATCGCGCTGCTCGGGGCCGGGTGCCGAAGCCTGCCTTCGACGGCGCCTGCCCGGGATGCGCAGACCGGCGCCCGGATCGCGCAGCTCGCGGCATCTTTCGTCGGCGTGCCGTACCAGTTCGGTGGCGCGGACGCCGCGGGCTTCGATTGCAGCGGGCTGGCCCGCTACGTTCACGAGCGCGCTGGCGTCGCCATTCCGCGCACCGCGGCCGAGCAGCAGCGCGCGGCCCACCTCGTGCCGCTCGCGGAGCTCTCGCCAGGGGACCTGGTATTTTTTCGCCTCAGGCGCCGCGGCATCGATCACGTCGGGGTGTACGCCGGCGGCGGCCGCTTCGTGCACTCGCCGCGCGCGGGCCAGGCCGTCGCGTACGGCGATTTGCGCGGCGGCTTCTACGCCCGGCACCTGGTGAGCGCCGGGCGCTTCTGGGACCAGGGCGCGCCGACGGCGTCGCCGCGGTGAGACATAAGTTGAAGCGGCTGTGAAGTGCTAGGTATAAACCGTACCTTGAGAGCGGCGGCACAAAATGGGGTCTTGACTGCAATCCGCGACGCTTTGACACTTGCCGTTCAGTGATAAGGGCAAACCCGTCGAAAGGCGGGGACGCAAAGCCACCGGTCTTAAAGGACGGTTCCTAAGACGGCGGGGCTGCCACGATCGCGCTTCGAGCGCGAACGATTGCACTCCCGCCGTTGCGCGACAGCGCAGTCCCCGAGCACCGGTGCGGTCGAATCAGTTTTAGGTCCGGGGAAGTTATGACTGCAACGCACACCTTCGCTTCGGCTCGCGCGGACGCCGGCGCAGTGAGTGCCGCGACACCCGCAGCGGGCGCGGTGCCGTACGTTCTGAACCTGTGCTCGTCGTCGACGCCGATGGCGCTCGCCCAGACGGATCTGCCCGAGCTCAAGCGCTTCACGTTCTTCGTCAGCCGCCGCTTCGAGGAAGGGCGCGAGCGCTTCCGTCTGCACATGGGCTACTTCGCCACGCTTGCCGAGGCCGAGGAATGGCTGAGCGTGGTGCGCGAGATCTACCCGGGCGCGTGGGCCGGCGAGGCCCCAGGGCGCAAGCTTCGCGAGCGCGCCA
>JACXTT010011993.1_pt1 | contig 11534 bp, 8 predicted proteins | sample 9270951 | NCBI WGS metagenome assembly JACXTT01 (sample SAMN15532306, study PRJNA645909) | rock metagenome | isolation source: weathered quartz diorite | place: Puerto Rico | collected 2017-06-21 | reverse complement strand
GAAGCCCTTGCGGACTGCATCGCCCTTGCCCTTGCCGGGCTGCTTGAAGCACTTGATGTCGAGCGCGGGATAGGTCGCCTTGACCCGCTCGATTTCCTCCCAGGTGCCGTCGCTGCTGCCGCCTTCGACAAAGATGATTTCCTGGCGCTCGGCGAGCTTGGGCGTCCGCAGCACGGCAGGCTCGACATTGCCGCGCTCGTTCCGGCACGGAACGATCACGCTGACCGACAATGGTTCCAGCGACGGAGCCGGCGCAGGCCGCGCGATCACGTAGTTGCGCAGGCACAGCCGCCGGATAAAAGGCAGCGTCGCGATGTAGCGGTTGATGAAGCGGCCGAGCCCGAACAGGGCAAACGGCGTCAGCATCCGCCATTCGCGCTTGACCACGTCGAAGTCGGCGAGAAAGAACAGGTTGGCGATGTCCTGGTTCGACAGCCAGTTTTGGGGCGATGACGGCCGCCGCCGGGTCAGCGCCCCGTGCAGGATCGAAACCGGCTCCCACATCCGAGAGTGATAGACCGCGATGATGCGGGTGTCGGCGTTGCACAGCCGGTGCAGCTTGCGAAACGTCTCCAGGCAGTCGTCGAGCGCGCCGACCGTGTCCGACATCACGATGATGTCGAAGGGGCCGGACAGATCGGAGATCTCGTCGAGCGTTTCGACGTCGCCGTACAAAAAGGTGAGGTGTGGGTGGGCGGCCCGGGCGTGATCGACCATCGCATGGCTGAAGTCGACGCCGACGCCGTAGGACGGCTCCAGCGCGTCGAGCAGAGCGCCCGTGCCGCAGCCGAGATCGAGCACGCGCTTGCCGGGCGGCACCAGGAATTTCAGGTAGCGCCAGTCCTCCTCGAAAAAGAAGTGCTGCTGCGCGATCCAGTCCTCGCGCTGCTGAGCCTGCCGCTCGGCAAATTCCAATGCCTTCTGCTTGCGCGGCGAGTAGGCGCGATGGGCCGTTGGCGCGGGGCTGGATAAGGGAGCGATGCCGGAGTTCATTGACGCTGGCAGTAGTGGGAATGACTCAAAAAGTCCACAGTGAGGGCGGGCCGGCCGCGCGGGGGCCACGCCTATGATAAACAGCAGCAGACAACACCATGGCAAGGCGAACTTGCCTGACAGCCGGAAAGTTCTGACGGCAGCCCTGCACCCCCGCTTTGAGACAGCCAAGCCCGCATGTGTGGAATAGCCGGATTGGTCGACCTGGGGGGCATCAGCCCCAACGAGGCCGCCGCGCGCTCGCAGGCGGCGCTCGATGTTATCCGCGTCCGGGGACCGGATGGCGAGGGCAACTGGTCGGACCTGCATTGCGCGCTGATCCACACCCGGCTCGCCATCATCGAGCTCACGCCGCTCGGCGCCCAGCCGATGCTCCGCGAGGGGCTGGTCATCACCTTCAACGGCGAGATTTTCAACTATGCCGAGGTACGGGCCGAGCTGGAGCGGCTCGGCTGCGGCTTCCGTTCCAACTCGGATACGGAAGTGCTGCTCGCCGGCTGGCGGCAATGGGGCGAAGGCCTTCTGCCGCGGCTCGTCGGCATGTTCGCCTTCGCGATCTGGGACGCCCAATCTCGCACGCTGATTGCGGCGCGCGACCGTTTCGGCGAGAAGCCGTTGCTCTATGCGCAGACCAACGGGCGGCTCGCTTTCGGCTCCGGGCTTGCGGCCTGCGAGGCCATGCTGGGCGAGACCCGGCCGGTCGACGCCGCGGCGCTGCGGGCGTATTTCACGCTGCGCTTTGTGCCCGAGCCGTGGTCGATCGCGCGCGGCGTGCGCAAGCTCCCGGCCGGGCATTGGCTCAAGTTCGACGCCAGCGGCCTCAAGGTCGAGCCCTGGTACGATCTGGCCCGCGAGCACCGGAAGCTATCAATCCACGCATGGGACGCCGAGCCGGGCCTGCGGCGGCGGTTCGACGCTGCTGTGAAAGACCGGCTGGTCTCCGACGTGCCGGTCGGCGTGTTTCTGTCGAGCGGCATCGACTCCGCGCTGGTGGCTGCGTCGGTTGCGGCATTGGGCGCGCGGCTGCAGACCTTCACGGTCGGCTTCGAGGGCGCGAGCGGCTATTACGAAGAGCGCCCGGCGGCGGCGGCTGTGGCGCGGCACCTCGGCGCCGAACACACTGAAATCGGCGTGAACGCCGGCCGCGTCGGCGATGTACTCGATGGCGTGTTCCGCGCGCTCGATGAGCCGTTTGCCGATGCGTCCGCGGTGCCGACCTATCTCGTGTCCGAGGCGACGCGGAAGAAGGTCACAGTGGTGCTTACCGGCGACGGCGCCGACGAGGTGTTCGGCGGCTATCGCCGCTACTGGTCCGAGCTCTATGCGGGGCTTTGGAATCGCGTGCCCGGTCCGTTGCGGCGGGCGGCGAGCGCGCTGCTTGCTCGCATGCCCGAAGGCAAAGACAGCCGGCTCCTTGAGGCGGTGCGCCGGGCGCGGCGCTTCGCAGAGACCGCCGATCCCGATCCCGTGCGCCGGCAGGCGGCGTGGATGCGGCTTGCGCCGGAGACGGAGCTGGACGCGCTGCTGGGCGCCGCATCCAGCAACGAGATCGAAATTGAAGGCCTGCTCGACGCGCTGCGACACGCCACGCAGGATGCCGATCCGATCAATGCCATGCTCGCTTGCGATATGGCCTGCGAGCTGCCGGGCGACATGCTGGTCAAGGTTGATCGTGCCAGCATGGCGCACGCGCTGGAGACCCGCTCGCCGTTCCTGGATCAGCGTGTCGTCGAATGGGCCTTCGCCTTGCCGGGCAAGCAGAAGCTCGGTTTTGCCGGCGGCCGGCCGGTCGGCAAGCGCATCCTGCGCAACGCATTCCGGGACCGCCTCCCCGCCGAGGTGTTCGACCGGCCGAAGCGCGGCTTCGAGATGCCGGTCGGCGCGATGCTGGCCGGGCCCGCGGCCGAGCGGCTGGCTGCCGCGACCGATCCTGCTGCCTTGAAGCGGCAAGGCCTGCTCGATCCAGGCGTCATTGCGGGCTGGCGGCAGGAACTCGCCTCCGGCCGCCGCGACACCTCGTGGCAGCTTTGGACCGTGCTGGCCTTCCAGGAATGGGCGCGGCTCAACCGGCGGCCCGAAGCGCTCGCTTAGTTGGGTGGCATTTCAGGCGCGAGTGGCGCTTCGCTCGGCTTGCTCCGGTCTGTGCTCACCAACCAGACAGCGCCGCCAACGAGCCCGACCACGATCATGATCACGCCAAGCAGCACCGACACCAGGAAGCCATTGCTCTCCGAGAGGCCCGCATAGGCAAAGGCCAGCACCAGAGATTTCTCGCGCACGCCCCAGCCGGCCACCGAGATCGGCAAGGTCGCGATCAGCAGCACCGGCGGCATCAGCGCCAGCGCATGGAAGAAGCCGAAGGACGCCTCCACCGATTGCGCCACGCACCAGGCGATGGCCGCGGTGAGGAGATGGATCATCAATGAGAGCCCGATCACGGTGCTCACATTCCCGGCGCGGAACAGCAGTTGCCGGGCGATCACCGACATCCGGTGCAGATGGCGCAGCGGCGCAATGCGCTGCAGGAAACTCCATTTCAGATAGCCCAGCGCGATGAAGCCTGCCGCAGCTCCAATGCTGCCGAGCCCGATCACGAGCAGCGTTGCACGGCCGATCGGATTCTCGATCAGCACGAGACTCCAGGGCAGGCAGGCGACCACCAGGATCGCCAGCGCCAGCACGCCGATGAAGCGGTCGAGCAGCACCGAATAGGTCGCGCGGGTCCAGCCCTGGCCATCGCGCGCGAACAGCCAGATCCTCATGGCGTCGCCGCCGACGGTCGACGGCAGCACCTGGTTGAAGAACATCGCAATCAGGCTGAGCTGGAACGCCCGGCCGAGCGGCAATTCGGCGCCACAGGCCGCAGCGATCCGCCGCCAGCGCGGCGCCAGCAACAACAGCTGCACGAAGACCAGCGCAACCCCGCCCGCGAGCCAGCCCGGCTTCAGGTCGGCAAGACGCGCGCCGATCGCGGCGGTGTTGACGCCCGACAGCGCGAAATACAGCAGACCCAGCGAGACCGCGGCCCGCAGCGCCAATGTCATCCACGGCCGCATTCAGCAAATTCGATCGAGCAAAGGGCCGGAAGCCGGAAATCGCGACATAGGAAGAATGTCTCGCGGGGGAACGAACACGGGCCACCAAGAACCAGAATTTCCGCCAAATGGCAAAGGACAGTCTCGCCTCGGAATATGTTGAATACGGATGTTCTGACGTTAGTTCGGTGTGTTTTTGCTTGCATTGAAGCAGTGCGGGGCCAACATGCCCCCAATATCTGACGCAACCGGGTTCGAGGAGTTCCAGCGATGGCAGCCCCCACGCTCGCCGCTCTCAAGGTCAAATTGTTCACCGACGGCGCCGACAAGGCGCAGATCCTGGAGATGGCCAAGCAGCCCTGGATCGCGGGCTTCACCACCAACCCGTCGCTGCTCAAGAAAGCCGGCGTGAAAGACTACGCCGCGTATGGCCAAGACCTGGTGCGCGCGGTGCCGGACCGGCACATCTCGTTCGAGGTGTTCTCCGACGACATCCCGGAGATGGTCGCGCAGGGGCGCTTGATCGCGACCTGGGGCAAGAATGTTCACGTCAAGCTGCCGGTCATCAATACCCGCGGCGAGCCTTTGTATGACGCGGTGCGCGCGATGTCGCGCGACGGCATCAAGATCAACATGACCGCGATCTTCGCGCCCGAGCAGGTGGCCAAGGCGGTGGATGCGCTGGCCGGCGGTGCGCCGGCTTGCGTGTCGGTGTTCGCCGGGCGGCTCGCCGATCTCGGCATCGACTACCGGCCGATCATGCAGGACGCGGTCGCTCGCGCCCGCAAGACGCCAAACGTCGAGATCATCTGGGCGTCGACCCGCGAGGTTTTCAACGTGGTCGAGGCCGACGCGATGGGCTGCCACATCATCACGGCGCCGGCCGATGTCCTGAAAAAGCTGCCGGCGCTCGGGACGCAAAGCCCCGCCGAACTGTCGCTTTCGGCCGTCAAGGCGTTCCGCGACGATGCACTGGCGGCGGGCCTGACGCTGGATGTTCCGAGCAAGATGCACGCTGCCGAATAACGATCAAATATTGGGCGGCCCCGGGGCCGTGGCGTCGGCGCGGGCAGCGATTGGCGGCTCCGGGCGGCCGAGCGTTGTAATGCATTGACGCAAAACGTGTTTGGCCGTTCTTGCAGGTAATATTCGCCAGCCGGGCTGGGGCATGCTACTGACCAGCCGGGGTCACTAAGTCGTTCGGGGAACAGAGCAATCATGGTGCAGGCCGTGAAAACGACCACGCCGCTGCGGATTGGCGTCATTGGCGTGGGCACCATGGGCTCCAACCACGCCCGGGTCCTGGCCGGGCTGCCCGGCATCCAGCTGGTCGGGGTCGCCGACCCGGATCGCGGCCAGCGCGATCTCGTGACCCGCGTGCTCGGCTGCCCGGCGGTGACCGAATTCGAAGCCCTGCTTCAGCTCGGCGTCGATGCGGTGACGATCGCGGCGCCGACCCACCTGCACCACAACATTGCGATCCATTGCATCGAGCGCGGTATCCACGTCCTGGTTGAGAAGCCCATCGCGTCGACGGTGGAAGAGGGGCGCAAGATCATCGCGGCGGCGAAGAAGGCCGGCGTGACGCTGATGATCGGCCATGTCGAGCGGTTCAATCCGGCGGTGACCGCGATCAAGCAGGCGATCCGCGGCGAGGATATTCTCTCCATCGGCATCACCCGCGTCGGTCCGTTCCCGCCGCGCATGTCGAATGTCGGCGTGGTGATCGATCTCGCCGTGCACGACATCGACCTGATCCAGTGGTTCACCGACTCCGACATCGTTGAGGTGCAGCCGCAGCTTTCGAGCGCGGTGGCCGAGCGCGAGGACATCGCGCTGCTGCAATTCCGCACCGCATCGGGCGTGCTCGCCCACATCAACACCAACTGGCTCACTCCGTTCAAAGCCCGCAACGTCACGGTGGCGACGCGCGGCAAGTATGTGATGGGCGATCTGCTCACGCGCCAGGTGACCGAATGCTTCGGTTTCCAGCCCGACGGCGCCTATTCGATGCGCCATGTTTCCGTTGGCCACGACGAGCCGCTGCGCGCCGAATTGCTCGCCTTCATTGAGGCAGTTCGCACCGGCAGGCCGCCTGCGGTGACCGGAGAGGAGGGCGTGGCAAGCCTCGAGATCGCCACGCGTTGTCTTGAACACCGGCCCGCCGTCGCTGCGACGGCGGCGAGCAAAGGGCCGCGCCGGGCCGCCGGCTGACGCGGCTCGCACCGTGGCGTTCATGAATTTGATTTGCTGATGAACCAGACCGTTCGCGCTTCCATCGCTCCGATCCCCTTCATCGATGTCGCCGCCCAGCGCCGCCGCCTGGGCCGCGCCATCGACGACGCGATCGCGCGGGTGAGCGCGCATTGCCAATTCATCCAGGGGCCGGAGGTCGCGGAATTCGAAACCCGGCTCGCGGAGTTCTGTGGCGCCCGCTATGCGGTCGGCTGCGCCAGCGGCACGGATGCGCTGATGTTGGTGCTGATGGCCAAGGGCATCGGTCCCGGTGACGCGGTGATCTGCCCGGCCTTCACCTTCTGCGCCACCGCCGAAGTGGTGGTGCTGCTCGGCGCGACGCCAGTGTTCGCCGATGTCGACGAGGATACGTTCAATCTCAATGCCGCAAGCGTGAAGCGCGCGGTCCTGACTGCGCGGCGCATGGGGCTGAGCCCCAAGGCGCTCATCCCGGTCGACCTGTTCGGCCTGCCGGCCGACTACGACGCGCTGCTTCCGGTCGCAAAGGCCGAGAAGCTGTTCGTGCTCGACGACGCCGCCCAGGGCTTCGGCGCCACTTACAAGGGCCGCAAGCTCGGCACTATCGCGCCCGCCACCGCGACGAGCTTCTTTCCGGCGAAGCCGCTCGGCTGCTACGGCGACGGCGGCGCCGTGCTGACCGACGACGCCGGCCTGGTCGAGGTGCTCAAGAGCCTGCGCGTGCACGGTCAGGGCGCCGACAAATACGACAATGTCCGGATCGGCATGACCAGCCGGCTCGACACCATCCAGGCCGCGGTGCTGATCGAGAAGCTCAAGATCTTCGCAGACGAGATCGAGGCCCGCGACCGCGTGGCGCGGCGCTATGCCGACGGCCTGAAGGATGTCGCCATCGTGCCGGTGGTGCCGGACGGCGCGACCTCGATCTGGGCGCAGTACACCATCCGCCTGAAGCCCGGGATGCGCGATGGACTTGCCGTTAAGCTTAAGGCCCAGGGCATCCCCACCGCCATTTACTATCCCAAACCGCTGCATCGCCTGGAGGCCTACAAGGCCTTCCCGGTGGCCGATAACGGCATCCCGACCACCGATAAGCTTGCTGACGAAGTAATCAGCCTGCCGATGCATGCCTATCTTGACGAGGCGACGCAGGATCGGGTGATTGAGGCGGTCCGCGCCGCGCTTCGGTCCTAGATTCGGCGCTCAGGTGCGGCCCTGTCATTGGTCCAGGCAGGTCGTTCTGCTTCCGGGGATGGATGCTCACTCGCGCCTTCGCGATTGCTTCGACGTTGATGCTCGGCGGCTGTGCGCTGTCGGGCCTGCTGCCGGATTGGACCTCGACCGACGTCGCAGGCCCTGAGCCGGCCTACCGCTTCCTGATCGCCAACAAGCTCAAGGATGTGCTCGGCGACGCCGCGCCATCCGATACGCTGGAGATCTCCAAGGCCGCGCGCATCGAGTCGCTGAAGGGCGCATCCTGGCGGGTTTGCGTCAAGGCGCAGAAGTTCCTGCTGCCGCCGCGCTACTACGCGGTGTTCTTCCAACGCGACCAGATGGTCGACTCCCGGTTGTCGGTGCTGATCGACCAGTGCGAGCTGCAGTCCTACTCGTCCTTCGACTGGAAGACCGAAGCCAACAATCCGCCGCCGGCGCGCTAGCCTGCTAGACGTTACGTCCGCTTGTAGACGTCCTCGATGCGGATGATGTCATCCTCGCCGAGATAGCTGCCGGTCTGCACCTCGATCAGCTCCAGCGGAATCTTGCCGCGGTTGGCGAGGCGATGGATGCGGCCGATCGGGATGTAGATCGACTCGTTCTCGTGCACCGTCTTGACGTCCTGCTCGATCGTGACCTCGGCGGCGCCGCGCACCACCACCCAATGCTCGGAGCGGTGATGGTGCTTCTGCAGCGACAGCGTGCCGCCCGGCTGCACGACGATGCGCTTGACCTGGAAGCGCTCGCCGGCGTCGATGGAGTCATAATAACCCCACGGCCGGTGCACCCGCCGATGGTCGGTTGCCTCGGGGCGTTTGGCATCCTTGAGCTTGGCGACAAGCTCGCGCACCTCCTGGGCCCGTTCGCGCGGCATCACCAGCACCGCGTCGGGCGTCGACACCACGACGAGATCGTCGGCGCCGAGGACTGCGGTGAGCCGGTCGGCCGAGTGGATGACGCAGTTGTGGGCGTCGGCCGTGACGACCGTGCCATGGATCGCGTTGCCCGATTTGTCGCGGGCGGCGACGTCGAGGATCGCGTCCCAGGAGCCGATGTCGGACCAGCCGAAGCTGCCGGCCACCACCGCGGCGCGGTCGGTCTTCTCCATCACCGCGTAATCGATGGATTTCTGCGGCGCGCTGCCGAAGGCCTCCGGATCGAGCCGCAGGAAGCCTAAGTCGGTGACGGCTTTCGCAACCGCCTGTTCGGCGGCAGCAGCCATGGCCGGTTCGAAGCGCGAAAGCTCCTTGAACAGCACGTCGGCGCGGAACAGGAAGTTGCCCGAATTCCAGAGATAGCCTTCGGCGACGTAACGGCTCGCGGTCTCGGCGTCGGGTTTCTCGACGAAGGCCTCGACCGCGAACACCTCGCTGCCGCCGAGGCCCGGACCGCGGCGGATATAGCCATAGCTCGTCTTGGGTGCGGTCGGCGTGATGCCGAAGGTGACGATGCGGCCGTCCTGCGCGGCCTTCAGCCCGGCAAGGCAGGTGGCGCGGAATTCGTCCACGTCCACGATCACGTGGTCGGCGGCGAGCGCCAGCACCACGGCCTCGGGATCGCGGCTTTTCGCCAGCGCCGCCGCGGCGGCCACAGCCGGGCCCGAATCGCGCCGCATCGGCTCGATCACGACCGTGACCTCGATGCCAAGCTCCTCGGCCTGGCGCCTCGCGAAGAAGCGGAAATCCGCGCCGGTGATGACGATCGGCGGCGCAAACAGCTTGTCGTCCGCCACCCGCAGCAGCGTTTCCTGATAGGTCGAGCGCTCGCCGACCAGCGGCAGGAACTGCTTCGGCAGCGCGTCGCGCGACACCGGCCACAGCCGGGTGCCGGCGCCACCGGCGAGGAGGACAGGAACGATCTTGCTCATGCCGCGGCACTATTCCAAAAACCCTCCGCGATAGCCAGACTTTCGCTAGTGTCCCGAACCCGAAGTGTCGCGATTCGCTGTCGGTAAATGGGGACACCGGTTTCAGGCGCATGATCGACCGCATTCTGACCGTCGGCGGCATAACGCTCCTCTCGCGCGTGACCGGCTTCATGCGCGATATCATCCTCGCCGCGGTGCTGGGCGCAGGCCCGGTGGCCGATGCCTTCTTTGTGGCGCTGCGGTTGCCGAACCACTTCCGCGCAATCTTCGCGGAGGGCGCGTTCAACGCGGCCTTCATCCCGGCCTATGCCCGGGTGCGTGGCTCGAGCGGCGAGGCCGCGGTGCGGCTGTTCGCCGACCGGGTGTTCGTGCTGTTGCTTGGGAGCCAGATCGTTCTCCTGGCGATTGCGCTGTTGTGCACGCCCTGGGTGATCGGCGCGCTGGCGCCGGGCTTCGGCAAGGACCCGTCGCGCTTTTCGCTTGCCGTCGAACTCACCCGTATCACGTTTCCCTACCTGCTGCTGGTCAGCCTCGTGACGCTCTATGGTGGCATCCTGAACGCGCTCGACCGCTTTGCCGCGGCGGCGGCGGCGCCGATCCTGCTCAATCTTTCGATGATGATGACGCTGGCGCTCGCGGCGTTCTTTCCGACCGCCGGCCACGCCGCGGCCTGGGGCGTGCTGCTCGCCGGCATCCTCGAATTCCTGCTGGTCGCGGGCGACGCCGCCCGGCAGGGCGTGCTGCCGCGCTTGGCCTGGCCGAAGCTCGACGAAGAAGTGTGGACGTTCCTGAAGCGCTTCGGGCCCGCGACCATCGGCTCGGCGGGGACGCAGATCGCGCTGTTCGCCGACACCATCATCGCAAGCTTCCTCGCGGCCGGCGCGCTGTCGGCGCTGTACTACGCTGACCGGCTGAACCAACTCCCGATCGGCGTGATCGGCATCGCGGTCGGCACCGTGCTGCTGCCCGAGATGTCGCGGCGGATCACGGCGGGCGACGAGGACGGCGCCAAGCACGCCCAGAACCGCGCTGTTGAATTTGCGCTGGTGCTGTCGGTGCCGTGTCTCGTCGCGTTCGTCATGGTGCCGGACCTGATCATGCGCGGGCTGTTCAGCCGCGGTGCGTTCACGGCCGCTGATGCGCAGGCCGCGGGCTCGACGCTTGCGGCCTATGCGATCGGTCTGTTGCCCTTCGTGCTGACACGCAGCGCCTCGACCACCTTCCTGGCGCGGGGCGATACGGCGACGCCGGTCAAGGCATTGTTCGCAGGCGTCACGGTCAACGTCGCTTTGAAGATCTTGCTGATGGGGCCTTATGCCCAGGTCGGCCTGGCGTTTGCGACCTCGGTCGGCGCCTGGATCAACCTCGGTCTGCTCTACTGGTTTGCCACGCGGCAGAACCTGGTGGTGATCGATCAAAGATTGCGGCAGGCCTGCCTCAAGCTCGTCGTCGCAGCGGTCGTGTTGGCCATCGCCTTGTGGCTCACCCGCTGGGCCATGTCGCGCGCCATTCCTGAAGGAACGTCGTTGCGCAACGAGATGATGCTCGGCGCGGTCGTGGTCGTCGGCGGCCTGGTCTATGGCGGCGCTGCGGCGGTGCTGTTCGGCCGGCAATTGCTAGCGGCGCTGCGGCGCAAGGGCGCATCGCCGCCCGTGGCGCCGCCCATTGCCCCGGAGTAGCGATCAGAGCACCCGCGGCACCGGCAGCGGCGTCACCAGCATGCCCTTGTAGCCTTTGGCGCGGAGCTTCGGCGCGAGCTCATCGGCGATGTGCCAGGAGAAGATGATCGCGCATTCCGGCTGGTCGGCGAACATCCGGCTTTCCTCGACAACCGGAATGAGCGTTCCCGGCATGCATTTGCCGATCTTGAGCGAGCCCTCGATCTCGCAGACGTAATCGATGATCGCCTCTTCCAGGCCGACGTAGTTCACCAGCGTCGAGGCGCGCGACGGCGCGCTGATGCCGACGATCCGTCCGCCTTTTTCCTTGATGTCGCGGACGAGTGCGTGGAGCCTGAGCTTCGATAGCATGACGTCGTTGCGGAAGGCGGCGAGGCGCTTGCGCATGGCGTCGCCGCGCGGCTCGGCGTCGAGCATCTGCTTGACGCTCGGCTGCACCGGCCGCGCGCCCTTGCGCGCCGCATAGACGCGGATCGAGCCGCCATGACTCGGGATGTGGCGGGCGTGGAACACCTCGAGCCCGTGCATCTC
>JACXTT010011992.1_pt1 | contig 11535 bp, 8 predicted proteins | sample 9270951 | NCBI WGS metagenome assembly JACXTT01 (sample SAMN15532306, study PRJNA645909) | rock metagenome | isolation source: weathered quartz diorite | place: Puerto Rico | collected 2017-06-21 | reverse complement strand
CACCACCGGCGTGGGCGTGAGCCGGTCGATCGTCGTGCCGTCGCCGAGCTGACCCGAGGCGTTCTTGCCCCAACATACGATGGCGTTGGGCGTGCGGGCGCAAGTGTGCATGTAGCCCGCGGCAATCGCGGCGGCGGTGAGCCCAGGCACACGTGCGGGGATCGCGCCGCCGCTGGTGGTTCCGTTGCCGAGCTGGCCGGAGGCGTTGCCGCCTCCCCAGCACCACACGCCGCCCTCGGCGTCGAGCGCGCAGGTGTGGTAGCCGCCCACCGCGATCGCCAGCGCGTCCGGGAGGCCAGTGACCTTCGTCGGAGTGGGCTGGTCGACGGTCGTGCCAACGCCCAGCATTCCGCCGCGGCCCCAGCATTTGACCTCGCCTGTCCTGAGGCGCGCGCAGGTGTGCTGCTCGCCTGCGGCGATCTGCACGGCCGCCGTGAGGCCGTGCACCGGCGCGGCCGACCACTCGATTCCGCTCACGGTTCCGCGGCCCAGCTCGCCGTAGAAGTTGCTGCCGACGCACGCCGCGCTCCCGTCGCGGCGACGCGCGCACGTGTGCGTGCCACCCGCGGCCACCTCCACGACGTCCGACATGCCCGGCACGGCGGTCGGCACCACTTCGTCCAAGTTCGCCTTGACGCCCCGCTGACCAAGAAAAGCTTGGCCCCAGCACCATGCCGTGCCGTCGGGCATGGCGGCGCACCCGTGAGAATCGCCCACTGCGCACTGCAGCGCGCCGGTGAGGTTAGGGACCGCGGTCGGCACCAACCTCTCTGGTCCGTCCGAGCTTCCGACCAAACCCCAGCTCAACAAGGTGCCGGTCTTCTCGACAGCACAGTTCTGCAGCCCACCACCGGCGATATGCAACGCGTCGGTGAGGCCGGTCACTTGCGCGGGAGTGACGTGCGATCCGTGTTTGCCCTCGCCGAGCTGGCCACTGAAGCCGGCGCCCCAACAATACGCCTCGCCGCCGGATTTGATGGCGCACGTGTGGTACTCGCCGAGCGCGAGCAGAGGGTCGGGCGCTTCGCCGTAGGACGGGCCGGAGCCCGTGCTCGCTGCATGCGTCGCCTGGGGGACGGCGTCCGCGTCGCCCGGGCTGAGCCTCGTCCGCGCGCCACATGCGAGGAAAGGCGTGAGCGCGGACAGGATCAGGGAATGGCGCAGAACCATCCAGAGTCACCGCATTTCGTGTCCAGTGCCTTCGGGAACGCGCTCGGGCAGCACGCCCGAAACGGGTAGTTGTGGTCGACAGCGTGGCAAGGTGGGAACTTCTGTGGGTCGTCCGTGTCGCAACACGTAGAGTTGTCCACGTCTCCGTTGGGACACCCGATGTCCTTGGTGGGGTCTTTTGGATCGACGAAGAATTGGCATCCGTTCACCACGTCACCATTCTTGTCCACGGGACAGGCGAACCAGTTGACCGGCTTGCACTGGGTGCATTTGTTGTTCACGCACCCAAGCTCAGGCGAGCAGCAGTCCGAAGACTTGGTGCAAGCGTCGCCCGCATTGCCGCCCGCGCAAACGACGCAGGCGTCGTTGATGCACAGGACGTTTTCACTCGGCGAAAGGCCGGACTTGCAGCAATCGGCATCGCTGGTACAGGCGGTGCCGGGCGGAGCGCAGCAGATTTTCTGCGCGGCTGCGTTGGTATCGGGCCCGCAGGTCAATGTTGCCGGGTCGCACTTGTCGCACGTGGCGCCGCAATCTTCGCCGGCCTTTTTCGTCGTCGTGTTCGGGTTGCCGCAGGACGTGCCGTTGCACTTTTGCGCGCACTTGCACTCGCAGCCATCGCTCGTTGGCGTGTTCAGATCGCCGTTGCAGTCAGTGAAGTCCTTCAGGCACCTCCACTTGGCGCAATTTAGGCGCGGGAACTGCTTGTGCGTGCAGCAGTGGTGCTCTGCGCCGGGCATCGACGGCGAGGTGAGCCAGGCGCAGTTCGGCCCGTTCGCCGGCGCGTCCGGGACCACCTCTCCTTCCGCCTGCAGCTCAGGGCCCCCCCCCAACAGCCGCCGATTCGGTTGGCCAACACGCCACCATCCCTCCGGCCATCGCAAGCGCCATGAGCCCCGCACGAACGGAATCCTGGGTCGCCGCCATCGCCCACCTCCTTTGGCCGGTCGTCGCCGGTACCACGCGTGCCAACTTCCAAAGGGGAGCACGTTGCTCCGCCGGCTGTCAAACGCCGCGGGCTCGGGCACGCCGCGTCACTTGGCGTCGGTCCCGCTGCGCGGGTTCCCGACGTCGGACGAAGAAGCGCGGCGGTCGCCGCTTCGCGGGGTTTCCGACGCGTCGGCGCAACAGCGGAAGCCGGTCGAGTAGTCGTGGTAGCTCGGCAGGTGGGCCACGGTCGTGTAGAAGCAGCCTGGGCCGTGTTGGTGCCCGGTCGAGAAAAACCCGCCGAGCAGGATGCCGTCGCCGAGGCGATAGGGCTGCGGCAGGCGGTGCTGTTGCACGCTCTCGAGCTGGTAGCGCTTCGACATGCCGGCGTCGACGCGCTCGGCTACCCACTCGTGGAGATTGCCCACCAGATCGTGAATGCCGGTGGGCGTGGCGCACGCTTCGTACTCGCCGGCGCGCGCCAGGTAGCCGTCGATGGCGCCGAGCAGCGGGTGGTTCATGTGGCTCTCGTAGGTCCACTTGCGCGCGTCGTTGCCCCACAGTTGATCGAGCAAGTTGGGCTTCGAGATGTTGCAGCGCTTGGGCACTTCCTCTTTGCCGTAGCCGTAGGTGTTGCCGCCGTTGGCGCGGCCGAGGCACGCGTTGCGCCACTCGTCGAAACGGCACAGCCGCTTGCCGGCGTTGTCGCAGGCGCGCGCCGCCTCGAGCTGGTTGATGTAGCCCTGCGGAAATTGCCCGGCCTCGCTGCGCGCCTCGTAGCGGCGGTTCCTCGGCGCGGGGCGGTTGTGCGGCCACAGCGCCATCGGGCCGCCCGGCTCGCCGACCACCAAGTGCGCCTCGTAACGGTCCATGCAATAGCGGCCGACCTGCGTCATGCCGTCGGGGCAAGAAGGTGGCGGCTTGGCCGCGTTGGCGGTGCTCGCGCTCGGGGTTGGGGTCGCGCTCGGGGCGTGGGTCGCGCCGGCAGTTCCGATTCGCGTCGCGCGCGCGGCTCCCTCCACCGCCTGCGGGGGAGGGCCGGGGAGGGGGCTCGCCCTCGCGGACGGTGAGGCGCTTCGCCCCGCGGCGATCTTCATCGCGCCGGGCGAATCCATCGGCAAGAGCGTCGCCACCGCCGCTCCTGCGCCCGAAGCGGCCAATCCTGCGCGGACCCAGCTGCGCAAGCTCACACTAGAAGATAGCGCACGCAATCGCGGCGCGCTCGTGCCGGGGGGGGGCCGCGCCGCGCGCCGGCAAAGCTCGTCAGAATGGCCGAAAATTCAGCCAAATTCGCACCCAAAGCGCCAGTTGGCCGCCAAGAATGGCTGAAAATGAGGCCAGAGTCCGCGCCCAGCGTTCGTCGCGCCGGCCGTCTCGGCGGCGGTGGCGGCAACGGCGCGGCCGGTTACGCCGCCGCGTCAATCCGTCAATTTCCTGAAGCGCGGGCGGTGCGGCTCGGTGGCGTCTTCGCCGAGGCGTCGCTTCTTGTCGGCTTCGTAGTCCTGGAAATTGCCCTCGAACCACTCGACGTGGCTGTCGTCCTCGAACGCCAAAATGTGCGTGGCGATGCGGTCGAGAAACCAGCGATCGTGCGTGATGATCACCGCGCAGCCTGGGAACGTGCCGAGCGCCTCTTCGAGCGAGCGCAGCGTCTCGACGTCCAAATCGTTGGTCGGCTCGTCGAGCAAGAGCACGTTGCCCTCGGCCTTCAGCAATTTCGCGAGGTGAACGCGGTTTCTCTCGCCGCCGGAGAGCTCGCCCACCTTCTTCTGTTGATCGCTGCCGTTGAAGTTGAAGCTGGCCACGTAGGCGCGCGACTTGGTCTCGCGCTTGCCGAGCACGATGGTCTCTTCGCCGCCGCTGATCTCTTCCCACACGGTCTTTTCCGCCGCGAGCGCGTCGCGCGACTGGTCGACGTAGGCGAGCTTCACCGTCTCGCCGATCGTGATCGTCCCCGCGTCGGGCTTTTCTTCGCCGACGAACATCTTGAACAAGGTCGTCTTGCCCACGCCGTTCGGCCCGATGATGCCGACGATGCCGCCGCGCGGCAGCCGGAAGGTCAGGCCGTCGATGAGCAGCCGATCGCCGAAGCCTTTCTTCAGCCCCGTGACCTCGATCACCGTGTCGCCGAGCCGCGGCCCCGGCGGGATGTAGATCTTGCCGGTCTCGACGGCTTTGTCGGCAGCCGCGTCCTCGGCCATGAGCTGCTCGTACGCGGCCAGGCGCGCCTTGCCCTTGGCCTGCCGCGCGCGCGCGCTCATGCGCACCCACTCCAGCTCGCGCTCTAGCGTGCGCTTGCGCGAAGTCGCCTGCTTCTCCTGCATTTCGAGCCGCTTGTGCTTCTGCTCGAGCCAGCCGGTGTAGTTGCCCTCGTAGGGGTAGCCGTGTCCCTGCTCGAGCTCGAGGATCCAGCCCGCCACGTTGTCGAGGAAGTAACGGTCGTGGGTCACCGCCACCACCGTGCCGGGGTACTCCTCGAGAAAACGCTCGAGCCACGCCACGCTCTCGGCGTCCAAATGGTTGGTCGGCTCGTCGAGCAGCAGCATGTCGGGCTTCGACAAGAGCAGCTGGCACAGCGCGACGCGCCGCCGCTCGCCGCCCGACAGCTTGGTCACGTCGGCGTCGCCCGCCGGCAGGCGCAAGGCGTCCATGGCGCGCTCCACGGTTCGGTCGAGCTCCCAGCCGCCGGCCGCTTCGATCTTGTCCTGCAGCTCGCCGTACTCGGTCATGATCGCGTCGAAGTCGTCGGGCGGCGGATCTTGACCCATCTTCTCGCCGAGCTCTTCGAAGCGTTTGACCAGCGCGCGCACTTCGCCGACCGCCATGTCCACGTGCTCACGCACCGTGCTCTTCTCGTCGAGCAGCGGCTCTTGGCGCAGGTAGCCGATCTTGATGCCGTCGGCCGGGCGCACCTCGCCGAGGTACTCCTTGTCGACCCCCGCCATGATGCGCAACAGCGTGCTCTTGCCCGAGCCGTTGTGACCGAGCACGCCGATTTTCGCGCCGAAGAAATAAGACAGCGACAGGCCCTTCAGGACCTCTTTGTTGGGCGGGTGCACCTTGCGCACCTGCGACATCGACATGATGAACTGCGCCATGGCGCGCTTGCCTTAGCGCCGCCGGCGCGTGATGGCCAGCGTCTCGAAGCGGTACTTCACGAGCTCGGCGAACACGCGCAGCGACACGCGCAGCGGGTAATTGCTCAAGAACGACTCGCCGGCGTGGCGCGGCTCGAACTCGGTGTCGACCTCGGCGACGCTGAGCCCGCGCACGCCGGCGGCGGCTCCGATGAAGCTCTGGAAGTAGCGGTAGCGGTAGCGGTGCACGAGCAGCTCGCGCAGCGTGTCGGGCCGGCACACGACGAACCCGGACTTGTTGTCGCGCAGGCTCATGCCGAACGCGACGTTGAGGAGCGTGTTGAGCCCGCGGCTGAACACGCGCCGGCTGCGCACCTTGCGCGGGTGGCGCACCGCCTGCACCAAGTCGGGCTGCTCTTCCTCGAAGCGACGAAACAGCCGCGCGATGTCCTCGGGGCGATTCTGGAGGTCGGAGTCGATCAAGCACACGAGCGCGCCGCGCGCCGCCGCCAGCCCCGACTGCCAGCCGCCCTCGATGCCGCGGTTATGGTCGTGTCGCACGCCGCGCACGCGCCCGTCGCGCGCCGCCGCCGCCTCGATCTCTTGCCATGTGCGGTCTTTGCTGCCGTCGTCGACCAGCACCAGCTCGCCGGCGATGCCGAGCTCGTCGAGCACCGCGAGCGCGCGCCGGCACAGCTCGGCGACGTTGCCCTCTTCGTTGTAGCAGGGCGCGATCACGCTGAGCGCGATCGCCTCGCTCGTCACGGTGCGGCTCACGGCGCCCGCCGCGGGAGATTCTTGATGCACTCGGCCGTCATGATCGCGTTCCAGTAGCGGCGATCGAAGCTGTGCCGGCCTTGCAGCCAAAGGTTCACGGGCGTGGGCAGGCCGTGCTTCACGGGCCGCTGCAGCACCAGCGACTCTTTGGGCAACAGGCGCCGCGCCGCTTCGTGGACGATCCACTTGCCGGCGCCGTCGCGGTAGCGCAGGCCGTCGTCGAGCGAGAAGGCGAGCTCCACGACCCGGTAGTCGAGGAACGGATTGCGCGCCTCGACGGCGTGCGCCATCGACATGCGGTCCGCCATCTGCAAGAGCGGCTGCAAGAACACGCGCGTCTCCACGTACGTCGTGTTTTCCAGCAGCGACTTGCGATCGCTCCACAGCTGCATGAGGTAGCCCTTCATGAGCGCCGCGCCGGCCAGGCCCGAGCGCGACGCCATGCGGCAAAAGCGGTCGAGGTCGGTCCCGTCGTAGCGCGCCAGCATCGCGCGGTAATTGCGTGCCTTGGCGTCGTCGCGGTCGCGCGCGTCGCCGAGCAAGAACTCGTTGCGCGCATAACCCGCGAACAGCTCGTCCGACCCTTCGCCGGACAGAACCACCTTGTAGCCGGCGTCGTGCACCGCTTTCGCCAGCCGATACAGCGGAAACACGCTGAACGAGCCGGTCGGCATCTCGAGGTGGTAGGCGAGCGCCGGCAGATCGTGCAGAAACTCCTCTTTGGTGGGGCGCACCAGCACGAGCTCGATGCCGAGGCGTCGCGCCAAGTCGCCCGCATACCCCTCTTCGTCGATGGTGTCCTTGAACTCGGCGAATTGGCACGTGAACGCCTGCTTCACGCCGGCGAGCTTGGCGACGAGCGACGAGTCGATGCCGCCCGACAAAAAGCACGTCACCGGCACGTCGGCGCGCATGCGCAGCCGCACGGAGTCGGCGAGCAGCTCGATGAACCGGTCGACTGCCTGGGCGGCGTCGCTGATCTCCGGGTCGGTCTGGTGCGGGATGTCCCAATACGAGCCTTGCGCGAGCTTGCCGCGGCGCGGATCGAAGCGCAGCCAACTGCCGGGCCGCAATTGCAACACGTCGCGGTACAGCGTGGCTTCGTCTGGGCAAAACTCGAACAAGTCGAAGAGCTCGTTGCCGACGAACTCGAGATTCGCGAACGCCTTCACCTCGGAGGCGAACTCGAACGTCTTGGCGCGGCAGCGATAAAAGAGCGGCTTTTTGCCCATTCGGTCGCGCGCGCAAAACAGCTCGGCTCCGTCCCAAATGGCCAGTGCGAACATGCCATTGAAGCGAGCGAGGCATTCGGTGCCCCACGCCAAATAGGCAATCAGCGCGACTTCGGTGTCCGTCTTCGTTTGAAAGGTCCAGCCCTTGGCCTCGAGCTCGGCGCGCAGCTCGGGCCAATTGTAGATCTCGCCGTTGAAGACGATGGCCGCTTGGCCGGAGCGCACCGGAAGGTCGATGTCGTGCCGGTCGACGATGTTGAGGCGCGTCTGCCCGAGCGTGACGGTGAAGTCACCCGCGGCGTCGACGACCAGGCTCTGTTGATCGGGCCCGCGGTGGCGTAGCCGCTCGATGCTCTCGGCCTCGAACGCGGTGTTGATGCCTCCCAGGATGCCGCACATTACTTGCTGCCGATCTTGCGCGCGCGGCAGCTGATCCCGGCCTCGCGCTCGTCCCAGGCGAGGATCTCCCAGCCGTCTTTGAACCAGGCGCGGAACTCGTCCGGCTCGTAGCGGAAGCAATACACTGGATGGTACCAGTCGAAATTGACGACGTTGTTCGTGAAATAATCGAACTCGTCGTTCCAGAAGCACTTCATCACGTTCCAGTGCATGAAGCGCTGCACGTCGTACGTCCCGCGCGAGATGCCGAGAATCGGAATGTCCTCCTCGATGTCGACGGTCGCCTTCAGCTTCGCGAACGAGCGCCCGAGCTTGGTGAAGCCCTCGCACAACGCCAGCGCCTCGTCGATCGGCATGTCCTTGATGCGCTCGCGCACGTAGTCGTCCACGAACTCGCGCACCACCGACTTCTTGCGGTACACGTAACAGCAGATCTGCCCGCCGGCGCGCAGCTTCTTCGCGAGATTCTTGAACGTCCGCGGCGGATCGGGCGTGTGGTGGATGACCTGATCGCAGCTCACCACGTCGAAAAACCCGTCCGGGAACGGCATGCGGTTCACGTCGGCGTTGACGAGCGCGAGGTTGGGGAGCGACAGCTCGCGTTGGGTGGTGCGCAGCGCCTCCCAGGCGGTGTCGACGCCCCACACTTGCGACTTCGGCGCCGCCTGCGCGAAGTTGGTGGCGTCGCGCCCCGAGCCGGTGCCGGCGTCGAGCACGTGGCGCGCCCCGCCGAGAAAGCCCGCGAGGCCGCCGTCTTTCAGCGCATAGCGCTCGAGAAACCACTCCGTGTAGAAGGCGCGCGTGTGGTCGCGATAATAGCGGTGCTTGTCCCACTTCTGCGCGAACGAGCGCACCGTTTGATCGGCCGCGACGTCTTCCGGCACGAAGCGCGGGATGCCCTCGGCGATCGGGTAGCTGTTCGCGCCGGCCCGCAGCGTCCCGTCGACGATCTCCTCGCCCGCGGCGCCCGCGGCGTCGAGCACGAGCGGCTCGAGCGTGTCCGGGCTGACGAGGTGAGCGGCGGCGGAGCGGAGCATGGCGGCGCGCGGAGCTTACTCGGCGGGGTGGGGCCTGGCAACGCCGCAGGTGGCCGATAACACGGGGATCCTGGCGATCCGCGGGTGTTCGGCGGCGTCGCCTGGCGATCGCTGGCGAGATGTGCGAGCTTGCCGCGGTGGACGTCGAAGCCGTCAACGACCGGCTGGCGCGCGAGTATCCGATCGACGACTACTACGCGCGCTCGCCGCTGCCGATCCGCCTCATCGAGCGCCGGCGCCTGGCGTTGATCCGCGCGATGGTCGGCCCGAGCCGCGGCCTGGAGATCGCCGAGGTCGGCTCGGGGGGGGGCCACGTGCTGGCGATGTTCCGCGACGCGCGCCTCACGGCGTTCGACGTCTCGACCGTGTTTCTCGAAACCGCCCAGAAGAACCTCGCCGGTTACGACTGCCGCTTCGTCAAGGGCGAGATCGACAAGCTCGATTGGCCCGCGCAGAGCTTCGATCGGGTGATCTGCACCGAGGTGGTCGAGCACGTGGAAGATCCGGACGCGGTGCTCGCCGCCATCGCGCGCCTCGTGCGCCCCGACGGCCTCGCGGTCATAACGATCCCCAATGACCCGCTCATCTTGCGCATGAAGGCGATCGTGCGGCGCACGCCGGTCGGCTGGCTCTTGGGCAAGCGCGTCAATTGGGGCGGCGACGAATTCCACCTTCACGTGTGGACCCCCGACGCCTTCGAGCGCGTGCTCGAGCGGCATTTCCGCGTGCGGCAGCGGCGCGCCGCGCCCGTTGACGCGCTGCCGGTGCGCGTGTGCTTTCAGTGCGCACCGCTTCGCCCGCGATGAGCCTTCCGGCGCAGAGCCGAATACTGGCGATGAGCCGTCAGGCGCAGAGCCAAATGATGGGCGCCGTTCGCGCGTGGGGCGCCGATCGCGAGCATCGGCGCGCGGCGCTGCGTTGGCTCGCGGCCGTGATCCTGGTCGCGCCCGCGTTGTGGCACCTGGCGCTGCTCGTCGATCTGTACCGCACCCGCGCCAGCTATCCGTTCGACGTCGAATGGCTCGAGGGGAGCGCGCTCTACCAGGCGTACCGCCACATGAAGGGGCTCAGCACCTACGCGCCGCCCTCGAACGGCTACCTGCCGCTGTTCCACCCGCCCGGCTATCCGATCCTGCTGGCCGGGGTCGGGCGCGTCTTCGGGCTCGATTACGGCGTGGCGCGCACCGTGAGCTTCGCGTGCTTCGCGATCGCCTGCGTGCTCATCATGGTGGCGCTGTGCGCGCACGAAAAGCGCGAAGACCGCGTGCACGGCGTCACCGCCGGGCTGTTCGCGGCCGGGCTCGCCGCGGCGGCCACCCCGCTGTTCGAGGGCTTCTACGACCTGGTGCGGGAAGACGGCATGAGCTGGATGCTGTGCATCGCGGCCGCGGTGGCCGCCAACGTGCCGAAGCGCCCCACCCCGGCGCGCCTCTTGGTGATCACCTGGCTGTGCACGGCGGCGCTCTACACGCGGCTCGTCACCGTGTTCCTGATCGCGTGGATCCACCTCTATCTGCTGGCGCGCAATCGCCGCGCCGGCGTGCAGCTGGCGCTGTACACCACCGCCGCGTGCGGGCTCGTGCTCGCGGGGCTCGAGTGGCTGAGCGGCGGCTGGTATTGGGTGTACACGGTGGGCTTGTTGCGCGAGCACGCGATCATTCCGGCGCAGCTCGTGGTCGGCGCGAAGGCGGCGCTCGCCAGCGCGCCCTATCTCTATGGCGCGGGCGCGCTGTTCGTGGCGCTGGTGGTGACGCGCCGGATCACGCACCTCACCGTGTTGTGGGTCGGCATGTGGATCGCAGCGGCGCCGGCCGCGCTGTTGCCGTTCGCCAAGACCGGCGGGTTCGTCAACGATTTGATGCCGTTCGCGATGTTGAGCGGCGCGGCAGCGCTGTTCGTCGTGGCCGACGCGGTGCGCGCGATCGGGCGTTCGCCGCGCGTCGCGCTCGGGCTGCGTTACGCGCTGTTCGCCGCAGTGGCGGGGTTTCTGGCAAGCACGCGCTGGGACGACGCGCGCGCTCGCTACACCCCGACGCCGAACGACTGGCTCGCGGCGCGACACCTCGACGACTTCGTGAAAGGGCTGAAGGGCGGCTTCATCGCGCCGCACCACCCGTTCTTGGCGGTGCGGCACGGTGTCACGACACCCCAATTCAGCGACATGCCGGTGCTCGACGCGTACTGGTCGAACATGCCGGGCTTGAGCATCGGCAGCTACCTCGATCAGGGCCACCCGCGTTGGGCGCTGATGACCGGCGGCGAGCAGGGGCTCAGTCTCGCCGAGATGGCGAGCCGCTTCCAATTCCACAGTTGGCTCAACGACATGCCCGCGATGCTCGTCGGCGAGCAGTCGCGCTTTCACGTGTTGCTCAAATGGCAAGAGTCCGGCCCGAACCAGCACGTGCTGTTCGACTTCGAGAATCGGTCGCTCGACGGTTGGAAGCGCACCGGCGAGGCCTTTTCGGTGACCGCGGCGGCGCCGGAATGGCAGGCGCCGCTGCACGGGGTGGTGGGCTCGTACGCGGTGAACTCGTACGCGCCGGCGCACGGGGGCGACGCGGCGCGCGGCGCGCTGGTGTCACCGCCGTTCGTGATCGACCGCGAGGTGCTCGCGTTCCGCATCGGCGGCGGGACCTACGTGGCGGTGCAGCTGTGGGTCGAAGACGCGCCGAGCTACCAGCAGCAGCCGATTTTCGGCGATCAAGAATTGCTCTTCAAAGTCGAGTGGGACGTGCGCGAGTATCGCGGCAAGAAGGCCGTGGTCCGGCTGGTAGACGACGACGTTCGTGTTTGGGGACACCTGTTGTGCGATCACTTCGAGCTCTATGACCGAATCGTCGACTGAGGTGCGCGGGGCGGCGCCGGCGGGCGGGCTCAGGCGCGGGCTCGGGTTCGCGGCGCGCGTCGCGCTCGCGG
>JACXTT010011991.1_pt1 | contig 11535 bp, 10 predicted proteins | sample 9270951 | NCBI WGS metagenome assembly JACXTT01 (sample SAMN15532306, study PRJNA645909) | rock metagenome | isolation source: weathered quartz diorite | place: Puerto Rico | collected 2017-06-21 | reverse complement strand
GACTGGTTCTTCCGCGACGTGAGCGTCAGTGGCTGGATCCACATCGCCACCATCCCCGTCTTCACCGGCGTGATCGGCTTCCTGATCAACTGGACCGGCCTGATCATGCTGTTCTCGCCCGTCCAGTTCCACGGTGTCACCGTCCCCGGCTTCAAGCAGATCGCCCGCGTTCTGCCGCGCAAGCTCCAGGAGGTTCCCGGTTTCCTTCAGGGTGGAGTCGGCTGGCAGGGCATCGTCCCGGCGCGGGCCGCCAAGATGGGCAGCATCGCCGTGGACAAGGCGATCGCGAAGCTCGGCACGCCCGGGGAGTTCTACCAGCAGCTCGAGCCGGACCAGATCGCCGAGCACATCGTGAAGGTCTTCGAGCCGGACATGCCGCAGATGATCGAAGACATCATGGCGCGGGAGCACCCGAACCTCTGGCGGGACCTGCCCAGCCCTGCCCGGCGCGCGATCATCGCCCGGGTACAGGCGCAGATGCCGACCGTGGTGCACGGGATCACCGACGAGATCGGCATCCACATCGACCAGCTGCTCGACCCGAAGATCATGGTGATCGACCACTTCGAGGCCAATCCGGCCCTGGTGGTGCGGATCTTCCGGGACTTCGGTCAGAAGGAACTCAACCTGATGGTGATCTTCGGGTTCGTGTTCGGCTTCCTGCTCGGCATCCCGGTCGCGATGATCGACCACTGGTTCGGCTTGTGGTGGGCTCTGCCGCTGCTCGGCATCCTGGTCGGCTGGATCACCAACGCCCTGGGCATGTGGCTGATCTTCGAACCGCCGGAGCCCAAACGGATCCTCGGCATCAAGGTGCACGGGCTGTTCCTGCGTCGCCAGAACGAGGCGGCCGAGGTCTACGCGCAGATCATCGCCGACGACGTGATCACCCTCGAGCGGATCGGCGACTTCCTGCTCGACGGTCCCCGCGGTGACCGGACCCGGCAGATGCTGGCGACGGCGATGCTGCCGGCGATCGACCAGGCAGCCGGTCCGGTGCGCGGCGCTGTGCGGATCGCCATCGGGTCGAAGAAGTTCGACAACATCCGCGACGCGGTGGCCAACGAGGCGGTCGACCGCACGATCACGCCGTTCCGCGACCCCGAGTTCAGCAAGCGCCAGGCCGACAAGATCAGGACGCTGGTCTCGGCCCGCACCAAGGAGCTGCCGCCGCGCGACTTCGTCGACATGATGCGCTCGGCGATCAAGGAAGACGAGTGGATGCTCTACGCCCACGGCGCGATCATGGGCTTCGCGGGTGGGGTCGCCCACCTGCTGATCTTCGGGGTGGGTGGCAAATGACCGAGCAGGACCGGACTCCCGCTGTCTGGGAAGGCGCGGCTGACGCGCTGCCCGGGGTCGCGCGCATCGCCGGCAAGGCGTGGCTTCGCTCGGCCACCTGGGTGGCCGGGTCGAGTGCTCGGTCGGCGCGCAACCTGGCGCGGGCCATGACCGATCCGCGTGCGGCGGGCGAGCTGGTGCGCGGGGTCGCGACCGACCTGGCGGACGCGACGCGTGCGATCTCCAACGTGGCCCAGGCCGTCTCCAGCGGGGTGCCGATCCCGGCCGCGTTGTTCGAGGCGAGCGTCACGCTCAGCTCGGTGATGGCTCCGGACGAGGCCCCCGATCGCAAGCGCGAGCTGACGCTCCGTGAACGTGGCGAAGAGCTGTTGCGCAAGTCGCGCGACGTGTGGAGCGACGATGTCGCGCACCCGGCGTACGGGCGGATCCTGGACGAGGTCGCTCCCGACGAGGCGCGCATCCTGATGCTGCTCCTGCGCGGCGGTCCGCAGCCGTCGGTCGACGTACGCACCGGCGGCCCGGTCGGCATGGTGAGCTCGAACCTGCTCTCCGCGGGGCTGACCATGATCGGACCGCGTGCCGGGGTGCGCTACCTCGACGAGGTGCCGGCGTACCTCAACAACCTCTTCCGGCTAGGCCTGATCTGGTTCTCCCGCGAGCAGCTCGAGGACCCGCTGGAGTACCAGGTCGTCGAGGCGCAGCCGGACGTCCTGGAAGCGATGCACTCGGTGCGCTTCGCCAAGGTCGTACGACGCTCCATCCACCTGACGCCATTCGGAGTGGACTTCTGCAAGACCTGCCTGGTCGACGAGGACGACGTCGCCGACCTGCCCGAGCACGAACTCCCTGACGCCGAGCAGTAGCGGTCGCTCAGCCCGTCGGGGTGCCGTTGGCCGCGACCGTGTCGACCCTCGTCGCGACGATCTGCATGGGCTCGCCCGCAACCGTCGTGAAGTTGTTGGCTGTGAAGCAGGAAAACTTCAAGGGCAGTGTCGGGGTGACGGTGACAAAGCCGGCCCCGCTGACACCCGGAACCGTCGCGCCCGCATTGAACTCGGATTCTCCGACGACCTTCGGGTTACCGGCAGTCGGCTCCTGGACCAGGGAGCAGTCGACGAATCCGTTCTGGGCTCCGAACAGGAAGATCGAGTAGGTGACGTTGTAGTTGCCTGGGGGTACCGGGATGCCCACGGTGAAGCTCTTCCTGGGAGTCGTCCAGTTCTCGGTGTAGACGTAAGACGTCGTCTTCAGCGCCGACGAGCCGACCCCGTCGAGCAGGTCGGCGTTGAGGTTGGTGACCTTGCCGCGGCCGTTGACCGTCAGCGGCGCATTGCTGCTGCTCTTGCTGTGCAGGCTCAGCACCGATCCGGAGGTCGTCCGGCTCAGGGTCGTCTCCTTGTTGGCCGAGTTGCTCTTGCCGAGGATGAAGCCGTGGCCGGTCGCGGCCAGGGCGACGGTGTTGGCGGCGAGGACCAGGATGGTCACGGCGCCAATGACGATGAGCGTGGTCTTCAGATGGCGCATGTGCACTCCCTACGCGTGTGGTCGTCGGCGTACCGGATGCACGCCCGACGTGACTTGATCAACGACTACGGAGCGTCCGTGGCCATGGCCGAGCTGACCGAGTTGAGCTGGGTGAAGGAGACCTCCGAGGCCGGCTGGGTCGTGCTCATCTTGTTCCCCGACGCGAAGAACTGGCAGAGCAGGTCGACCGTGCGTCCGTTCCGCGTGTCCACGACCCCAGATCCGTTGACCGAGGAGAATTGGTTCTGTGAGACGCCGTAATTGATCACGCTGTAGCTGAGGTCGCTGTAGCTGAAGTAGCAGTAGATCGGGTTCGTGCTACTGGTTCCCATCACCACGGAGTACGAGCCCCGGTACAGCCCCGGAGGAAGGTGCGGGAACGTCACCGACACGGCGGACTTGTTGGTCTCGGTCGGGACTGTGTAGAGGTAGGTCTTGGCACGGATCGCGGTGGAGTCGAGACCATCGAGAAGGTCGGCGTTGAGGTTGGTGACCTTGCCGCGGCCGTTGACCGTCAACGGCGCGTTGCTGGCGCTCTTGCTGTGCAGGCTCAGCACCGAACCGGAGGTCGTCCGGCTCAGGGTTGTCTCCTTGTTGGCCGAGTTGCTCTTGCCGAGGATGAAGCCGTGGCCTGTCGCGGCCAGGGCGACGGTGTTGGCGGCGAGGACCAGCACGGTCACGGCGCCGATCACGGTGAGCAGGGACGTGAATTTGGCGCGCATGAGAAACCCCGATTCTCGATGTGGGCCGATCGACCCTGTTCGCATTCTCGTGGCGAACAATGACTGGAATGCTGAGAGTTTCCTAGGAACTAGGGAGCGAGCGTCCCGGTCGTCACGGTGTCGACTCGTGTTGCAGTGACCTGGATGGGGTCGTTCGACAGGGTCGTGAAGTCCCCGCCTGCGCCACACGCCAACGCGACCGTCGTTCCGGCGGTCTTGTCCACGAACCCGGCACCGCTCACGGCCGGCACGTCGGCACCCGCGTCGAACTCGGTGTCGCCGAAGTACGACGGAGGCCCCACAGCAGGGGTGCGGCTGAAGTAGCAGCGCACCACCTTGTTCGCGATTCCGCTGAAGACCGCCGAGTAGGTGAGGATGTACTTGCCGGTCGGGAGCGGCAGCGTCGAGAAGATGCCTGCCTTGGGCGGACTGGCCGGGACCGAGATCGTGTAGACGTAGGTTCGGTTCTGCAAGGCGGAGGAATCCAGGCCGTCGAGCAGGTCCGCGTTGAAGTTCGCGACCTTGCCGCGACCGTTGACCGACAGCGGCGCGTTCGAGCTGGCCTTGCTGTGCAGGTTGAGCACGGTTCCGCTCGTCGTACGGCTCAGGCTGGTCGCCTTGTTGGCGCTGTTGGATTTGCCGAGCAGGAAGCTGTGGCCGGTGGTGGCCATGGCGACGGTGTTCGCGGCGAGCACCAGCACCGTGACGGCGCCGATCACGGTGAACAGGGACTTGAGATGGCGCATGTGCACTCCCGAGTTGTGCGATCGACGCACCCGATGCGCGCCCGACGTCACCCGATCAAAGCCGACCAGATGGTGCCCGAACAATGGTCCGTTCGGGCGGTGTCAAACCGTGATGGTCAGGGCGCTGTTGCAGTGCCCATCGTCAACTGGCTCAGCGGTGTGACCGAAATCTGGCCAGGGCCGTCGGAGGTCGTCTGGTACGCGCCGGTCGGGCCCCCGCAATCGAGCAAGAAGCGACCTGCCGTCTTCGTCCGGAGAACCCCGGACAGTGACAGCGCGTATTGGCCCGCCGCGTTCGCCGGTTCTCCACTGACGATCTGCTGGTCGGGTTCGTACGCCTGGATGATGCAGCTCATCGGAACGCCGCTCGTGGGTCCGCCGTAGAGCAGGACGCTCGCGCTCACCAGGTAGCTGCCCGCGGGAAGCACCGGTGTCTGGCGCTGGAACCCGGACGCACTGGGCAGGTTCAACAGGAACGAGTAGACAGACGCCTTGTTCACCATCGCCGATGAGTCGAGCCCGTCGACGGTGTCGGCGTTGAGGTTCGCTACCTTGCCGCGCCCGTTGACCGACAGGGGAGCATTCGAGCTGCTCCTACTGTGCAGGTTGAGCACGGTGCCGCTCGTCGTACGGCCCAGGCTGGTGGTCTTGTTGGCGCTGTTGGACTTGCCGAGCAGAAACGCGTGGCCGGTAGCGGCCATGGCGACGCCGTTCGCTGCGAGCACCAGCGCCGTGACGGCACCGATAACGGTCAGGACGGTCGTGAGGTGGCGCATGGTTCGCTCCTGAATCGGCGCACCTGGGGCGCCGGGCTGGTCTGGATCTAGCGGACGGTACGCAGTGACGCGGTGCCGACGACGTTGGTGCGTGTGGCGGACACCTGGATCGGGTCGTCGGTGTCGGTGTTGAAGTTGTGCTGCGCGTAGCAGTAGAAGTGCAGGCTGTCGCCGGTCGCGATCGTCACCACGCCGTACCCGCTGAAGCTGGGGAGCTCGTTGGTCGCCACCAGCCGGATCTCTTTTGCGATAGCGGTGTGGCTCAGGTCGTTCCCGCGGTAGAGGTAGCACCCGGCGTGGCCACCGGACGGGGTGCCTGCCCCATCGAGGGTCGCGGTGTACCCGACGGTGTAGGTCCCGGCCGGGACCGGGACGACGTAGTCGTAGAACGAACTGGTCGCCGAGGCGATCGCCTTCGTGAAGACGTACGTGCTCGGACGCAGCGCGCTGGAGTCGATGCCGTCGAGCAGGTCCGCGTTGAGGTTGGCGACCTTGCCGCGACCGTTGACCGACAGCGGAGCGTTCGAGCTCGCCTTGCTGTGCAGGTTGAGCACGGTGCCGCTCGTCGTACGAGTCAGGCTGGTCGCCTTGTTGGCGCTGTTCGACTTGCCGAGCAGGAAGCTGTGGCCGGTGGTGGCCATCGCGACGCTGTTCGCGGCGAGCACCAGCACCGTGACGGCGCCGATGACGGTCAGGACGGTCTTGAGGTGGCGCATGGTTCGCTCCTGGATGTTGGTGGGGATGGCCGCTGGTCGATCCGCGGGTCAGGGCGCTGCGGCAGTCGTGGCCTTGTCGATGCGGGTCAGGGAGATCTGGACCGGATCAGAGGTGGTGAACGGGACGCCCGTGAACGTCGACGTGTCGACGGCTTCGCAGATCAGGCGAATGAAGCCGGTTGCCGTGGCCGGCTTGGTGATGATGCCGGCACCGCTGAGCCCGGCGAAATCGGCCGTGGTCACGAACTCGGAGTACGCCGTGCTCTTCGATCCGCTGTTGTCACCACCGAAGACGGTGCATCCGACGTCACCGAGCGGATCGGACACGGCGTGTGCGAAGAACGAGTACGTGACGAGGTACGTACCCGCAGGCACCGAGGTGTTGAGGGTGACGTCCGTTGCGGCAGTGCTCACCGTGCTGGTGAAGGTGTAGGTGCGGTTCTGCAGCGCCGAAGAGTCGAGGCCGTCGACGAGGTCCGCATTGAGGTTGGCGACCTTGCCGTGCCCGTTCACCGAGAGCGGCGCGTTCGAGCTGCTGGCGCTGTGGAGGTTGAGGACAGATCCGCTCGTCGTACGGCTCAGGCTGGTGGCCTTGTTGGCGCTGTTGGACTTGCCCAGCAGGAAGCTGTGGCCGGTGGTGGCCATGGCGACGCTGTTCGCGGCGAGCACCAGCACCGTGACGGCGCCGATGACAGTGAGGACGGTCTTGAGGTGGCGCATGGTTGGGCTCCCGGTACGTGAGGTGCCCGGTGCCTCGCTGCGACCCCCGAGCGGCTGCCTCGATCAAACAGGGGCAACATCGGGTTTGCCAAGACCCCGAACGGTGGGTTCACGAGCGGCCGACCGCCCCTCGCGCGGAGGGCCATAGCCCGTTCGAGTCATGCGATTTGTTCAGAGGTGGCGGTTGTATCGAATGGTCAGCGCTTCGGCTGAGCCGCACGCGCTCGGGATACGCCAACTCCAGAAGGGGAAGGCTTCGCAGATCACGTTCACCCGTCTTGACCGCGTGACAACAGGCGCCGTGGCGCCCGCAGCACGGCTTGTCGGCGCACGGTAGACGAGCCGACGGGTCGACGCCAGAGTCTCAAGGACTTGAGCGACCTGGGTGGTGCCGGACACCTCCAGGGCGCGTGCTGATCGGCCTCTGCCCCGTTAGCGGCCCAGACCTCGGTACGACCTCCCGGACGGCACTGTCGTCCGGGCCGAAGTGGTGCTCGTGAGCACCGTCGGGGTCATCACCATCTGCATGCCCTCACCCGTGAGCGTGGTGAACGCCGAGCTGGAGCCGCAGTTCAGGGTGATCGTGTCGCCGGTCGCCATGGTGACCAGTCCTGCGCCGCTACGCCCGTCCAGGCCGCCGCTGCTGGCCGCGTTGGAGCCACCCAAGAACGTCGTCGTCGCTCCGTGGTGGTGGAGCACCTGGCAGTAGGTGTTGCCACTGGTACCGCTCAGCACGGCCCAGTAGCTGAACAGGTAGGTGCCGTTCGGAACGGTGACGGGGAGGTTGGCGGACGTCGACGCGACGGCGACGTCGTGGTTGAAGACGTAGGTGTGGCTGCGCAGCGTGCTCGAGTCAAGCCCGTCGAGAAGGTCGGCGTTGAGGTTGGTGACCTTGCCCTTGCCGTTGACGGCGAACGGTGCGTTCGCGGACGACTTCGTCGTGACCTTCAGCGCAGTCCCCGAGGTGGTCCGCTTGAGGGTTGTCATCTTGCTGGTGCTGTTGCTCTGACCGAGCAGGAAGCCGTGCCCGCCGGCCGCGATGGCGATCGTGTTCGCGGCCAGGATGAGCACGGTCGCCGCACCGATGACCGCGAAGAGAGAAATTGCTTTCGAACGCATGGCATACCCGTCTGTCGTGGAAGCCCAGTCTCGATGATCGCAACGCTCCGCAGATAGGTCTCGCGTGCAATTTCTAGACGAAAACTGGACCAGTTCGGGCACTCAGGGCCGCGGCCAACGCTGCCCTTCGAGCGCCTCGATCGAGGTGTTGAACCGCTCGAGGAGCGTATGAAGCTGCGCGACGTCGTCCGGCTCCCACGTCTCGAGGACCTGGGCCACCTGGCCGTGCCGGACGCTGCGGTCGCGCCGCAGGAGCGTGAGACCGGTGCGCGTCGGGCGCAGCACCTGGGCCACCCCTCCTGCCGGGTCCGCCTGTCGTTCGACCAGTCCCTTGCGACGCAGGGCGGCGACCTGCCGGTTGACCGTGGAGATGTCGAGCCGGAACGCTTCGGCGAGCTGCTTGAGGGTGAGCGCACTGAGCTCGAGCCGGCTGAGCAGCTGATAGCCGGACCGGTCCAGGGCGAGGTCGGGGCTGTGCACCGCGGAGCTCAGCTGGTGGCGCGCGAGCAGCGTGAGCTCCTGCTCGAGGAGGGCGATCGTGTCCGTCGCGTTCGTGGTCGCAGGCATGTGTCGCTCCTCTCATCTCCGGGACTGATGATGTGCATCGTACACATCATGTGTAGCCTACACAGATGGCATTGGCACAGTCTTCGCTCCCGGTCACCGAGGAGCGCAAGGTTCCGCACCCGACCGCGGTGGTCGCTATCGGGTGCTTCTGCGGCATCGTCGTGGCGCTGACCCAGACGATGATCGTGCCGCTGATCCCGCGACTGCCTGCCCTGCTCGGGACCACGTCCTCCAATGCCTCGTGGGCTGTCACCGCGACCCTGCTGACCGCCGCCGTGACGATGCCGATCTCGGGTCGGCTCGGCGACATGGTCGGCAAGCGGCTGATGCTGGTGATCAGCCTGGCCGCGCTGGTTGTCGGCTCGTTGCTCTGCGCCGTGTCGAGCAGCCTGGTGCCGGTCGTCGCCGGACGCGCCCTGCAAGGTCTGTCGATGGGTGCGATCGCCCTGGGCATCAGCATCATGCGCGACGAGCTGCCGGCCGAACGCGTCGGTCCGGCGGTCGCCCGGATGAGTGCGACCCTCGGTGTCGGCGGCGCGATCGGACTGCCGGTCGCCGCGATCATCGTGGAGAAGGCCAACTGGCACGCGCTGTTCTGGATCGCGGCGGTCCTCGGTGCGCTCTGCATCGCAGCCGTCCTGGCGGTCATCCCGGAGTCGCCGGTGCGCACGCCGGCTCGCTTCGACGTACTCGGCGCCGCCGGCCTCGCGGCTGCCCTGGTGATGCTGCTCCTGGCGATCACCAAGGGTGGCGACTGGGGCTGGGGCGATCCGCTGACGCTGGGCCTGATCGCGGCGTCGCTTGCCGTGTTCGTTGTCTGGGGCTTCTGGGAGCTGCGCGCGACCGCGCCGCTGGTCGACCTGCGCACTTCGGCCCGCCCTCAGGTGCTGTTTACCAACATCGCCTCGGTGGCCACCGGCTTCGCGATGTACGGGATGTCGCTGATGCCGATCCAGCTGCTGGTCGCGCCGTCCGCCACCGGGTACGGCGAAGGCCTGAGCCTGATCAAGGCTGGTCTGGTCTGCATGCCGAGCGGCCTGATGATGTACCTGTTCTCCGGCGTCGGGGCTCGCCTGTCCGCTGCCCGCGGGCCGCGGATCAGCCTGGCGGTCGGGGTCGTGATCCTCGGGGTCAGCTACGTCTCGATGCTGTTCCTGCGCGACGAGTGGTGGCAGGTCTGCCTGGCGACCGCCCTGCTCGGCATCGGCATCGGGATCGCGTACGCCGCCATGCCGGCCCTGATCATGGGCGCTGTCGACGTGACCGAGACGGCCGCGGCCAACGGCCTCAACGCCCTGATGCGCTCGGTCGGGACGTCGCTGTCCTCGGCCGTCGTCGCGACGGTGCTGGCCCACGCGACGATCCACGTCGGCGCGCAGATCTTCCCGTCGGACCGCGGCTTCACGATCGCGTTCCTGATCTCGCTGGCCGCTGCTGGCGGTGCCCTGCTGCTGGCCCTGGCGATCCCGAAGCGCCCCGTTCCCGCCTGACCGAATCCGCTCCCTCCGCTCAAAGTTGAGTGGAATGGACTCAACTCTGGGGTTGTTGTTCCAGTGACGGGCTGATCGAAGTCCGTCAGGATGGACAACGGAGCCCTGGAGGGGGAGTTCATGGACGGAAGCAAGTTCACCTCGCGCAGCGTCGAGGCGATCAACGCTGCCCAGACGGCTGCCGTCGCGGCCGGGAACGCGCAGCTCGAACCGGCGCACCTGGCCTTCGCGCTGCTGCGCCAGGACGGCGGCATCACGCCCACGCTGCTGGAGAAGTCGGGCGCCGATCCGGTGGCCCTCAGTCACGAGATCGACGAGCTCACCGTCCGGCTGCCGAGCGCCACCGGCGCCACGGTGGCAACTCCGACCGCCTCGCCCGCGCTGACCCGCGTCTTCGCCAAGGCCCTGGAGCTGGCCGGCGAGATGAAGGACGAGTACGTCGCCACCGAGCACCTGCTGCTCGCGCTGACCCTGGTCGAGGGCCCCGTGCAGACGGCGCTGTTCAACGCCGGGGTCACGAGCGACGGCCTGCGCGACGCGATCGCGGCGGTTCGCGGCAACCGGCGGGTGACCAGCCCGGACGCCGAGGCGTCGTACGAGGCGCTGGAGAAGTACGCCGTCGACCTCACCGCACTCGCCCAGGAGGGCAGGCTGGACCCGGTGATCGGCCGCGACTCCGAGATCCGTCGCGTCGTGCAGGTGCTGTCGCGGCGCACCAAGAACAACCCGGTGCTGATCGGCGAGCCCGGCGTCGGCAAGACCGCCGTGGTCGAGGGACTGGCCCAGCGGATCGTCGACGGCGACGTACCCGACTCACTCAAGGGTCGGCGGCTGCTCAGCCTCGACCTGGCGGCCATGGTCGCGGGCGCCAAGTACCGCGGCGAGTTCGAGGAGCGGCTCAAGGGCGTGCTCGAGGACATCAAGTCCGCCGATGGCCAGGTGATCACCTTCATCGACGAGCTGCACACAGTCGTCGGCGCGGGCGCCAGCGGAGATTCCGCGATGGACGCCGGCAACATGCTCAAGCCGATGCTCGCCCGTGGTGAGCTGAGCCTGATCGGTGCGACGACGCTGGACGAGTACCGCGAACGCATCGAGAAGGATCCCGCCCTGGAGCGGCGCTTCCAGCAGGTCTTCGTCGGCGAACCGAGCGTCGAGGACACGGTCGCGATCCTGCGCGGGCTGCAGCAGAAGTACCAGGCGCACCACGGCGTCGCGATCACCGATGCCGCGCTCGTCGCCGCTGCGATGCTCTCGGACCGCTACATCACCGGGCGCCAGCTGCCCGACAAGGCGATCGACCTGATCGACGAGGCGGCCTCGCGGCTGCGGATGGAGATCGAGTCGAGCCCGGTCGAGATCGACGAGCTCCGGCGCGCGGTGGACCGGATGCGGATGGAGCAGCTCGCCCTGGAGCGCGAGACCGACGCCGGCTCGCTCGACCGTCTCGAGAAGCTCAAGGTCGACCTCGCCGACAAGGAGGAGGAGCTCCGGGGGCTGGATGCCCGCTGGGAGCGTGAGAAGACCGCGCTCGAGGGCACCGGCGCGATCCGCAAGCAGCTCGACGCCCTGCGCGTCGAGGCCGAACGGCTGCAGCGCGAGGGCGACCTGGCGCACGCCTCCGAGATCCTCTACGGCCAGATCCCGGCGCTGGAGAAGCAGATCGCCGATGCGGACGGCGCGGTCGTCGTCGAGGACCCGATGGTCAACGAGAAGGTCGGGCCGTCCGAGATCGCCGAGGTCGTCGAGGCCTGGACCGGCATCCCGACCGGTCGGCTGCTCGAGGGCGAGACCGCCAAGCTGCTCCGGATGGAGGAGATCATCGGGCAGCGACTCGTCGGTCAGCAGGTCGC
>JACXTT010011990.1_pt1 | contig 11535 bp, 6 predicted proteins | sample 9270951 | NCBI WGS metagenome assembly JACXTT01 (sample SAMN15532306, study PRJNA645909) | rock metagenome | isolation source: weathered quartz diorite | place: Puerto Rico | collected 2017-06-21 | reverse complement strand
GAAAAACTGTCGTTCCTCACGCAGACGACCTTGAGTCTCTACGACACGCAGGAGATTGTGGCGCGGCTCCGCCAGAAATTTCCTCAGATCAAAGGCCCGGCGAGCGACGACATTTGCTATGCCACCCAGAACCGCCAGGAAGCGGTCGAGCAAGTGGCCAAGGACGTGGATTTGATTCTGGTCGTGGGTTCGCCGAACAGCTCGAACTCCAACCGCCTGGTCGAAGTGGCTCAGCGCAGCGGCGTCAAAGCGCAATTGATCGACTCGGCGAAAGACATCGACGTGAAGTGGCTCGAAGGCGTCTCTCGCGTGGGCCTGACCGCGGGCGCCTCCGCTCCCGAAGTTTTGGTCGAGCAAGTCAGCGAGCGCCTGGCGGAGTTTGGCTTCACCGATCAGCGAGATCTGGATCTGATTCGCGAAGACGTTCGCTTTACGCTGCCGCCGGAACTGGCCACCATCGCGCCAGCGCCGCGCTGAAGGTTTTGTTGTCGGCAAGTCCCGGCAGGGGAAGTTGGATCGGTCCGGAAAATGAAGCAGCGGCGGCCGGCGCGTCATCCGGCCACCGGCGGCCTGGCGCGGTAACGGGAAATTCAACACAAGGAGCCGAACCTTGGCGGTCAAAATTGTCCGTCAGCCGAAGAAGATTGCCTTGATTGGCGCGCCGTCCAGCGCCGCGGCGTTTTCCCCGGGCAGCGAGAAGGCGCCAGCGGCCCTGCGCGCCGCGGGGCTGGTCGAAAAGCTGCAAGCGGCCGGCTATGAAGTTGTGGATCACGGCGACTGCGCCCCTCGCCTCTTCGCCGACGATGAAGAGCACCGCCGCGCGCGCAATCTCCCTGAAATCGTCGCGGGCCTCAACGATTTGAAGCTGCGCGCCGAACTAGCGGTAAAGAGCGGCGCACTGGTGCTCGTTCTGGGTGGCGACTGCGCGCAGGTCATCGGCCTGCTGGCCGGCGCGCGCCGCTACTACAAGCACATCAATCTTCTGTGGTTTGATCGCGACGCTGATCTGAACACTCCCGCAAGCACGCCCTCCGGCCGCATCGATGGCATGGTGGTGGCCCACATCATCGGCAAAGGCGCTCCGGAGCTGGTGCGGTTTTGGAGCGAGGCGCCGCTGGTGCGTGAGCCGGATGTGACGCTCTTCGGACTCGAACGGCTCGATCCTCCGGAGCAGGAGTTCCTCGGCCGCTCGCCTCTGCGGCACAACTACGCGGGGGACATCCACTCCAAGGGCGGAGCCAAAGCCGCGCACGAAGCGTTCGGACAAGTGCACGCCGATGCGCGTGAATTCGTTCTGCACCTGGACACTGACGTAATCGCTCAGGAGGAATTTCCCGCCGTCAATGTGCCGGGCACCGGCGGGCTGAGTTTCGAAGAGGTTCGCGCGGCCTTCGTGGAATTCGTGAGGCACAAGAATCTTTTAGGCCTCGACGTCGCGCAGTACAACCCGGACAAAGATCACGACGGTAGCGGCGCCCCGAAGCTCGTCCATCTTCTTGTCGAAGCTCTTTCCGCCCGCCTCGAGGCGCTGACCGCGCCGCCGGCCAGCGAGCCGCCCGCGGGCTCGACAGAAGTGTCATCCTCGGAAACAGCCGCCTAAGCCCTTCTAATCTCCGGTCTCGCATCTCTGAAAGCAGAAAACTCAGAACAGGCTAATGAGGACTCGCAGAGGCCGCAGCGCGTTTGCGGAGATACCGTGCCAGCCCGAGAAACGAGAGATTGAGCCCCGCGTTGAAGATGTAGTGATCGACTTCCTCCGCGGGAACATGTTGCGCGATGTCTGCTCGAGTAGCGGACATGAAAGCCTCCATCGCGTCCGAATCGCCCGCGGCAGTTCGAATGGCTTGCTCTGCGAGCGCCGCCCAGCGATGCAGCCGCTCCCGGAACAACAAGATGTGCTCGGACGGATTTTCTGCGAGACCAAAGTGTGTCAGAAACAGCCGGCTGGGTTTGCGCTCGAGAATCGCCGCCAACGATGTTTCCCACTCGCCCAGATCGATATCCGGTGGCGGCGTCGCGGGCATTTCGTAGGAATACCCTTCGATGCGCACGCCCGCCGTATCGCCCACGAATGCGACGCCCTCCTGATGATCAAAGTAGCTGACGTGGTGCGAGGCATGGCCCGGCGTGTAGACGACTTCCAGTTTGTGCGAGCCCGCCGTGAGTGTTTCGCCGCCCTCGAGGACGCGCAAATTTTCCGCCGGCACGGGCAGAATTTCTCCGAACAGCCGCTGCAAGTTCTTGGGCCACAGGCGCTGGGCGCTGGCCAGCAATTTGGAAGGGTCGGCCATGTGCGGCGCGCCATTCTTGTGCACGTAGACCGGCAGACGCGGATTCTCACGCACGAGCGCGCCGCTGGCACCCGCGTGGTCCAGGTGAATGTGCGTGAGCAGGATGGCGTCAATGTCGCCGACTGTCAGCCCATGAGCCTGAAGCTGGGCGCGTAGCGTTTCCAGCGTGGATCCCGGGCCGGGGTCCACGAGCGCGCGGTAGCCGTCCGAAGCGAGAAGTGCCGTGGCAATGCAGCGCGCCTGCCCCACCCAGCGATCGTCGATCGTTGTGATGAATGACATAGCCGGAATAGTTTAGCTCACCGCTCCGGTTTTCTCTCTGTCTAGCAATGAGGTATAGGCGGACATTTCCATCGCACGAGCTGCTCCAGCTTGATTGTGCATCAAGCACCGGTTCGGCAACGAAATAGTTGCGAACCGGGGGAATTGTGGAATAACCTTACTTTGCCGCGTCCGCTGGCTTTCGAGGTTTTGTCTGCTGCTTGGGTGTGGGGGTGTGAAAAGCGTTCTCGCGCAGCACGAGGGCGGCGGATAAAAGAGTTGCCATGCGTCCAACGGAGTCCGCCGGAAGCAACGAGCGGCGCAAGGGCGGACGCGTGAATCACACGGGATGGTTTCGAGAAGCGACCGGAGGAGAGCGATGCGCAAGTGGTGTGTGTTCACTGCTGTGGGGGCATGGAGCGTAATCCTGGCGTTGCCTTTGTCCGCGGCTCAGCAAGAAAAGAGCCGGTCAAGTAACGAGAACAAAGTTTCCGATGCGATTGTGGAGAAAGCAGCCGCCGCTGCGTCTCCCGCGCCCGGCATCAAGATCGTTCCCATCAAAGGCGCTTTCGCGTTGCCGCCTGCCCCGCGGGCGACGCCGTTCCCTGGCCCCGCTGCGGCCTCCAAGGACACTCGTGCTCCGGGCCAGCTGGTTCCGAAGATCGAGCTCGCCAGCATATACCAATTTGTGAATTTCTCGCCGGGCGGCCCGTTCGCAAATTTCAACACCCACGGCTCGACAGGATCCTTCACCTACAACGCCTCCAGGTGGATCGGCCTCACCGCGGAAATCGGCGGCTACCGCTTTACGCGGGATCTCAGCCCGCTGATCGGCACCACGCAGGGAGTGAGTGGAACTCTGGTCTCCTATCTTTTCGGTCCGCGCCTGAACCTGAGGAAGTACGACCATTTCGTGCCTTTCGCAGAAATGCTTGCGGGCGGCGTTCACGGCGGCCCGGAAGTCCAGGGCGCCCAGAGCCAGAGCAACTTCGCCCTCGCGCCGGGCGGCGGCGTGGATATCGTGCTGACCAGGAATCTCGCCTGGCGCTTCGCCGAGCTGAACTACTTCATGACGAATTTTTCCGGCTCGGGTGTGGGCGCCACGGGGCGCCAGAACAATTTCCGCGCTGGCACCGGCATCGTGGCAAGATTCGGCATTCCCAATCCGCCCGCGCCTCCCGCAAATCATCCGCCCGTTGCTGCTTGCTCCGTGAATCCCGCTTCTCTGTATGCAGGTTCGGGCGATACCGTGGCGGTCCACGTGACGGCCAGCGATCCGGACAACGATCCGCTCACCTACAGTTACACGGCGACCGGGGGAGCCATCGAAGGCACCGGCCCGGAGGTCCGCTGGAATTCTTCGGGCGTTGCCGTTGGCAGTTACACGGTCAGCGTGAAAGTGGATGACGGTAAGGGCGGCACCGCTTCCTGTTCCGCGGATATCAAAGTTGAGCAAAGACCGAATCGTCCGCCGACCGCCTCGCTCTCCATCGAGCGCAGCCCCATTCTTCCCGGCGAGCGCACCGGTGTGACCTGCGACGGCGCTGACCCGGACAACGATCCGCTGACCTACAGCTACACCACTACAGGCGGCCAGATCACCGGCACCGGCTCGAGCGTGCAGTTCGATTCGACCGGCGCAAAGCCGGGAACGTATACGGTGAACTGCAAGGTCAATGATGGCCGGGGAGGGACCGCGGATGCCTCCGGCAAAGTGGAGGTGAAGGAGCCGCCGCAAGTCAAACAACTGGAAGCCAAGCTGGCGCTCCACAGTATCTATTTCCCCACCGCGATGCCCACCGAGGCGAAGCCCATGGGCGGCTTGCTCCCCAGCCAGGCCGCGACGCTCGATGCGCTAGCCAGCGACTTCAAGCAATATCTGGCCTATCGTCCGGCGGCCCAGCTGATCCTCGAAGGGCACGCCGACATTCGCGGCGCCAAAGACTACAACGTCAAGCTCTCGGAACGCCGCGTCGAACGCACCAAGAGTTACCTGGTCGAACAGGGCGTTCCCGCCGATCACCTCGAAACCCGCGCGTTCGGCTTCGAAAAGAATATGACCTCGGAAGAAGTGAAGAAACTCCTCGAGGAAGACACGGAGCTGACCGCCGCGGACCGCGCGAAGATGGTGAAAAACCTTCTGACCGTCCGGCTGGCCAACAACCGCCGCGTGGACGTCACTTTGAGCACCACGGGCGAGCAGTCGGTGCGCCGCTTCCCGTTCAACGCCAAGGACGCCTTGTCACTGCTCAGCCGCAAGGGCGGCGAAACCGGGAAGCCCGCAACGGCGGCGCCGGGGCCCAAGAAGAAAGCCAAACCCTAGCTCCTTTGCGCTTGGCCAAACCATTCTTGCATTTCGGCCCGCAGGAGAAGCTGGCCGGACGGGAACATGCATGGGCCCTTCGAATCAGCTTCGAAGGGCCCGTTTTCGTTTGGCCTAGGCCGGGCCGGGGAAATCGCACGCGTTCCTTCCCGAATTGGGAAGCCTGGTTCCATTTCGGCAAACGACCGGAAACACGTCCCTTATCTCCCCGCCACACTTCCCTGAAGCCCTCGAAGTCTTCTCTCGCCTCTCCATTCCGGGACTTGCCACTACTATAGTCATATAGCTAATATATTGACTTATGAATACTATGGAATTCGATTCCGAAACGGAACTCCAGGTGCGGGAAGTTTCCCATAGGAGGTACGCAAAGGATGCTCGCCATGACGGAAGAAGCCGCCGTACGCCGCGAAGTTGTCCCCATGAACGTCCTGATCGTGGATGACGAACAGGCGGTCCGCGAAACGTGCACCGCCGTTGCCGAGCAATGTGGCATGAAGGCCCTGGGCGTGACCACCGCGGAAGAGGCCCTCGAAGTTCTGGAGCACTCCGCCGTGGACATCCTGCTGACGGATTTGAAGCTGCCGCAGACCACCGGTGTCGAACTCCTGAAGCAGGTCCACGATCTTCATCCGCAGGTGGCTACCGTGGTATTGACGCAGTACGGAACGATCGAATCGGCGGTCGAAGCGACGCGTCTCGGCGCGGTAGACTACGTCACCAAGCCCTTCCGCATCGAGGAGCTGCGCTCGCGCCTCGAGCGCGTGGCGCGCGCCGTGGAACTGCAGCAGGAAAACCGCCTCCTTCGCGAGCAGTTGCGCACGCGGCCCGGATTCGGCGGGATCATCGGCGTGTCCATGAAGATGCAGCGCGTCTACAAGATGATCGAAAAAGTGAGCCAGCACGAATACCCGGTGCTGATCCTCGGCGAAAGCGGCACAGGGAAGGAGCTGGTCGCGCGCAGCATCCACTTCTCCGGGCCGCGCAAGGACCGCCCCTTCGCTCCCGTGGATTGCTCCTCGCTGGTGCCCACGCTGATCGAATCGGAACTGTTTGGCTACGTCAAAGGCGCCTTCACCGGCGCTACGCAAGCGAAGCAAGGGCTCCTGGAAGCGGCGCAGGGAGGCACGCTCTTTCTCGATGAGATCGGCGACATGCCCGTGGACCTGCAGGCCAAGCTCCTGCGGGCGCTGCAGGAGCGGGAGGTAAAGCCCGTGGGCTCGACGGAGCGCCGCGCCATCAACGTGCGCGTCATCGCCGCCACCAACCGCGACCTCGAGACCGACATTCGAAACGGCACCTTCCGCCAGGATCTCTATTTCCGCTTGAACGTCGTGCAGGTCAAGCTGCCCGCTTTGCGCGACCGCAAGAGCGATATCCCCATCCTGGTCACCGCTTTCCTGGAAAAATTCTCCGATGCCCAGGCTCCCGGCCGGACCCTCTCCGAAGACGCCATGCGCCGGCTTCTCGCTTACGATTGGCCGGGAAACGTCCGCGAATTGGAGAACGCCATTGAACGCGCCGTGGCCCTGGGCTCCGGGCCTGTCGTGCAAGTCGCCGATCTTCCTTCGAATCTCCAGCCCACCACGGAGCGCCCCCCGGAAAGGGATGAAATGCTTCCCCTCGAGGAACTCGAGCGGCGCGCCATTTTACGGACCTTGCGGGAAACCGGCGGCGACAAACTTTCCGCCGCGCGCATGCTGGGCATCGGAAAGACCACCTTGTACCGGAAGTTAAAGCAGTATCACGTCGAGCACCCCGAGTCATAGGCCGGCCGATCGCAGAAGAAATTTGTCCTTGCACTGGCGAATCTCCTCCCGGCTTGGCCCCTTCCGCATCGTCTTGATTCCTAAGCCTCTTTTCTTGAGCAAGCGTTCCCGCGGTCCACTCTGGGAAGAATCCCCGGCAAATTCTCGACATGGGATACCGGCCGCCCCTTCTAGCCTACTCTTGCCTCTCCTAACTGCTTGATTTCTCATCACCAATTGGCTGTCTTGGATGGGCCTGACCATGCATTGGCCAGTGTCAGGGTCTTCCAGTGTCTCCGTACCCGGTGCCGTGCGGCAACGGAAGGCGCACGCAAGAAGAGAGGCTGGGAGTCAAGGCTATGGAATGAAGGCCTGGGGAAGTCCAACAGAAAAAGCGCGGCCAGCGCGCGGTGTGGTTCGCGCGGCACTCGCGGGCGCCCCACGGGAGGAGCTGCTTCGGGAAGCGGTGGTGGAACTTGCGAGTCTCGGAGCCGCGGACCGCGTGGGCGTCTGGCTGGAGCCCCAGGTGAATTCCGCCCCGCAGCCGGAAAGCCCCGGAACACTCCATGGTTTTGTGTGGGACTCGGAGACCTCGCAAACTCCCGTCGAATGGGCCCGCCTCTCCTTGGAAGCTCCGCTGCCGCAGGAATTGTGGACCGCAACAACAAAAAGCCTCGAGCAAGACTTGGAAGACTCTCCCGAGCGGCCGGTCATTGGTCCGTTGGTAGGACTGCGGCTGGCCTTGTGGGTTCCTGTTGCACCTATAGGCCAGTTGAGAGGCGTGATTCTCGCGGGTAGCCGCGGAAAGGACCTGAGGATCTCCGGTGTTCGCGCCGAGTCCATAGCGGCGGAGCTGGCTCTGGCCATCCATCTCGAAGACGAAAAGAGACAGTCGTACGCCAGGAAATCGGACCTCCGGATCGCTCGCCTCGTCCTGGGAACGCTGGGCGGAGAGCATGCCGCCGGGGCCGCGCTTTCGAGCCTGGCGGAAAGCTGTACGCAGAAGGACGGTGACGGTCACCATCCGGCTGCGGTCTTTGCCGCTATCGGCATCGTGGCGGAAAAACGAGCCAGCTCCAGCGCCAGCGCTTCCCTTGCGTTTTGTTGGAGGAGCGGGGATGCCGAGTGGACACAAGCGATCGAGAGGGAACCTCTCGCCAGCATTTGGCGCAAGGCTCTGGAGGGGCGCCGGATCATCGGCGACGAGCCCCCAGCCGCCTGGGCGCAAAACTCGGTGGCCAGGATCATCGCTTTTCCCCTGGAGTCCGGAGACGCCTTGCTCGGCGCTCTCGTCGTGGGCATTTCCATGCGTTCGACATCCCTGGGGACCCTCGAGCAGTTGGAATTGCGCGCCGCCCTGGCGGCGGATCTGTTGCGGCAGAGGAATTCGCTGGCGCAGGAGTCTCGGTTGTTCCAGTGGCAGCGAGAGCTGGTGAACAACAGCAAGGAACCGCTCTTTCTGCTGGACGACACTGGCGAAATTCTCGCCCTGAGCCGCGCCGCAAGAGAAATCGCTTCCCAGCCGTCCAGGCTCGAACAGCCTCCCCCGACGGAAGTTCAGGCGGGAATGCGCTTTCCGCTGCTGCTTCGCGCGCGCCACCGGGAATCAGCGGAATCCTGGCTGCGAAACATCCTCGCCGGCAAACCGGGAACAGTCGGCGACCCTGATGGTTCGCTAACCGCGGAACTCCGCAACGGCGTCAAAGTGCGCCTGCGCACTGCGGCCAGCCCCTGGGGCAAAACACTGGCTGTCGCTTTCGAACCATGGGCCACGGCCGCAACGGCGGCTCACGGCGACCGCGCGGAAACTGAACTGCACAGCGTCATCGAGTGGCTGGAAGAGGGCGTGGTGCTGTTCGACGCCGGGGAAACTGTGCGGGCGATGAATACCCGCTTCCAGCAAATCGCGGGTCTCGCGCCGGAAGAGTCCGAAAATCTGCGGACGCTGGATGCACTGATCCAGCGGCTGGAAAGCCAGGCCGCCGAGCCGCAGCAGTTTGCGGAACGCTGGCGGCAGCTCGCGCGCGGAATCGAGGGAGGCGTACGCGAAGAATTGAAAATCGCCCGACCGGTGCCGCGCATCCTGGAGAGAGCCGCGCGGCCCGTGGTGGACCCCGTCGGCCGCCAGCTGGGGCGGGTGGAAATCTACCGCGACCTCACCGCGCAACGCGTCTTTCAATCAAAATTATTGCAGACCGAGAAATTGGCCGCTCTGGGCCAGATGGTCAGCGGCATTGCGCACGAATTGAGCAATCCTTTGACCAGCATTCTCGGATACGCGCAGCGCCTCCTCGCGCGGCCGGGAACTGCCGGAAATCCGGAAGAGGCACGGCGTATCTTTCAGGAAGCGGAGCGGGCGCGGGCCATACTCCGGCAACTCCTCCTCAACGCCAGGGACACGCTGCCAGAGCGCAGGCTGGTCTCCTTGAATCAGATTGTTCTGCGGGCCATGGAGCTACAGCGTTTCCGGCTGGAGGTGGAAAAGATCCACGTGGAGCTCGACCTGGATCCGGTTCTTCCGTTCGTTCACGGCGATCCCGGCCGCCTGCAGCAGGTGCTGATGAATCTTGTGGGAAACGCGCAGCAGGCCATTGAATACCAGGGCGGCGGCGGAACCGTAACCTTGCGAACTAGAAGAAGCGGCGATCGGCGCGTTCTTCTGGAAGTCGAAGACACCGGACCGGGAATCCCGCAAGCGATCCTTCCGCGGATTTTCGATCCCTTCTTCACCACGAAACCGGCAGGCGTCGGCACCGGACTGGGATTGGCGATCGTATTGGGTGTCGTTCGCGAACACGGCGGGCAAGTCCACGTTATAACCCCGGCGCAGGGGGGAACAAAATTTCAGATCGAGCTTCCCGCAGCGGCGGAAGCGCCTGCAGAAATGGAACAGCTGATTCTCAAACTGGACGGAACCGAGAAGGCGGATGGCACCGTGTTTCCCACGGTGGAAAGCCCGGTTCAGGTTCCCCGGGGATTGGAAGAGGGGAAGGGCAGCCGCGTGCTGGTGGTGGAAGACGAGCCGACGGTGGCCCGGTTGATCGGTGATGTCCTGGAAGACGAGGGAATGAAAGTGGATATCCTGCTGGATGGCCATGAAGCGCTCGAGCGCGCCGGGCGGGAAAGCTACGACCTGGTGATCTGCGACATGAAAATGCCCGGGCTCGACGGGCAGAATTTTTACAAGTCTCTGGTACGTACAGGAAATCCCCTGCGCGACCACTTTCTGTTTGTGACCGGGGACATTGTTGCCGCACAGACACGCGAATTTCTGGAACGCCACCGCCTGCCGCATGTTGCCAAGCCGTTTCGCGTGGAGGAACTGACGGGAAAGGTGTTTCGCGTGCTAGGAAACAAGCAGCCCCAGAAACCGGCTCCGGCGGGAGCGGGGAAAAAGAATGCCGCGAGGAATGGATGAGACCATGGGTAACCAGGAAAAAACAATTCTGTTGGTGAGCAACGATGCGGCGCTGTGCGCGGCGGCACGCCGCGAATTTGAGCTGAAAATGCGCGGTTTGCGCGTGGCCGCGGTCAGCAGCGTGGCCGCGGCGCAGCGGATTCTGAAGGAAGATCCGCCCAGCCTGATTCTCTTCGAGGAAGAATCCGTTGCCGGGGCTGCCCCCGGGCGCGAATCTCGTTTGCAGGTGGACGACGTGGTTAATACTCTTTCCGTTTACGCGCCCGTGGTCGTATTGGGCACGGGCGAGCACCACCCGGAGCTCGACGAGTTGATCGCGGCGGGCACGGCAGATTATGTGTTGCGCGAGGAAACGCTCTCGCCGGCCGGGCTGGAGCTGATCGAGCGCCGCTTGCGGCCGTTTCCGCCCGTAGAGGAAAGCATTTCCGAGCCTTTTGAAGCTGCGCCGGAGGATTTTGGAGAAGTCTTGCGCCACGAATTGAATAACCCGCTCACGGGAATTCTGGGCAACGCGGAACTCTTGCTCGCGGAGGTTCGCCGGATCGGCGACGGCAAGCTTCCGCGCGGCGGGCAGCAAAGGCTGGAAACCATTGCTTCCCTGGCGGTGCGCATGCGGGAAACCGTGCACCGGCTGAGCCAGGAATGGGAAGCGCGGCACCATTCCGTGCACTAAAAGGCCGAAGCGATATAGCGAGTGAAGCAGCGATCAGAGAACAGAGACCGGCGAACACGCGACCGAAAAGTGAAATGGCATGAGCTAAAGCTAGGCGTCAGATTTCACGAATCAAAAACGAGAAACTGGAAATAAGAAACTGGAAGCGGATTCCTCCCGGCTAGAAAATCCTCGGCACTCTTTTCAACGGATAGCACACCTGCTAGGCTTACCCACCGGCGCAGCTGCTGTGAGCTTGCGCCAGACTTCATGAGCGAACATCCCCCCCGCCAGAAGCGCCCCGAACTGTTTCCGGAATTGGTGGAAGGCATGCGCCTTCTGGAAGGGCGATTCCCCACCCATGAAATCGCGGGGCGGGTCGTGCGTGCTGCGATGGCGCAGCCCGGAGTGGCCGGCGCACGGTTGTGGCGCATCGAGCAAGGCCAGGCGGATGTCTGGGCGGAGCACGGCGAGCTGCCGGTTTCCGCGACCAGCCGCATGGGCGTGACGGAAGCCATCACGGGCGACGCGGACGCCAAAGTGTGGACGGGAATTCTGGGAAGCGATGATTTTCGAGTGCGCGTTCTGGAAGTGCGCGGGACGGAGCCGCTCGGTGAAATAGTGCGCGCGCAGCTCGCGATGCTCTCGCGTTTTGCGGCTGTCGTTCTGGCGCTGGCGGAACGGCGCGGGGCCATGGAAGAACTTTCGAGCATCGTGGAAGCCACCAAGCGGCTGAATTCGACGCTGGACCTCGGCGAATTGATCCACATCATTTTGCAAATTGCCACGCGGCAGACGGGCGCCGACCGCGGCACGGTATTCCTGATCGACCGCGAACGCGA
>JACXTT010011989.1_pt1 | contig 11535 bp, 5 predicted proteins | sample 9270951 | NCBI WGS metagenome assembly JACXTT01 (sample SAMN15532306, study PRJNA645909) | rock metagenome | isolation source: weathered quartz diorite | place: Puerto Rico | collected 2017-06-21 | reverse complement strand
GTCCCTCCTGTTGCTTGAAGGAAGCATCGTGCTCCTCGTCCACGATTACCAGCCCCAACCGTGGCAGCGGCGTAAACACCGACAACCGCGTCCCCAGTACGACCTGTGTATCGCCCGCAAACGCCGCCAACCAACGCTCACAGCGCTCACCGTCCGACAGCCCGCTATGCAGGCTGACCAGCTTTACGCCTGGGAAACGCTGTAGAAACCGCGCCTCCAGTTGCGGTGTGAGATTGATCTCGGGAACCATCAACAGAGATTGCGAACCGTGCACGATGGCAGCCTCGATCAGGCGAAAGTACACCTCGGTCTTGCCGCTGCCGGTGATGCCGTCAAGCAACCAGGGGGAGAACGTTCCGAAGCTCGCCGAGATCATCTCGACCGCGTGGCGTTGCTCGCCGGTCAGTTTGGGACCCTGCTCAGACCGGGACACCGGCGCATCCGCTATCGCGGTGGGACGTTTCTCGACCCATCCCGCTTCGATCCACTGCTGCAGCAACGCCGGTGCCCGGGCGGAAAGCGCTCGTGCCTGCGCCTGTCCAAGGGTTGCCGACGTCGACAACGCTGCCAGCAGACGGCGTTTCACCGTTGCGCCGGGCGGAAATCGATCCCCACGCAGCGCGCGCCCTGCAGAGGTGAGCGCATACGCCCACTGACGTTTCGGTCCGCTGTAGCGGGCGCGCTTGACGAGCGCCGGCAACGTGGACAACAAGGCCTGACCGAAAGGGTGATGGTAGTAGTCGCTGCAGAATCGGGTCAGCGCCAGCAGATCCTGTGGCAAGGGATCAATCGGGAGGAGGCGCTCGACGCTGCGCAGGCGCGTATCGGCAATCTCGGAACGATCGGTGAGTTCCACGACCACGCCCACGTCTCTGCGCCTGCCGAAGGGCACGACCACGAGTTGACCGGGAACCGGTGCGAGATCGCCCGTACGATAATCGAAAAGCGTCTCTAGCGGGACGTCGAGTGCAATCCTTGCGATGGCCATTGAGATCTGCGACGCAAAACGGCAAGCAGAAGTTTACCCGCGGCCTCTCGCGTACCGTCGGCGCTTACGTACCTAAATCACTTGCGCGGAAAGGCTTTTTCCGAGCCCGGAACAGTTGTGGATAAATCTGTTGATTAAACAGGCGGCGCGCCTCGTCGGAAATACCGTTGAAACCTAGACCAGGCGCGGGATTCACGCTGCTACCTAATAATTTTTAATAAGTTTCAATGTGTTATATGACAAGCCCGCGGAAAGCCTTACTGCGCCTGCGTTTTCGCGGGGGACCCCGCCGAATTGTGCATAAATACTGGGGTTCGGCAGGGCATCCCACGTAAACCTAGTGAAATTGCGGGCTTCCAGAGTGCACTGTTTCGACCAGCGTGGCGACGTGCTCCGGTGGCGTGAACTGAGACACCCCGTGGCCCAGATTAAACACGTGACCGTTGCCATGGCCGAAGCCCGCAAGAATCTTGCCGACTTCGCGGCGGATGATCTCGGGCGTGGACAGCAGCACCGCCGGATCAAGGTTTCCTTGCAACGCCACGCGATCGCCTACGCGGGCCCGGGCCTTGCCGATGTCCACCGTCCAGTCCAGGCCCACCGCATCGGCACCGCAATGCGCCAAGCTTTCCAGCCACTGCCCGCCGCCTTTGGTGAAGACGATACGCGGCACCGGCTGGCCATCATGCTCGCGCCGCAGTTGTGCGAACACATGCTCGATGTAGCGCAGCGAGAATTCGTGAAACGCCTCGCCGGAAAGCGCCCCGCCCCAAGTGTCGAACAACATCACCGCCTGCGCACCCGACTCGATTTGCGCACTCAGGTGGGCCGCGGCGGCGCGCGCATTGACGTCGAGTACATGATGCAGCAGTTCCGGGCGCTGATAGAGCATGCGCTTGGTCTCATGAAAATCCGACACTCCGTGACCCTCGATCATGTAGCAGGCCAGCGTGAAGGGGCTGCCGGAGAAGCCGATCAACGGGACTTCACCGTCGAGAGCCGTGCGAATCTGGGACACGGCATCCAGCACATAGCGCAGGTGCACATCGGGGTCGGGAACTCTGAGATTACGGATTTCCCGTTCATCGCGAAGCGGCCGCTCGAAACGCGGCCCTTCGCCTTCGGCAAAAGACAATCCCAGTCCCATCGCATCGGGGATGGTGAGGATGTCGGAGAACAGGATGGCAGCGTCGAGAGGAAAGCGCGCCAGCGGCTGCAGCGTGACTTCGGTGGCAAGGTCCGGGTTTTTGCACAGGTCGAGGAAGCTGCCTGCACGCGCTCTGGTCTGGTTGTACTCCGGAAGATAGCGGCCGGCCTGGCGCATGATCCACACCGGCGTATACAGCGTGGACTCGCGCAACAGTGCGCGGATGAACGTATCGTTCTTGAGCTTGGACATCCACCTCACCCCATGCCTCTCCCCCTGACCACCAAAGAGACTTTCGTACCCTCGACATGCACTGAGTGCCCGCTCCTATTGGTGGTCAGGGGGAGAGGGTGTGAAAACTGCGTCAGTCAGGTAATCGGCGCCAACATACTCGGCACCGCGGAGAGGGCGGGGCGAGGTAGGTCTTTCAGCGTGGCAACACGGAGTCGCCCATCAGGAACTCGTCCACCGCCCGGGCACACTGGCGTCCTTCGCGGATCGCCCACACCACCAGCGACTGGCCGCGACGCATGTCACCTGCCGCAAACACCTTCGGTACCGAGGTCGCGTAAGCCTTCGGGCCCTCGGTTTCGGCCTTGACGTTGCTGCGAGCGTCTCTTTCGACCCCGAATTCGTCGAGCATCGACTGCAAGGGAGAAACGAAGCCCATCGCCAACAGTACCAGATCGGCAGGCATATCGATCTGCGAGCCCGGCACCTCGTGCGGCTTGCCGTCTTTCCATTCCAATCGAACCGCCCTCAGAGCGGTAACGCGATTGTTGCTTCCGATAAATTCCTTGGTCGCGACCGACCAGTCGCGATTTACGCCTTCCTCGTGCGAGGAGGAGGTGCGCAGCCGCGTCGGCCAGAACGGCCACACCGGATTGCGCTCGACGTCGGGCGGCATCGGCAGCAGTTCGAACTGCGTCACCGAGCGCGCGCCGTGGCGGTTTGAGGTGCCGACGCAGTCCGAACCGGTGTCGCCGCCGCCGATGATAACGACATGCTTGTTGGTCCCCCACAACTCGGGGACCGTCGAGTCGCCCGCAACACGCTTGTTCTGCAACGGCAGAAACTCCATCGCGAAGTGAACGCCATCGAGGCTGCGCCCCGGGATCGGCAGGTCGCGCGGCTGCTCGGCACCGCCGGCAAGCACCACGGCATCGAACTCGGCCAGCAGTTTCTCCGGCGCGATGCTTTCGCGTGCGTCGCTCACCACGCCCTTGCCGGGAGGTTGCACGCCGATGAATACCCTGGCGCGGAACTTGACGCCCTCGGCGCGCATCTGGTCGAGGCGCCGGTCGATTACGCTCTTTTCAAGCTTGAAGTCGGGGATTCCGTAGCGCAGCAGCCCGCCGATGCGGTCGCTCTTCTCGAATACCGTGACCTCGTGCCCGGCGCGTGTGAGCTGCTGCGCGCAAGCGAGCCCTGCACCGCCAGAGCCGACCACCGCGATTTTTTTGCCGGTCTTGTGCGCCGCAGGCTGCGGCCGTACCCAACCTTCTTCCCACGCTTTGTCGATGATCGCGTGCTCAATCGACTTGATGCTGACGGCATCGGCGTTGATGCGCAGAACGCAGGCTTCCTCGCACGGAGCGGGGCAGATACGGCCGGTGAACTCTGGAAAATTGTTGGTCGAGTGTAGAACATCGATCGCATGCTTCCAGTTCTGCCGATAAACCAGGTCATTCCAGTCCGGAATGATGTTGTTGACCGGACAACCCGACATGCAGAACGGAACGCCGCAATCCATACAGCGCGCGCCCTGAGTCGCGGCCGCCTCGTCCGACAGGCGTGCATAAAACTCGCGGTAGTGCTTCTTGCGGGCCTCTTTGGGCTCGTGCGGTTCCTCGAGGCGCTGGTACTCCATGAAACCGGTGATCTTCCCCATTCTTCAGTCCCTTGAATCCTTACTACAGAGACACAGAGGCGCCGGGAACACCGGAGCCCGTGTTCTCTTCGCCTCAGTGGTGAGTTTTACGCTGCCAGCTCGCGGCGTTTGGCCGCCAGTTCGCCCAGCGCGCGGCGATATTCGGACGGAAACACCTTGACGAACTTGGTCCGGTAAGCGGCCCAGTTGGAAAGTATTTCCCTGGCGCGCGTGCTTGCGGTATAGCCCGCATGCTTCTCGATCGCGCCTTTGAGAATCACTTCGTCAGCCCGATTCATGTGCCACACATCCTGCGGCACCTTGGCCTCTTGCTCGGCTTCGGACAAAACCGGCTCGAGCTGCACCATCGACGGGTTGCAGCGCGTCTTGAAGCTGCCGTCCTCGTCCAGCACGTACGCGATCCCGCCCGACATGCCGGCAGCGAAGTTGCGCCCGGTCATGCCGAGCACGACTACCGTGCCGCCGGTCATGTATTCGCAGCCATGATCGCCAACGCCCTCGACCACGGCGCGCGCGCCGGAGTTCCTGACGGCGAAGCGCTCGCCGGCGACACCGCGGAAATAAGCTTCGCCACTGATCGCCCCGTAAAGCACCACGTTTCCGGTGATGATGTTCTCAGTCGGCTCGCCGCGGAACTTTGGCGAGGGCTGGACCGAGATGCGTCCACCCGACAGTCCCTTGCCGCAATAGTCATTGGTATCGCCGATGAGGTCGAGGGTGACACCCTTCGCCAGAAACGCCCCGAAGCTCTGTCCCGCAGAGCCCGCGAAGCGGATGTGTATCGTGTCGTCCGGCAAGCCGTCATGGCCATAACGCTTGGCGATCTCCCACGACAACATCGTTCCCACGGTGCGGTTGATATTGCGGATCGGCATCTCGATCGTCACCTTCTCCGCGCGCTCCAGCGCCGGCGTCGCCAACTCGATCAGGCGGTGGTCGAGCGCCTTCCCCAATCCGTGGTCCTGCTTCTCGGTGTTGTAGCGGGCGACCTCCCCGGGCATTTGCGCTTGGTTGAAGACCTTCGAGAAGTCCAGCCCGCGCGCCTTCCAGTGCTCGACACCTTTCTTCATGTCCAGTAAGTCGGTGCGGCCGATGAGGTCGTTGAACTTCCGAATGCCGACCTTCGCCATCAGTTCGCGCGCCTCCTCGGCGACAAAGAAGAAGTAGTTGATCACGTGCTCCGGCTTGCCCTCGAACTTCCTCCGCAGCGCCGGGTCCTGGGTTGCAACGCCCACCGGGCAGGTGTTGAGGTGGCATTTCCGCATCATGATGCAGCCCTCGACCACTAGCGGCGCGGTCGCGAAACCGAACTCGTCGGCCCCCAGCAGCGCGCCGATCACGACGTCGCGGCCGGTCTTCATCTGGCCATCGACCTGTACGGCGATGCGCCCGCGCAGGCGGTTCAGCACCAGCGTCTGCTGCGTCTCGGCGAGCCCAAGCTCCCACGGCGTGCCGGCGTGCATGATTGACGACCAGGGGGAGGCGCCAGTCCCGCCGTCGTGGCCGGCAATGGTGATGTGATCGGCCCTCGCCTTGGACACCCCGGCGGCGACGGTGCCGACTCCGACCTCGGAAACGAGCTTGACGCTGACCTGAGCCGTGGGGTTCGCGTTTTTCAGGTCGTGGATGAGCTGCGCGATGTCCTCGATCGAGTAGATATCGTGGTGCGGCGGTGGGGAAATTAGCTCGACGCCTGGGGTTGAGTAGCGGATCTCGGCGATGTACTCGGAGACCTTGCGCCCGGGTAGCTGTCCGCCTTCGCCGGGCTTCGCCCCCTGCGCGATCTTGATCTGCAGCATCTCGGCGGAGGCGAGGTACTCGGCGGTGACCCCGAAGCGGCCGGAGGCGACCTGCTTGATCTTGGACTTCAGCGAGTCGCCTTCTGCGAGCGCAATATCGACCTCGACGCGCTCGCGCCCGAGCCGCGACATCAGCGATTCGCCCGCCTTCACCTTGGCGTAGCGCTTGCGGTCCTCGCCTCCTTCGCCGGTGTTCGACTTACCGCCTATGCGGTTCATCGCGATCGCGAGTACGGTGTGCGCCTCGGTCGAGATCGAGCCGAGCGACATCGCGCCGGTTGAGAAGCGCTTGACAATCTCGCTGGCGGGCTCGACCTCCTCAAGTGGAATCGCCTTGGTGCGGTCGAAGCGGAACTCGAACAGCCCGCGGAAAGTCAGGTGGCGCCGCGACTGGTCGTTGACGAGCGCCGCGTACTCCTTGTATGTCGGGTAGGCGTTGTTGCGCGCCGCGTGCTGCAGCTTCGCGATTGCATCCGGCGTCCACATATGCTCCTCGCCGCGCACGCGCCAAGCGTATTCCCCGCCGGCATCGAGCGCACCGGCGAGCACCGGGTCGTCCTCGCCGAACGCCGCTTGATGGATGCGGATCGCTTCCTCGGCCACGTCGAACACATCTATACCCTCGACTGAGGAGGTTGTGCCGGTGAAGTATTTGTCAACCAGCGAGCGCGCGAGTCCCACCGCCTCGAAGATCTGCGCGCCGGTGTAGGACATGTACGTGGAAATACCCATCTTGGACATCACCTTCTTCAGTCCCTTGCCCACCGCCTTCACGTAGTTCTTCACCGCCTTGCTCGCGGCCGCGCGGTCCCCAGGGTGTTTCGCTAGCAGCGTTTCGAGCGCGAGGTAGGGATGCACCGCTTCCGCCCCATAGCCACCGAGCAGCGCAAAGTGGTGCACTTCACGCGCCGAGCCGGTTTCGACCACGAGGCCGGTCGAGGTGCGCAACCCCTTGTTCACCAAGTGCTGGTGGATCGTGGAGAGGGCGAGCAGCGCAGGGATCGCGACGTGCGTTGCATCCAATTTGCGATCCGACACGACTAGGATGCTGTAGCCGGAGCGAACCGCGTCCTCGGCCTGCGCAGCAATCGAAGCGAGACGCGCCTCGACCGCCTGCTTGCCCCACGCGACCGGGTAGGTGATGTCGAGCTCAAGCGACCGGAACTTGCCCACGGTGTAGCGTTCGACGTGGCGGATCTTCTCCATCTCATAGAAGTCGAGCACCGGTTGGCTCACTTCGAGGCGCAGCGGCGGGTTCATCTCATCGATACCGAGCAGGTTGGGCTTCGGCCCGATGAAGGACACGAGCGAAGTTACCAGCTCCTCGCGGATCGGGTCGATCGCCGGGTTGGTAACCTGCGCGAACAGCTGCTTGAAATAGTGATAGAGCGTCTTGCTCTTGCGCGACAGCACCGCGAGCGCTGCATCGTTGCCCATCGAGCCGACCGGCTCCTCGCCGTTGGCCGCCATCGGTTCCATCTGGAACTTGATGTCTTCCTGCGTATAGCCGAAAGCTTGCTGCCGGTCGAGTAGCGCGACCGGCGACTTCAGGGGCGGCGTCTTCTCGGTCTCGACCTCATCGAGCTTGACGCGGATGCGCTCGATCCACTCGGCGTAGGGCTTGGCCGAGGCCAGCGAATCCTTGATCTCCTTGTCGTCGATGATGCGCCCCTTCTCGAGGTCGACAAGGAACATCTTGCCCGGCTGCAGCCGCCATTTCTTGATGATCCGCTCCTCTGGTACCGGCAGGCAGCCGCACTCCGAGCCCATGATCACGAGGTCGTCCGCGGTGACGATGTAACGCGAAGGCCGCAGGCCGTTGCGGTCGAGTGTCGCGCCGATCCTCAGACCGTCGGTGAAGGCGATAGATGCAGGGCCGTCCCACGGCTCCATCATCGCCGCGTGATACTCGTAGAATGCGCGCCGCGCGGGGTCCATCAGTGTGTGGTTTTCCCAAGCCTCCGGGATCATCAGCATCATCGCGTGAGCGATCGAGTAGCCTCCCATGACGAGGAGTTCGAGCGCGTTGTCGAACGAGGCCGAGTCCGACTGTCCGTCGTAGATCAACGGCCAGATCTTGTCGAGGTCGTGCCCCAGGATCGGGCTCGAGATCGCCCCCTGGCGCGCGCGGATCCAGTTGATGTTGCCGCGCAGCGTGTTGATTTCGCCGTTGTGGCAGATCATGCGGAACGGGTGCGCCAAGTCCCAGCTCGGAAAGGTGTTGGTCGAGAAGCGCTGGTGCACGAGCGCGAGCGCCGACTCGACGCGCGGGTCCTTGAGGTCGAGGTAGTACTCGCCGACCTGGTAGGCAAGCAGCATGCCCTTGTAGCAGACCGTCCGCGCCGACATCGAGGGCACGTAGAATTCCTTGCCATGGGCGAGCTTCAGCGCCTGGATCGCGTGGCCGGCGCTCTTGCGGATGATGTAGAGCTTGCGCTCGAGCGCGTCGGTGACGGTAATGCGTCTGCCGCGGCCGATGAACACCTGTCGGATTACGGGCTCAATGCGCTTCGCCGGATCGGCCAGGTCGGAATTGTCCACCGGCACGTCGCGCCAACCGAGCAACGCCTGGCCTTCGTCCTTGATCGCGCGCTCGATCTCGTACTCGCAGGCGAGACGCGAGGCGGGGTCGCGCGGCAGGAACACCATGCCGACGCCGTACTGGCCTGCGGATGGGAGCTTGACGCCGCGCTTCGCCATTTCCTCGCGGAAGAACCGGTCCGGGATCTGGATCAGGCAGCCAGCGCCGTCGGAAAGCTTAGGATCCCAGCCGACGGCTCCGCGGTGAGTGAGGTTCTTCAGCACCGTCAGCCCCTGCTCGACGATGGTGTGCGATTTCTTGCCCTTGATGTTCGCGACAAAGCCCACGCCGCATGCGTCGTGCTCGTTGGCCGGGTCGTAAAGTCCCTGTCGGGCAGGCAAAGCGGTCATGTCGCACCTTTGTACAACTGCAATTGGCGCATGCGGCCGACCCAGACCGGCAGTCTGGGTGAACAAGGCCGGAACGCGAAAAAATGCTAGCGAACTCTAAATGTTACCGCGATTGCAGCCGACCTATCAATAAACGCGGCGAAATCCGGGCGCTCGTGCCTCCGAGGCGGGCAGTTCAGGACTCCTCGACGGCGAATAGGCGCCGGTGCTCGCGGATCGCGTAGCGGTCGGTCATTCCGGCAACGTAATCGGCGATCGCCCTAGGCAGATCCGCCTCGGCACGGGACTGGAATTCCGGGGGCAGGAGACGCGGATCGGCCATGAAGGCCTGAAACAGATCGCGGACGATGCGCTTGGCCTTGTTGCTCATGCGCGCGACCCGGTAGTGTTGATACAGATGTTTCCTGAGAAAGACCTTGAGCTCGTGCTGCTCTTCACGGATCGCAGGGCTGAACGCGATCAGCGGCGGCGCCAGCCGGACCCGGTCTACGCTGTCCGGACGATGCTCGGCGATCAGCACCCGGCTTCGTCCTGTCAGATCCGAGACCAGCGTATTGATCATCCGACGAACCGTCTCGTGGATCAGCCGCCGGTCCGCCAATTCCGGATACTGTCCGCGCACGGCCTCGAGGTGGCGCGCGAAGATACGCACTGAGGACAGTTGCTCGACCGAAATCAACGCGGAACGCAGCCCGTCGTCGACGTCGTGATTGTTGTAGGCGATCTCGTCGGCGAGGTTGGCAAGCTGAGCTTCCATGGATGGCCGCTGGTCCTTCAGAAACCGCTCGCCGACCCCGCCCAGTTTCTCGGCGTTCTTGATCGAGCAGTGCTTGAGGATGCCTTCGCGGGTCTCAAAACACAGATTCAAACCGTCGAACGCGCCGTAACGCTGTTCCAGCAGGTCGACCACCCGCAACGACTGCAGGTTGTGCTCGAAGCCGCCGTATTCTTCCATGCACTCGTTAAGCGCGTCCTGGCCGGCGTGTCCGAACGGCGTGTGGCCCAGGTCGTGAGCCAGCGAAATCGCCTCGACCAGGTCCTCATTCAGCCCGAGGTTGCGCGCCACCGAGCGGCCGATCTGCGCCACTTCGAGGCTGTGTGTCAGCCGCGTGCGAAACAGGTCGCCTTCATGGTTGACGAAAACCTGGGTCTTATACTCGAGCCTGCGGAAGGCGGCAGAATGGATGATACGATCGCGGTCGCGCTGATATTCTGTTCGCCCGGCTGGAGCGGCCTCCGCAATGCGCCGGCCGCGCGAGGCTGCAGGATCGGAGCCGTAGGCTGCCAGCTCACGCATGCGCCGCGGCTCCTGCAAGGACCTGGCGCAGGTCCCCGGGGCGGAAATCCGACGTTACAAACGCCTTGCCAAGAGCCTTGAGCAGTACCAGACGCAGCTTGCCGTCCTCGACTTTCTTGTCGTAACCCATCAGCTCCAGGTAACGGCCCTCGCCCAGATCGGGCGCTTCGGTCGGCAGTCCAGCGCGCCTCATCAGCAGGGCCACGCGCCCGACCTCCGCGGAATTGAGCAGACCCATACGCTCGGACAGCCGTGCAGCAAGTATGGTACCGGCAGCGACCGCCTCGCCGTGCAGCCAGGTACCGAACCCCAGGCCGGCTTCGATGGCGTGGCCGAACGTATGCCCGAGATTGAGCAGCGCGCGCTCGCCGGCTTCGCGCTCATCCGCCACAACCAGTTCCGCCTTGTTCTCGCAGCAACGGGCAATCGCATAGGCGAGGGCGTCAACATCGCGTTCGCGCAGCTTTTCCATATTGACCTCCAACCACGCGAGGAAGGGTGCATCCATGATCAAACCGTACTTGATCACTTCTGCGAGACCTGCCGAGAGCTCGCGCTCAGGCAACGTATCCAGAGTCGCGATATCAGTGACCACCAGGCGCGGCTGGTGGAAGGCGCCGATCATGTTTTTTCCACGCGGATGGTTGATCGCGGTCTTGCCCCCCACAGAGGAATCGACCTGGGCGAGCAAAGTGGTGGGCATCTGAATGAATGGCACGCCGCGCTGGTAGGTTGCAGCGGCGAAACCGGCGAGATCACCCACCACGCCGCCCCCCAGCGCGATGATGGTGGTCCTGCGTTCGCAGTGATGCGTCAACAGCAGATCGAAAATGGAATTGAGTGTTTGCCAGTTCTTGTGGTCTTCGCCGTCGGAAACAACGATCGGTACGACCTCGACCGCAGCGTTGCGGAGAGCCGAGGCCAGCGGTTCCAGGTACAGGGGCGCGATCGTCGAATTTGTGACGACCGCGACTTTGCGCTGCACTAGATGCGCCAGCAGAAGCCGGGTGTGTGTGAGCAGCCCTCGGTCAACGTGAATCGGGTAGGAACGCTCGCCTAGCCCGACCGTGATGGTTCGCATGACTGCTAGGCCTACGGTGCCTGAGTCCGCTGCTCGGGCGGTGTTTCGAGCAGGAGCTGACATAGCCGGCTTACGAGCGAGCTAAGGCTCTGGTTTCCGGTGTCGACGGTGAGGTGCGCGACCTCGCGATAGAGCGGATCGCGCTTCTCGTGAAGTTCTGTTAGTCGCGCACGCGGATCCGTCGCCTGCAGAAGTGGGCGGTTCCTGTCGTGGCGGGTGCGGGTGAGCAGGTCCCTGACAGAGGCACGCAGGGACACTCCCGTGGCCCCGGCCCTCCTTCTCTCCGGGCTTTTCTCCCCCAATCCCCCCCCCCCCCCGGTGGCAAACCCCATGTTACCCAGCCCCCTCAGTTCGCTCCCCCCCGCGCGTTCCCGGGACCCGGAAGCCGCCCCCCCCCCACC
>JACXTT010011988.1_pt1 | contig 11535 bp, 20 predicted proteins | sample 9270951 | NCBI WGS metagenome assembly JACXTT01 (sample SAMN15532306, study PRJNA645909) | rock metagenome | isolation source: weathered quartz diorite | place: Puerto Rico | collected 2017-06-21 | reverse complement strand
GTGGCGTGGTGGGAGACGGGGTGAGGGCGAGACCGGAGCAATGACCCGGGCGGGGATCGAACCCGCGGCCTACGGATTAAAAGTCCGTTGCTCTACCAACTGAGCTACCGGGTCGGACGAGACGAATCTTCGCCAGCTACAACAACTTCTGCAAGCGGGAGCGTCAACAATTTGCTGACGCCCCTCGCTCGCAGTGGGACAAACTGTGGGACTTAAGCATTGTATCCGACGACTACCTCGACCTTGCCTTCAGTGGTGGGCCGACCCATCTCGATGACCTTTGCTTCGAGACCTACTCGGTTGAGCGCAGTCTTGATCCCGGTACCAACATCATCCTGCTTCTCCTGACGAATCAGTATGCCTGGTCCGGTCCCGCCGAGCAGCACGTCTTCCCATACACCATCGACGGCGAATCCCGCACCCTCAAGCGCGCCCTTCAGGGCCATCGCCAGCCGTATCGACTCGACGTTACCCTGAAGGCCCATGAGGTGGATTCCCTTAAGGGGCTTCGTCACTGAGCGAAGATGCTCGGCCAGAGCTTGGAGTTGGGCTGGTGAGAGCGTTCGACCGGCCTGCTCCTTTTCAAGCGCCTTGATTTGGGCTTCCTGCGCTGCCTGAACGCGGTTCCCGGTGAGAAAGGCCGCGAACGAGAATATTGCCGCGAGGAGGCCAAACGTGCCTGTTACCTTGTTGCACCACCCAAGCACCGCCGAGCCACCAGCAAGCACCCATAAGGTTGCAGCGCCAAGCTGCATCCAGCGGTTCAGACGCTTCATCGTCGGGACTCGCTACGCAGTTCTCGCGGGCAGGAGTAGGCTCGCCATCAGCTTCGCGTTCTCGCCCTTGTCCCGTTGCATCGCGTACCTCCGCGTCATGGCCGCTGTGGCGTGACGCATCCCGACCTGTACGCGAGCCTCCGACGCTCCTGCGTCTACGAGCCACTGCGCGTAGCAGTGTCGCAGATCGTGCAGCCGCAGGTCAAGAGGAGCCTCTGCCGCTTTGAGCCCGCGCTTGAAGGACTCGCGGAGCCACTTGTAGGCGAGCGGAGAAGGCACACCAGCCTCGATCCACGGCCAGAGCCGTTCATCGACCCTGACGACCGCCGCTGACTCGGCAGTCTTGGTGCCTGGGATGCGAACGCTGAGGGTGTGCGGGAGGAGGTGATCCTTGGTGAGCTTCAGATACTCGCCCACTCGAAGACCGAGAGCAGCCATCGTCACGTAAGCAGCCCGAACAAACTCAGGCGTGGCTTGCACGATGGACCAGAACAGCGGAAGGGGAAGATCGGGGACTCGTGACATTTCCTTGCGTGTCGGAATGGCCTTCACGACCGCACGGCGCATCGGGTGATGTACGTCTCCGAGGTAGAGCGATAGGAAGTGCGAGACAGCGCGGCGCAGGTGGTTCCAGTCCGACGCCCCGCCCTTCCACGTCGCCATCAGGGTGCGCCAGTCTACTCCGGCAAGGTCACCCACTGTGGCGCTCTGCTTCAACACGCCTGACCGCTCAAGTTTCGCGAAGCTCGTCGCGTACCGTTTCTGAGTCGGCTTCGCTGGGGCGCTGATCGGGGTCCAGACCTTCACTGCATCCCAGAGGTTTGCCCCGAGGAGGGCGCGGTCACCTGTGAGCGTCTCTAGCTGCCCCGTGCGGTCTGCTGCGTAGACCTCGGTGACGTTGAGTGTGCCTGCCTGAATAGCGCGGAGCAGATCGAGACGCCCCTGATCGTACAACCGGGTCAACAGCGCGTCCCGCTTGTGAAACTCGGTGGCCGTGGTCGCCCCGCTGGCGACGGCAACCCGACCCACGCCAGGAAAGCGGCGGTCGAGTCGGTACGTCCCGTGCTTTGAGATACGGTGTGGCATTGCTGCTTAGTCTCCTTTCCTGACGAGTGCGTTGTGAAGGATTGTCGCTGCTGCTGTGCAGTCGGTGCCCCATTGCCTGAGCGCACGAGCTATACGCTTGCAGAGCGTGGTTGTCGCCCTCCGCTCTCCAGCTAGAACACGGGCGAGGAGCGATTGCTCGACGCCTGCTGCGCGACACAACTCCCTGCGCGACGCGGGACTCTTGGCGACAGCGGCACGCAGGGCTTCGGTGAGTCGATCCATGTCAACAATCTGTTGCCTTATCGACAGGCTCGCAAGGGCAACGCTTGGTCGTGATCCATGCGTGTACGTCGGTGGCATACCACCGGACGGTGCTGTGCCCGAGGACGACCTTGTGTGCGACGTTCCGACGCACCCAGGCGGTACTCACGGTGCCGTTGAACAACTCAGCCGCGACCTGGGCGGCGGTTAGGAGCCTGCCTCGATCTGCGGGCGGCTCGACGCACTGCTCCGTGCTCCCTCGAAGCACTTGCAGGGCGCTACTCGATCTTGCCACTGGCTGAAAACCCTCCTAGAAAGCGGAAAGCCCGCTCAACTAGCGGGCTTCGTGATGAACGGTTGTTGTTGGCGCGACTAAATGCGATGGTGTTTGGCGGTCCACTCCCTGCCCTGCTGAACCTCTGCCTCCTCCTCCTCGTCAAATCGGACAGTGGCCGTAAGGGGCACTCGATCCTGAGTCGTCATTTCGTTGGCGCGACCGAGCAGCCCGTGTGTTCTCGCTGCTTCGCGAAGCAGCATCTCCACGAGGGACTTTTGAGTAATCCCAAGGTGATCCGTCAGCTTGAGGAGACAGTCACGACCTTGGGGACTCAGGCGAACGAACAGCACGCTGTCTTGGTTTCTAGCGACGGTCACGGGACAACGCCTCGTGAGCACGCATGTAATCCCACCCAATTACATGGTTCACATCGACCGGCAGTGTCGTGAGGTGGCCTGCGACGAGTGAGGTGTCGCAATGAATGGGCACGCCAGCCTCTCGAAGTTTCTTGCTGAAGTTTCCGTCCTCCTCGCATCCCTCAGCATCGGCCTCAAACCACGGCGAGGCCATGTGCTCAAATACACGTCGTCGCACCATCAAGCAGCCGGTGCCAATAGCCTCAACGCGCTTGAGAGGACGAGGCCCACCGAACTCCGTCAGTGTCTTGTCCGTTAGGACGTTCTCTTGAGCACAGGCAATCCACGGCGGCAGCTTGGTGAAGTACAGCGCACTCACGACATCTACTCCCCATGTGAGCAGCCGGGAAATTGTGTCGGGTGGTGAAGCCATGTCGCTATCGACGAAGAGAAGCCACTGTAGCGCCCGATCTTCGAGGAAGTCTCTCACCAGCCGATTCCGCTTCCTAGCAATCGTGCATCCTGTAGTGTTCGACAGGAGGACGGTTCCTTTGGGCGCGGACAGCATGAGGGCAACGAGTGAAAGCGCGGCAAGAGTAGGCATGAACTCCAACGCTGGAAGGCAAATCGCTCCCGGCTGTTTGGTGATACTGCTCATCGTGGAACAGGCTCCCTTTCGGAGGGACGTGTGTTGGGGGTGCCGTCGCTGCCTCGTGGTGCCAGCCTTCCTGCAAGACGGCGAGTAGAGCAGGGTAGCTGGTCTCTCTGCGGCAACGACGACGGGGGTTAGAGCAGAGTGAGCCACGGTGAAGGCGTGACCCACCACGATCTATTACTGCGCGAAGTGCTACTCGGAGGTGCGACCGAAGAGTTTGTCTTCCTGCTCTTGACGCTTGTCCGTAATTCTCAATTGAACGCCGCCGTTCGTCGCCTCAGTGAACCTCGCGTCTGGCCCCCGATGCTCTTCCTCCTGCAAGGTGGGGCCATCAGGGTCTCCCTTCACCACCACGCTCCTCGCAGTGTTCCTCACGAACGTACAACTGCCGCTGCCGGGGCCGTCAGGCGTCAGTCGCTCTTTCGCGATAACAGCATCCACGTAAGCGGAGTCGGAGCCATACTGCGGGTCGGCGTATGCGCGAATCCGTTCGGCGATAGAACCAAAGGGCAGCTTGGCCCAATTCGCTAGTTCTTCCAGGCTTTTCATTGGTGTGCTCTGCTCTCTCTCAATTCAGTGTGATTGTGTGTGCGTGTGTGTGTGTGAAAGACTGTGGGCTGAGGTGTGTGGCTAGCCACTTGCTAGTGGCGTCGAAACCACCGCGTCATCTGCTCTCGAATGTCGCGGCGTTCAGGATTGAGTCCGTTGCACACGTCTTCGAGCGTGTGCTCTCGCTCAGGGCGAATCACTACCGCCATGCTATGCGCCCGCTGTCCGAGTGACAGCCTTGCCAGCAACCGTGCGTGCTCTTGCCGCTGCTCTTCGAGGATCATGGCCCGGAGACGCCTTGCATCCTCACGGGCGCGAGCAGCTTCTTCTGGAGTCAACGGCGGTCTGTCGGGTGGTGCTTCCCCGACCTGCTGCACTTCGTCGGACGGCACTGCTTGAGTGAAGTCCTCGAAGTGCGAAGCAGGCGACGCTTTCGACTCCTCTTCGTCCGGTGGGGAGACGCCGTAGCTGATTTCCTTCGGCATTTCTCTACTTCTGCTTCGGTGGCGTCTTGTCGGCGGGAATCACAACCGGCTTTCCAGTCGGCTTGTCCCACGTCGTGCGATGCCCTTCGTGGTTGACGGGGTCACTGGCCGGGGATGCTGGAACCGTGCGATTCTGTTGGTCTGACATACTGTTACTCCTTGGGAATGAGTGATGGTGAAGACTTGGTTAGGACTTCTTCTGAGCGAGTTTTCTCTGCGACCACCAACGCTTGATCGACTCGCTCATTCGCTGTTTGTGTTGCTGCGTTGGGACATACCTATTTGGACTTGGACCCTTCTTCCGTTTTGACTTCAGCAGGTCTTCAAAACCGGCATCAAGCGATTGTTTCACAGCCTCCTGTCCGAGCTTCCCTCTCCTCCGTTGTTCGAGGAGGATCAGTCGCGCGCCGAGCGGGGCGAACGTGGTGATGAGGAGTTGCCCCATGTTCTGCACGACTTGCCAGGGCAGTTCCTTGTACACCTTATGCACTTTCTGCTCCCTGTGATCCCAATAAGAGCCAACGGCGGTGTCCGAGAGCATCTTCCGCCAGCTTCGCACGAAGGTGTGCACCCACGCCTCCTCTGACACGAAAGTCCGAGGCGCACGCTCCCTCAACAGGAACAACGCACCAGCAACCGCTGCACATTTGACTGGCTCGTTCTCTCGAAGACAGCGCAGAATCTCACGGCACGCCCGATCCGTCCAACGCCACACAGTCTGACCGCGTTCTAGGTCTGCGAGTACTTCCTCGACGTGATCGCGGAGGTTCAGACAGAGTTGTGAGGCACCAGCAGCAATCTTTGTCGTTCTGTCCCGTTCGATCACACCCAGGACCTTGCGGACGATGGGAATGAGCGCTTTCATCTGAAGCACTGACTGCCTGGGGTCACCCCACCGCCGCCATCGGTTCCTGCACGGCTCGCACCACCTGCTGTTTTGCCGGACCACTGCGTAGGGGTTGAATCGACTAGGCCGACCGCAGCCAGGGGTCTCGCAGACTGGTCTAGTAAATGAACCCTTCATGGTGGAGTCGTCTCCCAAAACGGAGGTGTGTCCCACACAAGGGGGGACCGAGATAGTTCGTCTGAGGGCATCCTGGCGCGACAGCTAGCGCACTGACACGGCTCGTAGCCAAGCGGCAGCCGCAGAGGTGGCGTCGGGAGCAGATCGAGGTGACTGAGACGCGGAAGCCAATCACGGTAGAGAGCCCTTGCGGCTTCGGTCTCGCGAGTTCTGTCCTCCGAGGCAGTGTTGAGCGCGTCTATCTCGTCAGGGTCGGTCCTTCCCATGATGCCCGCCTCGTCACGTCGCTGTTGCTCGATTTGGTACTCGTCCGGTGGTTCACTGGCACGGCGTTCAAGAGGCGTCAGCGGTCGCCAACGAAGCAATCCTTGCGGGAGCATCAGGACGATGGTCGCGCTGGTTCCTCCTTTGGGCATCTAGGCGGTCCCCTTCGGCATGGGCGCGGGCTTGGGTGGTGCTGGCGGCGTCGCCGTCTTGGGCGGGTCGAGTACGAACAGCGAAAAATCTTTCATCGGGATGATCGTTGCCATGTGGTCGCTCCTTTGGGTTGTTGGAGGTGCCAAAAAGGGGGTGCCAAAAGGGGGTGCCAAAAAGGGGTGCCAAACTACCCTCGTGGCACCCCCCTTATGGCACCCACTTCGTGGCGTCATTCCTAGAAAAACAGGGGGGGTGCCATAATCCTACAGGGTATGTCTTAAGGAGAATTATGGCACCCTCCCATTTTGGCCTATTTTTGGCACCCCTAGAACGCCTCTGCGCTCTCCTCCTGCGCTGCGTGTTGGGCTCGTAGTCGCATGACGGTGCGTCGGGACACTCCCAGCCTTTCAGCCTGCTCCTCGATGGTGAGGTCAGGAGGGAGCGCCTCGAAGTCGTCCAGAGTCGTCCCAACAGGTCTCCCCCGCTGTTGTCCCGGCACGTCGTACAGCACGCGCCACGTCGAGGTGCCGTCGAGGTTCGGCTCAAGCCACACCTGCATGTCGGGGATGAAGTTTTCCCTGCTCTTCGTCTGCTGAATCGTCAACGCTGCGGGTTGCCGCTTGAATTTGGGTGGAATCCCCTCAATCGGCACGAGCTTGAACACAGCGTCGAACGTGACTTCGAGCGCAGGACTGCCTCGTTGTCCTGAGTCCTTTCGTACTCGCCCGTGGTGTACAACGGCGACGCTGATACCAGCGTTAGCGAGCATGGCGAGGCTCTGGTGCACCCCTGCGTAGGCAGCGCCGTCGATCTCGCTGCGAAGCTGGCCCAACGTTGTGAGGTTGTCCCACACCAACAGGTCGGGCTTCCACTTGGTGCGCTCATACTCGCGGAGCAGATCGGCGGTATGATCGGGATTCGTCAGCAGCGGAAAGTGCGCCGTCGTCTGTCCCATGCGCCGCCCTGTCACCTGAAAGTTCCGCGCAATCCGGTCGGGATGCCGGAGGTTCAGTCCCGGCTTCAACACAGCGAGCCGCCGTTGCCATTGTCCAAGCGTTAGCTCACCATCGAGGAAATGCACCTTGAAGCCCTGCGGGTCACGGCTTCGCTCTGGTGTCCAGGCAGATTCCTGCTCCTCGTCGTCGTCGCCAAACAGCGTGCCCTCCCCGGCCACGACAAGCGCGCTCGCCAGCGTGAGCCAGGATTTTCCCTTGCCGGTCACCGAGTACCACAGCAGGCTTTCACCTCCTGCGCGCAGGAACGGAAGCAGGAGGGGGTGCTTGGGCACCGCCGCCTGTTCGATTTGCTCGCCAGTGTACGTCTTGAGCCGGTGCGTGCCGTGTTGGTGCACGAGGTGCTTGGCCCTCTTGGTCGCGCTCACGCAACACCGTCTCCCTGTTCTACTGCGCCGGGCCTCCGCAGCTTCTCTAGCGCATTGTCGAGACCGACGCGCCACGCCTCCACCATGCCGGAGTGATGTACGTCAGCGGCCCATTGCACGCGCTTGGCGAATCCCCACGCTGCCGTGCTGCTCTCAGCGCGCACCTTGAGGGTCCACCAGTGTTGAGCGTATCGGCTCCGATTCGTAGTGACGACTCGTTCAGGGTCCATAGGGTCGAGCGTGTTGCAGTACACGCGATAGATTTTCAGACTCATCCGGTTCCACTCCATGAGAAAGTAGGTTCACTGCATTTGTGCTCAGGTCGGGTCATGCTCCAAGCGGCGCAGTACAGCCGCGCCTCAGATACTCGACCGAGCGGGGATCGTCGTTCCTGGGGCATCCTAGAGCGACGTTTTCAAGCGGCGCAGTACAGCCGCGCCTTAGCGTGTTGCTACTACCTCCGTCGAGACCGGAGTCTCCGCAGCGGTCGCAGACCCGCGAGGACGGTCTCGGAGGCCCTCAACCGGGGACACGGCCCACGGCGGTCATCCCTTCAAGGACAAACGAGAGGGTGATCCTCCCACAGCGTCACCGCGTTGGGCAGCGACGAGGGTCAGGGCGTCGGTCCACCCGCTTGGGCTGACGGCGACGCTGTGGGAGGATCAGCGTGAAATGATTTGGTGGTGATGATTGCTGCTGAGAGACCTGCGACCCTTCTACTACGTGACACTATTGGAGCGTCTAGAGAATCCGAGCGATTCGCCCCTGATTAGACGTGTTGCCAGACTTCTCGATGCAGAATCCGCACAGCGTGCGTAGTCGAGATGCCGTACTCTACAGCAAGTTGTGCGATGGTCACGCGCTGTCCCTTCTCTGCGCGTCGGGCGTATCGCTGGCGCATCTCGATGACCTGCTCAGTCGTGAGCTTCGCGGAACCGTTCAGTTCCCCTTTGGCGGTGAACCGCTCATATACGTCGTGCATAGTGCGTGTGTGATTCCCCTCTCTCTGTGCTGTGGTGGTGAATTGTTCGCGTGATGTAGTCGGAGTGCGAAAAAAAAGAGGTTGGGAGCGGGTCACTAGGACCTGGGTGTTCTCTCTCTCTCTCTCTCTCTCTCTCTCTCTCTCTCTCTCTGTGGCTTTCCTAACAGGGCCTTCATTGAACCTGTCCAACCTGGGTGAAGCTGTCCTACCAGGGCCTTCTATTGAAGCTGTCCTAACTGACCCTTCATTGAGGCTGTCCTAACCGACCCTAGATCGGTCAGTCGGGTCTCTTCTTTGGTAGTTCCTACCAGGGCCTCTATTGAAGCTGTCCTAACCGGACCTGATCCGTGCTCAAGTAGTCGAGCACTAACGGAGACGTACTCGGGTCTCTTCTTTGGGAGTTCCTACCCAAGCCTTCATTGAAACTGTCCTACCGTACCCTAGATCGACCCTCTCTACGCTCAGGCCGCGAAGGAAAGTGAGAACCACGGTTCTCAAAAGCCGCTCACCGAACGGGAAGCCCGTCGTCGTCGCCTAGGGAGAACTGCGACGGCTTCTCTCTGTTGCTTTACTACCTGGACTATCTATCGGAATGTGCAAAGACTGGCACGGTCAGTCGGGTCTCTTCTTTGGTAGTTCCTACCCGGTCCTTCATTAGCGCTTTTGGGGGAGTTGGTGAAGCTTGGGGTTACAGCGCTCTATACTACGAAGGGATACGCTTGAGTAAGACGCGAGGCGCCCCACGACCTGCACAGAGGGTGCGCTCGCGCTTCGCAGCTATTTCCCTAGTTGCTACTTACCTGAGGCCTCATTAGCCGTGCGGGCCAGTGCGCGCTCATTCCTAGCCAGCATTCGCCTGCGTCCGGCTGCGAGCACGACAGTCGCTTGAGACAGACGCTTGAGTGTGTCCTCGACACCCCATCCGTCTACCAGCGCAGCGAGGAGCTTCTGCCGCTCCCTTGCTGAAGCGCCAGCGACGAGAACAGCAGGATCAGTGCGCCGTGTCCGCTCGATGACTGCTGCGAGCTTGAGATACGCTTTCTCCTTGACCGTCACCACGGTATCCCCCTTGTTGTTGTTGTTGAGAGTTACCTACCTGAGCCTCTATCGCATTGCCGAGCTTGTCCATGCTGACCGACATGGTGCGACCATCGTCAAGCCTCACGATGACGACTGAGCGAGTGCTCCGAACGACAACGCCGCGTACTCCTGCTGCGATTGCTGGAACGTCTTGCAACAACACAACGCGAGTACCTTCGCGAAACTTCACGACTCCCCTAGCCCTTCCCGCTTGTACTTCTCGCGCACCAGCAGCGTGACGAGGCTCCCTTGAGACACCCGCAGATGCTCGCACAGGCTCATTAGCTCGTCGTGCGTCTCCTTGTCGAGCCGCAAGTTGACCTGCTGGTCACGGAGCGGTCGCTTCAATCGCTTGCTTGCCATGTCGTCACCCCTTTGGGAGAGTGTGGGGCTATAACCTAGCAGTTCGCTACCACTATCGCCAATCGCCTTCCAAGAGGGCCTCAGAATCGCACTAGGATGCTCTAGGACGAGCGATCTAGCTACGCTGCTCCTCCGGTATCCTTCCTCCTTCAGCAATCCCCGGCCTCCCATGCGGTAGGCTGTCAGGCTTGAGTACCTGAGCGGGGCAGTGGTGCACTTACTCGCGGCTCCTGCCGTCATGCGTGCATCCGATCTGTCCGCACGATCCGCAGTAGTCTTCCTCGTTGAGTGGCGTCAAGTCTTCAGGCTCGAATGTGAAGCGTCGGTCATCTCCCACCATTACACAGACAACCTTGCCTGTACGTCTTTCCTCAAACTCGGTCCCAACGTGCAGCGTATCCGTTTCCTCATCGTAGAAATCCTCTTCCATTACCTCTTCCAATTCCCACCCGTAGACATGCCATGCGATGCCACGGTAGCCGTCTACTGTGTAGGCACCGGCAGGAAATGCTTTGTTGTCTTCCTCGTAGTTGGGACGGCGCATTAGTCGTCCCTCCCTTCGGTCGCTTCGCTGGGCCACTCACCACTTGCAACTAGCTCCTCCTTCGCGTCAGCAAGCATCGACTCTGCGATTTCGGACCAGTTCACTTCAGACAGCGCAGCGTTGAGCAGGTCTGCAAACACGTAGCCGATTGTAGGAGCGTTTGCCTCGTGTTCACGCTTCAACTCGTCGGCTAGGTCGTACCGCGCCGTCTGCTCATCGGTGAGAATGTCCGAGGGGCAAGGGTCGAGCAGGATTTCCCGCGACCGCTCACGCCAGTAGTTGTAGGACCCCTCGTCGTTATTGAGCCACAGCTTGACGGCCCATGTCTCGTAGTTCGACCAGCCGTTGTAGGTCCTCGTGTTGTTGCTCATTGTTCCTCCCTTTCGGTGTGTGCGTGTGTGTTAGGCCACGACCCACGCGAGCAACAGCGCGAGCGGAACGGTGACAGTGAGGAGCGAGAGAATGCGGTGAGTGCTGGTCTGCGTTGCCATTGGGATAGCCTCTCCTTTCGAGTGAGAGTGCACACCTAGCTAGCTGCTACCACTAGCAGTCTGCTGGGCAAGGAGAGTGCCACGATCTCAAGTGATTGTGTGACAGGGCTAGACATTTCGACACGCGACGAAACGACTACGGCAAATGACGAGAGTGGTAGCAAAACGCTAGGGGTAGCGGCGTGGTATTCTCGCGGTGAATACCCCCACCTAGTCACAGGGACGCACGGACCCGTGTGGCTAGTAAGTGGCTAGTACTTGTTGTGGGGTCTCGACGTGCGGACAGCGCCACGGCTAGGCTCGAAACGGATACCGAGTCCCTTGGCCTAGTCGGCAACCTGTTGCGGTTTCTAGCGGTTAGCGCACGGATCGGGGCGACAGTGGAAGGGACGATGGAAGGGTGGGGGCGGTGTGGTCAAAATCGAGGGGCGGGGGTAGGGTACCGGGGGGTAAAACCGAATCGAGCCGCCCATACGTGACCCTCGCGAAAATCTGAGGCAAAATTCTGCCAACTCGCTTGACGGGCTTGACTCTATACTGTGGTATAGACTGTACATTCGTTACCGATGCCGAAGAGCGAACAAATGATCCGCATTGGCGAGGCAGCGTCCCGCGCAGGCGTCAACATCCAAACGCTTCGCTACTACGAGCGGCGCGGCCTGCTGCCGAGAGCGGCACGGGATCGTGGGGGCTTTCGAGTCTATACCGCCGAAGTGGTGCGCCTCACTCGATTCATCAAGCGCGCCCAAGACCTGGGGTTCACGTTGCAAGAGGTAGGAGAACTCATTCAGCTTCGCTCGCAGCCACGTCGGAGTATCACGAGGGTGCGCGCCATCGCTGCTGCCAA
>JACXTT010011987.1_pt1 | contig 11537 bp, 9 predicted proteins | sample 9270951 | NCBI WGS metagenome assembly JACXTT01 (sample SAMN15532306, study PRJNA645909) | rock metagenome | isolation source: weathered quartz diorite | place: Puerto Rico | collected 2017-06-21 | reverse complement strand
AAGCCGATCGACTCGACGCCGGCCGACCGCGCGGTGGCGCGCGCGCTGGTGGTCGAGGCGCTCCACATGATGGACCGCGGCGGGCCGGCGAAGGCGCTCGAGCAGCTCGAGCGCGCCTACGCGCTGGTGCCGGCCCCGACGGTGGCGGTGCTCATGGCGCGCGCGCTCGTCCAGCTCGGCCGCAAGCGCGACGCGCACCGCGTGCTGCGCCGCGTCCTCGCGAGCAAGCCCGATCCCGCCGAGCCGGCCGCCTTCGGCCGCGCCCGCGAGGAGGCCGCCAAGCTCGATCAGGCGATCGGCCCGTAGTCACGCCGTGCGGTAATAGTCGACCATGCGGTAGCGGCGCGAGTAGGCGCCGAAGGCCGCGGCCGAGGCGAAGGCGAACGCGGCGAAGAAGAACATCTGGAAGGCGGTCACGCCGATGCCGGTGCGCTCGATCGCGCGCGTCACCGGCGCGTTCTTCACCAGCGCGTTGACGACGATGACCCACAGGTTGCCGACGGTGACCGCGAGGCTCCAGAAGCTCATCAGCACGCCCTTCATCTTGGCCGGGGCCTGGCTGTAGGCGAACTCGAGCCCGGTCGCCGAGACCAGCACCTCGCCGAGCGTGAGCAGCACGTAGGGGAGGAACTGCCACAGGATCGACACGCGCGCCCCGCCGTCGAGCCGCAGCTGGAGCAAGGCCACGGCGATCCACGCGAGCCCCGCCGACGCCATCCCGAAGGTCATGCGCCGGAGCGGCGTGGGCTCGACGCCGGCGCGGCGCAAGAGCGGATACGCGACGACGTTGTTGAACGGGATGAGCAGCATCACCAACGCCGGGTTGATCGCCTGCATCTGCGCGGCGCTCGACAGCCAGCGCCAGCCGGGCAGGGTCATCGCGCCGGCCTGCAGCACCCAGGTGGAGGCCTTCTGATCGAACAGCGACCAGAACGGCGTCACCAGCGCGAACACCACCAGCACGCGCAGCACCGCGCGCACGCCGTCGACGTCCTCGTCGGGGTGATGGCCGCGCGCCGCCTCGAGCTGCCGGCCGAGCCCGACGCCGAAGGGCACGGCGAAGGCGACGAGCGCCAGGCACACCCCGGCGACGACGCCGAGCCACGGGATGGTGGCGAGCCCGGCGAACGCCAGCGCGACGGCGATCGCCAGGAGCACGACGCCGGGCCGTTTTCCCGCGGGCGAGCGGGCGAGGAGCGCGGTGCGGGCGATGCGCGCGAACGAGTGCGGATCGGCGGGCGCGGGCGGCACGTCGACGTAGCGGCGCCGGCCGAGCCACAACACCAGCGTGGCGAGCGCCATGAGCACGCCCGGGATGCCGAAGGCGAACGCCGGCCCCCATTTCTTCAGCACCAGCGGGATGAGCAGCGAGGCGAAGAACGAGCCGAAGTTGATGACCCAGTAGAAGGCGTCGAAGGCGACGCGCGCGAGCGGCTTGTTCGTCTCGTCGAACTGATCGCCGACGAACGACGCCACGCACGGCTTGATGCCGCCCGAGCCGACGGCGATGAGGAACAGCCCGGAGTAGAAGCCGATCCGATCGCGGTCGAACACCGCGAGCAGCGCCTGGCCGGCGCAGTAGATCAGGCTGATCCACAAGATGGTGCGGTACTTCCCCCAGAAGGTGTCGGACAGCCAGCCGCCGAGCAGCGGAAAGAAGTACACGCCCATGACGAAGACGTGGAACACCTCCTTGGCGGCGGGCTCGCGCTCCGCGGCCGGCAGCGCGAGCAGCAGGTAGCCGGCGAGGAACGTGGTGAGCACGTTGCGCATGCCGTAGAAGCTGAAGCGCTCGCACGCCTCGTTGCCGATGATGAAGAACACCTGCCGCGGCAGGCGCGGCTCGGCGGCGGTAGGCGCGTTCACGACACCGCGGCGGCGCCGCCGGCCTTCACCGCGTCGCGGACGATCGCGCGGATCACCGCGAGGTCCACGTCGGACAGCTTCTTGATGCGGATGCAGCTCTTGCCGACGTTCGCGCGCGGCAGCTTGGTCCGGTACGCCTCGGGCAGATAGAGGCCGTCCTTGACCGCGCACACGTACATCGAGGTCTCGGTCTTGCGCGCGGCGAGCCCGATGAGGAATGCGTCGCCCTCGCGCCCGCTCGGGTAGCGGTAATGGAACTTGCCGTAGCCGAGGATCTTCGCCGTCACCACCGGTTCGAGCCCCGGCGCGGTCTTGCGCACCAGCTCGTGGAGCTTGCGCACCGTCTCGCGCTGTCCGTCGTGGACGCAGGCGATGAACGCCTCCGGCGGCACGATCGCGCGCGACGGGGCCTTCTTCTTCCGTTTGCTCGCCGCCCGTCCCGTCGCCATGGTCGAAGAGGGTTGCACACGGCGCGCGGATTGGGTAGCAGTTGCCGGCTACCGGGCGCTTAACTCAGCGGTAGAGTGCATCCTTCACACGGATGAAGTCACAAGTTCAAATCTTGTAGCGCCCACCCCTCAGCCGAGCGAGCGCTCGATCGACTCGAGCACCTCGCGGGCGGCGGCGATGCTCTCGGCCGGCAGCGAGGCGAGGGCGCGGGCGACGGCCGCCTCGACCGTGCCGCGCTTGCTGGCGTCGATGCGGCGGCCGGCTGGAGTCAGCGCGAAGAGCGCCTTGCGGCGATCGCGCGCGTCGCTGACCCGCTCGAGCAGGCCGCGCGCGACGAGCCGCCGCAGCACGCCGGTGAGCGTGCTCGGGTGGACGTGCAGCACGTCGGCGAGGGCGCCCGCGGAGATCCCCGGCGAGCGGCCGACGATCCGCACCGTCAGGCGCTGCAGGCCCGTCACCTGGTAGCGCCGCTGCATGCGCTTCGACGCCGCCTGGAGCGCGTGGTGCACCGCCCACAGATGGCGCAGGAACGACAGCACGTGCGGCAGCTCGGGCGGCTGTTCCGCGGGCTGGTTCACGGGACGGGCAGGGCGCGCGCTAGTCGAATGCCGACGCATGGCTCGGGCATAGACGCGCCCGGCGATCGCGTCCAGGTTCACACGAGCGGCAGCTCGAACCAGAACACGCTGCCCTCGCCCGGCGTGGAGCGCACGCCGATCGCGCCGCCGTGCGCCTCGACCAGCCGTTTGACCGTCGCCAGGCCGAGGCCGAGGCCCGGCACGCCGCTGCCGCGGCCGCGCACGTGCGGCAGGAAGATCCGCGGCAGGAGCTCGTCGGGGATCCCCGGGCCGTGATCGGCCACCTCGACGTGTACCGCGCCGTGCCGCGGGCGCGCCGCCACGGCGATGGCGTTGCCCGGCCGCTGCGTCCCGAACTTGAGCGCGTTGCGCACGAGGTTGCCGACGATGCTGCCGAGCGCGCCGGCGGCGCAGGCCACGTGGAGCGCGTCGGGCACGTTCACCTCGATGATCGCGTTGGCCGCGGCCGCGTCGTCCTCGATGTCGCGGACCACGTCGCGCACCACCTCGGCGAGATCGGCCTCGGCGGCCTCGTCGGGGGCCCCGCCGGTGCGGGCGAAGGCGAGGAGATCGTCGACCAGCCGGCGCGCGCGCTCGGCCGCCCCCCGCGCCCTACCGACGCTGCGCGCGACGCGCTCGTCCGTGGCCTGGGCCGCCGCGCGCTCGAGCGCCATCGTCACCGCGCCGAGCGGGTTGAGGATGTCGTGCGCCACCCGCCCGGCGAAGGCCTCGAGCTCCTCGGCTTGCTGCGCGAGCAGCTGGTTGCGCTCCGCCATGACTCGGTCGTGTGCGCGTGACACCCGCACGAGCACGAGCGCGAGGAACACCGCGGCCGCGGCGGCCGCCAGGTCGAGCGCGACGGCGATGGCGAACGAGCGCTTGCGGGTGCGCTCGATGTAACGGGCCAGCGCGGCCGCCTGATCGGCGTTGAAGTCGATGCTGCGCACGAGCGCGTCGGCGGTGCGCTGGGCGGCGGGATCCACTTCGTCGGCGGCGATCCGCTCCGCCTCGGCCGGCCGGCGCGCGCTGAGCGCGTCGGTCGCGCGGTCCATCGCCTGGTCGAGCTGGTCGACGCTGTCCTCGACCCCGCGCCACAGCTCGAGCTCGCCGGGGAAGTAAGGCAGGAGCAGGTAGGCGCGCACGAAGCCCTCGAAGCGGCGGCGCGCGGCGCGCAGCTCCTCGAGATCGGGCGAGCGGGCCTGCGCCGCGCGGAGCTGGACGTTGAGCAAGGCTTGCATGTGGCGCAGCTCGGCGCGGGCGCCGGCGAGCTCGCGGATGCTCGGCGCGGCGTTCGAGGCGATCGCCAGCGCCGGCTCGTCGATGCGCGACGCGCGGTACTGCGAGTACGCGCTGGCCACGGAAAACGCGGCGATCACCGCGGCGAACGACACCAGCAGCGTGCGGCCGTAGCGGCCGCTCTCGATGCGGACCGCGCCGGGTTCCCTTCGGTCCATGCGACTTCCCCTGATCCTGGTGATGGCACGCGAACGGCGGGTCAGCCACGCCGCAGCGCGCGTTGGCGCAGGAACACCTGCGCGATCGACGGTTCGTCGACGAAACCGGCGAGGCAGCCGAGGCGATCGATCACCGGCAGCCGGCGCACGCCGTTCGCCAGCATCCGGTCGAGCGCGGCGTGCAGGTCGTCGTCGAGCCGCACGGCGACGTCGCCGCGCATCAGATCGGCGGCGTTGATCAGCGCGTCGAGCTCGGGCCGGTCGCGCAAGAGCTCCACGTCCTCGCGGACGACCACGCCGACCACCGCGCCGGAGCCGTCGAGCACGGGGAAGGCCTCTTGCTCCGCGGGCGCGCTCAAGAGCTCGGCGGCGCCGCTCGCCGGCCGGAGCGTCACCAAGCCGTCGCCGCGGCGCACGAGCGGCGCGATCGCGCTGGCCTCGAGCGCGTCGACGAGCGCGGTGTCGCGCAGGTGAATCCCGTCCTGGGCCAGGAGCGCGTCGTAGATGGGCCGCGGCCGGAAGTGCCGCGCGAGCGCGTAGGCGGTCATGTTGGCCAGCATCAGCGGGAGCATCAACGAGTAGCCGTCGGTCATCTCGACGATGATCAGCACCGAGGTCATCGGCGCGCGGATGACGCCCGAGAACACCGCGCCCATGCCGACGAGCGCGAAGGCGCCGACGCTGCTCGGATCGTGTCCGAGCAGGCGAACGTCGAGCATGCCGATCGCCCCGCCGAGCATGCCGCCGATGAACAGCGACGGCGCGAAGATCCCGCCGGCGCCGCCGCTCGAATACGACAGCACCGTCGCCGCGAGCTTCAGCAGGCCGAGGCCGATCATCACCTCGACGGCGATCCGCCCGCCGAGCGCGAGCGACAGCGTGTCGTAGCCGCCGCCGGTGATCCCGCGCGCGCGCAGGCCGGCGATCGCCACCAGCGCGAGGGCTCCGGTGGCGAGCCCGCCGATGCCGGGGCGGGCGATCGCCGGCACGGAGCGGAGGGCGCGAAACCTGCGGCGCACGAACAGCAGCGCGTCGCCGAACAGCAGCGACACCGCCGCCGCGGCGATGCCGAGCACCAGGTAGAGCGCGAGCGACGAGGCGTGGTGCAGGCCGTAGCCGGGCGGCACCTCGAACACCGGGTGTTCGCCGAGCACGCTCCGCTCGATCACCGCGGCGATCGCCGCGGCCACGATCACCCCGGACAGCACGCTCTGGTCGAGGTTGCCGACGATCTCCTCGATGGTGAAGGTCACCGCGGCGATCGGCGCGTTGAACGCTGCGGCGATGCCGGCGGCGGCCCCGACCGGGATGAGGCGGCGCAGGCTCTTCTGCGACACGCGCGCGGCGCGGCCGAGCAAGCTGGCGATGCCGGCGCAGATGTGAACCGTCGGTCCCTCGCGCCCGAGCGAGGCCCCCGAGCCGATCTGCAGCGCGGCGATGGCGAACTTCGCGGCCGAGTCGCGGAAGCGCAGGCGCCCGCCGTGCAGGGCGAACGACGCCTTGACCTCGGGGATGCCGCTGCCGCGCGCACGGGGAAAATAGTGGAGCAGGCCGCCGCACAGGACGCCGCCGGCCGCCGGCGCGGCGAGCGTCCAGCCGATCCACGACTTACCCGGGGCGGCGAGCGCCCGGCCGATGAGCTGCCGCTCGCACAGCTCGATGGCGAGGTGGAAGCCCACCGCCGCGAGCCCGCAGGCCGCGCCGATCGCCATGGTCAGGGCGAACAGCCGCTGCGCCTCGCTCGGCACGAAGCGCAGCTCGGCCCGCAAGAAATACAGCCGCCACAGCCGAAACAACCGCCGAACGCGCCGCATGAGCTCGGGCGCTGTTCGTGGCAGACGAATCGTTTGTAGTCAAACGATTTGCCGGGACCGTCAGTTCTTGATGCAGACCGCGACCGAACCGCCGTTGATGCCCTTCTGCTCGCAGTGCGAGCCCTGGGCGCAGGTCAGCGTCTTGCAGGTCGGGCCGTTGGCGACGCACTCGCACAGGATGCTGTCCCAGTGGCCGTTCACCGCGCAGAGCGCGTTCTGCACGCAGAAGTTCGGCACGCACTTGCAGGCGTTCTTGTCGAAGTGGGCGTTCTTGGCGCAGAGCGCGTTCTGCACGCAGGTCTTCTTGTGGCAGGTGCCGGTCTGATCGGGGATCACCGGCGACTTGAGCACGCACTCGTAACCGGACGGGCAGGGGAGGCCGGCGATGCCGCCGCACACCGACTGCTTGAGCTCGTCCTCTTCCCCGCTCGTGTCGGTGGTGTCGGCCGGATCGTCGCCGGTGTTGGCGACGCAGGCGACCAGCGACATCATCGAAACCACCGCACCGAGCCCGAGCATTTTCTTGGCAAGCATGATTCCCTCGTTTTGGTCTTCGGCGGGGCGTTAGAGCACATAGTGTGCCGATATCCTACATTGTACATCCGCGCGAAATCACAAGATGTTGGGCGCCGAAGTGTGGATCGTTCAAGATCCAATGGATCGCGCGCGCCGCGCCCACCGCCACCGGGGACGCCATCGCCGCGCGCGTTCGTGGTATGGTGGGGCTCGTGTCCGCTGCACGCTTGGTGAGACGCGCCTCGCCATTTACGGTGGCCTTGGGGGAGGCGCTCGCGTTCTGTTCGGACGCTGTCCGCGAGGAGATCACCGAGACGGCGCTGATGCGCGCGCTCCTGTCCGAGGTGCCGTCCGATCCGTTCGCCTTCCGCGATTTCGTGCGCCGCAGCCTGGTGCCGGTGATCGAGGCGCGCTACGGCGAGACCGAGGGCGAAGAGGTGCTGCGCTTCCTCGAGCCGATCATCCGCGTGGCCACGCCGCTGCCGCCGACCAGCAAACCGGCGCCGCTGAGCGTGCCGCCCATCTCGCTCGATCCGATCTCGACGCCGTCGCTGACGCTCGACGACGGCGACGGGTTCGACGTCTTGACGCAGTTCCGCCCGCCGGCTTCGGCGCCGAACCCGCCGCACGCCGCGGAGGCGATGCCCGACGACTTCGACGCGCTGACCCGCTTCCGCGCCCCGGTGTCGACGCCGCAACCCGTGTCGACGCCGCAGCCGGCGTCGATCCCTCAGCCGGTTTCGATTCCCCAACCGGTGTCGATCCCTCAGCCGGTGTCGATCCCGCAGCCGGTGTCGCAGCCGGCGCCGCAGCCGCTGTCGGCGCCGCAGCCGCGATCGGGCCTTCGCCGGAGCGGCGTGCGCACCACCGTGTTGCTCGTCGACTCGAACGGGCCGGGCCGCGCTGCGCTGGCGATGTTCCTCGAGGGCGAGGGCTTCGACGTGGCCGAGGCCGACTCGGTGAAGAAGGCGCGCGAGATCGTCTCGGAGCACCGCATCTCCGCGGTGTTCTGCGACCTCGGCGCGCCCGGGATCGCCGGCCACTACCTCGTGCCGCAGCTGCGGATGATGCTCGGCGACGACGCCCCGCCGGTGTTCGAGATCTCCTCCGATCCGGAGGCGAGCGAGCGCGGCGGCGGGCTCGTGCGCGTCCTGGCGAAGCCGATCACCCCGGCCGACGTGCTCGCCGCGCTCGAAGAGCTGCCGTCCGACGCCGCCGAGTGACTCGGGCAGAGTAACGCCGCTTTACGAGCCGCGCCGAGGGCTCGTACTCTGAGAGGATGGCGAGCTTCGCGCGGTCTTGGGGCAGGGCGCTGTGCCTGGTGGCGTTCGCCGCGGCTTCGTACGCGGCCTGCGGCGGCGACGCGTCGGTGACGGGCTTCGGCACGAACGACGCGAGCGGCGCGGGCCAGGGCGGCGCCGGCGGCAAGGGCGCGAGCGGCAGCGGCGGCGACATCTTCGAGACCGGCGCGGGCGGCACCGCGCAGACCGGCTTTCAGGTCACGCCCACCGATCCGCAGACCATCACCGTGCAGGCCGGGCAGATGTCGCCGACCGTGACCTTCTCCGCCACGTTGAACGGCCAGCCCGTCAACGCCGGCTGGAGCCTCACCAAGGGCGAGATCGGCTCGATCCCGCAGACGGCCTCGCCGAGCGGCGTGTTCACGCCCACCGGCCAGGTCGGCGGGCTGGTGAAGATCAACGCGGCGCTCACCGTCGGCGGCATGAGCATGACCGAGGCGCGCCAGGTGTTCGTGAAGCTCACCGCGACGCAGAACGGCCCGAACGGCTCGCCGGCGGAGAAGAACCAGATCGCCGCGGACGTGCCTTCGCTCAAGGCGGGCGGCGGCATCGGCGGCGTCGGCGGCGAGGGGCTCGGGGTGGCGGTCGACGCGGCGACGCTCGCGGCGCTCGGCATGCCGGCGGACGACGGCGCGGCGCAGAAGCTCCGCGTCATCTACCCCTACGACAAGACGGTGTGGGCGCGCGGCCTGCTCGCGCCGCTGGTGATGTGGGACTGGAGCGCCGGCGACGCCGACGCGATCCAGCTGCGGCTCGCCAGCAAGAGCGGCTCGTTCAGCTGGACCGGCACCTTCGGGCGGCCGGCGATCTTGGCGAAGACCGGCGGCAAGTTCGTGCGCCACCCCATCCCGCAGGACGTGTGGGAGCAGGCGACCAACTCGGCCGGCGCGATGCCCGACAACACCCCCGACACGCTCACGCTCCAGCTGGTGGTCGCGAGCAAGGGCGTGGCGCACGGGCCGATCACCCAGACGTGGATCGTCGCGCCGGCGCGGCTCTCCGGCATCATCTACTACAACTCGTACGGCACGCAGCTGGCGCAGAACTACGGCGGCGCGCTCGGCGGCAACGGCAAGTTCGGCGGCGCGGTGCTGTCGATCCACGTCGGCGACGTCGCGCCCAAGCTCACCGCCGGATCGAGCGGCGGCATCGCCCAGTGCAAGGTGTGCCACTCGGTCGCCGCCGGCGGCACGCGCCTGGTGCTGCAGCACGGCGACAACTACGACGCCTCGTCGTCGTTCGATCTGTCGTCGATGGGCGCGAGCGAGACGAACATGGCGACCAACGCCGAGTGGTTCCCGGGCGTGACGCCCGACGGCTCGAAGGCGCTGTCGCGGGCGGCCAAGCTCATCCCGCTGCCGAACGGCGCCGCGCCGCTCCCGACCACGGGCCTCCTCACCGTGGCGACCGCCCTCGGCACGCCGGCGTTCTCGCCCGACGGCAAGCTCGTGGCCTTCAACCCGATGGCCGGGCCGGGCGTGAAATCGCCGGCGCAGGAGCTCTTGGTGATGAGCTTCGACTCCGCGACCAACACCTTCGCCAACCCGACCGTCGTGGTCGACGACGGTGGCCAGCCGGCCGAGAAGCGCCCGGGCTGGCCCGCGTTCTTCCCCGACGGCAAGTCGATCGTCTTCCACCACCAGAGCGTCGCCGGCTACGACGGCAACGGCGACGGCGCGATGTGGACGCGGCGCGGCGCGAAGGCGCGCATCGCCTGGACCGCGGTCGACAACGCCCAGAAGGTCACCGTGCTCGGCCAGCTGAACGGCCTCGACGGAAACGGCCAGTCGTACCTGCCGAAGCTCGCCCAGGCGATGGCGATGAGCTGCACCGGCGACGGCTCGCAGGTCGGCGCGATCGACGCCGATCACGGCGACGACGTCGATCTCAACTACGAGCCGACGGTGAACCCGATCGCCTCGGGCGGCTACGCCTGGGTGGTGTTCACCAGCCGGCGCATGTACGGCAGCGTCGCCACCATCCCGCCGTTCTGCAGCGATCCGCGCGGCGTCGATCTGCTGCAGAACATCACCCCGAAGAAGCTGTGGGTCGCGGCGATCGATCTGAGCGGCGCGCCCGGCGCCGACGCGAGCCACCCGGCCTTCTACCTGCCCGCGCAGGAGCTCCTCGCCGGCAACTCGCGCGGCTATTGGGTGCTCGATCCGTGCAAGCAGGACGGCGCGCCGTGCAAGACCGGCGACGAGTGCTGCGGCGGTTTCTGCGAGCCGAACGGCGACAAGGGCGCGCTCATCTGCGACAAGAAGTCGAGCACGGGGATGTGCTCTCAGCCGCAAGAGAAGTGCACCACCAACGCCGAATGCTGCGATCCGACGAATCTGTGCGTGAACGGTTTTTGCGCGCCGACCGGACCGAAGTGACGCGCGCGAACGCGGCGATCGTCGCGTCGAGCACGATTTATTTTGCACAACCCGCGGGCTGAAACGCGCGGCTGCACGTTTTGCAATCGCGCGCATGGGTGCCCTGTCGAAACGGCAGTGGCTTCGCGCGCTTGAATCAGAAAATGCCGGAATTTTCGGGGAATCCGCGCGCGATTGACCCTTAAGCCCGGAGGATGATCCTCGGATGTTCAGTCGATGCAAATCACGAGCGGCCCTTCCATATTCGTGTAAAGGGCGCGTTTATAAGAGGAGGGACCATCATGAAAGAAATCACCGAATACGTCCGAGACAAGCAGAGCCGATTCGCGGAGCATCGCTTCTTCGCGGAGCTGGAGGGTCGAACGATCGAGCTCGGCCGCTTTGCGCCGTTCCTGTCGTTTTGGGTGCTCACTTTCCAAGATCTGTTGGCGGTCAACGAGTCGCGCATCGGCGGGGAGGTGCACCGCTCCATCGCCGTGAAGCATCGCCGCGAGGACTCCGGCCATGATCGGTGGTTCTTCCAGGACCTGCGCGCGCTGAACGTGAAGCCGCCGACGGTGCGCGAGGTGTTCGGGATGCCGCACACCGCCACCCGCCGCGCGAGCTTCGCGCTGATGTCGGAGGTGTTCCGCCCGTGCAGCGACAACGCGCGCATCGCGCTGCTCTTGTGCCTCGAGTCGGCCGGGCACATCTTCTTCTCGCGCGTCGCCGATCACGTGCGCGCGGCGCATCCCGATCAGGGCCTGCGCTACTTCTCGCACGCCCACCTCGAGCTCGAGACCGGCCACGACCTGTTCGAGGACGACACCTGGTCGACGCTGTCGGCCATCCGCCTGCACGTGAGCGCGCGCGAGGAGCTCACGCGCCTGGTCGATCGCTGCTTCGAGGCGTTCCACGCCATGTTCGACGGATTGCTCTCCACGCTCGAGATGCACGTCGAAGCGCCCGCGCTGGAGATCCGCGAGCGGCGGCGGCCGACCCGGGTCCGCCGCGCGCGCAAGGGCCCCGGCCGTCCGAGCGATCGTTCGGGCCTCGGCGCATGAGTTACGACGGGGGCGACATCGCTCGGCTGATCGAGCGTGGCAGCGGTGTCGCCACCGCCGGCGACCCGGCGAGCCGCGCGCGCGTCGAGCGCGATTTCGGCGGCTGCCTGACGGGCAGCGCGCTGGCGCTCGCCGAG
>JACXTT010011986.1_pt1 | contig 11537 bp, 8 predicted proteins | sample 9270951 | NCBI WGS metagenome assembly JACXTT01 (sample SAMN15532306, study PRJNA645909) | rock metagenome | isolation source: weathered quartz diorite | place: Puerto Rico | collected 2017-06-21 | reverse complement strand
GGAATGGAAGTGACTTCCACAGAGTCTGAACTGCGGCACTTCATGCTGGCGAGCCGCAAAGGAAATGCGGACGCGTACCGGACTCTTTTAGAGAAGCTCAGTAGTCAATTGCGCGCCTACTTCAAAGGCCAGCTCAGTCGTTTTAATCGTGGCGCCGTGGAGGCGGAGGACCTGGTGCAGGAAACTTTGCTGGCAATTCACACCCGGCAACACACATACGACGACTCTCAGCTGTTTACCCCATGGGTGTACGCGATCGCCCGCTACAAGTTTCTCGATTATTTGCGCCGATCGAAGACCTCAACCAAAGATGTGCCGGTTGACGAAACCGAGGAGCTGGTCGCGCACAACGACACGGCGCAAGTGGAGAGCAGTCTGGATTTGGACCGGCTCTTAGCCGGACTGTCGCCAAGAGTAGGGCGGGTTATTCGTTACATGAAGCTTGACGGGATGAGTGTGAGCGAGACCGCCAGCCGATGCGGTATGTCGGAGTCCGCTGTAAAAGTGTCGGTTCATCGGGGATTGAAGGCACTGGGAAGCCTGATTAGCAAAGGGGATCGAGTATGAAGACCGATCAGCTCATTGATTTCCTCAGCACGAATCTTGAGCCGGTCCATGGAGGACAGGTCCGGAAAACATTGGCATTGGCGCTGATCGTGGGCGGTGTGGGTGCGTTCTGCGTAATGCTGGGCACAGTCGGACTCCGACCCGATGGAATGAGCCACCTGGGTTTTCTGGCGTTGAGACTCGTGTTCACCCTGGGACTGATTGTCTTTGGAGCTGCCCTGCTGGCGCGGCTCGCTCAGCCTGGCCAGAGTGGAAGAAGGCTGGCGGCACTGACCCTTCTGCCCTTTCTCGTGCTCGTGGTTACGGGTGCGATCGCATTCGGACTTGAGAGCCCGATGTCCTGGGGCAGAATGTTGTTTGGAATGAACTGGGCCACTTGCCTGGTCTGTATCCCCCTGTTTGCCGTCGTTCCTTTCATGACACTGATCTGGTTCCTTCGCAAGGGTGCTCCTACCGATTTGACGCGCACGGGAGCGATTGCCGGGTTGGTCGCCGGAGCATTGGGGGCAACGGCATACGCTTTCCACTGCCCTGATGATTCGGTCCCGTTTATCGCGGTCTGGTACGGGGCCATGGTTGCGCTCTGTTCGCTGACTGGTGCGCTTCTCGGACCTAAGCTCCTGAGGTGGTGAAGCGCGCTGTTATGCCTCCAACATGAGCGATCCGTCTGTTGCATGTGCGGACGTTGCCCAGCGTAGGCGAAGGGAATGACTTGCATGACTATGGAGTCGGAAAGCGAAGAATTTGCCCGCCGGTGGGTCGCAGCCTGGAACTCGCACGACCTGGACGCCATCATGTCTCATTATGATGTGGATGTTGCCCTGGTCTCTCCCGTCGCAGCCAAGATCTTGGATGATCCATCCGGAGCTGTGGAGGGGTACGCCGCGTTGCGCAACTACTTCAAGCGAGGGCTGGAACTGTATCCGAACCTGCACTTTGAACTCCTGGATGTCATGTGCGGCGTGTCCAGTATCGTGCTCTGCTACAAGAATCAGAAAGGCACAAGGACGGCGGAATTCATGGAGTTTGGCAAGAACGGAAAAATCATCCGAGTGGTCGCAAACTACAGCAGTTGACCGGCGGGATCCTTTCGCATTCCCGACGATACGCCACCGGAGGATTGAGCCTCTCGCCTTGCCCATAATCTGCCTGATCAGTAGCCCGCGGGCTGCCTAAGTTGCTGGCGTAACTCCGCGCAGATCTGAAGAATTGCCGGGCGCCTCTGGCGTCACATAGACTCCATTCTCGACTCGGACCGGGACCAGGAAATGTTCCTTCAGGTGCGGGATACATTCCAGGAAGATGGCCTCGTGTCCCATCGCTATGTGGTTGAACAATACGAGATGCTGATGGATTTGCCCCATGTCTCCCACATGAGGAACGATGGGCAAGCCGAATTTGCGGGCCAGAAGACTTACCGTAATAAATTCCGAAACTCCGGCGATGCGGGTGCAATCGGCCTGAACGAAGTGCATGGCCCCTGCTTGCATCAAGTTCTTGAACATTACGCGATTGGGAACGTGCTCGCCGACTGCGATCCGAATTGGCGCGATCGCTTCGGCAAGTTTGCGATGGGCTGCAATGTCGTCCGGATGAGTTGGCTCCTCGATGAAATAAGGCGAGATTGCGCTGAGGTCGTGGCACATCTTGAGCGCAACAGGAAACGACCACTGTTGGTTCGCATCCAGCATGATTAGAGCATCTGGGCCGGTGAGTTCACGCAGCATGAAGGCGCGCCGAAGATCGCGCTGACCATCATCCGCGCCCACCTTTAGCTTGAACGCTCGGAATCCACGTTGCAGGGCTTCGTGCGCCAAGGCCTTGATCTTGTCGTCATCATATTGGAACCAGCCAACGGAGGTGTCGTAGCCGGGATATCCCCGCCGCAGTATGCTTTCTCGCACAGCACGTCCGGCTGCCTGGCCTTCGAAAATGGAGATCGCATCTTCACGGGTGAGCACATCTTCGAGATAACTGAGGTCGAGCAGCGCCACCAATTCCCCTGGGCCGAGATCGAGCAGCAGCCGCCAGAGGGGAACGTCCCGGGTCTTCGCCCAGAGGTCGAAGCAGGCATTTGTCAGGGAGGCCAGCGCGAGATGCACAACACCTTTGTGCGGTCCCAGCCAGCGAAGTTGGGGGTCTTCCGCCATTTGCCTGGAGATGGTTCCGAAATCCGACATCAGCTCTTCAACTTCATGGCCTACCAATCTCTTGCCCAGCAGCTGGATCGCCTGGCAGACAAGCTCGTTTCCGTTTCCGAGCGTCAGCACAATGCCAGTTCCGAATGTCCCGGAGTCTACAGAGAGCAAAGTGGTAGCGAAGGCATACTCCGATCCGGAATGCACTGCATCGCTGCCTGCGCCGGCGTGAAGCGGGAAGCGCACATCTTTGGTCTCAATCGCGACGATTCGCCTTGGTCTCATATTTTTGCTGGGGAACCTGGCGCAAATCGATTTTGTTCCAGGTGAAACGGATTTCGACTATATTGAAGCGCTTGACCGCGCGCAAGTCGCATGGAGAGGCACTGGAAGATGAAACGCTACGGTTCGGTAATCGGAATTAAGCCTGAGACCATCGCAAAGTATAAGAAACATCACGCTGAGGTCTGGCCGGAGGTCTTGGAGACGATCCGCCAATGCAATATCCGCAATTATTCCATCTTTCTGAAGGGCGACCTGCTGTTCGGTTACTTTGAATATCACGGTTCCGACTTCAAGGCTGATATGGCGAAGATGGCAGCGGATCCCAAGACGCAGGAGTGGTGGAAAATCATGGGGCCGATGCAGCAGCCACTCGAGACTCGCACTAAAGGTGAGTGGTGGGCAGGCATGGAAGAAGTTTTTCACACAGATTGATGCCAAAGACGGGTTTTTGGTTCCTCGCTTGCAAAACCGAACTTGCAATGACATGGTCAGTTCTATGACCAAGCATCGGTTTCCGGAACCGAGTGCGTCATGTCCGTCGCGACAGGAGATTCATGCGTCAGGGATACTTACTAAGAATTGCGATCAGCCTCGTCCTCGTGGCTTGCGCCACTAATGCTCTTCGCGGCCAGGCAGGGACCACAACACCTTCCCCGCCCAAACCCAAACTGGCGGAGGAGGCCTATAGGAACATCCAGGTACTGAAGGGAATCACGGCGGACCAATTGATTCCTGCTATGCAATTCGTCACGTATTCGCTCGGGGTGGAATGCAGCTATTGCCATGTTGAAGGAGCGCTGGACAAGGACGATAAGAAGCCGAAGGAGACAGCGCGGAAGATGATGCGGATGATGGCAGCAATCAACCGCGACAATTTTGAAGCCAGGCGGATGGTCACCTGCTACTCCTGCCATCGTGGCGCATCTCGTCCGGTGGTAACGCCTGTGGTCGCGGAAGCGGCGACGCAACCCACCGTCAGTAACTCGGCGGAGCCCATGGACCTTCCGAACCTTCCGCAGGCCGACCTGATTCTCTCCAGGTATGTCGACGCGCTCGGAGGCGCCGCGGCAATCAGCAGAGTAACGACCCGCATTGACAAAGGAACAATATCCCTCGGCGGACAGCAGCTGCCGGTGGAAGTGTTTAGCAAGACGGACGACAAGCGGATCACCATCATTCATCTCCCCAGCGGAGACAACATCACGGCTTACGATGGAGGTTCGGGTTGGACTTCGAGCCCACACGGCCCCGTGCGCGACATTCCCGCCGTTGAGGTTGCCTCTGCCCGCGTCGAGACCGACCTGCAACTTCCACTGCATCTGAAAGCGATGTTCAGTGAACTAAAGACAACTGCACCAGAAAAGATCGGCGGCCGCGAAGTGTACGTGGTTGCAGGCCTCAACTCCGGAGAGGTAGGGGCCAAGTTCTATTTCGATGAGGAATCTGGACTGCTGTTGCGTTTGTTGCGTTACAGCGATTCTCCACTGGGCTCCAATCCGACGCAGATAGACTACGCGGACTACCGCCCGCAGAACGGACTGAAACTGCCTTTCCAACAAACCATCGCCCGCCCCAACTCGCGTCTTGTTATGCAGATTGTGGAAGCGAAGTACAACGCGGTCGTGGAGGACGGAAAATTTGCGCGGCCAGCTCCGGAGCCATCGGCAAAGCCGCCATCGCCCTGACCCAATTTTCGTAATCATGGGATGCGAAACTACTTGTTCTGGGTAGTGTAGGCCTGCTTTTTGACGACGCCACTGCCCTCCTCGATGGTCACGATTTCGCCGGTTGGGATGGAAGGGAAGTTCTCAACCTTGCCATCTGGCCAGCGAATCGAAACGTCAGTCGATGTGGCCTTTCCAACGCCGAAATGCAGGCGGAAGTCATTTTGCGAGATGAAGGAGCCACCGCTGCGGACTTCGTCGACCTGCTTGTGTTTTCCCGAGGTGACCGTGACGCGCGCGCCAATAGCATCGCGTCGCGACGTGAGGGCGCGAACCAGCAGGGAGTTGCCGGCGCGCGGCGCAACATTTTTCAGCAAGGATGGACGCTCGCCGAGGTTGACAACCACCACTTCCTCGTTGCCGTCGTTGTTCAGGTCGCCTACGGCTAGGCCACGGGAAGAATGGGCCTCGGAGATCCCGGATCCGGCCTGAGCGGAGAGATCGAAGAATTGTCCGTCGCCACGGTTCCAGTAGAGCAACCGTCTCTGCTTGTAAGTTTCTGCAGTGTGACCTGCGTCCACTTCGGGATAGACGTGCCCGTTGGCTACGATCAGGTCGCTCCATCCGTCGTCGTCAACGTCGACGAACGCTGTGCCCCATCCCAAATACTTGGTGTTGACCGCAAGACCCGATCCGATCGTGTCGTCTTCAAAGTTGTTCGCTCCCAGGTTCCTGTACATGGTGTGCGTGTCGTCGGCGAAATTCGTCTTAAAGATATCCAGCAGGCCGTCGCCATCGAAGTCCGCGGCGGCAGCGCCCATGCCGGCTTGCTCGCGTCCGTCCTCGTTGTAAGCCACGCCCGCCCGGATCCCGATCTCTTCGAATTTCTTTCCGCCCAGGTTGTGGTAATACAAGCTGGCCGTGGAATCACAGGCCACAAAAATGTCAGGCCAGCCATCGTTGTCGAAGTCTCCGGTCAGCGCAGTGAATCCGTAATAATTCTTAGGCCCGGTAATGTGCAACTGATCGGAAACATCGGTGAAGTGCCCATGCCCATCGTTCTGATAGAACGAGAGAGTTTCCGGCGGCAATCCTCGCGGACCGCACATTACCGGACGCCCCTTCCACTGGCATTGGCTCAGTTCGCCGGGGTGCGGCGTATGGGCGAGGTCGAAATCCACGTAGTGCACGACCACCAGGTCAAGATATCCATCGCGGTTGAAATCAAGGAACGCGCAACCGGTGCTCCATCGCTCCTTAGGAGAGAGCAGACCGCGTTCTTTGGTCTCGTTGCGAAAAGTCCCATCTCCCTGATTGCGATAAAGAACGTTCTGTCCCCACTGAGTCACAAACAGATCGGGGAATCCGTGGTTGTCAACGTCACCGACGCACACGCCCTGCCCCCAGCCGGTGCGCGTGATGCCGGACCTTTCGCTGACATCCTCAAACTTCAGACCGCCCAGATTGTGATACAGGAAATGAGTTGGTTGAGGGGCCTCCACTCCGAGGCGTCCGGAATTCACCAGGAAGATATCGGGCAGGCCGTCGCCGTCGTAATCGAAAATGGCGACGCCACTACCGGTGGTCTCAACAATGTATTGCTTTGAGCTCTCTGAACCTGAAACGTTGACGCCCACCAACCCAGCCTGGACGGCCATGTCTCTATAATCCACCACCGGGGCCTCCATTCCGGGAGGAAGAGGCCGCGGTGGAACAGCGGTCCCTCCGGTGGCTGAGCCCTGAGCAAAGACGGGCCTGCACTGGCCTCCCAACGTCAACCCGATGTAGAAAACAATGAAAATTGTGATTGGACTTTTCGTGCCAGACCCGGCGAGTGCGGCATTCATATGCTGCCGGCGATCATACCATTCGCAAGAGTTTGCGCTGAGCATCTCCAACCCAGGGCTTGGTAACCGAATTTTCTCTTGCTAGGATTGTGCGAAGATCAGGACGCGGGGAACGGAGGATGGTGTTCTCGAAATGGGTGGCTCGGGTTGCGGGGATTGCGCTCTCACTCGCTCCGTTGAGCGGGTTGGGATGGGCTGCGCAAGTCCCTCCCTCTTGCGAGGGACCGGCCGAATTGGAAAGGATCATCCGCACCAAGCCTTCGGCGGGAGCGTATGACGCGCTGGGTGCCTATTTTGGACAACAACAGCAGTTGAAATGCGCCATTTCGGCGTTTGAGTCCGCCGTCCGGCTAGATCCCAACTCATGGGAAGCTCGATTCAACCTTTCTCTGGCTCTCTTGCAAAGCGAGCAGCCGGAGCGGGCCGCTCATGAGCTGAGGATCGCCATTTCGCAGAGACCTGATGAGCCAATGGGACACACCGCGCTGGGTGTGGCGCTCAGTCAGTTGAACCAGGATGACGACGCGATCGACGAATTCAAGCTGGCGCTCAAATCCGATCCCCGCTCTGTGCCAGCGCTTGATGGAATCGCGAAGTCCTTGATTTCGCGGCAGAGGTACTCCGCGGCCATCGCATACCTGAAGGACGCGCCGCCGGACCCGAAACTCGAGAACGATCTCGCGGTGGCATATTCCAAGCAAGGAAACATAGCCCAAGCGGTCCAACTGCTCTCGGATCTGGTTAAGCAAGACCCGTCATCCGCGGACCACCACGCAAACCTGGCGATCGCTTATACCCAGCAGTCGCAATTTCGCCAGGCTGTCGATGAGTTTCGGGAGTCGCTGCGGCTGGATCCGAGCAATGAAGTGGTGAGGCTTTCCTATGTGAAAGCGTTGGTGATTCTTGCCGAGTTCGATACGGCGTTGCCCGAAATACAGAACTATCTTCGGCGGAAACCGCGTGATTTTGACGGACTCTACCTGATGGGGGCGGTTGACCGCGGATTGGGGAAATATGCCGCCGCCGAAGGCGTGCTGCGGCAGGCGTTAGCTTTGAATGGGAATCATTACGATGTCCGATACAACCTTGGTTTCGTGCTGGCGAAACTGGGCAAGCCGCAAGAAGCCTTGATACAGCTCAAAAAAGCTGTGGAGCTGAACCCAGGTTCCAGCGAAGCACGATTCCAACTCGCCGCGGTGCTGCGCGCCTTGGGTCACGAGCAGGAGGCACGCGAACAACTACAGAATTTTGAGCAGAAAAAACAGCAAGACGTAAAGGAGAACGTTGCTGGCACCAAAGTAAACCAGGCGAATGAGTATCTGCAGTCTGGAGAATACCAGCGTGCTGTGGACTTGTATCATGAAGCCCTCGCGCAAGATCCCAACGATGCGCACACATACTACGACCTCGCGCTTGCGCTCGATTCGTTGGGTAAGATCGAGGCGGAGCGCGAGGCGCTGGAGAGGGCGATCAGCCTGGATCCGAAACTGGCTAGGGCGCACAACCAATTGGGTTTTCTGAGCCTGCAAGCCGGGCAGGACGCCGAGGCTGAGAAGGAATTGAGAGCTGCATCTTCCCTTGATCCAGGTTATGCCGAGGCGCAAAGCAACCTTGGTGTGCTCTATGCGCAGCAGGGGAAAAACCAAGAAGCGGAGCAACTCTTACGGCAGGCGACGGAAAACGATCCTCAGTACGCGCAGGCGTTCATCAATTTAGGTCTAATTCTCGCCAATCAATCGCGGTTCCCCGAGGCGGAGCAGCAGCTCCGCAATGCAGTGAAGATCCGCGAGGACAATCCCCAGGCGCTTACCGTCCTCGCGATGGTTCTGACCCGCATGAACCACGTCGAGGAAGGGGAAGGCTATTTCCGAAAGGTCATCGAACTGGAACCGAAGTCTTCGGGAGCGCATTTGAACCTGGGAATCGCATACGCGGACCAGTTTAATCTGGAAGGCGCTCTGGCGGAATTTTCGGAAGCAGTTCGTCTTGATCCGAATTCGGCGGTTGCGCACTACAACAAAGGAAGAGTTTTGCTTGACCTGCGGCGCGATCAAGACGCCAGGCCAGAACTCGAAGCTGCCACGCGCATTGACCCGCAATATGCCGAACCTTGGTATCTCCTCGGGTTAATCGAAAAGGCGGCGGGAAACGCGCCCGCATCAGTCCAGAGGCTGCGAAAATCGGCAGAGCTGGATCCGAAGAACGCGGACACGCTTTTCGTCCTGGGCCAGCAGCTTCTACACACCGGAGATCGGGCAGGCGCAATCGCGCAGTGGCAAAAAGTGATTGCGATCAATCCCAATCACGGCGAAGCGCTCTACAATCTCGCCCGGCAGCTGGCGACATCTGATCCTGAGAAGTCCAGGACTTTTGAGTCGCGGTTTGAGGCTCTTCAAGCCCAACAGCACATCATGGACCGTGCCCAAACTCTGGGAAATTTTGCCTTGGCCTCCGCCGCGGCACACGATTGGCCCCAGGCGATCTCGCAGCTCAAAGAGGGCATTCAACTCTGTGGGAGCTGCACTGCGCTCGCCCAGCTACACAAGGACCTCGGCCTGATCTACTGTCACTCCGGCGACATGAAGAATGGGCTCAAGGAGCTGCTCGAAGCCAAGAGACTTGTCCCCGAGGATGCCGACGTGGAGAAAGCGATTCGCATCGCGCAGGCCGCCCAAAAATAATCTGCGGTAAAGTGGGGAGGCATGGGCAAACGGCTTTGGCTGATTCCGATTCTGCTCTGGCCGCTTATTCGCGCCGAGGCGCAGGACATTGATTCCGTGCCATCGGCCCAGAAACGCAATCTTTCTACCATCGCGGATGAAATCACGGATCCATCTGAGCGAGCGGCGTTCCTCGAACTTTTTCGGCCGGCGTCGCCTGCGGAGATGCGGGCGCGTGCCGAGGCCTTCCTCGCGCGATTTCCGCAGTCGGCCTTCCTGGCCCAAGCCTATGAAGTGGCTGCGCGCGGCAGCTTTGATCTGGCAGACTTCGGGCGGGGCCTCCGTTACGCGCACAAATCGTTGACTCTGCTGCCCGAAAATCCCTTGCTTCTTGTGCCGGTGGCCGACGTGGAAGCGCGCGAGGGCCAGAACTGGGCCGCGATGGCGCACGCCCAGGATGCCCTCAGTGCTCTCGAGCGTTTTGCCGCTCCGAGCTCGGTCCGCGATGAAGACTGGCCCGAGGTGCGGCGCAGATTGAAGTCGGTGGCTGATTTCGCCAGAGGCCGCGCACTGCTTCAGGAGGCCCTTGCGGGGCCGGCTGGGGAGAAGCGTAATCAGTTGCTGAAGGACTCGGAAGCCTCACTGCTCAATGCACGGCGCTCGAACTCAGCCGACATGGAAATTACCTACACATTAGGCCTCGCGCAACTTAGTTCGGGAAAATCTGTGGAGGCTACCAGCAATTTTGCGGCAGTTTACCGTGGTGGAGGCGAACTCGCAGCGAAAGCGCTGGCCAACCTTCGCGCCACCCATCAGTTGCTCGATCCGCATTCGACAGTTTCGTTCGAAAGCTTTCTGCAACAGGCTTCCGATCACTCGAGTTCAGAGCTGGAGGATTCCGAGGGCGCGGCGAAAGAGAGCAGCAGCCCTCCGCAACGCATTCAACCGGCCTATTTTGGGTCGGAGTCATGCCGCGGATGCCACGCAGAAATCTATCAGCGGTGGTCGCAGACCGGGATGTCGAAGATGTTCCGCCCTTACGCTCCTCAAAATGTTGTGGGAGATTTTGCCGTCGATAATCAGTTCTACCTGGGAGATGAAACCGATTATCGGGACGGAAGACTCAAGATCAACCTCGGCCGTGACCGCACTTTATTCGCTCGCATGGTGATTCGGAACGGCCGGCGTTACTTCGATATTCGGCAATCCGATGGCAAGTGGCACAGCTATCCGGTGGACTACACCATTGGCTCCAAATTTGAGCAGGCCTACGCTACGAGGTTGCCGAACGGCGAGATCCATGTTTTTCCGATTCAGTACAACGTGCTGCAAAAACGATGGATCAACTTCTGGAAGATCATTGACGGGCCGGGAAGTGAGCGCGCGGACCCGCGCACCTGGGAGAGACTCGATGGCTCCACCAGCTATCAGGCCATCTGCGCAGTGTGTCATACCAGCCAGCTGAAGAATGCAAAGGGCGGAGGGTTCGATGTGAATAACGTTGAATTCAAGGAGCCCGGAATTGACTGCGAGATGTGCCACGGTCCTTCGGCTGAGCACGTAGTCGAAGCCAGCGCGAATGAATATCACTCGAAGCTTCCGCAGGAGCCGCCGGTGAACTTTCATAAGATTGACAATCGCAGGTTCGTTGCAATTTGCGGGCAATGCCACATGCAATCTGCAACCCGCAATCCCGGACCAGGAGGGGAACTGAACTATTCCACTACGGGCGATTTTTTCGGCAGCCCCTTGCGGGCGCCGTTCGGGGAGTTTTCGCGCAAGGGCTTTTACAAGGACGGGCGGTTTCGGCAAACAACCTTTATGGTTGAAGCGCTGGAGCGCTCCCGGTGCTTTAAGAAAGCCGAGGTGAGTTGCGGAACCTGTCACGACCCCCACGCGCAGGATTCGGCATCAAATCTGACCTCGCTGAAATTTCGCGAGCAACCAGACCTGATGTGCACGGGATGCCATACCCAGTTCTCAGGCGCTGCCGCTACCACCCGCCACTCGCATCACTCCTACGGATCCGAGGGCAGCCATTGTGTCTCGTGCCACATGCCGCGGATCATGGATGCTTTGCTGTTTCGCGCCCGTTATCACCAGATTGACGATATTCCCAACCCTGAAATGACCAGGCGTTTTGGACAGCAGGAAAGCCCCAACGCGTGTCTGCTCTGCCACAGCGAGAAGAATGCCGATTGGGTGGAGCAGCAATTGCTGGCGTGGAAGACGCTCTCCGCCAGCCGCCCATGATTTTCTCTAAGGCACGGGATGGACAAGTTACATTGTCATCGTCATCAGGGAAATCGTGCTCACGTTCGGATCGGGCATTTGTGGCGGCAACTCAATCCGCAACTGAGTGTCGGTTTGCTTAAA
>JACXTT010011985.1_pt1 | contig 11537 bp, 6 predicted proteins | sample 9270951 | NCBI WGS metagenome assembly JACXTT01 (sample SAMN15532306, study PRJNA645909) | rock metagenome | isolation source: weathered quartz diorite | place: Puerto Rico | collected 2017-06-21 | reverse complement strand
TGACCGTTTTCAGTCCCTGGGTCGGCAACGGATAGGGGGCGACGGCGAGACGCGCCCGCGGCGCCAGACGTTTCAAGAGCTCGGCAATCGTGAAGATCGAATCGATGCGATTGTGAATAAAGAAGACTTGCCCTCCGCGATCCAGCTCCCGCTCGATCGCGCTTTGAACGAGACCGTGCGAGAACTGCGCGACTACCGTCTGAATTGCCAGCCGGTCGCGAGGCGGTGTTTCGATTACCGACATCGGCTTCAGTCCCATGAGGGACATGTTTAGGGTTCTGGGAATGGGTGTCGCCGAGAGCGTCAACACGTCCACGCGGCGCCGCAGATGCTTCAGTCTTTCTTTATGCGCTACTCCGAATCGCTGCTCCTCGTCGACAACGACCAAGCCCAAATCACGGAAATGGACATCACGGGAGAGCAGGCGATGGGTGCCAATCAGTATGTCAATCGTCCCTTCGGCGACATCGGCGAGTATCTTTTTCTGATCCTTCGTCGAGCGAAAGCGAGAGACGAGCTCGATCTTCATCGGGAAGGCGGCGAATCGCTGTTCGAAAGTCCGGTAATGTTGATAGGCCAGGACCGTGGTGGGCACGAGCAGCGCTACCTGCTTGCCGTCCATCACACTCTTGAAGGCCGCGCGCATCGCCACTTCGGTCTTTCCGTATCCGACATCACCGCACAGCAACCGGTCCATAGGCACCGGCTTCTCCATGTCCGATTTCACCTCGCCGATGGCCGCCTCCTGGTCGGGCGTCAGCTCGAACTCGAAGCCATCTTCAAATTCCGCTTGCCAGGGCGTATCGCGCCCAAAGGAATAGCCGACGGTCATGCTTCGCGACGCATAGAGCTTGAGCAACTCATCGGCCATGTCTCGCAGCGCTTTCCGTGTCCGCGCTTTGGTCTTCTGCCAGGAGCCGCCGCCCAGTCGATCAAGCGCAGGTGTCCCGCCGTCGGCACCGGAGTACTTTTGCACCAAATCGAGCCGTTCAACCGGAACATAGAGCCGGGCATCATCGGCAAATCGGAGCAAGATGTACTCGTTCGGGCTCTGACCATCGGTCTCCAACTGAACCAGGCTGTCGAACTTCCCTATCCCATGGTCCACGTGGACGACGTAGTCACCGGGCTTCAAATCCCGAAAATCAGAGAGGAACGCGGAGATGTTCAGCCGGCGTGCGGGCTTGGGCCGGGGTAGACGGCTCTCCCAGTCTTCTCCCTCAAGAACATCCGTTTCGCTGAATGAAACCAGTCGTGCCGAAGGTATTTCGAACCCGGCTCCGAGCTTGCCCACTGCGAGCGAGATGCCTCCGCCGGCCATCCATGCGCTCGCGTCCGTTCCTGAGGATTCAACTGAATTAGCGAGCAGGTGGTAATCCGTCAACATTTCCCCCAACCGCTCTGCCATTCCCTTGGAGTGCGCCGCTAGCAGGATCGAGAAGTCCTGCGCCAGAAACTGACCGAGCTCATCGACAAATGGCCGAAGCTGTCCCCGGAAGCGGCGCACTGAACGGGCCCTGATTTCGACTTCCGGAATCTTCTGTCCGCCCAGAAGGGCCAGTGCGGGCGAGGTCAGGACGTCACTGGCTGAGGCCTCGGCAGCTATCGCAGGACCAGAAACGGAAGAAATGGGACTCCCCTCGGTTTCGCTCGCCGAAAGGTCAGATAGGGCGGCTCCTCGGCCAAGTGCATGAAGCTCGATCCTTCTCCCTGCTTCGAGCAACTTGGCAAACTCTTCTTGGTTGAGATAAAAGGCATCCGGAGTGAGCCCCAACTGACCCACGTCCTCCGTCTGTTCAAACCTGCTTTGCGCTCGTCGCCCCTGGAGCATCGCCTCGCGGATCAGCTCCAGTGGCTCATCCAGTACCCAGATCGCATCGGGAAGGTACTGAGCAATCGTACCCTCCCACGGACAGATCCCGGGGAGGAAGAATTCCCAACCGGCAAATGTCCCTCCGCTCTCGACCGCATCCAATTTTTCTCGTAAATCACGAGCGAAGCGCGGATCGTTCCACCGCGCTCGCGCCCACTCGGCCCAATCCCTCATCTCTTTGTTCGGACGAGCGAATTCACGCAAGGGAACGACCGTGACGTGATCGAGTGCGCTTACCGACCGTTGGGAGTCAGGGTCGAAGGACCGAATCGTTTCGACAGTATCCCCAAAAAATTCGATACGCGCGGGGCCGTCATGAGCAGGAGAGAAGATGTCCACGAGCCCGCCCCGAATACTGAACTCACCAATAGAGCCGACCGGGTCCTCCCTAAGGTATCCAATCTCGCTCAGCCAACGCCCAAGCTCCTCGAATGCGAATTGGTCATGTACCCGCAGGGTTCGACCCAGAGCAGAAATCTCTTGCGGCGGGGTTGTTCGTGTAAGCAACGATCGAAGGGGAACGATCAGATGGCGAATATCCCCGGCGGCGATGCCAAAGAGGATTCTGGCGCGTTCGGCGAGCACTTCCGGGTGAGGAGACGTTCCGCGATAAGGATCAACATCGATGGGAGGCAGCAGCTCGACCTGCATCTCGGCCTGGGACCGAGCCCCGGCGTTCAAGCTAAGGAAGAATCGCCACTCTTCTAGGAGTTGCTCAGGTTCTTCATCCGCGCAAACGTAGATGATTGCGTGGGTGGTTGCCCTGGTGAGGGTCGCCAAGAACAACGCCTTCGCGCCTCGAGGGACCAAACCACTGACTGCAGTAGCGCTCCGGGCCGAGTGAACCAGGTCGCCGATTTCTTTGATCTGTGCAGCCCACACCCGGTGAGAGATCGAGGTCTGTGACATCAGTTCCCTACCAATTCAATCGATGATCTCCTACGGCAGTTGCGGCCGGCGAGATCGCAAACAACCCATTATAGGGGAAGGGATAAAGTGCGCCAAATCGTCGGCGCCGGGGGCAGTGACGCCCCGCCGGCCGCACGTACGCCGTTTCGGGGTCGGCCCTTTGTGGGCCGGACTACGTGCCGGCCCGATAAGAGTTGGATCGCCTTCTTACCGCTGGAATCTCCGCCCCCACCGAAATCGGCCGGCCATCGATGCCGCCGGTATGGGTTGAGCGAGCTCCGTCCTGTAGTTCGAGTCTGACAAACTACAGATTAATATTTGAAAACCATAGCCGGTTTCTAAACTTGCGAGCACAGCCTGACACCCGGCTCATGGTGGCGCTAATGATCGCCTATCCCACAGCAGACGGAACGTCTCGTTCACACTTTGCTTGAGCTAGCCGGAAGATCGGCGGGAGAATGCGGGAGCCGGGTATGGTCTTAGGAAGCACAGCTTAGCATCATCGTAAAGCTCGAATTGTCCCATTCTTAATTTAGCGAGCGGCAGAGCATTGAATGCGTCGGATGAGGTCGCTGGTAGAATACCCCTCGACGTAAGGAAGTCTCACCACCAACCCGCCTGAGGATTCAACTTCCTCCCTTCCGACAATCTGATCCGGGCCCCAATCGCCGCCCTTGACCAACACATCGGGAAGCAGTTGGGCGATCAATCGCTGCGGTGTGGGCTCATCAAAAACAGTCACGTAGTCAACCATTTCAAGGGCGGCGAGGACCTCTGCCCTCTCGGCCTCATTGACCATCGGACGCGCCGGGCCCTTCAACGCTCGGGTTGAGGAATCGCTATTGATGGCCACGATCAACACGTCACCCAATGCCTTGGCCTGCTCGAGAAGTTCGATGTGTCCGACATGCAGCAGATCGAAGCAACCGTTGGTAAACACAACTTTACAACCGCAGTCGCGCAGCCGCTTGCGAAGAGCCAGGATGGAGCGATTGTTCATTACTTTGGCTGTCGTCGGTTCCACTCAAGATCTCCGGGCACTCCCCGAATGCGAACCTGAAGGATGCGCGAGCTTGCCAAGCCACGACTCCTCCCGAGGAAAAAACTTCATTCGCATTGATCGGGGTTCATTCGCGGATCGATGACGTTGAGCCATGGGGAGACTCTATACGCTCAATCCCGTCCATATACCGGCGCAGCACTGGTGGGATGATTACGGAGCCATCCTTCTGCTGGTAGTTCTCCAGGATCGCTAGCCAGGTCCGCCCAACTGCCAGACCCGAGCCGTTGAGCGTGTGAACGAATTCGGATTTGGCGCCCGACTGCGGGCGGAACTTGATGTTCGCTCGCCGGGCTTGGAAGGCTTCACAATTAGAGCAGGATGAGATGTCACGGAATGCGTTCTGGCTCGGCAGCCAGACTTCGATGTCATACGTTTTAGCCGAGGCAAAGCCCAGATCTCCCGTGCAGAGCGCCACGACACGATAATGCAGGCCCAGTTTCTCCAAAATAGATTCGGCATCGCTCACCAGATTCTCCAACCGCTCGTAGGAATCCTTCGGGCTTGTGATTTTTACCAACTCGACCTTGTCGAACTGATGCTGGCGGATCAAACCTCGCACATCCTTACCATAACTGCCGGCCTCACTGCGAAAGCAAGCCGTGTATGCCGTCAAACTGACGGGCAGCTCGTCGCCGTCCAGGATCTCGTCTCGATAGAGATTTACCAAAGGCACCTCTGCGGTGGGCACAAGATAGAATTGCCGCGGCCTCACGGTCGAGTGATCCCCAACCAGGCCCTTAACCTTCGTGACCTCGATCCGGAACAGGTCATCTTCAAACTTGGGCAACTGTCCCGTGCCGAACAAACTCTCGTTGTTGACTATGGCCGGCAACCAGACTTCTCGGTAACCATTCTCTTTGGTTTGCACATCAAGCATGAAGTCGATCAGTGCCCTCTCCAAGCGGGCCCCCGCATCTGTGAGAACCGCGAATCGCGCGCCGGTAATCTTTGCGGCGCGGTCAGTGTCCAGAATCCCTAACGATATCCCAAGATCAAGATGATCCCTCGGCTCATAATCGAACCGTGGCGGCTCCCCATGTCTCCGAACTTCGCGATTGGCCGACTCATCCGCCCCGACGGGAACCGAGTCGTGTGGAAGATTGGGCACGATGCTCAGAATTTCATCGAGGCGCGTTTGGACTTCGACCAATCCTCCCTCGATCTCTTTGATGCGATCGCCCAACTCCTTGGATTTCGCCCTGAGGGATCCTGCGCTCTTGGCATCTCCTTCCTTCATCAGGCGGCCGACCTCCTCGCTCGCGCGATTCCGCTCGGCTTTGAGCTGATCCACCCCGGCGATCATTCTCCGGCGCTCACCGTCCAGTCGCTCGAACTCGTCCAATACAGCGGAGACACCTCGGGTTGCGAGCCGCTGCTTCACGTGATCCAGGTTCTCACGAAGGAAGCGAGTATCTAACATTGTCGAGTCGTTTGTCCGTGTGTTAGAAAACGCTCGAACGCTAATGGAAGGGCGCGCGGGCTGTCAAGGATGGGCTCCGAAGGCGTCTTCCTGACGTTGTTCTTATGGCTGACAGAAAAACCATTCGGAAGGCAGTTTTCCCCGCCGCCGGATTAGGCACGAGGTTCTTGCCCGCCACGAAGTCGCAGCCCAAAGAGATGCTGCCCCTGGTGGACAAGCCACTCATTCAATATGCAGTGGAAGAAGCGGTTGCGAGCGGGATCGAGCAGATCGTCATTGTCACCGGCCGAGGCAAGAACGCCATAGAGGATCATTTCGATGTTTCCTCCGAGCTCGAGCAGATACTGGAAGAGCGCGGAAAGACTGAGGAGCTGAGACTCGTCCGCCAAGTCTCGGAGATGACTAGGTTCGCCTATGTTCGACAAAAGAAGGCGCTCGGCCTCGGGCACGCTGTGCTGGTGGCCCAGGATTTGGTAGAGAACGAACCGTTTGCCGTACTTCTTGGCGATGACATTATCGATGCTGAAGTGCCCTGCTTGAGACAGCTGATCGATGTGTTCGATCGGCTGCATGGACCGATTGTGGCAGTGCAGGAAATCAAGGGTCCGGCCATCTCCCGCTTCGGTGTGATTCGCGCGGAAGAGGTCGAACCGAATATCCATCGGGTGCTCGACATGGTGGAAAAGCCGAAGTATGAAGAGGCCCCATCTCAACTTGCGATCATTGGGCGGTACATCCTCACTCCAGAAATCTTCGATGAACTGCGACGCACGGCGGCGGGCACCGGCGGTGAAATCCAACTGACTGATGCCATGCGTGCCTTGGCCGGGCGGCGACCGTTTTATGCTTACCGGTTCAAGGGTTCCAGATACGATGCCGGGGATCGATTGGGGTTCTTGAAAGCAACCGTGGATTTTGCGCTTAAGCACACCGATGTGAGCGAGGAGTTTCGTGCCTACCTCAAGGGACTGAAGTTATAGAGGCCATGTTCCAAAACTAAGGTAGGAGGGGTCTCCAGGCCCCGAGCGGCTCCACCGGTAGGAGAGATCTCCAGATCCCGACCCACCGGCAGGGATTGAAATTGTAGGGACCATGTTTCAGCTTCCGGTCAAGCAACTTCCTCGATGGGCGTCCGATCTCGACCGTCTAAAATCCGAGTTTGAGTCATTCGAACCTCTGACCGAGGATTTGGTTTCCGGAGTCGCAGGGTGGATGTTGCTGGAGCAGGTCCAAAATAATTTAGCACTCGACGGCATTAAACTGGACCGCGCGCGCCTGAGCGGCCTCGTGGACGGCACGATTCAGCCTGCGACTAACGCGGACCTGCAGGCGGTGAATTATGGATTGGCGATCCGATACTTGAGCGACTACGTTTCGGGATCATCAGCGGAAGTCATCACCGGGAAGCAGGCCGCACGCCCCGACTCGGCGCCCGAGCTGACTTCAGATCTGTTGCGATCGCTTCATCGCCTGGCTCTATCGGGCGAATCCAGTGCCGGACAATGGAGACAGGAAAAGGCCGTGCCGCTTTACGCGGCGCATGATCCCGCAAGCCCAGACGAGGTGCCGCGTCTCTTGGAGATTGCTTTCGGCTGGTTCTCGGCCGACAGTATTCGGGACCTGCATCCGATTGAGCAAGCCGCTTTGGTCCACCTCCGGCTGTATGAATTGCAGCCATTCGATCGAGCATCAGGGAGGATTTCGCGTCTCGCATCCAGTCTCTACACGGTCCGCGCGGGTCTACCCTTCATTATCTTGGAACCCACGGAGTCTCCACGATATTGCCAGGCCCTGTTGGCCGGATTCCAGATGAGCACGACCCCCCTGGTTGAGCTGTTCGCTTATGCTTGCAGCCGCGCGCTCCAACACATGATCGAAATCGTCCGCGGTGAATCGGCATGAGCCCTGCCCTCGAAGGCAAGACCATCGAATACCTCGACGGCGGCCAGCTCAAGCTGGCTCAAGTGGAGCACGAGGCAAAATCGAAGCTTCAGGTGACCGACGAGCGGGGCCGCAACGAGAGCGTGGCGCCATCCCGCGTTGTTATTGTTCACAGCGAGCGATCGCAGCCAGGAAGCTTCCCCAACTTGGCGCGCCAGCTGCGGTCCCGGATCGAGCAGATCCAGGACGAGATTGACCTGGAGCTGCTTTGGCAGAGCGTCGAGGCGTCGGCGCGGGAGTACAAGTTGGATGAGCTGGCCGCAGTCTATTTCAGCGAAGTTACTCCGCTTCACCTATCGGCGCTGTTTCGAAGCCTCGACCAGGATCAACTTTATTTTCGCCGAAAGAATTTCTCCTTCACGCCTCGCAGCGGTCAAGCGCTCGAAGAGCTTCGACACCAACTTCTCCAAAGGCAAGAGCGGGAAGCATTCCGCGATCGGGCGATCGACTGGATCCGCACGAGCCTCGGCGCCGATGGACCGATTGCAACTCCGCCCGAATTCCAGGATCTCCTGAATCGTGCCTATGATTTTCTGATGGGTAAACCCGTGGGCGAGCTTCCCCAATTGCTCGCTCGCGCGGTTGATGAGCTGACCGGCCGCGAAGCCGCGTTTCAGTTATTGGTGAAAACCGGAGGGCTGCCCGCAAATGCCGACCCCCTGCTCGTGATCGCCGGTATCGAAGAGCGGTTCCGGCCGAAAGTATCTCGAGCCGCGGAGGAGATCGTTCCATTCGAGGCCACGCCCGATCGGACGGACTTCAGCCATCTCCTCTCCTTCAGTATCGACGACGATGAGACGCAAGAGATTGACGACGCGCTCACCGTGGAACGAGAAGGAGACTTGCTGCGAGTTGGAATTCACATCGCGGATGTAAGCTACTTCATCCCGAAGGGCGGCATAATCGATGACGAGGCGAAGCGGCGCGGGGTAACGGTTTATCTTCCTACGGGAACGCTGCCCATGTTCCCGGAGCGCTTGGCATTCGACCTGATGAGTCTAGGCGCCGGACGATTGCGACCGACGCTAAGCTTCCTCGTCTCCCTCGATCCGGGCGGCGAGGTTCGCAGCTTCGACGTTATCCGTGGGATGTTGAGAGTAGGACATCGGTTGAATTATTGCCAAGCGGACCGCCTGATTGAAGAGATCAGCGCCGTCGAGGGCCTTGGAGCTTCAGTGCCTTCGGAGCAATCACTCGCTGCCGCGCTGAAAGACCTTTACGCTGTGGCCCTCAAACTCAGCGCGGGCCGCCTCGGGCAGGGCGCGCTTATTATCCGGAGGCCTGAATTGAAAATCCGAGTCGAGAATGAAAAGGTGTCCGTGAAGACCATCGATTCGAACGCTCCCAGCCGCACGCTGGTCTCGGAGATGATGATTCTCGCCAACGCCATGGCGGCTCGAGCCGCTTACACCCAAGACCTTCCGGTCATCTATCGCGCCCAGGAGAACAACCTCGAACCGGATAATGAAATGGTCCGCCAGCTTTCGGTGTCTGGAAGCTACGACCCGCTTCTCTTCGATCGAATCATGCGCAATATGCGCCGGTCCAAGCTCTCTCTCTTCCCTCAACCTCACGGAGGACTCGGCCTGGCCGCCTACATTCAGCTGACCTCGCCAATCCGACGATACGCCGACCTGGTGATCCAGCGTCAGTTTGCCGCCCGCATTCAAGGGTCCCCCCCGCCCTACGAGCGAGAAGAATTGCTGGAGGTATTGGGGAGTGCGGAGGCGGCGGAGCGCGAAATTCGCGCCATTGAGCAGCAATCCGATCGCCGCTGGGTGTTGGAGTACATGGCTCAGGAACTGTCGGGTCGTACGCTCCTCGGGACCGTCATTGACCAGGTTGCGCGGGGATTCACGGTGGAGATCGATGAGCTCTTCATCCGCGGATTGATGTCGCCGAACCGGGTACACAAACCGGGCGATCGCGTGAAAGTAGTAATCGATTCGATCCAAAGCGACCAAGGCCGGCTTAAACTCCGGGAATTAACATAGCCCACTGTCGAGAGCTCGATTATTCGGGGCGATACGGCCAGTTACATTAACTTCGCTCCTCAGGTTCTCGCTCGTAGGGTTGCCAATGCCTCAGCCACTTCACGACCCTTCGCCTCGATCAGGTCTAAGAGTTCCTCAGGTGTGCGAGTGTCTTCTTCTCTTTTTGCGTGAGGATTGACGGCCTTGAGGTCGAAATTCCTCGACTCGATCTCGTGTCGCGAGACGGTCCAACTGTGCTCACTGTCGGATCGCTCAGACAGTAGGCGAAAGAACTCTTCGAAATGTGTAAGAGTTAGCGGGGTCTTCTTGCCGACCTTTATATCCGAGTGGTCGTAATACCAAATTTTCTCGGTGGGAGTCCCCTTAATGAAAAAGAGGAGGTTGGCCTTCACACCCGCGCCAGCGTTGACAAAGGTGCCAGGTGGAAGGCTCACGATGCACCATAGGTCGCAGTCATCGAGCAGCTTTCGCTTAGTCTGAACGAACGCTGTTTCATTGGTGCGGAACAGCACGCCCTCATCCAGCACGATACCACAACGTCCTCCCGGCTTGAGGCTGTCGATCACGTGCTGCAGGAAGAGGACCTGCGTGGCGCCTGTCTTGTAAGCAAACCGGGTCTGGGCGTCTTTCCCTTCCTTGCCGCCAAAAGGTGGATTCATCAACACCACGTCATAAAGCGCGGGCGCGTCCGTGAAGAGTCCCCCGTAGGTCTCAGCCCCAGTCAGCGTATTGCCATGCCAGATGTGCGGTTCGTCTATATTGTGCAGAACCAAATTGGCTAAGGCGATGGGGTATATGGCGTTGTCCTTCTCCCGGCCGTAGAAAGTATGGTGCTTCAAGGTCTCCAATTGATCGGGTGAGGTGATTGTCGAGTTATTGGGTCCCGCCATGTGCTCAAACGACTGTGCAAGAAACCCTCCCGTACCGCAACCCGGGTCGTAAACCGCCTCTCCAATTTTGGGATCGATAACTTTAACCATGGCCCGAATAATCTGGCGCGGGGTGAAGAACTGGCCACCGTCGTTGCCCTTCTCCCCCATCTTGAGAAGTAACCCTTCATAAACCTGCGAGAGGGTGAATACGTGTGCCGGGTCCACAGTTTCGGTACTAATCTCATCGACCTTGTCCAGCACGTCCAAGAGATTGCGTTCGGTGTCGATCCGCGTTCGCTCAACTCCAGAGAAGATCTCACTGAGCACTCTTTGACGCGGCGTGGCATTAGGCCGTTCTCGCAACGCTTTCAGGTGCGGAATGAGCTCGCCGTTGACGAAAGCGAAGAAAGCACCTAGCGAACCGCCTTGAAGCCCAGTTCGCTTGGCTCCATCAGGAGCGGCCCAGTCTTGCCAACGAAAGGGTGTATCAAGCGACGGTACGAATTCCGCACCCACCGCCTCGGCTTCCTCCGCCTCGCGCGTTTCGCGTTCATCGAGGATTCGGAGAAACAGAATCCAGGTCAACTCTGGGACGTACTGAAGGGCGCCAGCGCAATTCGAGCGGCGCATGATGTCGCAGATCGACTTGATCGCGCTGTTGACCGACTGTTGGGTCGTATGACGTTTGTTGTTCCCGTTCTTGGCTCTGGTTTTCATTCGTTCACGCGAGAATATATTTGCCCGACTTTCTTGTGCCGACCCTCCGAATCATACCCAAGGCGGGCAACGGATTCAGCAACTTCGATGCGCCCTGCCGGGTCACGCCAAGAGCATCCCAAATCTCCTGCGGCGTCATGCTCTTGCGGTCGCGCAACATTTGCAGCAATTGTTCCTGCCTGGGCCGCAGTACAAGTTTCTTGCGGCCCGAACTGGCTACGAGCCGTTGCACGCGCGTCCAAACCTTCTCTAGCGTCACGCGCAGTCCTTCCGCCGCATATTCCAACCAAACCGTCAAATCTCCGCCCGCTTTCCGGACGGCACCGAGCGCCGCGTAGTAACGCGGTCGGTCCTCCCAATAAAACTCGTCCACTGAAAAAATGTGATGCGTGTCGAACCCGCGCCGATAGAGTTCCCACAGCGCCAGCGCCCGACCGGTGCGCCCGTTCCCGTCAGCGAACGGGTGAATCTCCTCAAACCGATAATGCACAATTGCCGACGACAATACGGGCGACAATTTCGGTGCGTCGGTGTTCCACCATTCTAGCAGCTCGAACATTAATCCCGACACTTCTCTAGCTGGCGGCGGCACGTAGTTCCCCACGCGCACCGCAATGGTGCGATACTTGCCCGCTGTCCCCTGATCCATCACGCCGCCACCGGCGATGACCTGGTGCAGTTTCAAGACGTCTTCGTCCGTCCGCGGCGCTTCCTTTAGCGCGTTCTCCACGAACACACGCCCCGCGAA
>JACXTT010011984.1_pt1 | contig 11538 bp, 10 predicted proteins | sample 9270951 | NCBI WGS metagenome assembly JACXTT01 (sample SAMN15532306, study PRJNA645909) | rock metagenome | isolation source: weathered quartz diorite | place: Puerto Rico | collected 2017-06-21 | reverse complement strand
CTTTTCGCCTCCGGAGAGCTTCAAGCCGCGCTCGCCCACCATCGCCTCGTACTTGTCCGGCAAGCTCTCGATCAGGTCGTGGATATGGGCAGACTGGGCCGCGCTGATCACCTCTTCCCGGCTGGCTTCGGGGTTGCCGTAAGCGATGTTGTAATAGATCGTGTCGTTGAACAGTACCGTGTCCTGCGGCACGATGCCGATCGCCGCGCGCAGGATTTTCTGCGTGACGTCGCGAATAGCGAGACCATCCACGGTGATGCGCCCGCCGCTTACGTCATAGAAGCGAAACAGCAGCCGCGCCAGCGTGGATTTGCCCGAGCCGCTCGCGCCCACCACGGCGACGGTGTGACCGCTCGGGATCTCGAAAGTCACCTGATGCAGGATCTGGCGCCGCGGATCGTAGCTAAAGGCCACGTTTTCAAAGCGAACCGCGGGATGCGCCGCGGCCAGATGCACCGCGTTCGGCCGGTCCTCGATCTCGCGATTCTCGGAAAGCAGCCGGAACATCTTGTCCATGTCGGTGAGCGCCTGCTTTATTTCCCGGTACACCATGCCGAGGAAATTGAGCGGAATGTAGAGCTGGATCAGCAGGCCGTTGACCAGCACCAGATCGCCCAGTGTCAGCGTACCCTTCACCACCCCCTGGGCCGCCAGGATCATCAACAACGTCACCGCGATCGCGATGATCAGGCTCTGGCCGATATTGAGCAGGCCGAGCGAGGCCTCGTTTTTGACGTCGGCCGACTCGAACTTCTGTAGATTCTCGTCGTAGCGTCGCGCCTCGAACTCCTCGTTGTTGAAATACTTCACCGTCTCGTAGTTCAACAGGCTGTCGATCGCGCGAGTGTTGGCCTTCGAATCGAGCTCGTTGGCGCGGCGGCGGATATCCATGCGCCACTCGGTCACGGTGAAGGTGAACGCAAGGTAGATCACCACCGCGACCATCGTCACCGCCATGAAACGCCAGTCGAACTTGGTCAGCAGCACCGCCGCCACCAGACTGAACTCAAGCACCACCGGGATGATCGAGAACAGCATATAGCTCAACAGCGTGGAAATGCCGCGCGTGCCACGCTCGATATCGCGCGAAACTCCACCGGTCTGGCGTTCGAGGTGAAAGCGCAGCGACAGCGCGTGCAGATGACGGAACACCTGCAGCGCGACCCGCCGGATCGCGCGCTTGGCCACGCGCACGAACACGATGTCGCGCAGCTCGGCAAACAGGGTATTGGAAAGCCGCAGCACGCCGTAGATCAGCAGAAGCGCGAACGGCAGCGCTAGCAACGCCTGCTTGGGGTCCAGGGAATCGACGATTTCTTTCATCACCAGTGGCACGCCGACGTTGGCGATCTTCGCGGCCACCAGGAAGGCAAGCGCGGCCGCCACCCGTCCCCTGTATTCCAGCAAATAGGGCAGCAGCTTGCGGATGGTGTGCCAGTCGTTGCGGCTCGACGAGGGCGTGCCGGATGGCCGGGATGCGTGGTCTCTCAAGAGAACGGGCGATCGTGCATGATGTATCGCAATTCTAATCCTTGGTGCGCTTGCACTCGAAGCTAAACGCGTCCTCATCCCATGCGATGACAAGGGAGAAGCCCGGCCGGAATGCTGCTGGAACGGATGGACCGCACCTGTCGCCGCGGCCCGACACTCCGGTGATGTATATTGAGTAATCTTCGTCCGACGCCGTTACGGCGGAACAGGAGCATGGGGCCTACGCCGGCTGGTCGCAGTACCGGTCGTGCTCGGCTCGCTGTTCGCCGCCTGCACCACGGTCCGCGCTGAACTGAAGCTACAATGAAAACCCACGTCCCCGCGGAACAGGGTTTGCCTGAATCCGCCGCACCGAGCAAGCTGCCGCCCCAGGTGCGGGTGATCGTCCGCGACTGGCTGAACGCCAACCACATCCTCCTTACGGCCCGCGACCGCACCGTGCTGGTAGATAGCGGCTATGGCAGGGACGCGAGCATCACGCTTGCGAAGATTTCCGTTGAACTCGCCGGCAAGCCGCTGGACTGGCTGGTCAATACCCATTGTCATTCCGACCACATGGGCGGCAACGCCGCGGTGCGCCGGGCGTATGGGTGCCGCCTGAGCATTCCCCTCGGCGAAGCGCCGCTGATCGAAGCCTGGGACGAACAAACGCTCTGGCTTTCCTACGCCGACCAGCGCTGCGAGCGCTTCGCATTCGACGACACCATCGCCCCCGGCGACGTACTGGACTGGGGTGATCTTGCATGGCGCGCCATCGCGGCACCCGGCCACGACATGGGCGCGCTGATGTTCCACTGCGAGGAAGAACGGTTGCTGATAACCGGCGACGCCCTATGGGAAAATGGCTTCGGCGTGCTGCTGCCGGGAGCGGATCGGGAGCAGCGCCTCGCCGCTACCCGCGCCACCCTGGAGGCGATCTCCAGGCTTGACGTCCACACCGTGATTCCAGGTCACGGCGCACCTTTCTCCGGCGTGGATGCGGCGCTGGAACGCGGCCTCCGGCGGTTGGAAGCGTTCGAGCACGATGAATTGCGCATGGCCCGTCATGTGCTCAAGGTGATGTTCGTGTTCTCCCTTCTGGATCGCCAACGTCTGCCGCTCCGCCGGATTCCCGAATACCTGGCGACGGCTCCGTTGTACGCGGATTTCAACGCACGCTATTTTCAGCTCACCGATGCGGCGCTGGCCGAATTGATCGTCGGTGAACTGGAGCGCGCGGGCGCCGTGCAGAAATCGAATGGATACCTGATCGCCGCAAGTTGACCAAGCCGGCCGCGGGCCCGCGATAAGAGCGTTCGACGCAAAGAAAACGGGCGCATCATCTGCGCCCGTACGCAATACGCGTAAGAACATGGCTAGGAACTGCAGGGGACACGGACAGTTGGCGGCCCGATCCTTGGTCTGCGAACAGATTATTGCCCGCCCCAGGCGCTCGATGTTGTTAAAAATTGTAAATGCAGGACTGGCCGACCACTACAGGAAATCCTGGGCGCGGCCGTAGCTCGAAATGCCGGTCAGGACCCGCAGCAGGGCATAAGCCGCTCCGGTGGCCATCCGCATCGGCAGGCCCATTCGCGCCCAGCGTTCGCGCTGCACCGGCTTTGCTCCGGCCCCGATCGCGTCCATCAGGCTGCCGCGCAATTCGTGCACGAACGTCCGATCCGCCACCACCACGTTCGCCTCACGGGCCAGCAGCAGGCTGACCGGATCGATGTTCGACGAGCCCACGGTAGCCCAAGAGTCATCCACCACCGCGACCTTGGCGTGCAGGAAACTGCGGGTGTACTCGTGGATCTGCACTCCGGCGTCGAGGAGCTGGCGGTACAGGGCGCGGGAAGCGTAATGCACCAGGATATATTCCACCCTTCCCTGCAGCAGCAGCGTCACCCGAACACCGCGGCGAGCGGCCTCGCATAGCGCGTTGCGAAAACGCCTGCCTGGAAGGAAGTAGGCGTTGGCGATCACCACTTCGCGATGCGCCCGCTCGATAGCCTGCAGATAAGCTTGCTCGATATCGTGTCGATGGCGGACATTGTCCCGCACCAGAAATGCCGAGTGCTGGTCGCCGCAAGGCTCCACCGCCAATCTTGGTTTGGCAAGAGGCAGCCAGCGGCGCCGCAGTTGTGTCCAGGCGGTACGCATCCACAAAGTGCGCACGGCGGCGTGCATGTCGGCGATCAGCGGGCCTTCGACGCTCACTGCATAGTCCAGGCGCGGCGCCGTGTTTCCGTGCGAATCCCTGTGATCGATGATGTTGATCCCGCCGCAGAAGCCGATGCGTCCGTCCACCACCACCAGCTTGCGGTGCAGCCGCCGCAGCCGCGTGGTCCTCAGTCTGAACGTCCACACTTCGGGGCGGAACACCAGCAGCTGCACGCCCGCCTCCAGCAGTTGACGGCGCTGGTCTTCGGGAAACAAGCGCGATCCGAAGCCGTCGATCATCAGGTGCACCAGCACCCCGCGCCGCGCAGCGCGCAGCAGCGCTGCAGCGACGCGCCGTTGGGTGTCGCCGGGCTCGAATATGTACGTTTCCAGGTAAATTTCGCTCGTCGCGGCGTCGATCTCGTGCTCGAGCGCCGGGAGATATTCCTCGACGTTGCGCAGCAGCCGGATCCGGTTCCCGCGCCGGAATCTCATGCCTTCCGGGTCAGCAATGCCGACAACGCGATGTGATCGGAGACCCGGGACCAGGCGCGGCCATGGTGGGCATGAGCGATGCGGATCCCGAAGCCACGCACATAAATGCGATCCAGATGCAGCAACGGCAGCAGTGCGGGATAACTGCGCGCGGGCCGGCCCGCCGTCGTCTCGAACACTTCGGAGATGTTGAGGGACTGTTCCAGCGCATGGCTAGCGCGCCTGCGCCAGTCGTTGAAATCGCCGGCAACGACCAACGGGGCCTCGGGCGGCACCAGGCGTTCGATTCGGGTCTTGAGAAGCGCGATCTGCTTCTTGCGCCAGTGGCCGAGCAAACCGAGGTGCACGTTGACGCAATGTAAGGGCTGGCTCCAGCCGGGAATGGCGATCTCGCAATGGAGCAGGCCGCGGCGTTCGGCCCGATGCATCGAGACGTCCTCGTTGTCCCATCTGACGATCGGGTACTTGCTCAGGATGGCGTTGCCGTGATGGCCGCTGTCATAGACCGCATTCCTGCCGTAGGCAAAATCGTTCCAGATCGAATCGGCCAGGAATTCGTACTGCGGGCTGACGGGCCAGTTGTGGTGGCGCTCGGCGTGGCGTTCGTGCAACCCCTGGACCTCCTGCAAGAACACCAGGTCCGCGCCGATGTTGCGCAGCTTGTCGCGCAGGTCGTGAACGGCCATGCGCCGCTTGAACTGCGAGAAGCCTTTGTGGATGTTGTAGGTAACGACGTGCAGCGTTTCCATGGATGCCCAGCCGTTGAGCCCGATGCGGCGACCCGCCGGTCCAGGATTCGATCGCCGGCGTCGAGCTCATATTACCCGCGGATGGACTACGCCGCCGCGGTCGACTCCGGCCGGCTTAGCCACCGCTGGCGGAGGATTTGGCCTCGGGAAGTTCGCAGGCGCTGCCGGCGCAGGATCTCGTCCACCATCGCGCCGAAGCGCTTCTCCACGGTGTTGCGCACAAGAATGGTACCGATCAGCGGCGGAATGCTGAAGTCCGGGGTCAGCGAGCCGGTGTAATGCAGCAGCAGGCGGCGCCCGCGTACTTCGAGACTGTAGGCTCCGTGCAGGTCGTTGAAGTTGCCCTCGATCGCGCGCGAGACGATGCGCTGGTAGGGAAACTCCTCCACTTCGAGTCGCAGGCGGATGGGAAAGGAGAGAAACAGCAGCCTGGCTTCGCCGCTTTGGTCGACGATGACTGTGTGTTTGTTGCGGGAGACGATCCGGCTCGAGTGCATGCCGGGGATGAATTCCGACAGCCGGTTGTAGTCGGTCAGGACTCCCCAGGCCACGGTCACTTCCGCCTCGAACTCGGCGGTCGCCTCGACTTCGAAGCTGCCGCCATGACGAGCCGCCCGCACGCTGATATCGGCCGCGTGACACAGGGCCGGAAATACCAGCGCGAGCCACAGGAGGTGACGCATCGTCGGCCTGCGGCGCCAAGCGGCGCCGGCGCAGTTCAGGACACCGCGAGCATGCGGTCGAGCGCGACCCTGGCCAGCTCGGCGTCGTGCGCCGGCACCTTGATCCGGTTCACCACCCTGCCCTCCGCCAGGTTCTCCAGCGTCCAGGCCAGGTGCTGCGGGTCGATGCGCGCCATGGTCGAGCACATGCACACCAGCGGCGCCATGAACTGAATGACTTTGCCCTGCGGCTTGAACTCCTCGGCGATGCGATTGACGAGGTTCAGCTCCGTGCCGACCAGCCAGCGGGTGTCCGCCGGCGCGTTGCGGATGGTGTTGATGATTGTTTCGGTCGAGCCCACGTAGTCCGAGAGCTTGCACACCTCGAATTTGCATTCGGGGTGCGAAATCACCAGCCCGTCCGGATGCTGGTTGCGGAACTTGAGAACGTGCTGCGGCTGGAACATCTGATGCACCGAGCAGTGGCCCTTCCAGAGCAGCAGGCGGGCAGCCTTGACCTGCTCGACCGACAGGCCGCCCATCGGTTCGTCCGGGTCCCATACCAGCATTTCCTCGAGCGGGATGCCCATCTTGTGACCGGTCCAGCGGCCCAGGTGCTGGTCGGGAAAGAACAGCACCTTCTCGCGGCGTGCAAACGACCACTCCAGGATCTGTTTCGCGTTCGACGACGTGCAGACGATGCCGCCGTGCTCGCCGCAGAAGGCCTTCAGATCGGCAGCCGAGTTGATGTACGTGGCCGGCGTGACATGCTGGTCGGGATCGAGCACTTCGCCGAGTTCGCGCCACGCGCGCTCGACTTTCGACACGCTGGCCATGTCCGCCATCGAGCAACCTGCGGCCATGTCGGGGAGCACGGTGATCTGGCCGGGTTTGCACAGGATGTCCGCGACTTCGGCCATGAAGTGCACGCCGCAAAACACGATGTACTCGGCGTCGGTTTGCGAGGCCAGCCTGGAGAGCTTGAGCGAGTCGCCGGTCAGGTCTGCGTGCCTGTAGACATCGGCGCGCTGGTAATGGTGGGCGAGAAGAGCTGCACGCTTGCCGAGCTTTTTCTTGGCCGCAACAATGCGTGCCCCGCAGTCGTCATCCTGCAGGCGGCTGTACTGCTCGAAAGCGGTTGCGCTGGCTTGCATGGCGTGCGGCCCCTCATCGGCCCGGTAATTCGGTAGCGAAAACCTTATCACACTAGGACCGCGAATCGCGATCATTGTTGCAGCCGGTTTGGCAGGTGTTCAGGCAATGTCCTGAGAACCTGCGCGTTGCTCCAGGAAAAGACCTTGTCGGCGGCTCGGTCATGCGGCATCCAGAGGTAGCCAAGATGCTCGCCCGGCGCAACTTTTACCGGCAGCCGCCCGGGCAGGCGCAAGCCGAACACGTGTTCGACGTTGCGGGTGACGCCCGGTGCATAGCGCCATCGCCACTCCGGGTAGATCTCGTACTCGTTGCGAATGTTCCAGTCGATCAACCCGAAGGCCTCGGCATCCAGGCCGGTCTCTTCCGCCACTTCCCGCGCAGCGGTCTGGCGCAGCGTCTCGCCCTCGTCCTGGCTGCCGGTGACCGACTGCCAGAAACCCGGGTGATCCGCGCGCTCCAGCAGCAGCACCTGCAGGTCGGGGGTGTGGATCACCACCAGCACCGAGATCGGAATCTTGTAGGGCTTCAAGATCCAACCGCGTGAAACGCAAAGGACGCCAGGGTACGCAATGGGAAGCGAATATCGATCACAGGAAATTGATGGCCAGAATTCGGGATGAACCTGCCATCCATTTGTTATGCCGTTTGTCTCTTGGAATTGGTTTTCCTTTGCGTACCTTGGCGCTGCCGACACGGCGTTGGCATAGCCATCCGGGGCGGGAGGCAGCGCTTCGGCGTGCTACCCGCAATCGGCCGACTCCGTCGGTAACGTGTCCGCGCGCCGCTTTGCGTTGAACGCGTCTACTGAGTCTTCGCTGTTTCGCTCTTGCGCAGACGTATGTGCAGCTCGCGCAGCTGCTTCTCGTCCACGGGGCTGGGCGCCTTGCACATCAGGTCTTGCGCCCGCTGGGTCTTGGGGAAGGCGATCACGTCGCGGATGGACTCCACGCCCGCCATCATGGTGACGATTCGGTCCAGGCCGAAAGCCAGCCCGCCGTGGGGCGGCGCGCCGAACTGCAGCGCTTCCAGCAGGAAACCGAATTTCTTCTGCGCTTCTTCCGCTCCGATGCCCAGCGCCCTGAATACCTTGGATTGCACTTCCTGGCGATGGATACGCACCGATCCGCCGCCGATCTCCCAGCCGTTTAGCACCATGTCGTAAGCCTTCGACAGCGCTTTGCCGGGATCCCTGTCGAGATAATCCTCGTGGCCGTCCATCGGGCTGGTAAAAGGGTGATGCAACGCGTCCCAGCGCTTGTCCTCCGCGCTCCATTCGAACATCGGGAAATCCACCACCCACAGCGGCCGCCAGCCCTGCTCGGCCAGCCCGCGCTCGTGTCCGACCCTGGTGCGCAGCGCACCAAGCGCCTCGTTCACCACCTTGGCATTGTCCGCGCCAAAGAAAATCAGATCGCCGTCCGTCGCGCCGCTGCGCTCCAGGATGATCTTCACCACGGACCCGGGCAGGAATTTCAGGATCGGCGACTGCAAGCCCTCCATGCCCTTTGCTACATCGTTGATCTTGACGTACGCCAGACCCTTGGCGCCGTAGATGGCAACGAACTGCGTGTAGTCGTCGATTTCCTTCCTCGACAGCGTGGCGCCGCCCGGCACCCGCAGCGCCGCCACACGGCCGCCCGGCGCAACAGCCGCCTCGCGGAAGACCTTGAATTCCACTTCGCGCATGACGTCGGTGAGTTCGGTGAGCGTGAGCGGCACGCGCAGATCCGGTTTGTCGGAGCCGTACTTCGACGTCGCCTCCGCGAAGCTCATGCGCGGAAAGGGGTTCGGCAATGTCGCACCCAGCACTTCCTTGAAAAGGCTGCGGATCATCTCTTCCATCAGCAGCGTGATCTCGGCCACGCCCAGGAAGGAAGTCTCGATGTCGATCTGGGTAAATTCCGGCTGCCGGTCGGCCCTGAGGTCCTCGTCGCGAAAACATTTGGTGATCTGGTAGTAACGGTCGAAGCCCGCCACCATCAACAATTGCTTGAACAACTGCGGCGACTGCGGTAGCGCGAAAAACTCTCCCGGGTGCACGCGGCTCGGCACCAGGTAATCGCGCGAGCCTTCCGGGGTGGACTTGGTGAGCATCGGCGTCTCCACGTCGATGAAGCCGTGCGCGTCGAGGAAATGCCGCACCGCCATCGCCACCCGGTAGCGCAGCCGCAGGTTCCTCTGCATCTGCGGCCGGCGCAGGTCGAGGTAGCGGAACTCGAGCCGCACTGTTTCCGACAGGTTCTCATCGTCCATCTGAAACGGCGGCGTGACCGACGGATTGAGGATTTCCAGGGAGCGCGCCAGCACTTCCACTTCACCGGAGACCAGGTTCGGATTGACGGTGCCTGCGGGGCGGCGGCGCACCAGTCCGGTGACTTTCACCACGTACTCGTTGCGGATCTTTTCCGCGGTGGCGAAAGTCCCGGCGTTGTCCGGATCGCACACCACTTGCAGCAGGCCTTCCCGGTCCCTGAGGTCGATGAAGATCACGCCACCATGGTCGCGGCGCCGGTGCACCCAGCCGTAGAGCGTGACGGTGTGGTCGAGATGCCGGGTGGAAACGAGGCCGCAGTATTCGGTGCGCATGATTTCAGAATCTGGAGTTGTGCATCGGGAGTCGAATGAGGCGGCGCGCGTCTGTACGCACGGCAAAAACCAAAACGGTCACGCCGCGTCGCTGGTCGCGCCCTTGTCTTCCGGCGGCACCACGCCCATCGAGATGATGTACTTGAGCGCGGCATCGACGCTGATATCGAGTTCGACGACATCGGCGGTGGGCATCATCAGGAAGAACCCCGAAGTCGGGTTGGGTGTGGTCGGCACGTACACGCTCACGTAGTCGCCTTTCAGGTGGTTTGCTACATCGCCGCCCGGCTGCCCTGTGAGAAAAGCGATGGTCCATGACCCTTGGCGCGGATACTGCACCAGCAGCGCCTTGCGAAATGCCACCCCCGACGAGGAAAACAGCGTGTCCGAGACCTGCTTGACACTGGAATAAAGCGACTTGACGATCGGAATGTGGGTAAGCAGGCCCTCCCAGTACATCACCAGGCGCTGGCCGATGATGTTGGCGGCGAACACCCCGGTCGCGAACACGACTGCCAGCGTCAACAGCACACCCAGGCCGGGTACGTGAAAGCCCAGCCACGATCGTGGCTGCCAGGAAGTCGGAAGCAGCAGCAGCGTCAGGTCGAGGGTATCGACCAGAAGACTCAGCACCCAAACGGTGATGACCAACGGCACCCAGATCAGCAGCCCGGTGATGAGGTATTTTCTCACTGGTCCGCCTTGCCGGCGGTCGTGGCGGGCAACGGCGCCTTCGTGGCAGTCGCGCTAGTCGTGGTCGAAGCAGGGGTCGGCTCTTTCGTGGCCTTGGCGTCCTCCTTGGCCGCCGGCTGTTCATTGGACTTGGCCCCTTGCTCGTCCTTGCTCGCGCTCTTGTCCTGCGCCTCCTGCAACCCTTCCTTGGGCTTGGCACCGCCCTTGAAATCGGTCGCGTACCAGCCGCTGCCCTTCAAATGGAAACCCGCCGCGCTCACCAGCTTTCGCAGCGTCGACTTGCCACACACAGAGCACTCGGTCAGGGGCGGGTCCGATAGCTTCTGCAGAACCTCTTTCTCCTGCCCACAGCTGGTACATCGATACTCGTAGATGGGCATGGTATCCCTCGCAAAAATAACGGAAATTATACCGTATCAAACAGACGCGCCCGGTAAGCAGATCGGGTTTGCGGCGCTGAAATCAAGGCGGGACGGGGTCTGGCGGGCAATCGCTATAATCAGGCACCCTGAATCCCGGCAACGACAGCGTGACCGAAGCCCGATCCACCTGGCCTTATCCCCGCATCATCGCCCACCGCGGCGGCGGCGTGCTCGCCCCCGAGAACACGCTCGCGGCGCTGGAACTCGCACGCAATCTCGGGTTCGAGGGAGTGGAGTTCGACGTCAAGCTCAGCGAGGACGGCACGCCCATCCTGATGCACGACGACACGCTGGATCGCACCACCGATGGCCATGGTCTCGTCGCGGATCGTCCGTACCAAGAAATCGCCGAGCTCGACGCTGGCGCATGGTTCGGCAACGAATTCATCGGCGAACCGGTACCCGCTTTCGCCGCAGCCGCCTCGCTGTGCCAGCAGGCCGGGCTGTGGGCCAACGTCGAGATCAAGCCCAGTCCCGGATGGGAACGCGAATCCGGGGAAGCCGTGGCGCGCATGGCGAAGCTGCTGTGGAGCCGCACCGATCTGCCGCCGCTGCTGTCCTCCTTCTCCGCGATCGCGCTGGAAGCGGCCGCGGTCGAGGCACCCGAACTGCCGCGCGCGCTGTTGGTGGTCGAGGCGCCGGTCAACTGGCAGGCGCAGATGCAGCGGCTGCAGTGCGTGTCGCTGCACGCCAGCCACCGGCACTTGAACGCCGCACTGGTCAAGGCTGTGCGCGACGCCGGTTACGGGGTGCTTGCCTACACCGTCAACGATTCGGAACTGGCGCTGGAACTGCTGGAATGGGGAGTGGACGCGCTGGTGACGGATCAGCTGGACATCATTACGCCCAACTTCGCTTGAGCCGAAACATTTTCACCGCAAAGGCGCAAAGAAGGCAAAGCATGCGCTCCATCCTTCTCGCGGCGGCGCTATCGGTCGCGTGCGCGTCTGCATGGCCGGCGCTCCCCGACGAAATCCAGGTTTACACCGACGATCTTGAAGCCCCGGGCGAGCACGGCACGGAGTTGCACATCAACACCACGCCGAAGGGCCGCTCCGCGCCCGACTACCCGGGAGAAATCGTTCCCCACCATGGGCTGCGCGGCACGCCGGAGCTTTCCCTGGGACTCGCACAGCACTGGGA
>JACXTT010011983.1_pt1 | contig 11539 bp, 9 predicted proteins | sample 9270951 | NCBI WGS metagenome assembly JACXTT01 (sample SAMN15532306, study PRJNA645909) | rock metagenome | isolation source: weathered quartz diorite | place: Puerto Rico | collected 2017-06-21 | reverse complement strand
GATGGTCTGACTCGTGATCATTTCAGGAAAGAGCACATGCGTAGCTCCAGCCGAAGGCAGATGGAGCCATTGCAGGTGTTTAATGACGGCAAATTCTTCCGGGCTTAACCGCAAGGTAAAAAGAACATCAGTATCGGCGAGTTCAGTCCGTCGTTGGGCGGGATCAGACAGAAGTCGCACCGAAGCAGCAGGAAACTCCTCTTGCAGTTGTTGAGCGAGAGAAGCGGGAAAATCAGGAAACCCGCCCAATCCGGCGGAACCAGCAAATGCAATGCTCACCTTTGTCATACTGTTCTCCTTGTGACAACTCTTCCAAATCATGCCGTGTTGCTTTTGCTATAGAAACGCCACAGCAAGATGTGGAGCGCCACAGGTGTGAGCCTTCTTGGCTTCTGATTCCCTCGCCCCTTGGGGGAGAGGGCTAGGGTGAGGGGATGGTTGCAGCGATCACCCTCTCCTGTGTCCTCTCCCCTCAAGGGAGAGGAGAAAAAAATCACTCCCTGCAGCCCGTATCTTGGTGTGTCTTCCCTATAGGCGCACTCCACGACATGATCCTCCTCTTTTTTTCTGACTCTTCCTTTACCCTCTTTAACCACATGCTGGCAAGGGAAGGAGTTTGACAGATAATGACGGCTCGGCGTAAGGAAAAGGAGTGGAAAAGAGCAACGAAATGAGTCAAGGCGAGATTCGTCGCCTCGCCGCGATCATGTTCACCGATATCGTCGGCTTTAGCCGCCAGATGGGCGCGGATGAAAGCCGCACGCTTCGGCTATTGGCTCTCCATAACCAGATCATCCGGCAAGCAGTTGCAGCCTACAACGGCACGGTCATCAAGATCATGGGCGACGCCTTCCTCGTGGATTTCCCCTCGGTGGTCAACGCCGTGCAGTGCGCCCAACAGATTCAGGCTCAGTTCCGTGCGCATAACGCGGAACACGAACCAGCGGAGCAGATTCATGTTCGCATTGGCATTCACCTGGGCGACATTGTCCAGCAAGAGGGCGATGTATTTGGCGACGGTGTAAACGTGGCCTCGCGGCTGCAAGGGCTGGCGGAGCCCGACACTATTTGCATCTCGCACATCGTCTACACCGAGATTGAGAAGAAACTCCCCCTAGGCGCAGTCGTTCCTCTCGGGCAACCAAAGCTCAAGAACATTGTCCAGCGCCAGGCTGTCTACCTACTCCTCCCCGAAGCCCCCAAAGCGTTCCGCCAACGTCTGCAAGTCCAGCGACTGAAGCTTTCTCGTCGGGTGCGCCCCGCCCAGCATCTAGCGCTGGCGGGACTGCTGCTCATCGTCGGGACACTGCTCGCCGTTCGCTATCTTCCCTTTTCCTCCCCTACCACCCAACCCCCAATTCCTGGCCCCCCGGCCCTGCCGCTGCCGGACAAACCGTCGATTGTCATCTTGCCTCTTGTCAACATGAGCAATGATCCCGAGCAAGATTATTTCAGCGACGGCATCACGGAAGACATTACTAGCGATCTCTCCCGGATCTCCAGTCTCTTTGTCATCGCTCGCAACTCGGCGTTCACGTACAAGGGCAAGGCGGTGAAGGTGCAGGACGTGAGCAAAGAGATGGGGGTACGCTATGTGTTAGAGGGTAGCGTGCGCAAGGCCGACAATCAGGTGCGCATCACTGCGCAATTGGTTGACGCCACCACCGGCGGACACATCTGGACCGAGCGCTACGACCGTCCGTTCAAAGACATCTTTGCCTTACAAGACGAGATCCGACACAAGATCGTGTTTGCACTGAAGGTGAAGCTGACGCTGGAGGAGCAAGAACGTTTTAAGCGCGCTCCGACCAACAGCCTGGAGGCTTATGATTACTACCTGCGCGGGGTAGAGTTTTTTCTCCGCGCGCAGCACGAGACGAAAAAAGAAGCCAATGTGCAGGCGCGACAGATGTATGATAAAGCTCTGGAGTTGGATCCACAGTATGCAGCAGCATATGCAGGGTTAGGGTGGAGTTACTGGTTCGATTGGTTCTATCAATGGAATCCGGACCGCCTGCAATCGCTGGAGCGAGCTTTTGAACTGACGCAAAGAGCTATCACTTTAGATGAGTCCCTCTCCCGAGCCCATGCGCTCTTAGGCTATATCTATCTGTTTAGGAGACAATACCAGCAAGGCATTGCTGAGGCGGAACGAGCTGTCGTCCTTGGTCCTAGTGATGCCCAGAACTATGCAGTTCTGGGAGTGAGCCTTGTTTATGCAGGGAGGAAAGAGGAAGGCGTCAGGTTTATCGAGAAGGCAGTGCGCCTCAATCCCCGTCATGCCGTGTACCTCGGAAACTTAGGCTGGGCTTATCGTGCAGCAGGACGATATGAGGAGGCGCTTGCACCCCTGAAGCAGGCTCTCACCTTTACCCCCGACTTTCAATCTTTCCGTGCGAACTTGGCGGCCTGCTACGCTGAATTAGGTCAGTTGGAGGAGGCTCGTGCAGAGATGGCAGAGGCCCTACGGCTCAACCCTGCCTACTCTCTAGAGGCGCTGAGGCAAACGCTTCCCTACAAAGATCCAGCGGATTTAGAGCGATTTCTTGAGGGCTTGCGCAAGGCGGGGTTGAAGTGAGCTAAAGTGAGAGCGGAGATGAATAAGGAAACGAGGCTTGCCTGCGCACAACTAGCGCTCGCGGGAGCTACTGTACTTTTGGCAAATGAAGATTTCCGTGGCTGCGTCTCGCGCTGCTATTACGCCGTGTATCAAGCGATGTGGGCAGCCGTAGGCGAACCCGAGAAAAAGCCGCGATGGGAACATTTCGGCCTCATCAAAACTTTCGTCCGTGGCAATTGGTTTGACGCTCAAGCCGGAGTAAAAGGGCCTGGCGTATTTGAGCGCCACCGCTTTGCTTTGCGTAGACTCTACGACCTCCGACTTGGAGCGGACTATCGTCTTGATGACATCACGCAAAGAGAGGCGCGGTGGGCGATAGAGACTGGTCAAGAGATCATCACGTTGGCTGAGCAGAAAGGAAATGAAAGTGACGCAACAAAAGAAGAAAGCTAAGGGACGCACTCTCGCTGATGCCGCGCTGCGGTTGAGCCAACGTGTCCATGAACGCTATCCCCACGCTGTCATGACCACACTCGACGTTCCTTATACGGACGAAGACCTGACTATCGAAGTATCCCTGCCGGAAGGATATGCCTTGCGCGAAGCCAACGATGAACTGATTCGCTTCTGTCTGGAAATTGAGGATGAGTTAGGCGTTTCCATTTTGACTCAGGTCAGCCGATTCATTACGAAAGAAGGAGACACCAGCAACACAATGTCGGTACCGTGATAGTAACTATAGGGGCGGCAACCGTCGGCAAGCTATGGTTGTATACCCAGGCAGAGCCTGGGAACAAGGGCGTTAATTTGTAGGATACGCCCGCGCACTATCTGCGCTGTTCCGCTAAGCATGCGATAGTGCTACAAAGGACACGGGGAAATGAGACGCGGACGCGAGGTATGAGTTCGGTCTCCAGCCAGCGACCTGCGGTCTACTTCGTCACAGCGCTCCTACGGACTCGGACTCGTCCTCAGAACTCATCACTCAGTACACCGTACTGACTTCACCGGCTCATTAGGGCCAAAAAGGGGGTTCTTCATGGCGGATTACGATCTGTTGATCAAAAACGGCACGATCGTCGACGGCTTGCGCATGCCTGCCTTCAAAGGAGACATTGGCGTTCGGAACGGGAGAATCGTCGCAATCGGGAATGTGCAAGGGAGCGCAACGCGCGTCATTGACGCTACTGGCTCAATCGTGGCGCCTGGCTTCATGGACATCCATACGCACTACGACGCTGCGCTCAGCGGCTGGGACCCTTATGCTACGCTGTCCGGCTGGCATGGCGTGACGACAGTGGCGATCGGCAATTGCGGTTTCGGTTTTGCTCCCGTACGCCCGGAAGATCGCGAACGAGCCATGCGGCGCATGGAGCGGACAGAGACGATCCCGCTCTCGTGCATGCAGGCCGGGATGCGCTGGGATTGGGTCACCTTCCCTGAATTTTTGAACAGTCTGGATCGTGGCGGTTTGGGCGTAAACGCCGCTTCACTCGTGCCCTACTCCCCCCTGCGCGCCTGGGTGCTAGGCAATGATGAGGCGCGGGACCCGAACTACAAAACCAAACCGGAGCAGGTGGAAGAGCTCAAACGCCTATTACGAGAAGGCCTACAGGCCGGTGGATTTGGCTTTTCCGCCAGTTTTAGCATGGCCAATCGCGACTATGACGGAGGCTATTTACCTACGCAAGTAGCGCCACGCGAAGAATTTCTCGAAATGGCGAAGGTGATGCGGGAGTTCAACCGGGGCTCCATCGAGTGGACGATGGGTAACGCGTTACAAGGGCTGGGACTCGATTTCCTGTTAGAGCTGTCCAAGACCAGTGGACGGCCAGTGAACTGGAACGCGATCGTGTATGACGCCAACAATCCGAATGGCTGGCGTCGACAATTGGACTGGACGGAGAAGGCGTATCGTGAAGCGGTGGTGCTGCCCGTCGATATTTGTTTACCGATCGAACGCGAATTCACCCTGGAAACTATGGGATTGTTTGACCAATTACCGGCCTGGAACGAGGCAACGGTAGGAACGCTAGAAGAACGCAAAGCGAAACTGGCCGACCCAGCCCGGCGCCAAGCGCTGCGGCGAGATATGGACCAGGGGCGCAGACTCATGCTCGGTCAAACGGCTGACGGCGAACAAGGCCAGGTAGGCATGTTCAAATGGGATGCGACGGTCGTCGACGATGTGGAATTGGAAAAAAACAACCACCTGAAAGGTCGAACCATTGCGGAGATCGCTAAGGAGCAAGGCAAGCATCCGGTCGACGCCTTGCTAGATCTGGCGGTAGAAGAAGATTTGAAAACCGAATTTGCGATGCAGGACTCGATCAACGCTGATGAAAAAGCCGTGGGTGAGATCCTCAAACATCCGCTCACCCTGATCGGCGCTTCTGATGGCGGGGCGCACACCAAGTTCTTGACCTTGGGCAAGTATCCCACGCATTTTCTGGCCCATTGGGTGCGAGACAGACAAATCATGACGGTCGAGGAGGCCCACTGGCGGCTTTCCACGATGTTGGGGTGGGCAATCGGCATCCGTGATCGCGGCTGGCTCCGTGAAGGGATGCCGGCGGATATCGTGGTCTACGACCTAGAGAAATTGGGCGTGCGACCATTGGAAACAATCCGTGATCTCCCCGATGGAGACTGGCGGCGGGTGCAGAAAGCGGACGGCTACCGGTACACTATCGTGAACGGCCAGATCACCTTCGAGAACGGGGTGTGCACAAATGCGCTGCCCGGCAAGATGCTGCGCAGTTACGACGTGGCGGGGTAACCACTTTACGAGATAGAGCTAGAGGATAAGAATTGGACATTGTTCGATTCCCCTCACCCGCAGCCGCTCCGCGTCTGCTGCCCTCTCCCCTGAGGAGCGAGGGTGAGGGTGCACTAAAAGACGGGCGCCACTGCTGGCTTGTCCAGCAGTGCAACGGACGTGCCGGAATACACTTCAACGCTGAACCAATACAAGCAGCCCAAAGGAGGGTGCGCAATGACAGCGTATCGCATTATTTCCGCGGACTCCCACTTCGTTGAGCCTCCGACCATGTGGGCAGAGCGCGTGGATCAGAAATTTCGTGATCGGGCGCCACGCACGGTTCGCGGCCACAATGGTCAGGAAGGCGAATTTTTTCTTTGTGAAAACATCACTCCCGTGCCGGTTGCCGGGTTCTTCGGCTCGGGCAAGACTGCCGAAGAACTTCCTCAACATCGCAAGAAAGGCTTTGAAGTAGCGCCGAAAAGCGTGTGGGACCCAGCGGAACGGCTGAAAGAACAGGACGCCGACGGGGTCAGTGCTGAAGCCCTGTACACTTCGATGGGAATGCTGCTGTTTGGCCTTGACGATGCAGGACTCAGGGCCGCCTGTTTTCGCGCTTTTAACGACTGGGCAGCTGACTATTGCAGCTACGACTCTAAGCGGCTCATTGGGCTGGGAGTGATTTCATTAGAGGATATTCCGGCAGCCGTTGCGGAGTTGGAAAGGATCGCCAAGAAAGGCATACGCGGAGCCTTGATCTGGGGAGCACCCCCCGAGGACCGCCCGTACAGTTTGCGAGAGTACGATCCTTTCTGGGCCGCTGCTCAAGATCTACAGATGCCCTTGAGTCTCCACATCTTGACTGGCCGCGGCGGGGTGCAGTTCGATCCGCGCCGGGTGCTGCAGCGTTACATGCGCTTACCGCAAGAAATCCAACTCACCTTTGCTGACCTGATTGTCGGAGGCGTGCCAGAACGTTTCCCGCGCCTGAAGCTTGTCTCGGCGGAAAATGACATTTCCTGGCTTCCTCATTTCATGTACCGGTTGGACCACGCCTATGATCGGCTGCGGCACTTCGAGGGCCTGACGCTGCCGATGCTGCCCAGTGAATATATGAAGCGCAACGTGGTGGCGACGTTTCAGTTTGAAACCACCAACGTGCCCTTCACACGCGAGATCTTTGGAGCGGAAAATATCCTCTGGTCGTCGGACTACCCGCATACGGACTCGCCCTGGCCCCGATCCCGTGACCTTATTGCGCAGGCCTTCAAAGATCTCCCAGCGCAAGACGTGCAGCAAATCGTTGGCGGTAACGCTATACGCCTCTATGGACTCAACTGACGGCAATCCACCAAAAGGACGTCTTATATCGGAGGAGCTTACTATCCATAATATCAAGGTTAAAAGGCAAACATGTTGACGCAACAGTTTTGCCATCTTTATTAACCCACTAACTCGAGGAGGGTCAGTTATGGCAGCATCAGGTATCATTTCGGCGGATTCTCATTTTGTGGAACCGCCTAACATGTGGGCGGAGCGGGTCGACAAAAAGTTCCGCGACCGTGCGCCGCATACCGTGCGGGGGCTCAATGGTCGGGACGGAGAGTTCTTTGTGTGTGAAAACATCAGCCCTGTCCCGGTGGCTGGGTTTTTCGGCGCCGGGGTGCCGTCCGAGGCATTGGGCGAGCATATCAAGAAGGGGATGGACGCCGCGCCCGCCAGTGTCTGGGACCCGGCGGCGCGCATCAAAGACCAGGATCGTGACGGCGTGCAAGCCGAGGTGATCTACACCTCGATGGGCATGCCACTGTATGGACTGGACGATGTCGCGCTGCGTGTGGCTTGCTTCCGCGCCTATAACGACTGGGCCGTGGAGTATTGCAGCCATGATCCCAAACGGCTCCTTCCACTGGGCTTGATTACCCTGGAGGACATCGGCGCCGGGGTGCAAGAACTCCAGCGCATCGCTAAGAAGGGGATGCGGGGAGCAATGATCTGGGCCTCACCTCCTGAGGAGCTCCCCTACAATCACACGGATTACGATCCGTTCTGGACGGCAGCGCAAGATCTCAACATGCCGTTGTCCCTTCACATTCTGACCGGTCGCAAAGGGACAGGCGTAGACTTCCTCAAGGGGAATCTCGCGCTTCAAGTTTCCACACTGCACCATGAAGTCGAACGTTCGATCGCGGTGTTCGTGCTTGGCGGCGTGTTGGAGCGCTTCCCTAAGCTGACGATTGTCTCTGCCGAGAACGACGTGGCCTGGATGCCGTACTTCATGTGGCGTATGGATTTTGCCCAGGAGCGGGTCGGTTCGATGAGTTCCAAAAAGTTGAGCCTCAGGCCGAGTGAGTATGTCAAGCGGCAGATATACGCCAGTTTCATCAATGAGCCGATTTTCCTCGACGGCCTGCAGCGCTACGCGGCGGACAACGCCATGTGGTCGTCGGATTATCCCCATACCGCCGCCATCTGGCCCAAATCGCAAGAGTTCATTAAGGAGACGTTTAGTGGGCTTGCCGAGGCGGACCGCCGCAAGATTATTCATGACACCGCCGCTCGCGTATATGGAATCACGGATTGACAATTCTTCTCTCAGGGGCTCGATATCGGCATCCTATACGATATCGAGCCCCGCTTTATGCAGTTAAAAAGGAGGCAACGACTATGCCGCTCTATTTAGATGAAATCTATTTCAACGCGAACAGCCCCGAAGACGCTAAGAAAGGCGTCGCGCTCCTACAGCGAGCGCTCAAGGAGGGGTTCCCACCCGGGGTCACGCTCAAGGCCGGGCCGTGGGGATCAAATGAAGAGGCGAAAGTTGTGCTTATCCTTGATATTCAGGACCATTCGCTGACCTTTGATGGGTTCGCCAAGGCCGTGAGTTCGGGCCTCATTGCTAGGCGCCGACTGACGCCCCTAGTGGAGTGGAGCGCCGTGGAGAAAGCTGTCGGCTGAACTCCGCACTCTCGTAAAGGAGGAAGAAGAAGCTCCTCACGTACTGTTGCGTTCCGGCTTAGGACATTGAGACAAAACCTATGGACGTAAGACTGAGGAGCCTGTCATTGCGAGGAGTCGGAGGCGACGAAGCAATCTCAAGAAAAAGCAAAGATTGCTTCGCTCCGTTGCTCAACAACAAAATGGACCTATTCCGCCCTTTTCGTCCCGGAAAGACGCACGAAGGTAGCCAGATCGTTTACGGCCTGGGTTGGTGGCCCCACCACCACCGCGTCACGACGTGACGCGAAGGGCAATTCATCGCTCTGCACCCGGCCTTAAAAGGCCGGGCTACCTGCAGGCGCCGCACTGCGGCGGTTTCTGCTCATGTGCCGAGTGCACAGTACTCTGGCCAACTCGCAATGACATAACTCCAACACGGCGGCCAAAGGGTTTTGTCCAATCGTCCTTAGTCCTCGCCCTTTAGAGGATCATCAATCAAGAAGGGATTGGTTAAATCGCCGATCATCGTGTCGCGCCCAAATGTATCGAGTGAATCGAGATCCCAACCTCCGGGCCGGGCCAGACTCCGGATGAGTTCCGGCTCAGACCACAGACCGACTTCCTCTCCGGCCACGTAAAAGGAACGCCCGTTGACATTGACCGCTGCATCCGTACAGAGCCATACGACCAACTCCGCAACCTGCTCTGGATGAGCTGGGCGATTGAACCCGACCTGTCCGCGATCCCCAATCCAGTACCGCCCCAATGCTCTGGCCATCGGCAGCCATTTCGCGAATACTTCTTGTCCCCAGGCTCCCCCGCCAGTATTCACTGTCGCGCGTGGGCGAATCATATTACAGCGAATGCCGAATCGGCCCTGCTCGCGGGCAACACTGCGCGTCAATCCAGCTATGCCTTCCTTCGCTGCGGCATACGCGGAGTTGAAAATCATGCCCAGACCAGCCTCGGACCCGGTGTTGACAATGACGCCGCCACCCTGGCGCTTGAACACCGGAACGGCAAACTTCGTCATCGCAAACGACGACTTGAGATGGCTATCCAAGACCAGGTTCCATTGCTCCTCGGTGAGCTTGTCTACCGGGTTACCAGCTCGCAGGCCGGCATTATTGACCAAGAGATCCAGGCGACCGTAGGATTGTAGCGCCGTTTCGACAGCGCGATTGGCTCCTTCTAGCGCGGCGACATTGTCCGTGAATGAAACCGCCTCGCCACTAGATGCACGGATCTCCTCGGCGACTTTCTCCGCTCTATTCATTCCGTCCGCGTCGACGCCGATATCGCTGACGACGACTTTGGCTCCTTGTTGCGCCATCAGTAGCGCCTCGCAGCGGCCAATGCCCCTGCCGCTGCCAGTGATAATCGCTACTTTACCTGCTAAACGCTTTTTATCGGAGTACGCCATACTTGTGTCCCCCTCATTTTGCAATTCCGGATTCTTACGCTTTGGCCTAGCATGCTCCTGCAAAGCAAGCAATGAAGAAGGTGTTTCGAGGCGCCTATCAAAGGAGAGGAGAAAAGCATAGACAACGCCTGCGTGATGCCGCTATAGAGGAACGAGAGGCTATCCAAAAAGGAGGAACGCCTATGCAACAACGTATGCTCGGGAAAACGGGTTTTCAGGTTTCATCCATTACACTCGGAGGCGGTGGGATCGGCATGGTGTGGGGGGCTACTACCGAGGAAGAATGTATCGAGACCGTGAAACAGGCCGTGGCCTGTGGCATCAACATGCTGGACCTCGCCCCTGTGTATGGAAGAGGAAAATCCGAAGAAATTGTCGGCCAGGCCTGGCCCTATCTCTCGCCGAAACCGTTGGTCGCCACTAAGGTCTTTGTGATGCCGGAGGACCGCAAAGATCTTGCGGGCGCGGTCCGACGCTCACTTGAAGGGAGTCTACGGCGCTTGAAACTTGAACGAGTAGACATCTTTCAGCTGCACAACCAAATCGAGCCGCAAGAACCGACTGCCCCGCGACGACTCACGCTGCGAGAGGTTGTTGGTCCCGGAGGGGTGTTAGAAGCAATGCAGAAGCTCAAAGAGGAGGGTGTTGTCAAAGACTTAGGGTTTACCGGTATTGCCCGGCACGACGTGGTGCGCGAGCTGTTTACCGACGGACGCCTGGCAACCGTACAACTTGTCACCAATATCTTATGTTCAGAAGGAGAAATGGGCGCACCCGGCGATGCGCCTTATCGGGACCATCTAGCGATGCTGGGCTTGGCGCAGGCTGTAGGGTTCGGGGTCTTTGGCATTCGGCCGTTCGCAGCCGGATCTCTCACCGCGGCGATCGATCGCACGCTGCCTGCGAATCACCCGGTAGTCAGGGACTTTGCGCTGGCGCAGCAATATCTCGGATTTCTGACAACCGAAACCGCGTCGTCTCTCTCAACGGCGGCGATGCGCTACGCCTTGAGCCTTCCCGGAGTGAGCACTATAGTGACTGGCGCAAAGAATCGTGCAGAACTTGCTGAAGCGGTGGCGGCGGAGGACGCCGGTCCGCTGCCCCCGACGATGATGGAACACCTTGCAACGCTGCAGCGCACCGTACTCGCACAAGATAAGCGCTAAGTGCGCCGTCAATCTCGCGTAGCGTTCCCAGGCTCTGCCTGGGAACGAGGTCGAACAAAACGTCGGAACTCACGTCCTCGCGCCCAGGCTCTGCCTGGGCGCGAGAAGAACTGCTAGCTCAGTTTGTAGAATTGCATAGCGCTTTCTGCCAGTACTTTCCGTTTGTTTTTCTTCGGCAATTTCTCGGCAATCATCGCTGGCGCCCCCGGGAAGAATCCATCAGCGTGTGGATAATCGGTCGCCCACAGGATCTTCGTAGGTCCAAGATAATCAACCAGGTGCGACAGGCTCCCTTCCACCGGTTCAAAGGAAATCCAGCACTGTCGCTGAAAATACTCACTGGGCCGCATACGAAGGTTAGAGTCATTGAACAGGCTTTTGTCGTCGAAGTGGCGGTCCATGCGATCAAGCCACGGCGCAATCCAGCCGCCGCCTGACTCCAGAAAAGCGAACCGCACCTCAGGGAACCGCTCGCAGACCCCGCCCCAGATCAGGCTCAACGCGGCCAGCATCATCTCCATCGTGTGCGAGATGATGTGCTTCGCCCCGACTCCCTCAAAGCGATCGACGCCCACCGCTGGCATTCCACCGGTTCCTTCATGGACGCCAATGGCAAAGTCGAGGTCCTGCGCCTCGGTCCAGAACGGATCATAAGCGGGGTCGTTCAGTTGGCGGTTGTTGTAGCGATT
>JACXTT010011982.1_pt1 | contig 11540 bp, 10 predicted proteins | sample 9270951 | NCBI WGS metagenome assembly JACXTT01 (sample SAMN15532306, study PRJNA645909) | rock metagenome | isolation source: weathered quartz diorite | place: Puerto Rico | collected 2017-06-21 | reverse complement strand
CCCTTTTCGCGCCGGGGATACTGGCGGCCACAACGGGTGCTGCGGCCGCCGAGTCGGCGTAACGCCGCACGGGCACAAGCGCGGGACATGACGCCTGCCGAGGAAGAGGCCGTCCGCGCCCTGCTCCGCCGGGCGCGAACCATTGCGGTCGTGGGACTGTCGCCCAATCCGATGCGGCCCAGTAATTCCGTCGCGCGCTATCTCCAGCGCTCAGGCTACAAGATCGTGCCGGTGAATCCGGGTCACGACGAGATTCTGGGAGAGAAGAGCTACCGCACGCTCGCCGAAGCGGCGCGCGATCACACCATCGACGTCGTCGATGTGTTTCGACGCAGCGAGAACGCGGGTGCCGTCGTCGATCAGGCGATTCCGCTCAAGCCGCAATTGATTTGGCTGCAGCAAGGTGTGGTGGACGCAGCGGCGCAGGCGCGCGCCGCCAGGGCAGGCATTCCGTTCGTCCAGGACCACTGCCTCGCCGTCGAACACCGTCACCTCGGGGTCTAGATGCGGGGAGCTGTGCTGGCCGGGGGCGCGGCCCGTCGATACGGAGGAGTCCCCAAAGGCCTCCTGACCGTCGGCGCTGAGCGGATTCTCGATCGCGTGGTCGCCCGGGTTCAAGCCGCGACCGGTTCGCTTCCCTTATTCGTGGCCAACGCCCCTGGGGCCGCCGGGTGGCGCCCCGATCTGGAAACGATTCCAGACACTCGGCCCGGCTTCGGCAGCCTCGGCGGGATTTATACCGCTGTCGCGGCCGCACCTGAACCTGTGCTGTGTGTTGCCTGGGACATGCCGTTGGTTCCTGAAGGGTTGCTGCGGGCGTTGGTGGATGGTGCCGCGGCCGGCAATTACGACGCGTTTCTTCCCGAAAGCTCCGGCCGGCGGGGATTGGAGCCGCTGTGCGCCGTGTACGGCCCGGCATGCGGTCCCGCGATCGGGCGGCGGCTTGAAACCGGCGACTTGAAAGCCATCTCCTTCCACGCCGATGTCAGGGTCGGTATCCTCTCCCTCGCCCAGGTGCGGGCCTTCGGCGACCCCGATGAGCTGTTCTTCAATGTGAATACGCCGGACGATCTCGAGCGGGCGGAGGGGCTGTGGCGGCGACGCGCATGATCTCCATCATCGGCCTCCAGAACGCGGGCAAAACCACGTTTCTGGTCGCGCTCGCGGCGGAGCTCGTGCGCCGCAAGTTCCGCGTGATGACGATCAAGCACGGATCGCACGCCGCGGACCTGGATCAGAAGGGCAAGGACACCTGGCGGCACTGGCACGAAGGGAAAGTGGAGCGGGTGCTGATGGAATCGGCCGGACAACGGATGCTGCTGGAGCACATCGAGCACGAATCGGATCCCATCACGCTCGCGCGCCAGTACCTCAGCGACGCCGATATCGTGCTGGTCGAGGGGTTCAAGCGCGCTCCGCTTCCCAAGATCGAAGTGTATCGCGCCGTCGCGGGACCGAAGCCGCTGTTCGATCCGGCGGTGCACGATCCCGCCGACTGGGTCGCGATGGTGACCGACGATCGTAGCCTTCGCATGCCATTCCCCGTCTTCCGCTTCAGCGACACCGCCTGGCTCGTGACGATCGCCAATCTCGCGTGGGATCGCGCGAAAATACTCCCCCATGACGCCCGCCGAGGCCGCCAGGATCATCCTCTCGCACTGCCAGCCGCTTCCGGCCGCGCGCCGGCCTTTGCGCGAGGCGCTCGACGCCGTCCTCGCCGAGAATGTCGCAAGTCCGATCGACCTGCCGCCGTGGGACAATTCCGCGATGGATGGCTATGCGGTCCGGAGCGCAGACCTCACCGAGCCGGAGACCGATCTGGACGTCATCGAGACGATCGCCGCCGGACAATTTCCGCAGAAGACCGTAGGAAAGGCGCAGGCGACCCGCATCTTCACCGGCGCACCTGTCCCGCAGGGGGCGGACACCGTGATCCGCCAGGAAGACACCGCGCAGTCCTCGAATGGTCGACTCACGATCCGGAATGCGCGCGACGCGAAGAAGAACATCCGGTACCGCGGCGAGGACATCCGCAAAGGCACGGTCGTGCTTCCTGCGGGCACCCCGCTCGGACCGGCGCAGCTCGGCGTGCTGGCGTCGATCGCCTACGACGCGCCGCTGGTGCATCGGCGGCCGCGGGTCGCGTTCATGGGCTCGGGTGATGAAATCGTCGAGCTCGAGCAGCGTGACGCGATCCTCGCCGGCAGCAAGATCGCAAGCTCGAACTCCTACACCCTCGACGGGATGATTCGCCGGTCGGCCGCTGAGCCCATCAACCTCGGCATCGCGCGCGACAGCAAAGAGAGCCTGCGCGAGCATCTGCGCGCTGCCGCAGGTGCCGATCTCCTCGTCACGACCGCCGGCGTAAGCGTGGGCGAGCACGACCTGGTGCGCGACGTGCTGCAGGAGCTGGGCGGTGAGCTGAAACTGTGGCGGATCGGGATGCGGCCCGGGGCACCGGTCGGATTCGGTCTTTTGCGGGGCATCCCGTGGATCGGCTTGCCGGGTAACCCGGTGAGCACGATGGTGACGTTTGAGCTGTTCGTGCGGCCTACGATCCGGCGCCTGCAGGGTCACGCGCTGCCGTTTCGCAGGACGGTTCCGGTCATCGTCCGGGAACCGATCACGCTCGGTCCGAAGCTGCGACACTACCTGCGCGCCATTGTAGAGGAAGGGGAGGCTCGTTTGACAGGGCCCCAGGGCTCTGGCATTCTCACCAGTATGGCACGCGCAAACGCCTTGCTCATCGTCCCAGCCGAGATGCACAGGGTTCCGGTAGGCACGGAGCTTCAGGCGGTGATCCTCGACGATCCCCGGCACATCGCGGAACCACCCTACTGATGGCGGTGCTCAGCTCACCCGCAGTCCGCCGTGCGCTGGGGCTCACGGCGTACATGCTCCTGACTCTCGCCGTGTACTGGGTCAACGTCGTAACCCCACCGGCCGCCAGACTTGGGATTCTGTACATCATCCCGGTGCTGCTCGTTACCTGGACCGAGGGGTTGGTGTGGGGGATCGTATTTGCCGTGGTCACGACCGGACTTCGGGAGGCGATCGCGTGGGTCCAGATGCCGGCGGACACGCCGATGGTATGGCGCGTTACGACCGGCGTGGCGTATCTCGCCGTCCTGGGAGTCGCGATGGCGGGCCTCCAGACCCTGCGACGCCGGGAGGCAGAGATGGCGCGCATGGTCATTCAGGATCCGCTCACCAATGTCCTGAATGCCCGCGCGTTTGCCGAGCGGCTCGGCCAGGAGCTGGATCGCAACCGCCGTTATCCGCGCCCGCTGTCGCTCATGTACATGGATCTCGACAACTTCAAAATCATCAACGACACGCACGGGCATCAGACAGGCGATGCGGTGCTTCGCCTGGTGGCCGACGCGACGCGCTCGTCGGTACGGCAAGCTGATGTGGTCGGGCGTCTGGGGGGCGACGAGTTCGCCGTGCTGATGCCTGAAACCGACGCGCGACTGGCCGATGCCGCCGCGAAGCGCCTGATCGCGGGTCTGCGCAACGTGTTCAAGGGGACGCCGAATGTAACGGCCAGCATCGGTGTCGTGTCATGCACGGCAACTGATGCCAGTACTGATGACTTGCTTCGCAGGGCAGATCAGGCGATGTACGACGCGAAGAAGTCGGGCAAGGATCGGGTTGTGCAGGTCGCGATTTGATCCTGCTGCTCCTCGCGCTCCTAGGCGCGCAAGATACCAGTCCAGAGCTCACCTACAGCGTCACGGTTCCCGCGGACCGGTCGGCGTACCTTGTCGAGCTGCAGATCGCGAATCCGCCAAGGAGCAGCCGTCTCGTTATCCCCAACTGGGCACCGGGCGCGTATCGACTCATGGATGCGTGGCAGAGCATTCGCGATGTCGTGGCGGTCAATGCCGCCGGCGACTCTCTGCCCATTCACCAGGATTCGCCGATCTCGTGGGTCATCGACCCGAAAGGCGCCGGGCGAATCACCGTTCGCTATACGACTGGGCTGCGGGATTCGGACCAATGGCGCCGGCCCAACAACCGCTGGTTCTTGCGGTCGAGCTCAGGAGTCGTGGACGGTCCCCGGACGTTCATGTATCTCAACGGGTGGAAGCAGGCGCCGGCGACGGTCGCGTTCCACGTGCCCGCGGGGTGGCGTATCGCCACCGGACTTGCTCCGACGACGATCGACAGCACGACGTACGCGGCGCCGAACTACGACGTGCTCGTCGATTCTCCCGTGCTGCTGGGGAAGTTCCTGACGTATCGGTTCAGCGCGGCCGGCACCCCGCATCGCGCCGTCGTTGATCTGGGCGGCGGTCGAGCCGAGGAGCCGGGTGTATTCGTCGACATGTTGCGGCGGATCTCGACGACGGCGATCGACATCTTCGGCACGGCTCCGTACAGGGACTATACATTCATCTTCGTCGGCGGCCGCGGGGGCGGCCTCGAGCACCTCAACTCCACCACGATCGGCGTCACCACCGAAACGCTTGCGCGGAATCCCCGCGGCGCCGAGAGCGTGAGCGCGCACGAGTTCTTCCATGCGTGGAATGTCAAACGCATCCGGCCGGTCGAGCTCGGTCCGTTCGATTACGAGCACGAAGTCCGCACGGTCAATCTGTGGTGGAGCGAGGGCGTCACCGACTATTACGCCGACGTGATCCTGGCGCGGGCCGGCCTCGACAGTCCCGACGATTTCGCCCGGGGCCTCGCGACCTCCATTGGAAACTACCGCACCAATCCCGCTCGCCTGCTGGTGTCACCCGAGCGGTCGTCGTGGACCGTCTGGGACTCGCCCGCTGTCAACGACAGTCACGTCATCTCGTATTATCTACAAGGTGAGCTGCTCGGGTTCTTGCTCGATCTCGCCATCCGCGATTCTACCGACAACGCGAAATCGCTCGACGATGTCATGCGCTATATGCTCCAGCACCATGCCGGGGAACGCGGCTTTACGCGTGATGAGCTGGTGGCGGCCGTCGATAGCGCCACCGGGCTCAATTTCGACGAGTTCTGGCGGCTGTACGTGAGCGGTGCGAGCGAGATCCCCTGGGACGACTACCTCCGCGCCGCGGGATGGAAGGCCATGTTCACCGAGACGACCGATGTCGACGCGCGCATCGGCTCGATCCCGCCGGCCGTGCAGGGCGGCCGCTGGCGTGCTGTCGCTGCACCAGGGCGCGCCGCCGAAGCCGCGGGACTACGCACGGGGGACGAGTTGGTGCGGATCAACCGCCGCCCGATCATCGATGGGACCGACGTCACCGCGGCGGTCCGGGCGGTGGGCCCTGGCGCGGCGGTGGTGGTGGACGTCGTGCGCGAGGGCCGGCCTTTCACGATTCGCTTTTCCGCCGGAACGTACCGTCGCGTGCGCGCGCAGCTGCGCGATGTGTCAGCGCCGACGGCGAAGATGCAGCGCATTCGCGCGGGCTTGGTCGGAGGACGGACACGATGACCGAGCGGGCGATCGAGCTGGTCCTGATCTTCACGTCGATCCTGTTCATTGTCGATCCGTTCGCGGTCATTCCCACCTTCCTCGCGATGACCGCGCGTGACGCGCCCGCGCAACGACGCGTGCTCGCGCGCCGCGGCGCGTGGACTTGCGCGATCACGCTCACGGCGTTTGCGCTGGGTGGCAGCCTGATCTTCAAGATCTTCGGCATCACGATCGGCGCGTTCAAGATCGCGGGCGGTGTGCTCATCGGTCTCAACGCCCTCGACATGGTCCAGGCGCGCCGCAGCCAGCAGCGCGAGACGCCGGTCGAGACCGCCGAGGGAATCCAGAAAGACGATATCGGCATCATGCCACTCGGCGTGCCGATGCTCGCGGGCCCGGGCGCGATCTCGACCGTGATGGTGCTCGCCCTCGGCGCGAAATCGACCGCCGCGACAATTACGGTCTACGTCTCGATCGTCCTTACCGCCCTCCTCACGTATTGGGTCCTGTCGGCGGCCTCGATGGTCGAGCGCCGGCTCGGCCAGACCGGCATGCGGATCCTGACTCGGCTCATGGGGTTGGTCCTCGCCGCCATCGCCGTGCAGTTCATTGTCGACGGGATCAAGTCGAGTTTTCAGGGTTTCCATCCGATGGGCTAGTCCAAGAGAGCGAAATCGCGGGCTACGGTTTTCGTTCAATGGATTGATTGTGAGCCCCGGGTGCAAAGCCCTACTGTAGCACGACCATGAGCCTCCCCTCCTTGTCGTCGTTGCATCGCTGAATGCCATCGCCATTTGTCAATGCGCTGCTGATCGAAGTCCCGGTGTAGGAGTGGCATCTCCAACCAGTAGTCCGATGTTGGCCGAAGCGCCGCCCGGGCGGCACTTGGCGCAGTTCCACCGGGATCGCGACGGGCTCGACGATTCCGGGTTCGCCTTCATCGAGGCGGGGTTGCGCCGCGACACCAGCGTGCTGGTCGTCGCGACGGCCGAACAGGTAGAGCGAACGTTCGACCGCCTGACGGCGAGCAAATTCCATCCCAAGGCACTCTGTAATTCGGGGCAGCTCGCGGCGCTCGACGCGGACACCCTGCTCGAAGGATTCGTGATCGACGGAGCGCCGCAGTGGAGCGAGTTTCGCAGCGCGGTCCAGCCTGTCTTGTCGAGACTGCAGCCCCGGGGACGCGGCATCCGCATCTACTCCGAGCTGGCACACACGTTGTGGGAAGCGGGAAACACTGACGCCGCCGTCAAGCTCGAAGACTTCTGGAATGCAATGGCCGGCACATACGCGTTTTGTCTGTATTGCGGCTACCGGATGGACACGCAGTGTGAGTCGGCGTACGCGGCGCCGCTCGAGGAACTGGGCCGCACGCACACCGACATCCTGGGGACGCCGGAGGACGAGCGCTTTGGGATTGCGCTCGATCGGGCCAGCAAGGAAATCTTCGGGATTTCGTTGACGCAGATGGCTGGAGTGTCGCGCCGGGACGGCGCGCGCCGGTTCCCCGTCGGGCAGCGCGCGATGTTATGGGTAAAGCGCAATCTCCCGATGTCGACCCCGCAGCTCGCCGAGCGCGCGCGGCAGTACTTCAAGAACAATCACGCCTAGCTACATCCGTTTGTACTTCGGCCCGCTGCCACCTTCGCGCGGCGTCCAGCGCGGTCCGAGCACGTCAGTCGCCTTACAATCCACGCAATTCGGGGCATTGATGCGGAGACCACGCTCCCCCGCTTCGTACACGCCAGCAGGGCAGACGTGGGAGTAAAACCGCGCGACCTCCGCGGGGACATCGGGAGGAGCGATCAGGTGACTCGGGATCGTGTCCCGCGTCGCATTCCCGGACTTGAACACCGCGTCCACCTTGCTGACCCCCATCGGAGTCTCGGCTGGCCCCGGGGATACCCGCCGCGCGACTTCCGCATCGGCATCCATGCGATACTTCCCGTTCGGAAACCGTCCGCCCGTCAGCGTCATCAGCGCCGCCTGGATCCCGCCGAAGTAAAAGCCATCGCGGAAAGCCAGCCGCATGTTGCGCGTCCGATGGAGGTCCGACGCGATGTACGAGTCGTCCACCATGGCGTCGTATTCCAGGAGATCCGCCCCGATCGCCCCCTTCAGCGTTCGAAGGATCGCGCGCGCTGCGAGTATGCCGGAGTGCATCGCGTAGTGAATGCCTTTGAGCGACGGCACGTCCACGAACCCGGCCGCGTCGCCGAGCAGCACGACACCCGCCCCCGCACGCTGCTGGGGCAGCGAATAGAACCCGCCTTCAGGAATCGTCTTCGCGCCCCACTCGATCATCTCGCCGCCCGCGAGCATGCCGCTCAGCAGCGGATGCTGCTTCAACCGCTGCACCAGGACATGCACGTCGAGCGCCGCGTCGCGATAATCGAGACCCACCACGAGCCCCAGCGCGACGAGATTCGGCTCGAGTGGATAGACGAAGCTCCCGCCGAACGCATCGCTCGGCAGCGGCCAGCCCACCGTGTGGATCACCCGATCGAGTCGATGCCTCGTCTCCCATAGCTCTTTCACGCCCAGCGCGAAGATCTGCGGGTTGTCCGACATGATGCCTCGCCACTGACACCACGCCTGCGCCAGGAGCCCACGCGTTCCCTCGGCGAGCGCGGTGACTTTGGCGACGAGATCGTTCGGCGGCGTGCCACCGGGCGTTGGCTTGCCCGCGCGATCAAGTCCGGCGGCCGCGGTGCGGACACCAGCCACGGCCGTGTCGCGCACCAGCAGCTGCGCCGCCGGGAAGCCCGTGAACACATTGACGCCGAGCTCCTCGGCCTTGGCGCCGAGCCAGCGCACGATCTCGCACAACGACGCGATGTAGTGGCCGTGATTGCGCATCGACGGTGGTGTAGGAAGCCGCCACTTGCGGCCAGCCGTCAGCAGGTACACCGCTTCCTTGCCGACCGGGGCGCGGAATGGAAAGTCCGCGTCCTTGAGATCGGGAAACAGCTCACGAAATGCGCGAGGATTGACGACGGCACCGGAGAGCGAGTGCTCCCCTAGAGCTTCCGCCTTTTCCAGAACCCCGATACTCAACTCGGTCCCATCGGTCTTCGCGAGCCTGGCGAGCTCGATGGCGCACGCGAGTCCCGCGGGCCCCGCGCCGACGATGAGGACGTCGAGCTTCATGCGATCGCCGGCGCCGGCGGCGCCGTCCTGCAGAATCAGTTTGTCGAGGGGCAACGCGGGCTGATACTGGGCCGGGGCGATCTTATCCATGCAGTTTGCGGATCTCTTCCGTGAGCTTCGGGACAATCTCGAACAGATCGCCCACGACGCCGTAGTCGGCCACTTTGAAGATCGGCGCGTCTCTGTCTTTGTTGATCGCGACGATCACTTTCGATGTCCGCATCCCGGCGAGATGCTGGATCGCGCCGGAGATGCCGACGGCGATGTAGAGCGACGGGCTCACGGTCTTGCCGGTTTGCCCGACCTGATCGGCGTGCGCGCGCCAGCCCGCATCCACGACGGCGCGCGACGCGCCGACTGCGGCCTGGCCCCCGAACGCGCGGGCGAGCTCTTCCAGCACCTTGAAGTTGGCCGGCTCCTTGAGACCGCGGCCACCCGAAATGATCACCTGCGCCTCCGCGACGTCGAGCGCGCCCGCCGGCGCGGCCTTGATCTCGCGCACAGTCACACGGCCCGCCGGCACATTCACCGCCACGGTCTCCGCAGCCCCGGCTTTGGGCCGCTCCACCGGTGTGAAGACGTTGGGCCGCAGCGAGAGCACGGCGGGCTGCGCTGCGACCCTCACCTTCAACAGAGCTTTGCCGGCGTAGACCGGCCGGGTGACGACGATCGTGCCGCCGTCCATTGCCAAGTCTGTGATGTCGGCGGCCACGGCCACACCGAGTTTCGCGGCGACACGCGGCGCGAGATCCTTGCCCGTGGCACTTGCCGCGCAGACGATCGTGCGATAGCCGCCCTGCTTCGCACGCTCGGCGAGCGCCTGCGCGCACGCCTCGGGCGCGTACCTGGCGAAGGCCGGATTCGTGAGGGTGACGATCGTATCGGCGCCGAACGTGGCGACTTGATCGGTCCCCTGCACCGATCCGACCGCGCACACCACGGCTTCGACCGCACCGCCGAGCCGCTGCGCGGCCGTGACGACCTCGTGGGAGATCCTGCGCAGCACGCCGTCCCGCTGCTCCAGCACGGCGAGCGTCGTCACAGGACCTTGGCCTCTTCGCGCAGCAGCCGCACCAGCTCGCCGACTGCCCCCGCCCCCTCACCAACGATCTTGCCTTCTTTGCGCTCGGGCGGCGGAGTCAGCGCGACGACTTCGAGCGCACCGTTGCCCGCCTGGACCGGTTTGACATCGAGCGGCTTTTTCTTCGCCGCCATGATGCCCTTGAGCGCGGCATAGCGCGGTTCGTTGAGCCCTTTGTCGGCGGTGAGGACGGCGGGAAGCGGAAAGTCCACGACCTCGATGCCCCCTTCGATCTCCCGCTCGGCGACGCCCTTCGTCCCCTCGATGTGGAGGTGCGACACGGCGGTGACACACGGAAGTCCGAGCAGCTCGGCGACGAGCGGGCCGACTTGGGTGTTGTAGTCGTCGATCGCCATGCGGCCGAACAGGATCAGATCCCAGTTCGTGCTCTTCAGCTCCGCCGCGATGATCTTGGCGGTCTCGAAGGGGTCAGCGGGGACCCTGTCCACCTGCAACAGCACACCGCGATCGGCGCCCATCGCCAGGGCGGTCCGGATCGTTTCCTGGGCCGCCGCCGGTCCCAGGCAGATGACGGCGACGTCTCCCGTACCAGCTTTCTCTTTGCGGCGGAGCGCCTCTTCGACCGCAAATTCGTCGTAGGGGTTCTGGACGAACTTCACCCCCGCTTCGTCGAGGCTTTTGCCGTCGGCAGCGATTTTGGCGCGCGTTTCCGAGTCGGGCACGCGCTTGATGCAGACCGCGATTTTCATGAGGCTGGTAAGCTACGCTAGCGCTGCGCCAATCGGAACACGGAGATGCCCCAACTTTCGGGATCGTCGGGTGGCTCGGCGTTCCAGTCGTCGTACGAGTGGGACCCGTCGGACCGGTAGCGCAGGACGTAGTTGCCCGCGGGCAGGGTGATCACGCCGTCGAAGACGCGGTTTTTCTCCGAGCCGCCGGCCGGTTCGGTTTCGTCGTACTTCATTTTCCACACGGTGCGCCCGTCCGCGTCCTCGATCCAGCCGTAGTCGAACATTTCGCCCCCACGCCCTTCGCCGATGGCCAGGACGCGCACACGCGTCTCAACGGTCACGCGCAACGCGGTGCTCGCGTCCTCGTCGTTGCGCATGTGCGTGAGCTGCGCCAGGGTCGTGTTGGTGCCGGCGCCCCGGGTACCCATGAATGGTCCGACGTCGGCGGGATTCAGCCGACGACTCTCCGGGAAAACGCTCACGCCCCAGTACTGTTCTTCTGCTGGTGGGGCGCCGTTCCAGTCATTGTAGGAATGGGAGCCGTCGCTGTGATAGTAAACGAGATAGTTGCCGGCATTGAGATGCACCATCCCGTCGAACAACCGGTTCTTCTCGGCACCGCCGGCATGCTCCGTGTCCTCGTAACGCATCGCCCAGACGCGCTTGTGCTGCTCCTCGTCGACGATCCACGCGTAGTCGGACATCTTGTCGCGCGTGCCTTCGCCCAGGGCGTAGATGTGCACGTCCATCGGACGCCGCAGCGCGAACCCCGCCGAGCGCATCTCATCGTCATGGATCCGAATCATCGAGACGATCGTCTGGCCCTGAGGCACCGGTTCGTAGTCGTATGCCTTCACCGCGGCCCGCGCGGCCCGGTCGGCCACGCGCAGCGTCATCCCCCAGAACTCGGGATCGGTCGCCGGCACGTTGTTCCAGTCGTCGGGGCTGTGCGAATCGTCGCACACGAAGTAGGCGACGTAGTGGCCCGGCTTGAGCTGTAGCGTCTCGTGCGCCACACGATTCTTCGCCGCGCCGCCGGCGGGATCGGTGCCGGCGTAGGTCATCGACCAGACGCGCTTGTGCGTGTCGGCGTTCATGATCCAGCCGTAGTCGAAATCGCCGTCGCGGCGCAGCTCACCGATGGCGTAGATCTCGACGGTGGTGGGCCGGGTGATCTCGAAACCCTTGCGCGTCGAGC
>JACXTT010011981.1_pt1 | contig 11540 bp, 9 predicted proteins | sample 9270951 | NCBI WGS metagenome assembly JACXTT01 (sample SAMN15532306, study PRJNA645909) | rock metagenome | isolation source: weathered quartz diorite | place: Puerto Rico | collected 2017-06-21 | reverse complement strand
CGGGCTCAACCGCGCGCTCCGAGCATGAGCGCCGCGCGAGGACTTGGCGCCGAGCCGCGTCTTCGCGCGCGCCCCCCCGGCGGTCCGCGGCCGCTTCGCGATCTTCGCCTTGCGGCGCGAGCCTGGGGTCGAGCGCGGCCGCGCCTTCGCGGGCAGCCGCGGCATGTCGTCCTGCTGCTTGCGGGCTCGAGGCGAGCGGCGGGGCATGGCCGGACACTATAAGGAGGCCGACGGCGGCGCACCACCGCCCTCACTCGATGCGCGTCCGCCGTCGTCGGCGTGGACGCTCAGCGCCCACGGAAACGGGGACCGCGGGACCCCGGAGCCCCCGTCGTCCGGTCTCGCTCCGCTAGAACGACCAGCTCACGCCGCCGCGAATGCCCGCGCCGCCGGCGTCCACGACCTCGCGATAGGTGACGCCCGTCGAGGGATCGTCGACCTTGCGATCGAGATCGCCGGCGTTCGAGAACCCCTCGATCGTGAGATGCGTGACCCCCGAGAGCGGGAACGCGATGCCGCCGTAGAACTGCCAGCCCCAGCCGTCGTAGGTGGCGTTGAAGTCCTGGTTGGGAGTGGTCGTGAAGTCCGTCGCGGAAATGAACAGCGCCTGATAGCCGCCCGCGACTCCAACGTACGGGCCCTGGTGGGTGCCGACCGGTGAGATCTGGATGAACCCCATCAGCGGCACGAGGTCCGAGGACACGCTCGACAGCTCGCGGCGTCGCTCGACGGTGCCGCCCCCGGGCAGCGTGCCGCTGCCGATCACGGCGGTCTGGTGGTCGGAGCGGTGGCTCCAGTCGACCTGAACGCCGAGCTGCACGCGGTCGTCGACGCTGGTGCCGAGGCGCATGTCGAACATCGCGCCGTTCGACAGATCGCCCACGGGATCGAACACTCCACCCTGGAGCTGCAAGTAGCCGCCCGTGTGGCCGGACGACCCCGGGTACGAGCTTTCGCGGCGCCACCGCGGACGGTAGCGAATCGACTGGTACGTCGTGTTGGGCTGGCCGGCGGGCACGAAGGCGGCAAGCTCCGCCGCCACCGGCGAAAGGATGAGCGCGAGCGACGGCGTGCTCGACGCGGACGACGGATCGGCGTGCGCCGAAAGCGCGGTGAACCCGGTGACGGCGAGAGCGAGGATGCCGCTGCGAACGTTCATTGTGATACCTCCCGAAAGGGCCGCTGCGAATCGAGACGAGGCGCCGAGCGGCCCAGCGTCCGGTTGATCCAGCACGTGGCGTGCCGGATCGGAGTTTGCAACTGCGACCGGGCGTTGCCTTGGGACCAGCATAGCGAACGTCGAGGCCTGCGTGTGCGTGCGGGTTACGACAGGCGTCGACCATACGCGTAAGCCGCAGTCCGCGACCGCGATGCATGATGGCGCCGAGTGTTGCGGGTCCGCCGCAGCGCGTGCTAGCGTGCCGCGCCCGCGAGCGACGATCCACCCGAGGTCACGGACCGTACGATGCCACGCTTTCCTCTCGCGATCCCGGGTGGGTGGATCGGGGCCGCGCTGGCGGTTGCCCTACTCGCCAACGGGCGCCTCGCCGCCGCCGCGGCTCCGTCGCCCGGGCCCACCCTGGCGCGCGAGGACACCATGTACGCCTCGGTCCCCGAGGTGCTCGTGAGGGCTCCCCGCGTCACGCTCGACGAGATCCTCGACCGCATCGCCCGGGGAGAACGGCGCCGGGACTCGCTGCTCGTCGATCAGGCGTTCGTGGCGACCGTGCGGGTGATGCACGCGCGCGACGACCGTTCGCCGGCTCAGCTGCTCGAGGAGACCGTGTCGCAGGTCTACCGCCGCAGGCCGAACCAGGCGCGCACCCTGCTGCTGCGCCGCACGCGCGAGAAGCCGGAGAAGAAGGGCCAGCGCGAGGTCCAGGTGAACTTCCGCTCCGACATGAGCGAGGAGATCGTCAACTTCGCGTTCCGTCCCGAGGCGCGGCGGCAGTTCCGCTATCACATCGTCGGGCGCGACATCGTCGGTAATCACGTCATCTATCGCATCCGCTTCGAGCCCAAGTCGCTCCTGGACCCGACGGCGCCGAGCGGGCTGGTGTGGGTCGACACGAACGACTTCGTGATCGTCCGCCAGGAGCTCGAGTTCGATCGCTCGCCGATTCCGCTGATTCTCAAGAGCGTCGATCGCATGGTCATCGAGCGCGAGCGAGTCGGCGACTTCTGGGTGCTGCACCGCGTGCTCATGCGGGCGCACTTCACGCTGCCGATGCCGCGCATCGGCCGCCGTATGGACCTCAGCATGCTGTTCGACCAGTACGCGCTGAACTCGGGGCTCCCCGATTCGGTGTTCTCGCCGGCGCGGCCATGAGGCTCGCGACGCTCATGCTGGCCGTCGCGTTCGCGGCGTGCGCCACGCCGGCGCGGGGTGACGAGCCCGCCTCGCCCGACACGTCGATCGACCGCTTCCTCCAGACGCTCTCCGATTCGACCGACGCGCGCTTCGGGGCCGTCGGGGAGCCCGTCGACACCGCCGGCCTCGACAGCGCGCGGGTTTACGCGTTGGCGCATCCCGGGGCGCGTCGCGTGCGGCGCGCGCGGAAGTGGCTCGTGTTCCCGGTGTTCGACTTCAACCGCGTCGACGGCCCCGCCTTGGGTCTGGGCGCGGCATACGGAGCGCCGACCGGCTGGGGGGAGCTCAAGGGCGAGTGGGCCGAGGCGACGGGGCCGAATCTGGCGCTCGGCAGCGTCCGCTACCTGCGCCGGCTCGAGCGGGCCGCGTCCCGCTGGGAGCTCACGCTCTACGGCGGCCGCAGCACCCCGGTGATGGACCGCGAAGATCAGGGGCACCGGCTGTCCGCGCTCGCGGGGTTCGTGAGCGGCGCCGATCGCTCGCACTTCCTGCGCCAGGACGGCGTGACGGCGCGACTCTCGCGCGAGGGTCTGACGCATCGGCTGGCCGTGAGCTACCGCGACGAGCTGGAGTCGCCGCGGACGACGACGGCGACGTGGAATCTGCGCGATCGCACGCCCGCGGTCGTCGACAACCTCCCCGCGACGTTCGGGCGGGCGCGCGAGCTGAGCTACGAGCTGCTGTGGCGAGTGCCCCGGTCGCCGGTGATCGCCCAGCTGCTGCACGCCACCTCGAGCCGTTCCATCGGCAGCGACTTCGAATTCCGACGAACGCTCGGCTCGGCGGGAGTCGACGTCGGTCTGGGGCGAACGTTCGCCCTCGTAGCGCAGGCCGAGTACGGGTCACTGTCCGGCGCGTTCCTGCCTCAGGCCGCGTTCTATCTGGGCGGCCCGCACACACTGCGCAGCGTGCCGTACGCCCAGACGGGCGGTTCACGCATCGCCCTCGGTCGCCTCGAGTGGATCCTGGTGCGTGACGTCTTCCAGATGACGCACGTTCCGAGTCCGTCGGCGTTCCCGATTCAGCTGGCGGGGTTCGTCGCTTCGGGCTCGGTGTGGGGGCCCGACCCGTACACCGGCCGCGTGCGACCGGGTGTCGATTGGCCGAACGCGGCCGACTGGCGCCACGAGGCGGGGTTCTCGATCATGTACCAACCCGGCATTCCGAATCCGGCGATGTTCGTGCGCCTCAATTGGGCGTATCCGCTCGGTCCCGGCGCCCGCGGATCACGCCTCACGCTGAGCCTGGAGCGTGGGCTCGACCTCGTGAAGAGCTTCGAGCGGGACTGAGCGACCCGGCGCGACGCAATCGAAACCCCCGGCGGATCGCTCCGCCGGGGGTCGTTTGCCCATCGCACCCGTTTCTTGCCCTGGCGTTTCGCGGGCCGATGGGTCTCCGGGGTTTCCGGTCTCGCCTCGCCGCCTCAGGACGTGCGGGCGTTGTGCTTGAGGCGATGGATGCGGCGGCTCTCGCGATTCTGCGCGTGGTTCAGGCGCGCCCGCTCGCGCGGCGTCACGACGCCGTCGGCCTTGGCGCGATGCTCCATGCGACCGATGTGGCGCTGATCGCGACGCAGCTTCCGCGCCTCGCGCGGCGTGAGCTGACCGCTCTTCACGCCTTGGCGGATGCGCGCGTGCTGCACGACGCGGCGGTGGTCGACGCGTGGCGTCTCGGTGCCGGCCGACGCCGCGCCGGCAAGAGACATGACGACTGCGAGAGCGAAGACGAGTGCGGTGATGCGCTTCATGATGATCCTCCGTGTGCGGGGTCGCGGAGCGGCCCGGATGTGTCGTCGAATACGATGCGCGCGGTCATCGTCCATCGCAGCCTCTGCCGGATTCGAGTGGCCTGACCCTGGTTGGCAGATGCGATTCGCGCCGGTCGCGCGCTTCGAGATGGGTTAGAGCAGGCGTTGTGCCGGAGAGGGACAGTGCGGTCGACGCGTTGGGGCCCAACGGGTTGTACGCTGGGGGTGGGTGAATGGCCGCAGCGGCGGGTGTTCCGGGCGGTGCAGCCCGCACGGTGCGTCCTGCCCCGCTGGGTTCAGATGTGACACAAATGTGGACGCCCGCGCACGACCGTCGGGCAGGCGCGACTAAGCCATGCCCGCCCGCTTGAGCAGCCCGCGCGACTCGGCGCGCGCGTCCTCGGCGGCGCGATCGGGGTCGAGCGTGGTCCAGGCGCCGTCCCGGTAGAGGATGCGGCCGGAGGCGATCGTCGCGCGCACGTGGGAGGGGCGCATCGCGTGGACGATCGTGGCGTACGGGTCGGCCGCCGCGTTCGGCGCCAGCTCCGGAGCCGTCGCGTCGAGCACGACGACGTCGGCCTGCTTTCCCGGCTCGAGCGAGCCGGTCACGCCGCCGAGGCCGAGCGCTTCGGCGCCGCGACGCGTCACCAACTCCACGACTTCCCGCGCGGTGAGCGGGCGCTCGGGGTCGAGCACGCGTGAGATTCCGGCGGCGAGCGACATCTCCGCAAACGTGTCGAGCCGGTTGTTGCACGCGGCGCCGTCCGATCCGAGCCCGCAGCGCACGCCCGCGTCACGCCACGCCCGCACGCACGCCCAGCCCGAGCCCAGCTTGAGATTCGAGCCGGGGCAATGGACCAGGGCGGCGTTCGTGCGCCGAAACGTCGTGAGCTCGTCGCTCTGGAGCCACACGCCGTGAGCGCCCACGAACCGCTCGCTCAGAACGCCGTGCTCGGCGAAGAACCGCGCGGCGGGCCGGCGGACGGCGAGCTCGACCTCGCGGCCCTCGGTGCGGCTCTCGGCGATGTGGGTGTGGATCACGACGCCGTGCGCGCGGGAGGCGTCGGCGACGTCGCGCCACAGGGCCTCGCTGCACGACAGGATGAAGCGCGGCGCCAGCGACACGCGGATGCGCCCGCCGGCAGCGCCGTCGAAGCGCTTCACCAACGCCATCGCGCCGTCCATCGCCTGCTTGGGTGACTCGAGCAGGCGCGACGGGACGCGCTCGCCTCGATCCATGAGCGCCTTGCCGATCACGGCGCGCAGTCCACATTCCTCGAGCACCGCGGCCGTCACTTCGGTCAGGTGCACCGTCCCCATGTCGTTCAAGCACGTCACGCCGCCCGCGATCAGCTCGCACGCCCCGAGTCGCGCCGAGGCCGCGATCGAGCCTTCCGTGTGCGCGGCCTCCAACGGCCAGATGCGCTCGCGCAGCCAGTGCAGCAGATCGGATTGCTCCGCGAGACCGCGGAACAGGGTCTGACACAGATGCAGGTGGCCGTGCACGAAGCCGGGAAGCACGTAGCCGCCGGCGGCGTCGATGCTGTCGTCGGCCGCACGGCCGGGCAAGGCCGCGAGCGCGGCGGGAACGCTCTCGCCGACCGCCTCGATCGTGCCGTCGCGCACCAGCAGATCGCCGCGGGCGACGGTTCCCACCGCGTCCATGCACACGAGGGTGCCGGAGTGAATCAGCGTCGTGCTCATGATCGAGGAGTCCGAGGTCGTGCCGTCGGGTGCTAGGGGGTAGGCGTGACATGTCCCGACGGCCGGGACGGTCCCTGTCCGAAAGGGAAAGTTTACATCATCCGCACGGGAGCCGAGCCACGCGAGTTTGCGATCCCACGTCGCGACCGCGGGTTGCGCGCCGGACGAAGACCCAACCGCGCGCGATCCGGAACACGCGACCGTTGACCCTGCATCGATCGGCTTCTAGGCTTCCGCCATGACGGCCAGGTCCTCGCTCCCGCTGGTGCGGGCGGTCGAATGTTTCGACCCGCTCGACCTGCTGCCGGCTCTCACCCGGCTGCGTCATCCGTTCCTGTTGCACTCGAGCCTGAACGACGAAGCCGGCCGGTGGTCGTTCTTCGGCGCGGAGCCGTTCGAGTTCTATACCGGCCGCCACTACGACGTCGCCGTCCACCGCTGGCGCTCGCTGGCCGCCCGGGTGCGGGCCGAGGAGCGAGACCTCACCAGCGTGCCGTTCACGGGTGGGGCGGTGGGTTGGTGGAGCTACGACTTCGGCCGACGGCTCGAGCGCTGGCCCCGGGTGGCGGCGGACGACCTGGGACTGCCCGACTACGCGCTGGGATTGTACGACGTCGTGGGTGCGTTCGATCATCGCTCGCGCGAGTCGTGGCTGTTCTCGAGCGGGCTCCCGTACGAGGGGGCGGGTCGGATCACGCACGCGGCCGAGCGGCTGAGCGAGTTCGAAGCATGGCTTGCGGATCGTCGGCCGATCGAGCGGCCGGCGGCGAGACCCGGCGCGCAACTGGCCGCGTCGTCGACGTTCTCCCGCGAGCAGTATCTCGAGGCGGTGCGCCGCATCCAGACCCACATCGCGCGCGGCGACATCTACCAGGCGAATCTGTCACAGCGCTGGACGCTGCCGCTCACGGGCGAGGCCGGCGCACTTCGCAACCCGGCGCTGGATGACGCGCAGCTCACGCAGGCAGCGGTGGCGTTGCACGCGGCGCTCGACGAGCGCTCGCCGGCGCCGTTCGCGGCGTTCATCGGCGCTCCGGGGTACGCGATCGTCTCCGCCAGCCCCGAGCGCTTCCTCGAGCTGCGCGCGCGGCACGTCGAAACCCGGCCGATCAAGGGCACCCGCCCACGCGGCGCCGATGCCACGGAGGACGCACGCCTCCGGCACGAGCTCAGCGTGAGCGAGAAGGATCGCGCGGAGAACGTGATGATTGTCGACGTACTGCGCAACGATCTCGGCCGGGTGTGCGAGACGGGCAGTGTCCGGACCGTGCGATTGTGCGAGCTGGAGACGTTTCCGCAGGTCTTCCATTTGATCTCGACAGTGGAAGGCCGGCTGCGGGACGGCGCGGACGCGTTCAAACTGCTGCACGCGTGCTTCCCGGGCGGGTCGATCACGGGCGCGCCGAAGCTGCGCGCGATCGAGATCCTCGAGAGCATCGAGCCGGTGCGGCGTCACGTCTATACCGGCAGCATCGGCTACATCGATTGGAGCGGCGACGCGGACTGGAACATCGCGATCCGGACCGCGCTCGTGACGCGCGAGGCGATCCACTTCGCCGCCGGCGGCGGCGTGACCGCGGACTCGGACCCGGCCGCGGAATACGAGGAGACCCTGCACAAGGCCGCGGGGATGCGCGGCGCGCTGAGCCTCGGGCTCGGTCTCAGCGAGCCGCCGATGCGAGTCACCGTGTGACGCGCGGGGCGCCGCCGGATCGCGCGGTGTGGATCGGCGGCCGCGTCCTCCGCGGCGAGGACGCGCTCGTGTCGGTGTTCGATCGCGGCGCGCGCGACGGCGGCGGCGTGTTCGAGACGTTTCGGGTCTACGGCCGCGAGCCGTTCCTGTGGGATCGCCACCTCGAGCGCATGGTGCTGGCGGCGGCGGAGCTGGGTTTTCCGGTGCCGCCCTCGCCGGCGACGCTGCGCGCCGGTCTCGACGCCGTGCTCGATGCAAACGGGCTGGTCGACGCGGTGGCGCGCATCACCGTGACCCGCGGTGTCCCGGGGGGGCGGCCGACGCGTCCCGGCTGCTGGATCGAGGCCGAGCCCGTCGAGGGACGATTGTGGCGCGGCACGCGCAGCGGGCGAGGCACCGTCGTCGTGTCGAAGCGCCCGTTCGCCCCCGGTCCGCTTGGCGCCTACAAGACGACGAGCCGGCTCGCGTACCAGCTCGCGTTCGAGCAGGCGCGTTCGGCGGGGGCCGACGAGACGCTGCTGCTCACGCATCAGGGTGAGGTGCTCGAGGGCTCGTCGAGCAACGTGTTCCTTTACATCGACGGACAAGTCGCCACGCCTTCGCACACGACGGGCATCCTGCCGGGGATCACGCGCGGGTTCGCGTTGCAGGCGTGCTACGAGCTGGGCTACCGGCTGAGGACGTCCGCGATCTGGCGCGACGAGCTGTTCATCGCCGACGAGGTGTTCCTCACGAACGCCGTCCAGGGCATCGTCAGCGTGGCCACGGTGGACGGCCGGGACGTGCGTACGAGCGGGGTGGCCGAGCGGGTGCGGGAAGCGCTCGGTCGCGCGATCGCGGCCTGCGCGCGGCCGGGCGCCGGAACGCCGTCGCCCCCAGATGCCTCGGACGGCGACTCTGCGCGAACCGACCGGGGACCAGGCTCCTCCGAGCCCACCGACGTGACGAGATCCTGAAGTCCATTGCTCCGGCGGCGGTTCGAGCCGCGGCGACCCGTGGCTCGGCGGCCACATGGGGCGCGCGGGAATTCCCCCACCGCGTCGGGCGAATTTCCGCAAATCGGCATGCGACCTGCCCGCACACCGGTTGCGGGATCGCTGGGACGCAAGCCGGCGCGCGACCTTGGGCCGCGCCCGCAGGCCATGCCGCGGAATCGCCCGGATGAGCGCAGCGTGCATTTCCTGTGGCACATTGCATGCGTGTCGCATCTGTAGAGATGTCGCAGTGGCCGCGACCACGAGCACGTTGGATTGGTCGGCGGGCCGCAGGAGCCCGTTCCGGGCAGGGGCGAAGGATGTCGGTCAGAGGCGGTCGACTCGAGTTTCTGGTGCCGCACCTGCTTCGCAGCCAGGTGCTGCGGCCGAATTTCGTGCGCCTCAGCCTGTGGCTCGGCGCCGCTCGCCAGATGCCCAGCTGGGCCAAGCTCCAGTTCCTGAACAACGGCGTCCAGACCGCCGACCTCGACCGGGTGCTGCGGCGCGTCACCAGCCTCGAGGCGTGGGTCGACGAATGGGAGGCGCTCGGACGCGAGCAGGAGGCTGCAGCACGCCGCGCCCTGGGTCTCGGTCAGGCCGACGAATCGCGCAACCTGTTCCTCGCCGCCTCGGCGTCGTTCAACTTCGCCCAGTACGTCATGTTCCTCGACACCGAGCGCAAGCGCCAGCTGCACGACGCCTGCGTCGGCGCGTACGCGCAGGCGGCCCCGATGTTCGACCCGCCCGCCCAGCCGTTCGAGGTGCCCTACCGCCGCCGCCTGCTGCGCGGCTACCTGCGCGTGCCTCAGGGTGCGGAGCCGGCGCCCGTCGTAGTGCTGTTCAACGGCACGAACGCGGTGAAGGAGGAGCTGCACTGGTGGTCCGAGGCGCTGCTGGCCCGCGGGCTCGCCACCGTGGTGTTCGACGGCCCCGGCCTCGGCGAGACGTTCCATCGCCTGTCGATGGTCGCCGAGCCGCGCCCGGTCGGGCTCGCGATCGTCAACGCGCTGCACGCGCGTCACGAGCTCGACCCCGAGGCCGTCGCGTTCTTCGGCCAGAGCCTCGGCGGCTACCTCGCGATCCGCATGGCGGCGTTCGATTCGCGGATTCGCGCGGTGGCGGCCGTGAGCCCGCCCTACTCGGCCGACGTCTACTGGAATCTGACGCTCGCGGGGATGCGCCGCGAGCTGGCGGCGCTCTACGGGATGCGTGAAGAGGAGATGGGGCGAGAGGTCCACCGCATCACGCTCGAGCAGGCGCTGCCGCACCTGCGTTCGCCGCTCATGATCTCGGGCGGCGGACACGATCTCATCACGCCGGGCGAGGAGGCGTGGCGCATCTTCGAGGCCGCGCACTGCGATCGCGAGCTGGTGTACTACCCGCGCGGCGGTCACGACTGCTTCAACGTGCTGAGCGATCTCAGGCCGCGGATGACGAGCTGGCTCGCTCGCCAGCTCAAGTTCCAGCGCTCGCGGTCACGCCGCCCGTTCGTGGCGGCGGAAGTGAACGGCGACGGCGCGCACCTCGCCGCCGAGGCCGTCGATCTCGACTTCGCCGACGCGCTCACCGGCGAGGCGGCGCCGCGTCACTGGAACGCCCCGGATTCGAAGTCGATTCCGGCGCGCTGGCGACCGGCGGCGATGGCGCCGAAGATCGGCACCCAGGTCGAGGTGGTGCTGCGCCGGGCGGTCGGCGCGTCGAGCTGACCGATCAGGCCAGCTGCGCCATCGCCGCGGTCTGTCGGTGCGCGGTGAGGGCGCGGCGGGCATCTTCGAGCAAGCCGTCGGCGCTCTTCTTGCCGTCCCACGTCGCCGCACCGACGCTCAAGCTCGATCGCCGCGGCGTGCGCTCCTGGAAGTTCCACTCCAGCCGGCGAGACACGTCGGATGCCGCATCCCGGCTGGCGGCGAGCACGATCACGAATTGGTCGTCCGTGATGCGGTAGCCGGCGTCGATGCCGAATCTCAGCGACGAGCGCAGCACGCCTCCCACGACGCGCAGCGTCTGATCGCCGATCCCGCGGCCGTGGCGCCGGTTCAGGTCGCCCATCGCGTCGACGTCGAGAACCAGCAGAGTCAACGGCTCGCACGTCCGTCGCGCCCGGTTCAACGCCAGCTCCAGCTCGCGCGCGAGCGCGTGACGGTTGCCGAGCCCGGTCAGCGCGTCGGATTCCGTCAAACGCTCGATCTCGCTCGCGTGCTCGATCGACAGCCGCCGCTGCAGCCGGATCAGGCGAAACACCCAGACGCCCAGGATCGTTCCGACGACGACTTCGGCGACGCGCCCGATCAGCGCCACCTCGGCGGGCGGCAGCAGGCGCTCGAGCGGGCGCACGAGCCAGGGCATCGTCACGTAGGCGGATAGCATCGCGACGAGCGCGAACACGTCGCGGCCGTTCGCCGCGGGGCGAGTGGTTGCGGTGGAGAGCGCGATCGCCATCGGTCCTCCTTGACCGTCTCGCGCAACCGGAAACGCGGCCCGCTCCTTAAGGCCTGGCCGTCCGGCATTGCGCCGGCACCGGAGGCCGCGGGCCTCGACGGTGCCCCGTTAACCTACGACCGCCCGCGGGCGCGGTCAACGCCGAACGAATGAGGTCGTGCCTCAACGCGTGACCCGAGTGGAGTCTCGAGGCATGACCCGAGCAGTCTCTCAAGGCCTTACCTGAAAAGGTGTACGCTGGCCGCATGTCGCGCGCGCGAGCGCAGCCCCCCTCCGCCGACGAGGGCGATCCGGCGACGCGATGAGCCCCACCCACTTCCTGAACCGTGCCGAGGCGGGGGCGCTGCTCACCGCGCTGCTCGAGCCCTTGGTTCGGCCGCCGCGGGTCGTGGCCGCGATCCCACGCGGCGGGTTGGCGGTGGCACAGCCGATCGCCACGCGCTTGAGCGCACCCCTCACCCTGGCGTTCGCGCGCAAGCTCACCGTGCCGACCGCGCCGGAATTCGCGCTCGGCGCGGTGGCGGAGGACGGCCTGCTGCTGCTCGACCAGGCCAACGCCGACGCGGTCGGCGCCGCCGCCGCCGAGCTGGATCGGGCGTGCCGCGAGGCGCA
>JACXTT010011980.1_pt1 | contig 11540 bp, 5 predicted proteins | sample 9270951 | NCBI WGS metagenome assembly JACXTT01 (sample SAMN15532306, study PRJNA645909) | rock metagenome | isolation source: weathered quartz diorite | place: Puerto Rico | collected 2017-06-21 | reverse complement strand
AATCTGCTGCTCGGCTGCATCTTTCTGCTGGGTGTGGGCACCACCTTCCTTCAAGTGGCGGGCAACCCCATCATGCGCGACGTGAGCGGCGGGGAAGGCTACGCCCAAGCACTGAGCCTCGCCCAGGGAATCAAGGGCGTGGGCTCTTTTAGCTCTGCGTGGCTGGTGGGCGGCCTCGCGGCATTGCTGCCCTTTTTGCAGTCGTTGGGCTGGCGCAGCGCCTTCCCCATCTTCTTCGCCCTCATGACGTTGGCCTTCGTATCGGTGGCCTTGCTCCGCATCGATGAGACAAAGGCCGATGTACCTCCTTCGCTGGGCAGCAGCCTGGGCCTGATGAAGGAAGCTCCCTTCGCGTTGGCCGTGCTCGGCATCTTCCTCTACGTGGGGGCGGAAGTGTGCATGGGGCGCTTCCTGAAGCCGGCGGTGGCTGTCTTCGGATTCGACGATAAGACGGCTGCCCTGTACGGGCCTGCCTTCTTCTTCGGAACAATCACGCTCGGCCGGCTCATTGGATCTGGGGTACTCGCTCGCATGAGCCCTCGCGCCTTCTTCCGTCTCAGCGCATTGCTGGGTCTTCTGGGCATCGGCGCCATGATGGCTGGCTCGAAGCCTTTGGCCCTTGCGGGCGTGATCCTTGGTGGTCTTGGGTTCGCCAACATCTGGCCCTTGCTCTTCTCCATCACGGTGGAACGCCGGCCCGACCGCGGCGCTGAGCTGAGCGGCCTCATGTGCATGGCCATCAGCGGTGGCGCAGTGGTTCCGCTGCTCATGGGGCGCATGGCGGATAGAGGCAGCCTGGCATTCGCCTTCGTCGTTCCGCTGGTCTGCTTTGCTTATTTGCTGACGCTCTCCATGCGCGCTGCGAAGGAGGCCTGATGTCGTTGCTGAATGATTCGCGCATTGTCCTCACGCTGGATGCGGGGGGCACCACCTTCGTCTTCAATGCGGTGCAGGGTGGCAAGGAATTGCTGGAACCACTCCGCCAGCCGGCTATGGCGGAGGATCTCGACGCCTGTCTCGAAAACATGCGCGCCGGATTCGCGCAGGTGCATGAGGCCACTGGCAAGAACGCTGTGGCCATCTCCTTCGCCTTTCCCGGCCCAGCGGATTACGCCGCGGGCATCATCGGCGATCTCGGCAACCTCCCCGCCTTCCGCGGTGGCGTCGCGCTGGGGCCCATGCTGGCAGATCATTTCGGCCTGCCTGTCTTCCTCAACAACGACGGCGATCTCTTCGCCTACGGCGAGGCGCTCGGTGGATTGCTGCCGTGGGTGAACGATCAGCTGGAGGCGGCCGGCAGCCCCAAGCGCTATCGCCACCTCATCGGCGCCACCTTCGGCACCGGCTTCGGCGGAGGCCTCGTGCACGATGGCCGTCTGGTGCGCGGGGACAATGGCGCCGCAGGAGAAGTGTGGCTGCTGCGTCATCGCGACGCTCGGGATTGCTTCGCCGAGGAAGGCGTGAGCATCCGCGCCGTGCGGCGAATCTATGCGGAGACGGCGAAGATCCCCTTCGCCGAGGCCCCAGAACCCAAAGTGTTGGCGGAACGCGCGGCGACAGGCGACGAGGCGGCCCAAGCCGCCTTTACCACGCTCGGACGGGTGGCAGGAGATGCGCTGGCCAATACCCTCACGCTCTTCGATGGTCTGGTGGTGATCGGTGGTGGGCTTAGTGGCGCAGCGCCATTCTTCCTGCCGAGCCTCATTTCGGAGTTGAACGGATCGCTTCATACGGTGGATGGGCAGGCCGTGGATCGCCTGGAATCCAAGGCCTTCAACCTGGAGGACCGCCAAGGCTTGGAAGCCTTTCTGAAGGGAGACCTGCGTCGCGTGCCCGTGCCCGGGAGCGCCTACACCGTGCCCTACGATCCCATGAAGCGCACGGGTGTGGGGCTCTCGCGGCTAGGCACCAACGCCGCAGTCTCCCTTGGCGCCTACGCCTTCGCGCTGGGCGAACTGGATCGGAGCTGAGATGCGCGCCCTCTTGCTCGCCTTGTGTTTGCCTGCACTCAGTCAAGGGGCAAAGGACCCCGCCCGTCTCGTGAATCCTTTCATCGGCACAGGCAATCTCGGCCACACCTTTCCTGGGGCGACGGTGCCCTTCGGCATGGTGCAGCCCAGCCCCGATACGCGGCTCAAGGGGTGGGGCAGTTGCGGGGGGTATGTCTACACCGATCCGGTGATCTTCGGGTTTTCGCAGACACACCTCAGTGGTGTTGGCATTCCCGACTACGGCGATGTGCTGCTGTTGCCGGCCACGGGCCCCGTCAAGTGGCGGGTGGGCTATTTGGGCACGAGCGAAGATGCGCCGGGCTTCGATTCCGAAGGCTACGGCTCCCGCTATGACAAAGCCTCTGAGCATGCGGCTCCTGGAAGCTACGCCGTCGCATTGAAGGATTACGGCGTGCGAGCCGAGCTGACGGCCACGACGCGGGTGGCCTTCCATCGCTACACCTTCCAGCGGGCCGAAGGTGCTCATGTCTTTCTCGACCTTTCGCACCACGATCCGCTGTTGGAGTACCACCTGCGTGTCGTGGACGATCACACGGTGGCAGGGCTCCGTCGTTCGAAGGCCTGGGCGAAAAACCAGCCGGTCTACTTCGTCGCCACCTTTGATCACGCCTTCCGCGCCGAGCTGGGCGGCCATCCTCAGCGGGCTGAAATGCAGCCACCGGACCGCGCCGCCCTTCACTTCAAGCTCAAGCCCGGCGAACAAGTGCTCGCCAAGGTGGCCATCTCCGCGGTGGATGAAGCTGGCGCACAAAACAACCTGAAGGAACTTCCGGGATGGGATTTCAATGCCACACGAGCTGCGGCGCGCACCGCTTGGAATCAGGCACTGGGGCGGATCGATGTGGAAGGCGGTACGCGGGAACAGCAGCGGATTTTCTATACGGCGCTCTACCACACGATGATCCAGCCCAACACCTTCCAGGATCTGGATGGCCGCTACCTAGGGCGGGATATGAAGGTGCACCGCGCCGAAGGGTGGACGCAGCACACCGTGTTTTCCCTGTGGGATACCTACCGCGCGGCGCACCCGCTCTACACCCTGCTTCAGCCAAGCCGGGATCTGGAGTTCATCCGCACCTTCCTCGCCGAGTACCGCGACGGTGGACGCTTGCCGGTGTGGGAGCTGTGGGCCAACGAGACGGACTGCATGATCGGCTATCACGCCGTGCCCGTCATCGTTGACGCGTGGATGAAGGGGCTGCGCGGATTTGATGCCGACTTGGCCCTCGCGGCCATGCGCCACAGCGCCGATGAGAACTTTCGCGGGCTGGAGGCTTACCGCCAACACGGCTACATCCCGGCTGAAGCCGAGCCCGAAAGCGTATCGAAGACGCTGGAATACGCGTACGACGATTGGTGCATCGGCGTCTTCGCCCAAGATCTGGGCAAGCCCGATATCGCGAACCTCTATTTCGACCGCGCTCAGGCCTGGCAGCATCTGCTGGACGGTGAGGGCTTCTTTCATCCCCGGAAGAACGGCATGTGGGTGACTCCCTTCAATCCGCTGGCCGTCACATTTCACTTCACCGAGGCGACGCCTTGGCAGTACGCCTTCTCCGTGCCTCAGGACACGGAGGCCTTCATCCGCCGATTGGGTGGTGCGGGTCGACTGGGCGAGCGGCTGGATGGCCTCTTCGCCGCCTCCTCGAAGGTGGAAGGATGGGAAGAGGAGGATGTGACGGGACTCGTCGGCCAATATGCCCACGGCAACGAGCCCAGCCACCACATCGCCTACCTATACCCCTTCGCGGGGCAGCCTTGGAAGACTCAGGCTCGTGTGAGGCAGCTGATGGAAGAGCTGCACCAAGACCGCCCGGACGGTCTTTGCGGCAACGAGGATTGCGGGCAGATGAGCGCCTGGTATGTCTTCAGCGCCCTCGGCTTCTACCCGGTATGTCCTGGTCGCCCCGAGTACGTGGTGGGCTCGCCGCTCTTCGCCAAAGCGACCATCCATCTTCCCAATGGCAAGGACGTCGTGATCCGCGCGGAAGGGCAGGGAAAGGGTCGACCCTACATCCAGTCCGCTACTTGGCAGGGCAAGCCATTCACGACCTCCTGGATCTCGCATGAGCAATTGCTCCAGGGGGGCGAATGGACCTTCACCATGGGATCGAAACCCTCCACTTGGGGGAGCGCGGAGGCGGATCGTCCGCACAGCGGTGGTGAAGGCGAGTCCGTCGTGCCTGCGCCGACGGTGGCGGGGGAGGCCTTGTTCCAAGGCAGCACTACGCTGAGCTTTGCGGCGGAAACGGGAGACCTCATTCACTACACGCTGGATGGCCAGGTGCCTACAGAGGCATCCCCTGTGGCTACCGCCGCTCTCACCTTGGATCGAAGCGCCACCCTGCGTTTTCGCGCGCAAAGGGGCAAGGCCTGGAGCCCCACTGTGGACGCGCAACTCACGCGCCTTCCCGATTGGCCCAAGATCACTGTGGCGAGTAGCATCCATCCCACTTTTCGCGCAGAGGGACCGTTGACCCTGATCGATGGGAGCCGTGGCACCACTGATTTCCGTGCGGGACATTGGCTCGGTGTCTTCGGTGAAGACCTTAGGGCCTCAGTGGATCTAGGCGAAGTGAAACCTCTGCGGCGTCTTGCCATGGGCTTCCTGCAAGATGCCTACACGTGGACCTACTTCCCCAAAGAGGTCCGCTTTGAATGCTCCGAAGACGGGAAGATGTGGACATCAGCAGGTAGCGTCGTCACTGGCCCCGAGTTGAAACGCTACGGCCCCCACCTTCACGATGGCAAAACCGAGACCCATGACTACGTATTGGAAGGCGCCTGGAAGGCCCGCTACATCAGAGTGCTGGCAGTCTCCCATCGCACCATTCCCAAAGGCTCCTGGAAGGAGGGCTCGCCCTGTTTCCTATGTGCGGATGAGGTGGTCATCCAATGAGAAGCTCTCTTCCGCTCCTTCTGGGCCTCACGCTGTTCGCAGGCGGCAAACCCAAAGAAGATCTCGCCTCCCGCGTGAATCCCTTCATCGGCACGGGTGGTCATGGCCACACTTTCCCAGGCCCCACGCGCCCCTTTGGCATGGTGCAACCGGGGCCCGATACGCGGCTCACCGGGTGGGATGGATGCAGCGGATATCACGCGAGCGATTCGGTGATCTACGGATTCAGCCAGACCCACCTGAGCGGCACCGGTTGCAGTGACTACGGCGATATCCTTCTGCTGCCCGCCACGGGATCGGTGAAGTGGGATTCGGGGTATCGCAGCCAGGGCGGTGAGACGCCACTGCCCTTTGATCCTGCAGGCTATGGATCCCGCTTCGATAAAGCTGCTGAGCGCGCGGAAGTGGGCTACTACTCTGTGCCTCTGAAAGATTACGGGGTGCGCGTGGAGGTGACCTCCACCCTCCGCACCGGGATCTACCGTTTCCACTTCGATCGCGCGGATGCCGCTCATGTGTTGGTCGATCTCACCCATCGGGATGAAACGCTGGATGCAGCGCTGAACGTGGTGGATGACCGCACACTTGAGGGCTTCCGTAGATCCAAGGCCTGGGCCGTAGATCAGCCTGTGTATTTTCGCGTGGTGTTCAATCGACCCTTTCGCGCGGAGCTGAAGGATCGCAAAGCCGCACTGCATTTCAATCTCAAGGCAGGCCAGGTGGTGGAAGCGCAGATCGCGCTGTCCGCCTGTGATGCTGCAGGTGCGGCGAAGAATTTGAAGGCGGAGCGCGTCACCTTCGATGCGGCACGCCAAGCCACCCGGGAGGCCTGGAACGAGCAGCTGTCCAAGGCAGTGGTGGAAGGCGGTACGCCGGATCAGCGCGTCATCTTCACGACGGCGCTTTATCACGCCTCCCTTCAGCCCAACACCTTCCAGGATGCAGATGGTCGTTACTTAGGTAGGGATCTCAAGGTTCATACCTCGTCTGGGTCTGTCCGACACACCGTGTTTTCGCTATGGGACACCTTCCGCGCGGCCCACCCCTTCTATGCGCTCGTGGAGCGCAAACGCACGCTCGATTTCATCCACACCTTTCTTGGCCAATTCAAGGAAGGCGGCCGGCTCCCAGTGTGGGAGCTCTGGGGCAACGAGACGGATTGCATGATCGGCTACCACGCGGTGCCGGTCATCGTGGATGCGTGGCGCAAGGGCATCCGGGGTTTTGATGCGGAGCTGGCGCTGAAGGCCATGGTGGCCTCCGCGGATGCGGACCGCCCGGACCTTCGTGCCTATCGCACCTACGGTTTCATCCCCGCCGATCAGGGCAGCGAGAGTGTCTCCAAGACCTTGGAATACGCTTACGACGATTGGTGCATCGCGCGCTTTGCAGAAGACCTCGGGCACAAGGACATCGCTGCCCGTTTCGATGTGCGGGCCCAGGGCTGGCGGCATCTGCTGGATCCCAAGACGGGCTTCTTCCGTCCGCGTCTCGCAGGCCGCTGGGTGGAGCCCTTTGATCCCACGGAAGTGACCTTCCATTTCACCGAGGCCAACGGATGGCAGTACGGCTTCTTTGTGCCACAGGACTGGGTGGGATTCACGGCGGCGCTCGGTGGCCCGAAGGCTTTGGAGAAGCATCTCGATGATCTCTTCACCGCCGAAAGCCGCACCAAGGGCCGCGAGCAGGTGGATATCACCGGTCTCGTCGGCCAGTACGCCCACGGCAACGAGCCCAGCCATCACATGGCCTACCTCTACGCTTTCGCTGGTGTGCCCCACAAGACCCAAGCGATGGTGCGCCGCCTCTGCGACGAGATGTATAAGAACGATCCCGACGGCCTCATCGGCAACGAGGACTGTGGCCAGATGAGCGCCTGGTACCTGCTCAGCGCCCTCGGCTTTTACGCGGTGAGTCCGGGCACCTCCGATTACGTTATCGGCTCCCCACGCTTCCCCAAAGCGACGCTGCGTTTCGAGGATGGCAAACAGTTGGAGATTCTCACCGAAGGATCCGGACCCTACATTCACTCCTTGAAGATCGATGGGAAATCGCACCCCAAGGCCTTTCTCACGGCCGATGAAATCTTGAAAGGAGGCGTGCTCGTCCTTCAAATGGGAGCCACGCCGAGCGAGTGGGGCACAGGCGAATTCGAACATCCTCATCGTCCTTTGGATGCCCCTGTCATCCTCGCGGCCCCCTATGTGGAAGGTCCGGCGCAAGCGACGGAGGCCACCACCTGGACCCTCCAAGGACGGGGCCGTCTCTTCTACGGTTTGAATGGGGAAGCTGCAACGACCCCTTACGTGGGACCGCTGCAGATGGATCGCAGCACCCGGGTGCGGTTGGTGGCGCAGGAGGGCCCGCGACGCAGCCCCGAGGTTGAAGCGACCTTCCTATTGCGGGACCCGCGTCGGAAGCTGATCCTCAAGACGCCTGCCCATGGACAGTACCGCGCAGGTGGCGATCAGGCCCTCATCGATGGGCTCCGCGGAGGCGAGGATTTCCGCCTGGGAGCCTGGCAGGGATTCTACGGGACGGATCTCGTCGCGGAGCTGGATCTTGGCGAAGTTCAGGAGGTCCATCGCCTCGCGCTTGGTTGCCTGCAGGATCAGAACAGCTGGATCTTCATGCCTCTCGAAGTGCGATTCGAGATGAGCGAGGATGGTGCCGCGTGGCGGCCCGCAGGTGTTGCTATGAATGACGTGGATGCTCATTCAGAAGGCGTGGTGAGGCGCGATTTCACGGTCTCAAGCGTAGGTCGCGCCCGCTACATCCGAGTTCATGCGAAGGCGCCTATTACCTGTCCGTCGTGGCATAAAGGGCACCCTAACCAGAGCTTCATCTTTGCGGATGAGCTGATGGTGGAGTGAAGGATCTGAGAACCTGTTTCATAAAAAGAAGTTCGCGAGGAAGGGCCCTTAGAGGGATGTGATGCGCCATTCTTAGGGGCCTACATCTCCTCTACGCCGATCCCGTGGGTGATGGCCTGGTGGCCGAACACTTCCGCGGCCAGGCGGCGGAATTGATCACTATGACCCCAGTCTGAGGCACCGTCATGCCAGAGCTTGTAGTGGATGAGCTCGTGCTCCAGGATGCGGCGGATCATCCCTCCATTATCGCGGCAGTTCATTCCACACACGACCTGGGGCCAGGGCCAATCGCGCCGGCGGAGCAGGGGAATGCTCATGCGGATCTCGGGATGCCATTTGCCTCGAGCATCCCGTTCGATGACGAAGAGGCCTGCGCAGCGGGTCATGCGGGGGGACCAGACGACGGGCAGGAGGGGAAGGTCCCAGGCGGCTTCTTGGAGGATTTGAGAACTGAGATGGCGAAGGGTGAAGGTCACCCTTTTATGGTGGAGTAAATTCGCTTCATTTCGATCTTTCAAATGTTCGCGTCATGTTCACCCTCAGGCGTTCCCGCCGAGTGTGAAGAAGAATGTCGCCCCTTCTCCTGGCGCGGCTTCAGCCCAGATGCGTCCGCCATGGCGGGCGATGATCCGCTGCACGATGGCGAGCCCGATTCCGGTGCCTGCGAATTGCGCCTCCGAGTGGAGGCGCTGGAAGGGGGCGAAGAGCTTTTTCGCCTGGGCCATGTCGAATCCAGCTCCGTTATCGCGGATAAGAAAGACGGTTTCGCCCTCGTGTTCCTCGGCGCGCATTTCAATCATCGCCATGGGCTGCTTCGAGCTGTATTTCCAAGCGTTGCCCAGCAGGTTGTCCAGCAAGACTCGGACAAGGCGGGGATCTGCGTTCACGACAAGCCCCTCTTGAATTTGGGTTTCGACCTCGCGCTTCGGATCCCGCTCCAGCAATTCGGAAAGGACCTTGTTAGCGATATCCGATATTTCCACCCGCTGGCGGCTCAAGGGCGCGCTTGCGATCTGCGAAAGCCCGAGAAGATCCTCGATCAGCTGCGCCATGCGCTGCGCGCCTGCGCGGATGCGCACGAGGCAATGGCGTCCTTTCTCGTCCATGGTTTCCGAGTATTCGCTCTGGAGGATGTAGCTGAATCCGTCGATGGCGAGGAGGGGCGATCTCAGGTCGTGGGACACGGAGTAGCTGAAGGCCTCCAGCTCCTTGTTCGCCTGTTCGAGTTCGCTTGACCAGTCGTGCCGGAGCCGCGCGAGGTTGAGATGGGTCCGGATGCGGGCGAGAAGCTCACGGGAGGTGAAGGGTTTGCACAGGTAGTCGTCCGCGCCGGTATCGAGGCCTTCCAACACGGACTCTTCCCCTGAGCGCGCGGATAACAGCACGATGGGGATATGGCTGGTGCGGGGCTGGCTGCGGAGCTCGCGAAGGAGATCGATGCCGCTCATGCCGGGCATCATGACGTCGCTCAAGATCAAATCCGGAAGTTGATTGCGGACCGACATCAGGGCCTCTTGGCCGTCTTCTACGGTCTCCACAAGCCAATGCGGGGAGAGCAGGCGAGTCAGATACTCCCGCATATCGGCATTGTCATCGGCGATGAGAATGCGGGCGGCATCCGTCGGTGGGGCATGGGTTGGCGCTTCGAGAGGTGCGTCGATCCAAGACATGGCCTGGGAGAGATCAGGGGCGACCGTCGGTGATATTGGCAGTGAAGCCCCGTTGGCCAGCTGTTGGGCGGGGAGGTGAGCGGTTCCCATGGGAAGCGAAATGGAAAAGGTGCTGCCCTCCCCTTCGACGCTGGAGACGTAGGCAGTTCCGCCATGCAGCTTCACCAGCTCCTGCACTAATGAAAGGCCGATGCCCGTTCCCTCGAAACTGCGCCCCTTCGCTCCTTCTATCCGGTGGAACCGCTCGAAGATTCGCGGCAGTTCATGCGCAGGAATGCCGATGCCCGTGTCACGGACGCTGAGCTCCACATGGTCGACGTGGGCTTGAAGGCTCAAGGTGATGCTGCCCTCGAAAGTGAACTTGAATGCATTCGAAAGGAGATTGAGGACAATCTTTTCCCAATGGGCGGGATCCACATAGATGGGCTCCGGCAAGGGCGGGCAGTCGATGACAAGGCTTAGACCTGCCCGCTCCAAGAGCGATTGAAAGGAGCTCGCCAAATGGATGGTTAACGTCGCGAGATCGGTAGGAACGAAGGAGGGTTGAAGGCGCCCGGACTCGATGCGGGCGAAATCGAGCAGGCTGTTCACGAGCCGAAGGAGCCGGAGCGCGTTGCGATGGACCACTTCCAAGGGCTCGCCCTGAAGGGATTTTTCGGACTGGGCGAGGGCGTCTTCAATGGGACCGAGGATCAGCGTGAGCGGTGTTCGAAATTCGTGGGAGACGTTGCTGAAGAACACCGTTTTGGCGCGGTCGATCTCCGCAAGGGCCTCTGCCCGATTCGTCTCTGCCTCATAGGCTCGTGCGTTGGCGACTACGTTCATCACCTGATCCGTGGTGGCCAAAAAGAAGCGCTTGTATCGATCGTCGAGGACCCGGTGTGGGCTTACCCCCGCGATGAGGAAGGCGTAAGGCTTGGATTGGTGGGTGCGGATCAACGGCAGGATCAGGGCTTGCTCAGGCCGTGCTTCCCAGCGACCCATGGGAAGAGGCCCGAAGCGGGAGGAGAGTCCATCAATGACGGTTTCTTGATTGGATCCGAGGGCAGCAGCAAGGGGCCATGATTGTGAAGGCGTCTGAGCATCGATCGCGATTTCAGAAGCTTTTGCAGCGCCTTCGTAGCCCTGCAGACCACAGGAAGCGACCAACTGTGCAAGCTCCTTTTCCTCATTGAGGCTGTAGATCAGCGCGAAAGGGAGATCGAGCTCATTGGTCGACAACACCTCCATGGCCATGCGGAAGGCGTCCTGTTCGGACTTCGCCTCAGCGGCCTGGGCCGCCAATTCGTGCAGCATGCGGATCTGGCGTTCGCCTTGAACTTTGGCGGTCGTCTCTTGGACCGTATTCAAAATGCCGCCGACCTTGCCGTCATCCCCAGGGACGGGACTGTAGGAAAAGGTGAAGTAGGTCTCCTCCGCCATGCTGCCGCTGTGGATGAAGAGCTGGAGATCTTCGGTCCATGTCGCCGGACCACCCTCCTGAACACCTCGCGCCATTGGTCCGGCGAGGTCCCACACTTCTGCCCAAACTTCGGCGGCCGGGGCGGCGAGAGAAGCAGGGTGCTTGTCCCTGAGAATGGGCCGGTAAGCGTCATTATAGAGATGCAGCAGATCGGGCCCCCACCAGAGCAGCATGGGGAAACGGCTCCCCAGCACGACACCGAGCATGGTCTTCAGGCTCTTGGGCCAGCCTTCCACCGGGCCGAGCTTCGTCTTGGACCAGTCCGTGGCGCGCATGAGGGCACCCATGTCGCCCCCTCCGACGAACACCTCGTTCGCAGCGTCCCGCGTACCAAGCGCGGAGCTGGGCCCATATGGCGTCGCTGGATCGCTTTCCGGGGTGCGGCTGGCTTCCAAATCGAACCTCCACCACGAGGTCAAGCACGCGCACAGCGTTTGAACGGTGCGCTGTAGTGAGAGCTTAATCCTTAAAAGAAACCAATCAACAACCTGATATTTCCGATAAGTACCCTATCGGTCAACACGAACGTGAAGCATGAGTATTCGTCGGCCGACTTACCCCTCTAAAGCTGAACGTGGCCCCATGAAAGCTCGACTGGCCTCTTCAGCCGGAGCCAGTAGTGGA
>JACXTT010011979.1_pt1 | contig 11541 bp, 10 predicted proteins | sample 9270951 | NCBI WGS metagenome assembly JACXTT01 (sample SAMN15532306, study PRJNA645909) | rock metagenome | isolation source: weathered quartz diorite | place: Puerto Rico | collected 2017-06-21 | reverse complement strand
AACGGGGGCAGGGCGGCGAGGTCATGTCAAAGGGTTTGGGCGGTTTGGGCGTCATTGCCTGCCTGGCAGTTCCGGTGGGTGGCCTTTTGACTGCGCTTTTTCACTGGCATGCGGCACTGTTGGCACTGTCTGTATTTGGGGCCGTTGCGCTGGGCCTGGTGGCACTGAAATTCCAGGAGACCGTGCCGGCCAAAAACCCACGTGCCCTGCAGTTTGCAACCCTTGCCGCCACCTGGTGGCATATCCTGCGCAACCCGACCTTTCTGGCATTCACCGCGCTGTCCACCTTTGCCTACAGTGGCCTGTTCATCTTTCTGGCGTCATCGTCGTTTGTCTTCATACGGGTGCTGGGGTTCACCACCACCCAGTATGGCCTGGTGATGTTCACCAACTCATTTTTGTACCTGCTGGGTACCTTTCTATGCCGACGCCTGTTGCGGCAATTTGGCGTACGCCGCAGTGTGGCCATGGGTGCCGTGTTGACGCTCAGCGGCGGTGCCATCATGTTGTCCTTGCAGGTAGCAGGTGTGCAATCGGCCTGGGCTATTGAGCTGCCGTTTTCTTTGTTCATGCTGGCCCATGGCATTCACAACCCCTGTGGTCAAAGCGGCGCTGTGGGGCCCTTCCCGCAGGCAGCCGGTGCCGCGTCGGCACTGAACGGTTTTCTAGCCATGGTCAGCGCTTTTGCCACCGGCCAATGGCTGGGCGCACATATGGACGGCACCGTAGCCCCCATGGTCTACGGCATTGCTTTTTGGAGCCTGCTGATCTCTGCCAGCGGCTGGACGCTGGTGCAACGCTATGGCCGCAGCTGACGCCCTTCCCTTTTACCTGTGCCTGGCCGGCCCCACCGCATCCGGCAAGACGGCGGCGGCACTGGCCATTGCGCAGCAGCACGCCTGTGAAATCATCAGCGTGGACTCGGCCCTGGTTTACCGGGGCATGGACATTGGCACAGCCAAGCCCAGCGCCGCCGAACTGGCGCAGGTGCCGCACCACCTGATCGACATACGCGACCCGCTGCAGGCCTATAGCGCCGCAGAGTTCGTGCGTGATGCCAAGCTGCAGATCACGGCCATTGCAGCGCGTGGCAAGTTACCGCTGTTGGTGGGCGGCACCATGCTGTACTTCAAGGCCCTGTTCGATGGGTTGGACGACATGCCGGCCGCCGACGCCACCGTGCGTGCCGCCCTGGAGCAGGAAGCTGCCGAGAAAGGCTGGCCGGCCATGCACGCCGAACTGCAGCAGGTGGATCCCGTTACCGCGGCACGCCTGGCCCCCGGCGACAGCCAGCGTATACAACGGGCGCTGGAGGTGTACCGTGTGTCGGGCTTGCCGTTGTCGCATTTCCACTCCGACAAGGCAGTAGCCACAGCCCATGCGGCATCGGCAGAAAGTAGTTCGGCGCCCGTCCTGCTGTCGTTAGAGCCCCATGATCGCAGTTGGCTGCATGCGCGTATTGCGCAGCGGTTTGATGCCATGCTGGCCGGTGGTTTTGTTGACGAAGTGCGCAGCCTGCGCGCGCGCGCTGACCTGCAGCCTGATCTACCGTCCATGCGCTGTGTGGGCTATCGCCAGGTCTGGCAGGCGCTGGACGCGCAGCAATCTGCCGGGCAAGCCCGTTCACTGGACCTTGCTGCGGTGCGCGAACGGGGTATTGTGGCTACCCGCCAGTTGGCCAAGCGCCAGATCACCTGGCTGCGGTCCATGCCGCAGCGGGTGGTGATTGCGGCGGATCAGGGCGACGCTGTGGCGGCTGTACTGCAGCAGGTGCGAAACATACTGCATCCCTGATCAGTTGGGGACAGAGCTACGCTGCGCTACGGTCTGCCCCGCAAGGTCTCAGTCTATCGTTGCGCCAGCCGCTTTGACCACGCCTTGGTAACGGGCCAGTTCGCCCTTCATCAAGGCGCCAAACTGTTCGGGTGTGCTGGGTACGGGTTCTGCCAAAAGGGTGGCAAAGCGACTCTGCGCCTGTGCAGAATTCAGCGCCGCAACAAAGGCCTGGTTCAGCTTGGCAATGACGTCCCTGGGCGTGCCGGCGGGTGCCACCAGTCCCCACCAGGTGTCGATGGAAAAGCCTTTGAGTGTTTCCGCCATGGTCGGTACATCCGGCAGCGCCGTGGAGCGCGCCAACGTGGTCACAGCCAACGCCTTCAGCTTGCCGGCGCGAATACCGGGTGCTGCCGTGGCCAGGTTGTCGATATTGAAATCGACCTGGCCGCTCAGCAGGGCCAATTGCGCCGGGTTGCCGCCGTTGAACGGAATGTGAACGGCAAAAATGCCGGCCTGGGCCTTGAACATTTCGCCGGCCAGATGGCCTGCACTGCCATTGCCGCCGCTGCCGTAGTTGAGCTTTGCCGGGTGGGCCTTGGCATAGGCAATCAGGTCGCGCACCGAGTTGATTTTGAGGCGCTGCGCCGCATCCGCATTCATCACCAGCACATTGGGCACGCGCACCATCTGTGTGATGGGGGCAAAGGCGGTGGCCGCGTTGTAGGGCATCTTGGCGAACAACCACGGGTTGACTGCGTGCGTGGCCGTCGCCGCAATGCCAATGGTCAAGCCATCTGGCGCGGCCTTGGCCACCAGATCGGCACCGATATTGCCCCCCGCACCAGGTTTGTTGTCCACAATCACCACGCCCAGGCTGTCTTTGACGCCCTCGGCCAGAATCCGTGCGGTGGCATCGACCGGGCCGCCGGCGGCATAGGGCACGATCAGACGAATGGGTCGGGACTGGGCCCAGACACTGGGACTGCTCGCCAGCAACAGCATGCTGGCCAGCGCGCAGGCCTGGGCGCTGGTCAAGAAGCTGGTGATGGCGCGGGTGAAAAGGGTTCTGCGTTGCATCACCCCATTGTGCCTCTATCATGGCGCACCTCTGTATGAATCTGCTTATCCAAAACCTCAGCAAACACTATGGCCAGACGCCGGTCTTTAGCAATGTCTCGCTCAGCGTTGCGCCCGGTGAATTTGTTGCCATCGTTGGCGATTCCGGTGTAGGCAAATCGACACTGCTCAACTGCATGGCTGGCCTGGACCAGTGGGACAGCGGCAGCGTGCACCTGGACGGCACCGACCTGAACCTGCTCAACGATGACCAGCGCGCACTGCTGCGCCGCCAGAAGATCGGTTTTGTGTTCCAGGCCTTTCATGTACTAGGCCACTTGGACGTCACGCAAAACGTGGCGCTACCCCTGCTGCTCCTGGGCACACCTGACGACGACCGCGTGCAAGCCATGCTGCACGCCGTCGGCCTGCAAGGCATGGGCGCGCGCCTGCCGCAACAGCTCAGCGGCGGCCAGTTGCAGCGCGTGGCCATAGCCCGTGCGCTGGTGCATCGCCCCAGGCTGCTGCTGGCCGATGAACCCACCGGCAACCTGGACCCCAGGACGGCTGCCAAGGTAATGGAAGCGCTGGTGGAGCAAACCCGGGCCCATGGCACCTCACTGGTTTTGGTGACGCACTCGGAGGCTGCGACCGCGCGGGCCGATCGGGTTTTGCATTTGCGGGAGGATGGGATTGCGGCGCATTAGTCATGTTTGTCACCAAACCATGACATTGCCACAGCGTAGCCTGCATCCTGTTTTTTGATGAAAGTCAGACGGCAATTAGCGCGGCTTTACAGGTTGTGATGCCGTGGTGAGGGGTGGCAGCCCCACGGTCGGCCGCGTTGAGTGGACAGGCTTTACCGTCAATGGCACGGTACCAACGGCATTGGGATCAACAACTTCAACGGTGGTGGTTGCCGTGCCGGAACAGGCATCCGCCGGGAACGGTTGGCCTTGTGCCATACCGGTGATGGTCAAGATATAGGTTCCAGCGGTGCCAAATTTTTGGTCCATTTGGGCACCACCGTTAGGCTTGTCTTTCATATGCGCGACATCCTGACTGGACGCTGGCGTCATTTCGAAATTGAGATAGCCGCCGCCGTTGTTGAGCCAGGGTATCAGGTGATCCCAGGTCGTTTTGTAGCCGCAGGTGTCGCCTGAGCCTGCAATCTTGAATGAAATAGTGCTGCCCATGTTGACTTTAGCCGAGTTGGCGGTAACGCCAAGGATCGAGCCAGCCGCCATAGTGGAACCCGCGGCTGTGACGCACAGCAGCGCCAACGTTAGTTTTTTAAATTGGGAAGTCATTTTCATTTCCTTGTGAAGGTGTTTGGCAAATTTGCCAACATAGGTCGGTGGCGTTTGACGGCAGGTTCAATATTCGTCGAGCCCTAGTCCGGTCTCGACGGCTCTGTATACCCAAGATACGTGCCAGAGAAAAAATGCAACAAAATCAACATGTTTGTTGAACTGCCATGCGCCCATATGTCGGAGTTCACCGACAACCGAATCGGTGAGAAAGCAATAACGCCGGTAAATCATGGGCTTGTGACTGTCGGTAAAAGCAGACGGGGTCGGGCAAGTCGTAATCCTCCAGGTGCACTAAATATTGGCTTCGAGAATTCGACGCAAAAAAACCGATTGCGAACATGAAATGATGCCGGCTATACGCACGATTCTCTGGCCACGGTGTTTTACTGTCACCCTTCGACGGTCAAACGTGCGGCTTACAGAGTCGAAAAGCCCGGGCACTCTAATTGGATGTGATTCCGCAACGCAATGACCTATGGTATTGTTTGCCGTGTGTGGGACGTATGACTGCTTTGGAGCGGTTTGTAAAGCCGCTGTGCAGCGAAAGCGGCTGTTCGGGGTTGCCGTCCAATTGGGGTGAATTTCGTTCAAGCGTGCTCACGCCCGTCGCCGTTCTTCCTCAGCAGGTTTGATCGATACTTCTTTATCGGTTAACGCGTCAATTTCAGACACCGTCAACACACCAGTGGAACGAAACTTGACCCCCTTTGCATTGAGCTCTGTTTTACTGAAGGAGTTTCCCCAAACACCAGACCCATCGGTAAGAACTTCAAGTTCATAATTTCCGTCGGCGAGCCTCCCAAAGATGTAGCCGTGTTGGAGCAGTTGCCGATAATGAGCAACGTTCTTGTATTTCTTTGCTGCTTGCGCCATTACTGGCGCCAGCCACTTTTTGCGAAAAGTGATCGTCGCTATTTCTGCAGCTCTTTCGCACACCTTTGCGCTTTTGTCCGTCAGGCCTGCAATCAACATTTCGTCCATTACGAGATGCGGAGTCAGCTCCCCACGAAGACAGGAAATGGCGGCGAGCCGAGCATTGGCTTCCTTGCTCGTGATCAAATCAAGCAAGATTCCGCTGACATCAATACCCCACTTCTGCAAAGTGATAACGAGGTCAACCGTATTGCCCCACACCATGGAATGAATATGGCTTAAGCCGTCAGCAATTGTTTGACGATTTTTTACCGAAAGATTGCCACTTTCAATCACTGTGTCACAGGCGTCTGCAATCGACAGTATGGCCTCGATGGCTTCACTTTCGCTGGCTCGATTGGTTCTTCCCTCTAGCCACGCTTCAATTTGCTTGCGCTCCTGCCTCATCAGTGTGCCCCTTTGTTGCACTAGATTCTAAGCACTTCACTCCCCGCGCACATAATCAAGGCAGGCGTATGTTGTGATCAACAGAGTCGAAGGGAAGTCCATTTGAGTGACCGGTATCGAGAAGCGCGACCGACAGCAATGCGTCTACTAGAGCCAGTGGCGGCCGGTGGCCAGTACAGAAATCTGTACGAGCGGTTTGGGGCAGAATGTACAGTTGAAGTGCAGCGATCACTGTCACTCAAGCAGAAGGGCCAGTAGGCCGGTGATTATTAGGCATGGTCATCTCAATCAGTGCAAATGCATTTGCACGGCGGCGTGCAACCACATGGAAGCCCCAGTCAAAAAGCCATGGCTCACCATCCCAGGTTCTACGACGTCACAAGGAGTACCGCATGAAATGGTTTGGAATTGGAATCTTGTATTTGTTGCCATTCGGGTATGCCGCATTGATGCGCGCAACAGACCAACCGATCGAGTGGCCTGTCATAGCATTTATCGTGGCAATGGCCATTGGGATGACGCTCTACGCCACAGTATTCAAGAAATACACTGAGGACTCCCAAGAGAATCAGGACCTCGCAAAGAAGGTTCTAAAAAAAGCCGCCAAAGGAATCATTCGATCAGGCATGTAGGCACTCGAAATCACAGAGCGCCTTGCAAAGCAATCACACCGCTCAAAGAGAATTGGATGGTTGCGAGGATGAGGGCAGACTTCGGCTGGCCTCGCCGCTTGTGACACCTACCATCTCTAGCTGGCAGATTTAGCATGCGCCAACTTCTGCACGGCGTTGAGGGCCTGTTCGACATTGGCTTCGGGCGTAACACCGCCCACCGTAAACCCGACCTTGCCGTTGGGGGTAACGATGAAGGTTGTGCGCTCCGCAAAGCCATGGTCGAGCTCGGCACCGCGCGTATCCTTATGACCTGCCACTGCGTCGCGCACGACCAGATCGAAGGACTTGGAAATCTTGCCGCCCGGGTCGGAGGCCACGGCAAGCTTGCCGGCGCAGTACTCGGGGTCCGCAGAGAAGTCGTTCAGTCGCGCAATGCTGTCGAGTGACACGCCAACGACGGTTGCGCCTGCCGCTGTGAACTTATCCATATTGACGGCGAAAGTGTGGGCTTGGATATTGCACCCCCCGGTATAGGCCGACGGGTAAAAATAGACCACCACCGGTCCTTTCTTCAACGCGTCTTTCAACGAGAAATTGAAGGTTTTACCAGCCAATGACGCCTGGGCTTCGAAGTTGGGTGCCGTGTCACCTTCCTTCAGGGCGGCATTCGCCAAAGTCATGGACAAGGCTGTCAGCAGCCCCGCAAACAAAACAGTGGATTTCATGGACAGGACTTTCAAGATTGAATGCAAAAGCTGCTGTAGGTCTTGCAGAAACTACTAAAAAAATGTGTCGGGGTATCGCCTGGCGGAGTGTAGTACTTGGCAAACTTTTCTGCCCCGTCATGGGCAAATCAAAAATTGCCCGCGCGCCAGCATTCCGCTTTAGACTCGCCCCCATGAGCGACACAGCGTCACGATTCACCCAGCTCCACCAGATGGTCGGCCCGCGCGGCGCGCAGGCGGCGCAGGCAATTGAGCGCCTGGTACACGATGGCACTGATGCCGCCCTGTGCCGTGTCAACGCCTACAACTTCGCCGCCAGCCACGGTCTGGACGAGGGGCAGGCGGTCGATGCGTTTGTTCACGCGTCCCACCTCGGCTTGTTTGATTTGTCCTGGAATCTGCTGTGCCCCGGCTGCGGCGGCGTGTTGTCAGCGTCGGCCAGCCTCAAGTCTGTCGGTCAGGCCACCTACTACTGTGCGCTGTGCGCCGCCGGTTACGAACCCACACTGGATGAGATGGTGGAAGTGAGCTTCACCGTGAGCCCCGGCGTGCGCCGCATTGCCGCGCACGACCCGCACACGCTGTCCATGTGGGACTATTACCGGCAGAATTTTTGGAGTTCTGGCATCCGCATTCCCGAAGGCGCGGCTTTTCAGGAGCTGCTGGATGCGGTGATTCTGGATGCCGATGAAATTCCGCCCCGCGGAAAATGCATTCTCAATGTGCAACTACCGCCCCAGTTCCTGATCGTGTTCGACCCCACCACCCATTCGGCAACCTTTGTCGATGTGCAGGGTGAGCCCAGTCGCACGCGCCAAGATCTGACCGTGGTGTTCAACAACGTCAGCGCGCCCACCGGCAAGCTGCAGTTGCGTCCAGGCCCGCTGCGGCTGACGCTGGAGAACCAGACCGACCACCGGGTGCTGCCCGGCATCTTCATTGCCAACGACGAGCTGCACCACTTGCTGGGTCAGCGCCAGCGCTTTCTGACAGCGCGTGACCTGTTGACGCGCCAGACCTTTCGCGACCTGTACCGCGCCGATACGCTGGATATCAACCAGCGCATGAAGATCACCAGCCTGACCATTCTGTTTACCGACCTCAAAGGCTCGACCGAGTTGTATGAGCGGGTCGGTGATCTGGCCGCCTACGATCTGGTGCAGGCACATTTTCGCGTGCTGCATGAGGTGGTGGCGGCCGAATCGGGTTCGGTGGTGAAGACCATTGGTGATGCCGTCATGGCCACCTTTCCCACCGCCGAGCGGGGCTTGCAGGCAGCCATGCGCATGCGCGAGGCCATGGGCCGGCTCAATGCGCCCGCAGACCGCGAAGACCTGTTGCTGAAAATTGGCCTGCACGAGGGGCCCTGCCTGGCGGTGACGCTCAACGAACGCCTGGACTACTTTGGCCAAACCGTGAACATTGCCGCGCGGGTGCAGGGTCTGGCGGAGTCCCACACCATACTGACCACCGAGCCCGTGGTGTCCAACCCCAACGTGGCGCAGTTCATGGCGCAGCGCAGTCTGCAGGCTCAGCCACGCCAGGCCCATTTGCGCGGCATCAAAGAGGCGCTGACCGTTTACGAAATTCCGTGATTGGGCGCCGCATGCGCGGTCCCAACCATCGCCCAGAAATGCTGCATTGCAATAAAGCCCTGTCGGTTTGAAAAAATTTCCTGCAACTTTGCGAAAGTTGCCATACTATGAATTAGAGACCGCAGCACCAGGCAATCACCATGTTATTTGCCGACGAAGACCCCAAACTGCTTGTGTCGCCCGACTGGCGACCCAAGAACACGTGGTGCGTGCTCATGGTGGATGACGATGCCGTCGTGCACACCGTCACCCGCCTGGCCTTGCGTGGCTATGAATTCCAGGGCCGCTCCTTGGAGTTCATCAGTGCCTACTCTGGCAAAGAAGGACAGCAAGTCTTTGCTGAGCGCGACGACATCGCAGTGGCCATTGTCGATGTGGTCATGGAGCGTGACCAGGCGGGCCTGGAGCTGGTCGACTACGTGCGCCACACACTGAACAACCACACCACACGCCTGGTGCTGCGTACCGGCCAACCCGGCTTTCTTAGCAGTCATAGCGACATCGCGCTGTACGAAATTGATGACTACCGCGAGAAAACCGACCTGACGATTCAAAAATTGCATGCTTTGCTGGACTGCCAGCTCGGCGCCTACCATAGGCCCGGATTGGTCCAGTAGCGCGCTCGCCTAAGCCTCTTGCACCACGTCGGTGACCATGCCCCACTTGGCAAATTCAGGCCCGAAGTCTGCCAAGGCATGGCGGCTGACGCAGGGATAGGCCCCCGCAGCCATCGATTCGCCGCGCGCCAGACGACGGGCCAGCAAAATGGAAGCCATACAAGGAATCTCGGGGCCATGGTCATCGTCAGCCGCAATATGCCAGGCCTTGGCCGCTGCTGCGCCATTGGCATCCTGGCCCCGCACCCGCACCACCATGCCGCCCAGGTGCGAACCCAGTGGGTCCAGCAGCTTGGCACCTGTGTTCAGCAGGCTTGCCAAGGCGGCGGGATTTTTCAGCAAGCCCCTGCGGCGCAACCAGGCCAGAAATGCAAACGCACGCTGCGCCACCCCCAGCTCCAGCGCGGCACCAAAGTCCATACTCTGGCGCAACTGGTAGTGCGTGGGAAAAAGCTCCAAATCAGGAATATCACACAGAGACGACAGCCGAGGCCGCAAGCGTTGAAAATCTACCGTGTGTGGGAGTGACCAACCCAGCGCGGTTTGCCACCGCCCGTCCCGCCAGACCTGGATGGGCAAACCGCAATAGCTCAGCACAGCCCGCATGGTGGCCACTCCACGCGGTGCTGTCTGTGCCGGCGCAATGCACATGTCTATGCTGTCCAGGCCTTGCCACCCTTTGGTCAAAGCATCAACCACGGCTGACGACAGCGCAGGCACGGTGCTGGCGCCACTGATGGCGACGCGCTGTGCAGCAACAAATGTGCCGTGCAGGCCCGCCGCAAAGTCACAGACAAAACGCCGACCATCGGCCAGGTCGATGTAGTGCGCAGCGGCCTGGGCACAGGCACGGGCCACGGCATAGTCCTGCCCTTGAAACGGGCCGGCACTGTGAATCAGCAATTCAACGCGATGTGCGCGCAGCACCTGCGCCAAGTCGGCACGGTGCAGATCCACCGCTACGCCCTGCGCACCGACCAAACCACCTGCAAACGCTGCGGCCTTGGCGCCATCGCGCCCTGCCACCAGCAAGTCGATACTGGGGTCTCCAGCCAGCGCGCGACTGATGCGGGCGCCAAAATTTCCGTACCCGCCCAATACCATGACCCTCATATTTCCGTTCCCCGCATGCGAATAAGTTCCCTACTATAGGCGCAGCACGAGCAGCAATCCGCAGCACAATCGCAGCATGCAATCCACGCTTTGGCCACTGTTGACCTCGTTTTCCTGGCAGGAGCTACGCAACCATCCCTGGCGCAATGCGGCAGCTGTGGTCTCGGTCATGCTGGGGGTGGCCCTGGCGTTTTCGGTGCACCTGATCAATGCCTCGGCACTCGACGAATTTGCGCAGGCCGTGCGGTCGGTAGGCGGGCAGGCGGATCTGGAGGTTCGCACCCGTACCGGCATGGCTGCCGGCCTGGACGAGCTGGTGCTGGTCCGCATGCTGCAACACGCCGATGTGGCATCGGCCAGCCCCGTTCTGGAGCTGAGCAGCTATGCGCTGGACGGTGGCGCAGGGGCTGCCGCTGCCACATCCTCCAGCGCCGCTGCCAGCGACGGACCAGCCCATGTGCTGCTGCGCGTGGTGGGAGTTGATGCCTTCCAGGTGGGCATGACCAGCCCCGACCTGTTGCCACACCCGGGAGCCCAGGCCGACAAACTGGATATTTTTGCCCCTGACGCCGTTTTTCTCAATGCCCGCGCCCGCAAGCGGCTGGGTGGCCACCCCATACAGCTGCAATCCGGTCTGCATATCCAAACCGTTCGGGTCCCCGGCTCGGTCAGCGCTGTGGGCGCTCCGCTGGCCGTGATGGATATTGCGGCCGCGCAGGACCTGTATCAAAAAGCGGGGCGGCTTAGCAGAATCGACCTGCGGCTGCGCGCCGGTGCTGACCGTGCGGCCTTTGTACGCAGCGTGCAGGCCGCGGCCGATTGGCCGGCTGGGGTGCGGCTGGTAGAGCCCGGCGACACACTGGACCGCATGTCCACGCTGTCGCGCGCCTACCGGGTGAACCTGACGGTGTTGGCTCTGGTGGCCTTGTTTACCGGTGGCTTTCTGGTATTTTCGGTGCTGGCGCTGAGTGTCAGTCGGCGCGCTGCGCAATTTGCACTGTTGGGGGTGCTGGGTTTGACCGGGCGGCAGCGCCTGGGCCTGGTGCTGCTGGAGGCGCTGGTGCTCGGTCTGGTGGGCAGTCTGCTGGGTATTGCCCTGGGCACGGGGCTGGCCGCACTGGCTTTGCGCCTGTTGGGCGGCGATCTGGGTGGTTGCTTCTTTACCGGTGGTGCGCCGGCGCTGCAATGGAGTGCGTGGGCGGCGTTGGCATTTGCGGGCCTGGGCGTGGTGGCGGCACTGTTGGGCGCATGGTGGCCGGCACGCTGGGCACAGGGCTTGCCACCGTCGCAAACGCTCAAAGGTTTGGGTACCCTGCAAACCACATCCAGCCACGCTTTGGTGGCGCTGGGGCTGCTGTTGGGCGGCGGCCTGCTGGCCTTGCTGCCGCCAGTGTGGGGCGTGCCGGTGGCGG
>JACXTT010011978.1_pt1 | contig 11541 bp, 10 predicted proteins | sample 9270951 | NCBI WGS metagenome assembly JACXTT01 (sample SAMN15532306, study PRJNA645909) | rock metagenome | isolation source: weathered quartz diorite | place: Puerto Rico | collected 2017-06-21 | reverse complement strand
GGTGAACATCCGCGACCTGGCGTCCCAGTCGACCACCGGTGCCAACCAGACCAGCGTTGCCAGCCAGGAACTGTCGCGCCTGGCGGTGGATTTGAATTCGATGGTCGCCAGATTCGTGATCTGATTGTTGATCGGGTGTGTCGGTGTTGTAGGCACGAGCAATTGAATACCGCTACACGGACCGATCTTTGAGCGACTGGTGCGGAGTCAGGAAGTGAGGTTCTTCATCGCCGCGCGGTACTGTTTCGTCCGCCGGCCGATAAACAGCCGGTCCAGCACCAGCGCCCACACCGCCGAGACCTCGGGGTGAGGGCGCCGGCCCTTGCTCAAGCGCCGCAGCTGGAACTTCACTACCGCCATGTTCGCCAGGGCGGCCAGCGGCTTTTTCTTCCAGTGGATCGGTGGCAATTGCGGATGGCTGTCGCGGCCTTCGCGCCAGTGCCGGGGCAGGTGCGGTTCCACCGCCAGCGCGGTGCCGATGCCGGCCATGGCGATGCCGCTGTCCAGCACCTGCTCGACGATGGGCAAGCGCCGAATACCGCCGGTGACCATCACCGGCATCGTCGCCACCTTCGCCAGCTCGCCGGCCATCTCCATGAAATAGGCTTCTCGTGCCAGGGTGCGGCCGTCTCGTGCTTCGCCTTGCATGGCCGGCGCCTCGTAGCTGCCGCCCGAGAGTTCGACCAGGTCCACCGGCAAGGCATTGAGCCATTCGATCACTTGGCGGGCGTCGTCCGCATCGAAACCGCCGCGCTGGAAGTCCGCCGAGTTGAGTTTGACCGCCACGCAAAAGTCCGGCGACACAACGGCCCGGACCGCCTTGACCACCGACAGCAACAGCCGTGCGCGATTCTCCAGCGAGCCACCCCACCGGTCGGGACGCCGGTTGCTCAGTGGCGAGAGGAACTGGCTGAGCAGATAACCGTGGGCTGCATGGATCTGCACACCAGTGAAGCCCGCCTGCTCGGCCAGGTGGGCGCTGTTGGCGAAGCGCCCGATCACCTCCTCGATGTCGCTTTCGCTCATGGGGCGGGGTTCGGCGAACATTTTCGAGAAACCGCCCAGATCCAGCGCCACCGCGGATGGCGCCCAGGCGGTCTGGCCGAGGTTGGCCATGGTCTGGCGCCCCGGATGGTTGATCTGCATCCAGAACTGCGCGCCCTTGGCGCGGCCGATGGCGGCCCACTGACGGAATTTTTCCAGGTGACGATCGTCTTCCAGCACCACGCCGCCAGGGCCGGTCATGGCGCGGCGGTCGACCATCACGTTGCCGGTCAGCAACAGCCCGGGTTCGCCGTCGGTCCAGGCACGGTAGAGTTGCAGCAGGTGAGCGGAGGGTGTGTGATCCAGGTCGGCCATGTTCTCTTCCATGGCGGCCTTGGCGATACGGTTCGGGACCTGTACGCCGTTGGGCAAGAGCAGTGCTTGAAAGGGGGACATGCTTGACTCCGGGGCAGTGGGGAGTTCAGGCTAAGCTTAAACCTAACTTTAATGTCAAGCGTCCATTCGAGGCCTCTTATGAAGATCGGTGAACTGGCCCTGCGCAGTGGCCTGGCGGCGTCGAAGATCAGGTTCTACGAAGCCCAGGGGTTGATTCGCAAGGTACAGCGCCAGGCCAATGGCTACCGTGAGTACCCGGCCGAGGTGTTGCAGACGTTGTCGATCATCCAGTGCGCGCAGCAGGCGGGTTTCAGCCTTGAGGAGCTGCGGGCGTTGGTGCCGGGGGCCGAGGCGGGGAGCCTGGATCATGAGGCCATGGTCGACAGCCTGGAACGCAAGATCGGCCAGATCGAAACCATGCAGGCGCGCCTGGCCCATAGCAAGTTGCAGTTGCTGGGGATCGTCAACAGCATCCGCAGCCGGCCCGACGGGGCCAGTTGCACGGAAAATACCGAGCGGGTGCTGGCGTCGCTGCAGTCTCCGCCTTCACGTCCGCTTGTGTAGCCGGGTCTCGATTCTCGTTGCTGCAACCGTCGCCAAGGGCCTGGTGATACACGGGTTTATTCCCTGGCCAACGAGTAGGAGGAGGGCGCGGGCAGGGGGTGACGCATCAGGCTGCCCACGGCCAGCGCGCCCGACAACGCCAGCAACCCCGCGACCCAGAGCACCGTGCCAAAGCCGCCGATGAAGGCTGCGCGGGCCAGGGGCTGGATCAACTGGCGCGCGGACTCGGGCAACCCTGCCATGGCCGCCGGCATGTCCCCGGCGACGACCCGCGAGGCAATTGCCAGGGCCTGATCGAGCCAGGGCACGGCCTGTGCGGCGAGGCTGGCCTGGAGCAATTGCTGGGTATGGCCGGCCAGCAAGGCGCCAAACACGCCGATGTTCAACATGATTGCGCTGAAGCGCATGGTGGTGCTCATTCCCGAGGCCATGCCGGCCCGTTCCCGTGGCACGCAGGCCATGATGTTCTTCTGGGTGTCGCCGTTGAGCAGTCCGGCACCGGCACCGGTCACGGTAATCGCCAGGGCGAACGGCAGGTAGGCGCCAGTGCCGACTGCCCAGGCACTGAGCAGGTTGCCGCAACCGACCAGGGTCAGGCCAGCCGCCATCATCGTCGCCGGGGCGAAGCGCGAGGCCAGTCGCATACCGATGCGTGGGCATATCAGCATGGCCAGGGCGAACGGCAGCATGCCCAGGCCCGAAGCTACGGCGGAAAACCCCAGGCCGTTCTGCAGGTAGAACGGCAGCAGGGTCATCATCACCTGGGCGCAGCCGGCATAGGCGAACATTCCCAGCAGGGCGCCGATAAAGCGCGGATGACGGAACAGTTGCAGGTCGACCATTGGCCGTTTCTGTAGCTGTTCGACCCGCACGAACAGGCCGAGCAGCGCAGCGCCTCCCAGTAGCCGGGCATAGGTCAGCGGGTTGTTCCAGCCGATACGGTTGGCCTCGATCAAACCCCAGATCAGGCACAGCAGCGCACCGCTGAAGGCCAGGCTGCCCCAGGGATCCAGGCGTGCGGCCTGGCTGTCCCGGGATTCCGGCACGGCATGGCGGACCATCGCCATCAGCACCAGTCCTACCGGCAGGTTGAGGTAGAAGATCCAGCGCCAGCCCAGGTACTCGGTAATCAGCCCGCCGAGCGTGGGTGCGGTGGTCATGGCTACGCCCATGCAGGCGCCCCAGAAGGCCCAGGCCTTGGCCCGTTCGGTCTCGTCGTGAAAAACGTGGCCGATGGAGGCGAGGGCGGAGGTCAGCAGCAGCGCTGCACCGACGCCCTTGATGGCGCGGGCGATATCGAGGAACAGGCTGTCGGGTGCCGCGCCGCAGCCCAGTGAGGCGAGGATGAACAGGGCCAGGCCACAGAGCAGGGTTTTGCGGCGACCGAAGCGGTCGGCGAGGTTGCCGGCCGGTAGCAGCAGGGCGGCGAAGGCCAGCATGTAGGCACTGACGACCCATTCGATATCGGCGAAGTTGGCCCCCAGGTCGCGGGCGATGCTCGGCAGGGTGACGGCGACGATATTGGTGTCGAGAACGATCAGCGAGCAGACGCCGGAGGCGGTCAGCAGCGTCAGCCGCGGACTGACCCGGCTCATGACCGGGCCTGCGACGGCTGGGCAGCGAGGTCGGCCATGAGCAGAGTACGGACCAGCTTCGGGTCAGGGATTGCCTTTTGGGCAATCCCGGTTGAGGAGTCGACCGCTGCCAGTAGCGGCAGACTCATGAAGGCATAAAGCAAGAGGGTTATGGATTTGACGCGCATGGCACAAGCTCTCTACTGTGGCGGTAGAAGCAGCTTATCGTGGACGTTTCGCGGTTTTGTTAGGTGGGCTTCGGTACTTCATTACCTTTGAGCTAATGCATCTATGGAGATCCGTCACTTCCGTTATTTCCTGGCGGTTGCCCGGCAACGCAATTTCACCCGTGCGGCTGAGCAACTGGATATCGCGCCACCGACCCTGAGCCGACAGATCCAGGACATGGAGGCTGCCCTCGGCACCCGGCTGTTCCTGCGCGGGCAGCGCGAGGTCAGCCTCACCGAAGCCGGCGCGGCGTTGCTACCGGAAGCCGAGGCGACGGTGCGCCAGTTCGAGTTCGCCCAGCGCAACGCACAGCGGGCCGGGCGCGGTGAGGTGGGGCATATCGAGCTCGGTTATGTGGCGTCGGCGGTGTACTCCGGTGTGTTGCAGCGCCAGGTCAAGGCCTTCAGCCGGGAGTTCGCCGAGGTCAGTCTCTCGGTGCGGGAAAGCCCGATGGCGGTGCTGCCGGGACTGATCGCCGAAGGGCGTTTCGATATCGGTTATGTGCGTTCGCCCATGTCCTTGCCCGAGGGCGTCGACGCGGTACGCCTGAATGCCGAGGGATTTGTGCTGGCCTTGGCTGATGATGCCTGGTTATGTCGCCTCAAGCAGATCGGTGCCGAGCACTTGCAGAACGAGACGTTCATTCTCCCGGAGCAGATCAGCGGTACCTTGCAGGTGGCTGCCCAGGGTGGTTATGCGCCGAAGCTGGGGCCCCAACCCGGCGGGTTGGTGGCGGTGATCGCGGCGGTGTCCCTCGGTCAGGGCGTGGCGGTGGTGCCCGAGTCGGTGATCGGGCAGGTGAACCTGCCCAACGTGGTGTATCGACCGATCCACGGCTGCGAGGCGAGTTCCTGGCTGTCGTTGATCCATCGGCGCTTCGAAAAGGCCCCGGCAGTGGCGCGCTACATCGAGCGGGTCAAACGTGAGTTTCCCGGAGAGAGGCCCTGATTCATCCTCAAGACAAGCGTTACCCGTGTCGATCGGCTAACCTGAGTGTTTCGACCGTGTAGTCATGGAGTGTCTATATGGTCATATTTATGCGTGACGAAGAAAACCCTGCCGTTGGTCGGTCTTCCCGGCCCGTCAATTTGTACGGCAGGCACGTCGTATTCAATAATAGCCAGTAGCCAATATTCAACCGTGCGCTTCATGAGGAAGCAGGTACAATCCGTGGTTTTTTCATCGAGTCCGGTGGGGTGTCCGGTTCGATGTTTCAGAGATTTGTCATGCTTATTGGTAGCTATTCCCTCGCGCTGGTCTTTATTTCTCTTTGTGTGGCTATCCTGGCCTCTTATACCGCGTTGGATCTGACCGGGCGTATTGCCACGGCGCGTGGTCGGGCGGTTTACCTGTGGATGGCCGGCGGTGCCCTGGCCATGGGCGTGGGTATCTGGTCCATGCACTTTATCGGCATGCTGGCGTTCAAGCTGCCCATTGCATTGGGCTACGACGGGCCACTCACGCTGCTGTCGCTGCTGATCGCGATTCTTTCCAGCGGCTTTGCCCTCTGGCTGGTCACCCAGCCCCGCTTGCCGGCGACGCAATTGGCATTCGGCGCCCTGATCATGGGGGCCGGCATCAGCGCGATGCATTACTGCGGCATGGCGGCGTTGAAGATGCAGCCCGGGATCGATTATGACCCGACCCTGTTCAGCGCCTCGCTGGTGATTGCCGTGGTTGCCTCGGCGGCGGCCTTGTGGATCGCCTTTCGTCTGCGACGTAATACCCCTTATGTGCGCCTGGCCCGAAGTGGGGCGGCGGTGATCATGGGGCTGGCCATTGTCGGCATGCACTACACCGGCATGGCGGCGGCCAATTTTGCCCAGGGCAGTTTTTGCGGGGCGGCGAGTACCGGCCTGTCCGGCAACGGACTGGACAACCTGGTGCTGGTGACCAGCCTGGCGGTACTGTCCATCGCTCTGTTGACCTCGTTGCTCGATGCGCGGCTCGAAGCCCGGACCGCCCTGCTGGCTGACTCGCTGCGCGAGGCGAACCAGGAACTGATCCAGTTGGCGTTGCACGACACCCTGACCGGCTTGCCGAACCGTGTCCTGCTGGCGGATCGGATCGACCAGGCGATGCACAAGGCTACGGCCGAGGGCGGCTGCTTTGCATTGATGTTCATCGATCTGGACGGCTTCAAGCCGGTCAACGATGCGTTTGGTCACCATATCGGCGATCAGTTGCTGCGCGAAGTCGCCCAGCGCCTGCGTGAGGACCTGCGCAGCCAGGACACCCTGGCACGTATCGGCGGTGATGAGTTCGTGTTGCTGGTGCAACTGGCCGAGCCGGACGATGTGTTGCAAGTGGCGTCACGTCAGGTCAGCCTGATCTCCCGACCGTTCCGGGTGGCCGACCACGACCTGCAGATCTCCGCGAGTCTCGGTATCGTGCTGTACCCGGGTAATGGCCAGACCGCCCACGAACTGCTGATGAACGCCGACGCGGCGATGTACCACGCCAAGGGCGCCGGCAAGAACGGCCATAGCTTCTTCGATGCCTCGATGAACAGCAACGCGCGCAAGCAGTTGCAACTGCTGCAGGACCTGCGCCAGGCCTTGGAACAGCAGCAGTTCCGTCTTTATTACCAACCCAAGTTCGACGCCCTCAAGGGCACGCCGATCGGCGCCGAGGCACTGCTGCGCTGGGAGCATCCCGAGGAAGGGCTGTTATTGCCGGACAAGTTCATCACCTTGGCGGAAAAAACCGGCCTGATCATCACCATCGGCGACTGGGTACTGGACGAGGCCTGCCGGCAGATGCGCCTGTGGTATGAGCAGGGCTATCAGGATTGGCGTATCGCGGTGAATCTCTCGGCCCTGCAGTTTTGCCATGCGGGCCTGGTCGACAGCGTGGCCGCTGCCCTGGCCCGGCACCAGTTGCCGGCCAACAGCCTGACCCTGGAAATCACCGAAACCACGGCCATGAGTGACGCCGATGCGAGCATGGCGGTGTTGCAGCAACTCTCGGACATGGGAGTGGACCTGTCCATCGACGATTTCGGTACCGGTTATTCGAGCCTGATGTACCTCAAGCGTCTGCCGGCCAACGAACTGAAGATCGACCGCGGCTTTGTCCGCGACCTGGAGCATGACACCGACGATGCCGCGATCGTCTCGGCGATCGTCGCCCTGGGGCAGGCGCTGGGGTTGCGGATCGTCGCCGAAGGGGTGGAAACAGACATGCAACAGAGCTTTCTCACCCGCCTGGGATGCGACTCCCTGCAAGGCTACTTGCTGGGGCACCCCTTGCCGGCGGAAAGATTCATGGCCGATATCGGTCGGCTCAAACAGCAGGCTGCGGGCTAGTAGCCCCTAGGCCTCGACACCGTCCAGGCTTTCACCGGTCTTGCTGCGCATCATCACCGCGGCCAGGCCGGCGCCCAGCGCGGAAAATACCGACCCCACCAGAAAGGCCACCTGATATCCGTCGTTGAGCGCCGAGAGTGCTGGCACACCTGCCGCCATGTGCAGTTCGGTGCGCGCCGCGGCCAGGCTCGCCAGCGCCGCCAGCCCCAGTGCGCCGCCCATCATGAAGGCGGTGTTGACCACGCCGGAGGCCAGCCCCGATTCGGACGGCGCGACATCGTTCATCGCCGCCAGCAGCAGTGGATTGAACGCAATGCCCGCGCCCAGGCCCAGTAGCACCATGCCCGGGAGGACGTCACGCAGGAAGTGGCCGTCGACCGGTGCCTGTGCGAACAGCAACAGCCCGAGGGTTGCCAGGGCGAGCCCGGCGGCCAGGGGCAGGCGAATGCCGAAGCGCATCACCAATTTGGCCGAGATCCCCAGCGAAAAGACCGCCATGATCAGGTTCGCGGGGAGGAACGCGAGCCCCACCTCCCAGGGCGTGTAGCCCAGCACCAACTGCATGTACAGCGCCGACAGGAAGAACCAGGCAAATATCGCGGCGGCCCAGAGCACGCCGATGATATTGGCGATGGCCAGGTTGCGCAGGCGGAACAGGCGCAAGGGCATCAGCGGGGCTCTCACACGGGTCTCGATGACCAGGAAGGCCAGCAGCAGGCCGGCGGCGATCAGCAGTTGCGCGACGGTACGCAGAGAGGTCCAGCCCATCTCGTTGCCATTGACGATGGCATAGACCGCCAGCATCAGCGAGGCGGTCACGGTGAGTGCGCCGGCCACGTCGAGGTCGCGGGATGGATGCTGGTTGAGGGTCTTGGAGAGCAGGCGCAGGGACAGCGCGATCACCGCCACGCCGATCGGCAGGTTGACCAGGAAGATCCAGTGCCAGCTCAAGGTGCTGGTCAGCACGCCACCGAGCAGGGCGCCCAGGCTGCCACCACCGGCGCAGACGAAACCGTAGACCCCCATGGCCTTGGCGCGGTCGGCCGGTTCGCTGAACAGGTCCATGATCAGCGACAGGGCCACGGCGGTCACCACGGCGGCGGCCAGGCCTTGAAAGGCCCGGGCCCAGATCAGCGTTTCCTGGTTGTGGGCCAGGCCACAGGCCAGCGAGGCGAGGGTGAAGAAGCCGATGCCGAGCAGGAACAGGCGTCGATGCCCGTAGAGATCGCCCAGGCGACCGCCCAGCAGCAGGAAGCCGCCGAAGGTCAGCATATAGGCGTTCACCACCCAGGCGAGGGAGGTTTGCGTGAAGTGCAGATCGGTCTGGATCGAAGGCAGCGCGACGTTGACGATGGTGGTGTCGAGCACGATCATCAGCACCCCGAGGCACAGGACGAGCAGGGCGAGCCAGCGGTGGTCCGACTGGGCTGCGGGGGAGGCTGGTGGGGTCATGATGGTTTCTCGTGTGAGGGCCGGTGAGTTTAGGTCGTGGGTCGAGGGCTGCTCAATAGAGAGAGTGTAGGGAGGTTGTGAAGGGACCAGGGGGATGGGCTGATGGTCGGAAAGCGGAGATCGAAGGCCGTGCCGCTATGCACATCGGGACTGACCGCAGCCGTTATCGTTTCCAAGTGACGAACAGAGGCTGGTCCATCCAGGTGTGCCTGATAACCGAGAAACTAAAGGGTGAGTGCGCCAACAGGATGTCGTAGGTGCGCGGCTCTACTGTCATCTCCCATCGATCATTGGCATTTGCCAGCAACCCGCTCCTCACCAGCCAGTTGCCCCTGAAACCGTCGATGCTCGTCCTGCCGATCGCTGACCAATAATCCATGACCGAACTCAACAGCGCGAGGCAAGTCTCGTGCTCGGCATCGGTGAGGTCAGACGTTGACTCAAGGGGCTGGTCTGAAGGCAGACCGCAGAGCAGTTTATTGAGCGTCAGGTGTTGGTCGAGCGTTTCGGTTTGCCCCGTAACCAGACATTGCAGGACATGCACGGCACGGTGTTGTGCGTTATTGCTAACGAACGCACCTGCTTCGGTCAGCAGGCCAAGACGCGAAAACAGTGGATTGAAAAAGCTTTGTAGGAGAACAAGGCCTGCGTTATTGATTTGCATCGTGACTTCCCTAAAGGCCAATCGATGAGTGGCAACGTCTCGGAGAATTGAACTGTAGCTGGTTTTTCCAGAGCGGGCTCAAGCCAACCTGTTGAACAGAACGGCCCTCAGATGTGAAAGCCGTTATGGAGTCGCCGCTTTCTCCAGCGCATCGCGCAAGTCTGTGGCGCTGGCGAATTCGCGCTGTGCGACCAGCCGGCCATTGTCCAGTTGCAGCCACAGTACTTTCTCTTCGGCGCCTGGGTAACGCGGTACTACGCGGCTGTCGCGGTCGAGCAGGACGCGGTAGTTGTAGTCACGCATGGCGGGAATGGCGAAGAGTTTGCTGACCAGCGCGGGCATGCGCTGGATGTCGGCCACGAACACACTATGCCGCGCTTCCAGGAAGCCTTTGGGTTTGTCTTGCAAGGCAGCCTTGACCAGTTTTGCACTGTCCATCTCGCCCATAGTAGCCCCGAGAAACAGCAAGCCATCCTGAAGTCTTTGGAGGTGATCCTTAAGCGGCAGCAGCGGATTTTGCAACAGCCCCTTGCGAGCACCTCCGACTGGACGAGGTGGGATGATGCCCTGGTGGTTTCGATGTGGATTCTGACCTATACACGATGGAGTCATTACTACTTGGGCGAGCGCGGCATTACCAATCGTGATCTGGATGAGCTATCGCGGAGGGCTCGAGAGCTTGCGCTGGTTAGGTCGATGAGCGAATGGCAGTCGGTGGGCACGGGTAAGCAGGGCGAGCTCGCCGGGTTCCTCGACCAAGTGGAAGAGCTCCTAGCATCAGGAGGTGAATTGTAGTGGTTTAACTGAGTCGGACACTGCATTGGGTTTCTTGTCTCGGTCCGAGGAGGGGGCAGGCAATCGAGTGAGGGGGCTAACCCGGTTGTTGAACTCCAGACTCGGATGAGCGGGAAGCTAGGCTTTCCACTCATCCGAAGAGCACCGTCAGCCGCTGACGCTGACTACCTGCCCATCCAGCACCGAGTCCATCTTCAACTGTGCCAGCTCAATCAGATGCACCACACCCATTGCGACCTTACGGTTTGAACCGGTTTGGTTGTCAGCGTGCTCATAGGCCGTGGCCGCGGCGGATTGCAGAATCGAGTAGACGTTGACTAGGGCTTCCTCCTGATGCCTGGGGTCAGGTAGATGATCATGCAGCAATGTTTTTGGGGCGGGTTTCGAGCCTGCGTCCGGACCGAGGTTGTAGTGAGACAAGGCCCGGTCGGCGATACGTGGATCAATGGTTTCAACGTTGGATGTTGCCGGTGGATTGGGGGTGATCTTGAACATAGAGTGGGTACTCCCGATCTGTTTTGGGAGCCGCCAACGTCGCTGCTAAACGAGGGTGGCAGCCGTACGCAGGTTAGCAGACCGGTGATCAGGAAACCCGGCGCACCGAAGTGCCCTGCGCACGACCACCATAAAACGGGGGCTGAAAAAAAGCGCCTCGTAGAAGGTGGCGCCGTGCGCCTGATCACACTGGGCTGCTAAACCCGGTCACTGAATTGGCAGTGACGGAATGAAGCCTAGCCCTGAGATCAGGCGCAAACAAGCGGTCAGGATTTTCTAGGAAATTTCACTCGATGGAAAGCGAGTTGTCTTGCTGGCCATGGCAAATCACGGCAAAGAAACGCTCGTCCGATGGCTCACTGAGCCTCAAACCATTTCCATCATCCGGCAAGCGCCCACTTCACGCCTGAAGGTCATCGTGAGCTCTTGAGCGACGGCGTATGCCTGCTGAAAAATGCCCACTGTTTTTGCGAATTCCCCTACACGCGTGTCTCGTCTTTATTGGCAAAGCTGAGGGTCAGCAGGCCAGTAACGGCTGCTGATTCTTTGCAACGCCGTTATGAACTGCGTGGCCGATGCAGCAGCATGCGGGTTATCGGTGGCTTAAAACGATGGTGTGATTTGCGTGACAAACATGGACAGTAAAGCAACCGGTAGCATCGCAGGTGTCCTGATCAGCTTTGCCGCCATCAAGGCATACGGTTTCATTAAAGGGGAGGACGGCGAACAGTACTTTTTCCATCTTCATGACATCGAAGGACGATCGCCTCTGATGACGGGGCAGAATGTCACGTTCATGCCTACACCTTCCGCCAAGGGCTCGAAAGCAAAGCGCGTGATGCCTGGGCCGGGTCCGACACTCATTTATGTTGAGCCATACGATTTCGTCTGGTCCAAAGCAGGCCCACAGAAAGGCATGAAGACGGTGCTGATCACCGGCAAAGGCTGGAGTACATCCCGCGACCTCAACAAGGCCCGCCAACTGCTGATCGAGACCGCGGTGTTACGTGTCTCTCTGTCCAGGTACACGGAAGAAGAGGCGGAGCCACTCTTGGAGCAGGATCGCAAAGATCGGCAATCC
>JACXTT010011977.1_pt1 | contig 11543 bp, 11 predicted proteins | sample 9270951 | NCBI WGS metagenome assembly JACXTT01 (sample SAMN15532306, study PRJNA645909) | rock metagenome | isolation source: weathered quartz diorite | place: Puerto Rico | collected 2017-06-21 | reverse complement strand
CGCTCCACCGCGGCCGGGGCCCGTTGCGCCACCATGTCGACGTAGCCGGCCCGGACCGAGCCCAGGCCCGCCACTTCCTGGGCCAGCGCGCCGCCCTCCGTCTGGCGCCGGTCCACCATCTCCGCGAGCGCCGCGGTCAGGGCCCGCTCGAGGAGCGGCCAGGCTTCCTCGGCCGACAGGGGCGTCTGCTCCTCGCGGGTGAGCACCCCCGGCTGCGCCATCAACCAGGCCAGCTACGGCCCGTCGGCCAGGTCGAGCGCCTCGCCGAGCCCGCGCGCCGCGTCCGCGTATTCCTTGGCCTGCGGGAGGTTGACGGTGAGCGGGTTCAGCACCGTGCCTTCCACCGGAATCACGGCGGCGCTGACGTCGACGCGGCCCCGCTGCACCGCCGACTGGATCAGCCGTCGCGCGTCCGATTCGAAGCCGCCCAGCACGCGGGGGAGCTTGAGGGAGACGTCCAGGTGGCGGTGGTTGACCGATTTGCACTCGACCGTGAGGATGACGCGCGCCCCCGTCGCCTCCGCCCGCCCGTAGCCCGTCATGCTCCGGATCATGACACCCTCGGCTGGCTGGAGGTGAGAGACGAGTCGGGCGCCGCCATCACCGGACGATAGCCCAAAAAACCTTATGTGTCAATGTCTTTGGGCCAATCAGCCGTTGACAATCGCGCCCGGCGGCATGTAGCATGCCCCCCAGTTTCCGAAGGAGGATTCGCATGACGGACGGGCCGACAAACGGGCGCTGGACGCGCCGGCATTTCCTTGCAACGGCCGGGGTGGTGGCGGCTGCCGCGTGGTCGTGGATCGGGGGCGCGCAAGGGCTCAAGACCATCTCGGCCTCGCACAGCGTCTCGACATTCGTCTACGGCCAGCACCTCATGGCCGCCCAGAAGAAGTTCTTCGAGGAGGAGGGCGTGAGGACGCCGGACTTCGTGGTGCCGGGTGGCGGCGCCAAGGTCGTGCAGGCACTCGCGGCGGGGCAGGTCCAGTTCGCGCTCGGCGACTCGAATCACCCGCTCAAGATCACCGAGAAGGGCAAGGACGCCCTCATGATCTTCGCGACCGACACCCGCTGCTCCTACGCCAACATCGTGGTCCGCAAAGAGCTGTGGGATAAGGGCGTCAGGAGCGTGGAGGCGCTGGCCGACCAGAAGCTGGTCGGACGCAAGGCAGTCGTTGCGGCCACCGCGATCGGTTCCGGCACCTACGTCTACGGGGTCTACGTGCTCCAGAACACGAAGGGGGCCGACGGCCGGTCCGTGAACGAGCACGTCGAATGGGTCGGCGGCGGGGCCTCCACCACCATGCTGGGCGGGCTCAAGGCGGGCAAGTTCGACGCGATCATGGCGGTCCCGGAGTGGCAGTCGGGCGCGGTGGAGGAAGGGTTCGGCAAGCCGCTCTACGACATCCAGGACGAGAAGGCCTGGAACCGCGTCTTCGGTGGCCCCATTCCGGTCACGGTCGGCTACGCGCTCAAGGAGACCATCGAGAAGTCCCCGGACCTGGTGCAGGCCTACGTCAACGCCTGCTTCCACGCTCAGCAGTGGATCCGCCGCGCGAAGGACGACGAGATCACGGATCTGCTCTGGAAGCCGTACATGGACACATTCAAGCGCGAGGTGGTGCTCGAGTCCGTTCGCTACTACCGGACCATCTTCGACTGGGACTTCGTGATCGAGGAGAAAGACTACCAGCGCGGCATGAAGGTGTGGGTGCCGACGGCGGTGGACAAGCCGATCCCGTACAAGCAGGCCGTCGACATGAGCTTCGTGAAGAAGGCGCAGGCGAGACACAAGTAAGGCGCCGGTGGTGGCGCCGCGCCTCCGCGTCTCGATCCGGGAGCTCTCGAAGACCTTCGGCGAGGGCCCTCGGGAAGTCCCGGCGGTGTCTCCCGTCTCCTTCGATGTCTTCGAGCGCGAGTTCGTGGCCATCGTCGGTCCTTCCGGCTGCGGCAAGTCCACCATCCTCAACATGATCGGCGGGCTCGTCGCGCCGTCGGGCGGCGAGATCGTCCTCGACGGACAGCGCGTGTCCGGGGCCCCGGCGCCCCACGTCGGCTACGTGTTCCAGAAGGACACGGTCTTCCCTTGGCGCACGGTGGAGCGGAACATCGCCCTCGGCCTCGAGTATCGCGGCGTGCCGCCCGCCGAGCGGGCCGCCCGTGTCCGGGAGGCCATCGCCCTCGCCGGGCTGCAGGGGTTCGAGAATGCCTTTCCCGCCACCCTCTCGGGCGGCATGCGGCAGCGGGTGGCCCTGATGCGCTCGCTGGTGGTGGACCCCGAGATCCTACTGATGGACGAGCCCTTCGGCGCGCTCGATACCCACACCAAGCTGATCCTGCACGCGGAACTCCTGAGCCTGTGGCAGGCCAAGCGGCAGACCGTGATCTTCGTCACCCACGATCTGTCCGAAGCGATCACCCTGGCCGACCGCATCGTGGTGATGACCCGGCGGCCGGGCCGCGTCAAGCTGGTCTACGACGTCGAGCTCCCGCGCCCCCGCGACGTCATCCGCATCCGCGAGTCCGCCGAGTACCTCCGCGAGTACGCCGAGATCTGGCACGCCCTCGGTACCGAATTCCGCGCATCGCCCGCCTGATGACCGACGCGAGCGGATTGTCCGCAATCTGGGGGAGTGCGGGGGCCATGTCTGGGCCCCCGCATGAGACAGAGGGGCGGGTCCGTCGGTCAGCATGAAAACCACATGAAACACGAACGCATCCGCATACTCGCCTGGCAGCTCGCGATCCTGGTGGCCGTCCTGGCTGCCTGGCAATACCTCAATACCTCACAGGGATCAAGGCGATCTCGAAGACGCCGGGCCTCTACTGGATCGACCCGTTCTTCATCAGCCGGCCCTCCGCGATCGCGGAGCGCTTCGTGTACCTCATCTCCCCCCAGGTGCGGATCTCCCTCTGGCGGATGGCGCTCTCCACCGTGCAGTCCACCGTCTGGGGCTTCCTCGTCGGCATCTCCACCGGCTTGGCGGCTGGCCTCCTGCTCGGCCGCAGCGACCGCCTCGCGCGGATCTTCTCGCCCTATATCGTCGCCTTCAACTCGCTGCCCCGCATCGCGCTGGTGCCCCTGATCACGATGATCTTCGGCTTCGGCCTCCTCGCCAAGATCGTGCTGGCCTGGAGCATCGTGTTCTTCATCGTCTTCTTCAACACCTTCCAGGGGGCGCGCGGCGTGGACGCCGACCTGGTCCACTCGGCGCGCTTCCTGGGCGCGACCGAGCGGCAGATCATGACCAGCGTGGTCATCCCGTCGGCGCTCGCGTGGACCTTCGCCTCGCTGACGCCGTCGATCTCCTTCGCGCTCATCGGCGTCGTGGTCGGCGTGTTCATCGGCGGCGAGTCGGGGGGCGGGCTCGGCTACTTGATCATCCAGTCGCTGGGCACGCTCAACGCCGCGGACATGATGGTGGCGCTCGTCACCCTGGGCGTCATCGGCAGCGTGATGGCCCTCGGCATCAAGCAGATCGAGGCACGCCTGCTCCGCTGGCGCCCCGAGTACCAGAAGCGCTGACCGTGGCGGACGAGCGGCGCCCGCCCGAGCCCAAACCGCACACTCACAATCCGCTCGTCCGCTACTTCAGGACCCTCGGCCCGGGTCTCGTCACCGGAGCTTCCGACGACGACCCGAGCGGGATCACGACGTATTCGGTCGCGGGGGCGTCCCTGGGCTACGGGATGCTGTGGACGGCCGTCATCACGTTCCCACTGATGGCGGCCATCCAGCTCATCTGCGCCCGGATCGGGCTGGTCAGCGGCCTCGGCCTGGCCGGCGCGGTGAGGCGGCACTATCCCCGTCCGCTACTCTATGGCGCTTGCCTGCTCCTCCTGGTCGCCAACGTCTTCAACATCAGCGCCGATCTGGCCGGTATGGCGGAAGCCGCGGCGATGATCACGGGACTACCGACCCTGATCTTCGTCCCGCTCTTCGGCGTCCTGGTGGCGTGGGCCACCATCTACGCGAGCTACCGGACCCTCGCCGGTTGGCTGAAGTGGCTGACCGCCGTGCTCTTCGCCTACGTCGTGGCCGCGTTCCTGAGCCGGCCGGACTGGAGCGCGATCCTGCGGGCGACGGTCGTCCCGGGACTGCAGTGGGACGCGGCCTACATCGCGACCCTGGTGGGAATCCTCGGCACCACGATCTCGCCGTACCTCTTCTTCTGGCAGGCCTCCCAGGAAGTGGAGGAGGAGAAGGCCCGCGGGCGGCGGACGCTGGCCCAGCGGCGCGGGGCCACCGCCCACGAGTTGCGCGACGCCGCGCTCGACGTCAACACCGGGATGTTCTTCTCGAACCTGGTCATGTACTTCATCATCCTCGCCACCGCCTCCACGTTGTACCGGGGCGGGCAGCGCGACATCGAGACGGCGCGACAGGCCGCCGAGGCCCTGCGGCCGGTGGCCGGCGAGCTGGCCTACCTGCTCTTCGCCCTGGGTCTCGTCGGCACCGGCCTGCTGGCGATTCCCGTCCTTGCCGGCTCGGGCTCGTTCGCGGTCGCGGAGGTGCTCGGCTGGCGCGCCGGGCTCGACCTGTCGCCGCGGCGTGGCCGACGGTTCTATCTGATCTTCGCCGGCTCCATCGCGGGCGGGATCGGGCTGGCCCTCGTCGCGGTCAGTCCGATCCGCATGCTCTTCTACTCGGCGGTGCTCAATGGTCTCCTGGCCCCGCCGCTGATGCTGCTGGTCATGCTGGTCGCGAACAACCGGAAGATCATGGGCGGGCGCGTCAACGGGTTCTGGCTGAACCTGCTCGGATGGGCGGCCACCGGGGCGATGGCGGCGGCCGCGGTGGCCTTGCTGCTGACGAGCATTCGCTGAGCCGGGCTGGCCGTCACTTCGCCTGGTAGGCGGTCAGCTCCTCTTCGTAGCTACCGTCGACGGTGTCCCGGGCGCGCACCTTCACCCAGCCCTTCACGGCCGCGCTGTACCAGAACTCCTGCGACGCCCCGCTCTCGATCTCGTGCCGCGACACCTTGAAGGCCTTGAACGTCCCGGCCGGCGTTTTGACCTCCTCGTAGGCCTCCACCGTCCAGACTCCGGTGAGCACGAAGCGTCGTTCCTGCTCGCCGCTGTCCACCCAGTTCACGGTGGCCGACCAGGACTTGCCAACCTGCAGCGGCCACTGCCAGTCCTCGGGGGGCGAGGCCAGGCGCACCGTCCGACCTTCGCTCACCCGAGCCAGATACCCGAGCTCCTTGGTGTACCAGTAGTGGGAGTCTCCCACCTGGATGTCGTAGGCGGAGCGGCCGGCGAAGACGCCCTCGCCCACCACCTTTCGCGAGATCGTATAGGCGCCGTCCTTGCCCCGTCCCCGATAGGTCCAGGAGTCCCCGGCGACCCACTGCGGACGCTCCGCGATGTGGACGGTCCGCGACTCCCCGGTCGTCGAGCACCCCGCCGACAACAGGGCGAGGGGGACAACCGCCAGAAGCACGGCGACCACCCGGTGTGCCATGAGACTTCCCCGAGCATACCGCACTTGACACGCGGCGCGGGCAGTCCTAGAGTCGCGCCAGCCACCCAACGGCCCGCTTCGAAGGAGTTAATCAACGGGGATGACTCCGTACGCCGCGCAGGCAGCGTCTCTCACCGCTCTCTGACTTCGCGCTCACCACGGGGAGGATCTATGGCCACACTACAGATCAACGGCAAGGCCTACACCGTCGATGCGGCCCCGGACACCCCGCTCCTCTGGGTGATCCGCGAGCACCTCAAGCTCACCGGCACCAAGTTCGGCTGCGGGATGGCCCAGTGCGGTGCCTGCACCGTCCACCTAGACGGCGCGGCGGTGCGCTCCTGCCAGATCCCGGTCTCCCAGGTCGCCGGCACGAAGATCACGACCATCGAGGGGCTCCACCCCCAGGGACAGCATCCGCTCCAGGTGGCCTGGATCGCGGACCAGGTGCCCCAGTGCGGCTACTGCCAATCGGGCCAGATCATGCAGGCCGCCGCGCTGCTGGCGAAGACCCCGAACCCGACCGACGAGCAGATCGTGTCGGCCATGTCCGGCAACATCTGCCGCTGCGCCACCTACCTCCGGATCAAGCGCGCGATCAAGCGCGCCGCGCAGGGGGTGTAGCCATGACCAGTCATCTGAGCCGTCGCGACTTCATCAAGACCGGCACGATCGCGGGCGCCGGCCTCACGCTGCACTTCACGCTCCCCGGGGGCATCGGATCGACTCAGGCCGCCGCGGCGTCCGCCTTCGATCCCAACGCGTCGATCACCATCACGCCCGACGGGCTCGTCACCGTGCACATCACCAAGGCGGAGATGGGGCAGGGCGTCGGGACCGCGCTGGCCCAGATCGTGGCCGAGGAGCTCGAGGCGGACTGGAAGGACATCCGCATCGACTACCCGACCAACGATCCGAAGTACGGGCTCATGATCACGGGCGGCAGCTGGAGCGTCAGCTCGTCCTTCGACTCGATGCTGCGGGCCGGCGCGGCGGCGCGGATCATGCTGATGGACGCCGCGGCCAAGCGCTGGCAGGTGCCGGTGTCCGAGTGCGTGGCCGCGCGCAGCACGGTCCGCCATCTCCCGACCGGCCGGGTGATGTCCTACGGGGACATCGTCGCCAAGGTGCCGATCACCAAGACGATCTCGGCCGACGAGCTCAAGCAGATCACGCTCAAGAAGCCCAGCGAGTACAAGGTCATCGGGCAGTGGATCCCGCGCATCGACATTCCCGAGAAGACCAACGGCAAGGCCAAGTACGGCATCGACACCTTCGTGGCCAACATGGCCTACGCCAAGGTGGCCTATCCGCCGACGCGGGAGGGCGGCAAGCACACCGCGGTCGACGACAGCGCGGCCCGGCGCGTGAAGGGCTACCTCAAGACGGTGGTCACGCCCGACGTCGTCGCGGTGGTGGCCACGAGCTACGAGGCGGCGGTCAAGGGCCGTGACGCGCTCAAGATCACGTGGGACTTGGGCCCGAACGCCAACGTCAGCAGCGAGACCATCTTCATCGACTACGCCCGGAAGGCCAGGGAGGACAAGACCTCGCCGGAGTGGGTGAAGGCTGGCGACACGGAGGCGGCGCTCGGCCAGGCCGCCAAGACCCACGAGGCGACCTACCTCACGGACTACGTCGCCCACATGCAGATGGAGCCGATGAACTGCATGGCGCGGTTCGAGGGCGGAGTCTACGATCTCTACACCGGCAGCCAGTTCCAGACCATGGCGGTCGGGGTGCTCTCGAAGAAGCTGGGCGTGGCCGATTCCAAGATCCGCATCCACCAGCACTACCTGGGGGGCGGCTTCGGCCGGCGGCTAGAGAACGACATCATGGTGGAGGCGGCCATCATCGCGCGGGAGGCCGGCCGTCCCATCAAGCTGATCCGCTCGCGCGAGGAGGATCTCCACCGGGATTACCTTCGCTCCGCGACCCTCCAGGTCCTGCGGGGCGGCCTCGACGCGTCCGGGAAGGTCGTCGCGTGGCAGAACACCCTCGTCACCGCCTACCCGGGGGAGCGTTACGGTGGCCTCGACGACAAGGGCCGCGACCAGTTCTCGCTCAACGGCGCCGACCACGTCTATCAGATCCCGAACCAGTTCGTCCGGGCTGTCCGCGCCGAGACCGGCATGTCGGTGGGCTACGTGCGGGCGGTGGCTCCGAACTACACGTTCTTCGCGGTCGAGACCTTCGTCGACGAGCTGGCGAATCTGGCCAAGGTCGATCCGGTGCAGTTCCGCCTCGCCATGCTGGATGGCGCCCCGCGCCTGGCGAATGTCTTGAAGATCGCCGCCGAGCGCTCGGGGTGGGGGACTCCGCTCCCGGCGAACGTCGGGCGTGGCATCGCGTGCGTCTCCGCCCAGGAGAAGAAGGACCCGACGTGGACGGCCTCGGCGATCCAGGCCCGGGTCGATCCGCAGACCGGCGCGATCAAGGTCGAGAAGGTCATCTGCGCCATCGACTGCGGCATCGTGGTCAACCCGGACGGGGTGCGGTCCCAGGTCGAGGGGTCGCTGCTGTTCGGTCTGAGCAATGCCCTCAAGGAGCGCGGCACGGTCGCCAACGGCCAGCTCGTGCAGAGCAACTTCCACGACTACCAGGTGCTGAGGATGAACGAGATCCCCGACGTGGTGGAGGTCCACGTCGTGTCCAGCTCGGAGTCACCCACGGGGGTGGGCGAGCCGGGCGTCACCACGATCGGCCCCGCGCTGAGCAACGCGATCTTCGCCGCCACCGGCGCGCGCGTGCGCAGCCTCCCGATGCTGCCCGACCGCGTCCAGGCGGCCTTGAAGAACAAGGCCTAGGGGTTCGGGAGAGCAGCGAGTAACGGAGGGCGCAACCGGGCGGGTGGCGTCGGGGTGGCCCTGTCGGGCGGCCGTAGTGGGTGGCGAAGGCCGAGCCGGCAGGGCCACTTCGACGACAGGACCCGCCCGCCTCGCGCGGCGCGAACGGCTCCGCTACGCCAACCGCGCGATGTAGGGCAAGTTGCGGAACCGCTCGTCCTTGTCGAGGCCGTAGCCGACCACGAACACGTCGGGGATCTCGCGGCCCACGTAGTCGAGGGTCAGCTCCTCGGGCCGCGCGCAGCGCTTGGCCAGGAGCGTGCAGACGCGAATCGACGCCGGATTCCGCGTCTGGAAATTGCGCAACAGGTAGGCCAGGGTGCGCCCGCTGGCGCAGATGCCCTCCACCACGATGACGTCACGGCCCTCGATCGGCTCGTCCAGATCCTTCCGGATCCTCACCACTCCCGAGGCGGTCACCGGGCCAGGCCCGTACGGGACCACCGAGATGAAATCCACGGTGACCGGGACGGTGAGCGCGCGCATGAGGTCGGAAAGGAAGACCGCGGAGCCCTTGAGGACGCCGATGAGATGCACCGGCCGATCGTGGTAGTCGGCCGAGATCTGGGAGGCGAGGCGGGCGAGGTCGGCCTGGATCGCGTCGCGATCGACGAGAATCGGGCCCGGGCCGTCGCTCACCGGCATCAGGAGAACCGGGTGGCCTTGAGGAACTCCCGCGACTGCCGGATCAGATCCGTCGGGGCCAGCCCCGTCCGCTCCCCCACGTCGAAGCACTGGGAGATCGTGAGCACCGCGTGCAGCGAGTAGCCGCGGGTGGCGAGCAGCTCGCGCCCGCCCTGCTCCCGATCGACGAGAATGACCAGGTCCTTCACCACGAGCCCCGCTTCCTCGAGGGGCTGGATCGCTTCGAGCTTGCTCGCCCCGTCGGTGATGATGTCGTCGATGAGCACGACCCGCTCGCCGGCTTTGAATTGTCCCTCGATGCGCCGCCGGGTACCGTAGCCCTTCTCCTCCCGCCGCGGGTAGATGAGCGGTACCCGGCCCGCGAGGCTGGCCGCCACCGCCAGCGGGAGTCCCGCGTAGGGGATGCCGCCGACGCGGTCCCCGCCGCAGCGACGCACCTCCGCGGCCATCAGGGCGCCGACCTGCTCGAGCACGTCCGGGAAGGAGATCACCACGCGGAGATCGATGTAGAACGGCGAGGTGATCCCCGACTTGAGCGTGAACTCCCCGAAGCGGATGGCCCCGATCTCGTATAGACGGCGGATGAGCGCGTCGTGAGCGGTCACGGCCCCATCTCCCCCAGGACGGCCTCGGCGGCCCGCGCGGGATCCGCCGCGGCGGTGATCGGGCGCCCGACCACGAGATAGTCGGCTCCGGCCTGCGCGGCCGCCCGCGGCGTGGCGATGCGGACTTGGTCGCCGGTCGCGCTGCCCGCCGGCCTGACCCCCGGCGTGACGATCACCCAGGCGGGTCCAAGGCTCGTCCGGAGCGGTGCGATCTCGTTGGGCGATGCCACGCAGCCGTCGAGGCCCGCCTCCGCGGCCAGCCGGGCGAGGTGGAGCACGTGCTCCTCAACGGAGGCGGCCACCGCCAGCTCGCGGCTGAGGGCGCTCCGGTCCAGGCTCGTGAGCACGGTCACCGCCAGGGCCAGCGGCCGTCGGCCGCCCAGCTCCTTGGTGGCCGCCGCCGCTCCCTCGGCCGCGGCCGTCATCATGGCGCGGCCCCCCGAGGCGTGGACGTTGAACATGAGCACGCCCATGCGCGCGGCCTCCCGCGCCGCGCCGGCCACCGTGTTGGGGATGTCGTGGAACTTCAGGTCGAGGAAGACCTCGGCGCCCCGCTTGTGCACGCTCTCGACCGCGGCGGGCCCCGCGGCGGTGAAGAGCTGCGAGCCGATCTTGAAGCGCGTGACCACGCCGCGGAGCCGGTCCACCAGGCGCTCGGCCTCGGCCAGCGCCTCGACGTCGAGGGCGACGATCAGGCGATCAGGCGTCATGGTATTCCTGGAGCGGCTTCACCGAGATCTCGCCCTTGAGCAGGGCCTCGATGCCCCCGATGGCGGCCTGGGCGCCGTCCACCGTGGTGTAGTAGGGGATGTTCTGGGTCACCGCGGTGCGCCGGATCAGGTAGGAGTCGCGCCGCGCGCGCCCATCCTGGGGCGTGTTGAACACCAGCGCGATCTCGTCGCGCTTCATCAGGTCCACGATGTTGGGGCGGTAGTTCTCGTTGACCTTGTGGACCACCTCCACCGTCATGCCCTGACGCTGCAGGAGCTTGGCGGTGCCCACGGTGGCCACGAAGCTGAAACCCATCTCGGCCAGGCGCTTGGCGATCTGGAGGACGGCGCGCTTGTCGCGGTTCTTGACCGAGAGGAAGACCTTGCCCGAGGTGGGCAGGGGCGAGCCGGCCGAGATCTGCGACTTCACGTAGGCTTTCCGGAAGTCGTGGTCGATTCCCATCACCTCGCCGGTGGACTTCATCTCGGGGCCGAGCACCGTGTCCACGCCCGGAAACTTGATGAACGGGAACACCGCCTCCTTCACCGCGATGTGCGCGACCTCGCGCTCCTCGCCGAAGCCCAGCGTGGACAGCTTGGCACCGAGCATCACCCGGGTCGCCAGCTTGGCGAGGGGCACCCCGATCGCCTTGGAGACGAACGGTACCGTGCGGGAGGCGCGCGGATTGACCTCGAGCACGAAGACCTGCTCGTTCTTGATCGCGAACTGGATGTTCAGCAGGCCGATCACGCCCAGCTCTCGGGCGAGGGCGCGGGCCTGGGCCTGGATGCGCTGGATCTGGTCGTCGCCGAGCGAGTAGGGGGGCAGCGCGCAGGCGGAGTCTCCGGAATGCACCCCCGCCTTCTCCACGTGCTCCATCACGCCGCCCACCACCACGCGCTCGCCGTCGGCGATGGCGTCCACGTCGATCTCGAGGGCGTCCTCGAGGAACTTGTCGACGAGGATGGGATGCTCCGGGCTCACCCGCACCGCTTCCGTCATGTAGGCCTGCAGGTCGGTCTCGTCGTACACGATCTGCATGGCGCGCCCGCCCAGCACGTAGGACGGCCGCAACAGCACCGGGTAGCCGATGGTCGTGGCGATCCGCGCGGCCTCCTCGTACGAGCGCGCGGTGGAGCCGGGAGCCTGCGCCAGTCCCAGCCGGTCCAGGAGATCGGCGAAGCGGCGGCGGTCCTCGGCGCGGTCGATGGCGTCGGGCGGCGTGCCCAGGATGGGCACCCCCGCGCGCTCGAGGGGGACGACGAGCTTCAG
>JACXTT010011976.1_pt1 | contig 11544 bp, 14 predicted proteins | sample 9270951 | NCBI WGS metagenome assembly JACXTT01 (sample SAMN15532306, study PRJNA645909) | rock metagenome | isolation source: weathered quartz diorite | place: Puerto Rico | collected 2017-06-21 | reverse complement strand
CGCAATCGCGAATTGATCGCCAGCTTGCACCGCTTCGGGCGCAGCGACCGCCTCCACGCGCGCTTGTCGGCTTTGGCCGCGCGATATCGCTGGGCGCCGCCGTGGCGGGCGATTTCCCGACTGATCGTAGAGGGCGCACGTCCAAGATCGTGGGCGATCGAACGAAGCGAACGACCCGCCACCAAGCCCCGCGAGATCTCTTCGCGCTCCAACAAACTCAGCGCCAGCCGGGACCGTCGTCGCGGCGGCGGCCTAATCCCGCCATATGGCCGCATGTGCGCTTGAATGGAGGAGTGCGATTTGCCGAGCACCCGGGCAATCGCCTTTAGCCCTTCACCCTTCTGCCAGCGTTCCCAGAGTTCGGCGCTCTGCGCCGAAGTAAATCCAACGCGGTGGTACGGTTTTCTCACTGGCGTCGCTCCACGACCTCGATCCATGGTACGTGTTGCGTCGATCAGTTGAGATCACCGAGAAATTCGGACGCTCAGGCGCGATCAGCGGAATGTAGCGGGTGCTGCCCCGTCGAGAGTTTGCCAAAGGAGCGATCCCAATGCGAGACCCGAGAGCCACGCACCGTTCGAAATTGGCCAAGGCTCTGCTATAGAAAGGGCTTTCGCCATGACCAACGGGAGCGAGCCCAACGACCGTGCAGTGCATCCAATGCAACGCCGACAACGCTGAGGGTGCGAAGTTCTGCAACGAGTGCGGAGCCGGCCTTGCGGGACGATGCGCCGGATGCGGCAGCGAAAACGCGCCTCTCGCCAAGTTTTGCAACCAATGCGGAGCGTCACTAAGAGGCGTATCGGCGCGATCTGCGACGTTATCTGAGAAAGCGCCAGCCGCTGGTCCGATGAGCCAAACAGAGGGCGAAAGACGCCACCTCACTGTCCTTTTCTGTGACTTAGTTGGCTCGACCGAGATCGCGGCGCGTCTCGATCCCGAGGATTGGCACGAAATCGGGGCGTCCTATTAATCAAGCGCGACCGACGCCGTGACGCGCTTTGGCGGATATGTCTCGAAGTATCTCGGCGACGGGCTTGTCGTCTATTTCGGCTATCCGCAAGCGGCGGAAGACGCCGCCGAACGCGCGGTTCGCGCGGGGCTCGCGATCGTCGCAGCCACCGATGGGCTCAATGAACGCTTTGTTCGCCATGACGTAAAGCTTCAGATCCGTGTCGGCATCCACACCGGCTCCGTCGTGATTGCGAAAGGCGGGGGGCATGAAGCCGAAATGTTCGGCGACGCGCCAAACATTGCCTCGCGCGTGCAGGACGTCGCGGAGCCGGACTCCGTGGTTATGACCGCCGCCGTGCACGATCTCGTGTCAGGCCTATTCGCGGTCGAAGACCGCGGCGCGCAGCAGCTGAAGGGCATCAACCAGCCTGTTGCTGTTTACCGTGTGATCGGACCTGGCGTGGCGCGCCGGGGCACGCGCGGTTTCAACCCACGCAAGGTTACGCCCTTCGTCGGACGCGACGAAGAGATCGCTCTATTGATGAGCCGTTGGCGACGCGCACGCAGCGGCGAGGGCCAGCTCGTGCTCATGACAGGTGAGGCCGGTATCGGAAAGTCGCGTCTCGTCGAGGAGTTTCGCGCGCAGATCAAAGCGGATCCCCATATTTGGATCGAGTGTGGCGGCGAACAGCTCTTCAGCAACACGCCGTTCCATGTGGTCACGCAAATGCTCGATCGGGGTTTGGGCTGGCGCGGCGATGAAAGCAAAGACGAGCGCGTTGCCCAATTGGAAAGGGCGCTCCGCGCAGTAGGGCTCGACGTCGACGAGGCGCTACCGCTGATCGCGGACATGCTCGCCTTGCCGGTGCAACCAAGTCATCCGGCCCTGCGCATGTTACCCGATCAGCGACGCAAGCACTTGTTGGCTGCGCTCGCCAGCTGGGTGTTCGGTGCAGCCAAGTTGCAACCGCTCGTCATTTTGATGGAGGACTTGCACTGGGTCGATCCCTCGACGCTTGAGCTGATGCAGGGGCTCGTTGACCAGGCACGTGCCGCGCCGCTCTTGCTGATTGGAACGTCGCGGCCGGAGTTTCGCGCCCCTTGGCCGATGCGCACCCACCATTCCCATATCATGCTGAGCCGCCTCAACGATTCGCAAACGCGCGCGATCGTGGCTGACGTTTTCGCACGCATGGCGCTCCCGACAGATCTCATCGAGGCAGTCGTCGGACGCACCGATGGCGTGCCGCTGTTTGCCGAGGAATTGGCGCGGCTGATGCTAGAGGGCGCTGGGCGCGCGGGGGCGCATGAGATTCCGTCCACGCTGCACGATTCATTGATGGCGCGGCTCGATCAGCTTGGGCGGACCAAGGAGGTGGCGCAGGTGGCGGCCGTGCTGGGGCGCGACTTCTCCTACGATTTGCTTCACGCTGTGTCGCCGTCCTCCGAAGCCGATTTGCAAGCGGCGCTCGCCGAGCTTGCGGAGGCGGATCTGATCTACGCCCGCGGGACGCCGCCTGCTGCAAGCTACCAGTTCAAGCACGCTCTGATCCAAGATGCCGCCTATGAGGCCTTGCTAAAGAGCAAGCGCCGCGAATTGCACGCGCGCGTCGCGCAGACGCTGGCCGAGCAATTTGGCGCGCTAGCGGAGGCGCACCCGCAAATTCTTGCACGCCACTGGTCGGACGCTGGAGAGGCGCAACCCGCCATCGATGCGTGGACCAAGGCCGCGAAGGCCGCTGACACGCGCAGCGCTTTCAGGGAATCCGACGAGGCCTATCGGCGAGCGCTCTTAATGCTCAAGACTTTGCCTGAGACGCCCGAGCGCGACGCGCGCGAACTTGAGCTTCAAACCGCGCTCACTTTGGTAGTCTCGGCGACTAGGGGATGGAGCGCGCCAGAAACGGTCGAGGCGTCCACGCGCGCCGCAGCACTCGCGGAAAAGACCGGCAACCTTCCCCAGTTGGTAATTCAAACATTTGGCGCCCTCGCCACGGTCTGGACTTCGGGTGACATTCGTCGAACGGCCTCGTTGGCAGATCAGCTGCTCGAACTTGCGCGACGTGAGGGCAGCGCGGTCAGCCTCAGGTGCGCTTACGAAGCCCAATCATGGGCGCAGTGGAATTCTGGAGACCTCATCGACGCCGAGAGATATTTTAAGGCATGGAAAGAGATCGCTGAGGCGTCCGGATACGGGCCGTTTCCCGGCGAAACAACGACGACGCTCGGCTCCGCAGCCAATATTGCGTGGGCGCTGGGCTATGCCGATGTGGCCCGCGAACGCATTAAACAGGCCATGGCGCACGCGCGCGACCTGGACAGTCCCTATGAGCTAGGCGTGGCTTAGATGCGTGCAGCCACCCTGTACAATTTTATCTCCGAGCCGGAGGCCGAAACCGCGATCGCCCAGGCGCTGGCTTCGGCGCAAGAACATGGCTTCATCAACGTCATAAACCCGATGCGGGTTCGGTTGGGTTGGCTGCGGGCACAACACGGACACGCCAGCGAAGGCGCCGCGCTAATAGGCCAAAGCGTCGCCAGCATGATCGAGGTCGGCGCCAGACTGCAAACCCCCGGTGCGCTCATCTGCCTGGCGCGCGCTCAAGCGCTGGAGGGGGCGACCTCCGAGGCGCTGGCCACACTTGAAAGCGCGCTCAGGCAAAACCCGGATATGACGATTGTGGCAATTGAGGGCTTGGCTTTTCGAGGCGAGCTACAGTTGCGACTGAGCGCGACCGAATTGGCTGAGGCCGATTTTCGCAGCGCCATAGCGCTTGCGCAGAAGACCGGCGCGAAGTCTCTTGAGCTCCGCGCGACGACGAGCCTCGCCCGCTTGCTCCAGGCGCGCGGCGATGTCTCGACCGCGCGCGCAGTCCTTGCGCCGCTCTACGATTGGTTCACTGAGGGTTTTGACACGCGTGACCTCATCGAGGCGAAGGCCACGCTTGAAGCGCGGAATTAGATTGGGGCGGCGGATGCGTTGGTGGATCGGCGTTGTCGCAACGGTGGTCGTCATTGGCTTGGGCGCCGTCGCCTATGTCGCTTCGATTGCAGCGTCAGGCACCGGTTACGAGGCGCAGACGCTGTGCTCGGCGATTTTCATATCGGGGCGCACGGAAGCCTCGGTCCAGGGCGCAGAGTTTCAGGGGTTGCATCCGCTGCTGCAACTCGTGTCTCATTCGATCGACCGTGAGCACCGCGAAGTGAGAGTGAGCCTACTTGGCCTCGGCGCGCAGAAATCGATTTTTCGCCGAGGCCTCGGCTGCACCCTCACTGATTTGAATGCGAGCTTGCCGCCGCCCCCAGCCGTTTGTTGTTGCGCCCGCGCACGGCGCCGAACGATCTAATCGAACGCGGGGTCATCCCAGCGCCGGCCGGTGTCAATGCCGCGGGCTTGCATGCAGCCATTGATGAAGCGTTTTCAGAGCCAAATCCGCGGGATTTGCGCCGTACGCGCGCCGTACTCGTCGTCCAAAACGGTCAAGTCCTCGCTGAACAATATGCGCCTGGATTTTCAAAGGACATGCCGCTTGCCGGGTATTCGCTTACAAAGACGATCACCGGGGCGTTGGTCGGCATTCTCAGTGGCCGCGGTCTAGTTGATCTCAGCGCTCCGGCACCGGTGGCGCTTTGGCGGAGGGCCGGAGACCCCCATAGCGCCATCACCATTGACCATCTGTTGCACATGACTTCAGGGCTTGCCTGGTCAGAGGACGCGCATGATCCTCGAAGCGACGTGCTGCTTATGGCCTATCACAGCCGAGACACCGCGAATTTCGCGGCGCATCGGCGAATGGCACACCCCGCAGGCGCGAGTTTCGCTTACAACAGCGGCGCCACAAACATCCTCGCGCGGGTGCTCTTCACGGCAATGCACGACAACGGCGATGAGTATGTGGCGCTGCCGCGTACGGCTTTGTTTGACCCAGCCGGTATGTCAAGCGCGGTGTTGGCGCCTGACGCTGCGGGCACGTTATTTGGCAGCACTCAAGCGTTCGCGACCGCACGCGATTGGGCGCGCTTCGGTGAACTCTATCTGCACGACGGCGAACGCAACGGTGTTCAGGTATTGCCGCGCGGCTGGGTCGCTTATTGCGCGACGCCTCAGCCAGCAACGCAGAGCGCCGGCTATGGCGCGCTCATTTGGGAAAACCGAGGAACGCCTGGCCATCCGCGGAATCGGCCGCGGCCCCAGCTGCCCGAAGATACTCTGCTCATGACGGGGCAGTTTGGTCAGACGGTGGCCATCGTTCCCAGCTACGGGGTTGTCATTGTGCGTCTGGGGGAAACCCATGGCGCGACCATTGAGCCGGATCGCGAGCGCCTCATTGTCGGCGTACTGTCGTCTTTGCGGCGGGCTGGCTGACGCAATGCTCTGGCCCCTAACCGGTCATCGGCGCTCTTTCGGTGCACGATGACAGGTCTATCAGCGAGCATCGGCGCAGGGCCATGGTGAAAAGCGAAGGTGAGGGCGCTGCTTGCAATCCGCTCAGGCGAGCAGTGCCAGCGCCTCCTCACAGATAGCGCGAAATACGTGTGCACTCGGGGCCTCACCCACACGTGGGCCTGCCTGTCCGCTCCACAATGGCAGGAAGTCGGCTGCATTTCCGCGCGTTGCGGCTGCTGCGCTCAGTGGCCCGGTCCAGAAACGCTGCAGTGGGAAAGGCGCCGCTTCTGCTTCCAGAGGGGCGAGTTCCTCGCTCAACCGATTGCGGATGGATCGCGCCGCACGTCCTGTAAATACACGCGTAAGCCGCGTGCTGTTGTCGGGCGTGGCCGCAAGGGCTTGCTTGTGGGCGGTCGGTGCGGCGCTTTCTGGCGAACGCAAGAAGGCGGTGCCGATTTGCGCGCCCGAAGCACCCAGCATAAAAGCTGCTGCGACGCCACGGCCGTCGAATATGCCACCCGCGGCGATCACGGGCACTGACACGGCATCGACGATGAGCGGTGTCAAGACCAGCGTTCCCATGTCATTAGCCGCCGGATCTCCAATGAATGTGCCGCGATGACCTCCGGCTTCGGCGCCTTGTGCGACAATCGCATCCATCCCGCCCGCCTCAAGCACATGAGCCTCGGCGACGCTTGTCGCAGTGCCGATGAGAGTTGCTCCAATCGCCTTGAGCGCGACCACCACTGTCGGTGGCGGCAGGCCGAAATGAAAGCTCACGATTTTGGGCGCACAAGCAAGCAGCGCTTCTAGCATCTCGCCACCGAAGCTGGACGTCATCGACGGGAGCGGGGGAACTGCGCCCAGATCGAACTCCGAGTAAAGGGACTGCAGCGCCGCTCGCATAGGGGATGCGTCGTACCCAACCAGGTCGGGATCGGAATGTGCGAAGAAGTTAAAGTTGATGGGCCTGTTTGTCGCCGCCGCCACGTCGCGCGCCACGTCGCGTAACTGCTGAGGCGCCATCAGGGCGCAGCCGAGCGAACCCAAACCGCCCGCGTTCGAGACCGCAGCTGCCATCGCGGGCGTCGAGGCGCCTGCCATGGGAGCCTGTACGATGGGGTGTTCGATACCAATGAGGCGCTGCAAGCGATCTGTCGGCCACATCTTCAACTGCTGCGTTGCTGGCGCGTTGCAGACATTCAGTGTCTACGCTGCTCCGACGGTTGCCCCTGTGAGGGATTTTCTCCTAAGGCGCCCGCGCCGTGTGGAATTGATGTGAGAACATCATGAAGTCTTGCCGCGAATGGTTCGCTTCGAGGCTACCCCACCACCGCAGAAATGTCGCTCTTCAGCGACTGCGAGCCGTTACAGCGGGCAGGTTGCGAGGCGACGGAATTGGATCGACCCAGCCAGTCGCCAAAATCGCAGCTTAGGGTCGTGCTGGCCCAATTCAGACGCTGAGCGGAGGGTGCTATTAGTCTTCCATGCGCGCGCGTTCGCCCTTTTTGTTCGCAACAATTGCGGCCTGCCTAAATGCCAGCTGCGCAACGCTTCCGGGCGGCGATGTGCCCCTCGCTGAGCCAAGTGGCGGCTGAAGTCGGCAGGGGCGAAAGTTCTTCAGTAAGCGTCTTTCTCGGCCCTTTCGATCCGAACGAGGACGCCATCTTTCCAATCACTTGCGAGCATGCTCGCCGAACGGTCATTTTAAACCTTAGAACTCGGCCCACCGACGGCGGTCTTCGGGAGGCGGCGACATTCGTCAATATCCCGCACTGGAGTATCAATGGCCCAATCCGGACAATGGGCCTGCCTGCTGATGGCAGTGTGGTGATCGCGCGCAGAGTCAGCGTTTCGCCGCGCAGAACTCGCTCGCGCTATGGTAAAGCCATGTCGCGATATCTCATAGGGGCGGTCCATGACGGAATATGAACTCGTCTCGTTGCTTCAAACCCAGATCAATACGATTGGCACTGAGATCATGGACTACTTCACCATACTCACAGCCTTCTTGGTCGCAGGATATGTGGCGTCTCACCGGTTGACGCGCTCGATGGCGATATTTGTCACCATCATGTTTGTGGTTAGCGCTCTGTTTTTTGTCGTGAGCGTTATGGGTGACTATGAGGTAACTAAGGTGATGATGGGCGAACTTCGTAGCATGGCTGCAACGGGAGCCGGTTTCCAATGGGTGCATAGGGCGCAGCAGTCGCCTTTGGCTGCCGACGTCATATCCAATGTCGCCTTGATCATGATGTTGAGCGGAATTGTGGGCGGTGTGTACTTCTTCTTCCAGAGCCGCCAGCACGATCGGGCCGCGAGGCTGTGAAGGGCCGAAGTTGCGAGTGACCGGTTCGGGGCTGTCGGTTCAACCGGTCGACGCAACGCATTGAATGGCCCCTTACAGACGTTCAAAGTCTAGCGAGAACAGCCAGTTCGGCTGTTGACTAAGGGCAATCCATCCCTTACATTACGCCTTACTACAAGTAAGGAAATCTATAATGACAGCGGCCACTCTCACGTCTAAGGGCCAATTGACCCTGCCCAAGGACGTACGAAACGCTCTGGGCGTAGGTCCCGGTGATCGCGTTGATTTTGTCCAGATGGAGGATGGAAACTTCGCGGTATTGCCGGCGACGCATTCGATCAAGAACCTGAAGGGCTTAATCCCGGCGCCGAAGAAAGCCGTGTCGCTTGGTGACATGGATAAGGCGATTGCTCGCGGAGCTAAAGGCGAGTGATTGGCCTCGATACTAATGTTGTCGTCCGCTTTCTCGCTCAGGATGACCAAATACAGTCTCCGATAGCCACGCGCTTCATCTCTCGTTTGAGTCGGGAGCGGCCTGGCTTCGTAAGCTCGGTGGTGCTCGCCGAGATCACTTGGGTTCTGTCTCGCACTTATAAGAGCTCACGCGAAGATATTGCGAGGACCGTGGAGGGCCTCTTGCGTTCGGCTGAACTGATCGTAGAGAATCCAGACGCCGCGTACCGCGCGCTCGGCGCCTATCAAGCGTCGGGCTCCGCCGAGTTTGCCGATGCTCTCATAGCGCAGACAGCTGCTCGGGCCGGCGCTACGGAAACTGTTACTTTTGATCAGAAGGCTGCTTCCGCGTTGGGAATGCGTCTCTTACGCTGAACAGGTCAAACGTGATTGATCCCATGACTGGTCATCGGCCGTTCTCGGAGCTAAAGAAGAATTGGAACGAGAACCTTCGTGCGCGAAACCGAGCGCGCAAGGCGGAGTTGGCGTTGGAGTACGCCACCCTCGAAGAGCTTCGGGTTGCGCTTGGCCTTAGCCAAGAGGAACTGGCGCAGCGATTGGACGTGCAACAGCCCGCGGTTTCCAAGCTGACGGCTCGCAGCGATATGCGCATCAGCACCCTTCGTGACTTGATCGAGGCAATGGGTGGGGAACTTCATGTGACGGCGAAGTTTCCTGATCGATCTGTCGAACTGGCCAATTTCGACTGATCATCATTTTCGGCAGGTTTGAGCAAGAGGCGACGTCCGCCAAATGCGGCGCCAAGCCCATTCTGGCCCCAAGCGGACGCTCGATTGCGCCGAGCTGGCGGGCTAGGTTGTAGCGGGAGCAAGCACCGTGAAGCGTCCAACACTCGCTGCCATCTTGATGTGGTTCGCGCTGATGCCTTCTGGCGGCGAGACCGTCGCGCAAGAACGACCCGCGCGACTGGTGTATGTTCCCGGCCCCGAATTGGACGGGCCGCCTATTCGAGAGACTACGCAAGAAGCCGCGATGAGCTGTCGCGATCTGCGAAGGGCAATCGAAGGCCATCACCGGACGACGAGCGCACTGGAAAGACGGTTTGGCGAGCTGACGCGCCAACAGGCCGCGTCGGCGAACGACCTGACCGCGCAAATAGACAACGAGTTTCGCGCCGCCGTCAGAATGAGCGGTATCGCCATGAATCATGGCTGCGACGTCGAGACTTTGCCCGCGCGATAGACGCCCGCTTCCGGCGATGCCGCGCCATGTCGCGCAAATGTGACCAAGGACAGTTATTGAGCGCCGCAGACACTCGCAAAAAAATGGCGACGGGTAGGGCGTGGCCCGTTCCGATCACCCGCTGGCGCTAGCAGCCTCAGCTTGCTGCCGGAAGTGCTGAAGCACCCGCACCTTGTTTACGTGCGTCGCCCACTCGGCAATCGGGAGCCAATACAGGGCCGGCTCAAGATCGAGTTCGTGATGTGTCGCGAGCGAGAGCCGTGTTCTTCCATTCGGAAGCGGTGTGATGACGAAGCGCGCGTCGCGGGTGCGAAAATAGCCGATGACGTGAGGGGCGTTAACATGCGCGTAGGGGCTAAGTTCGCGCATCGTCGGGGGATCGCTAAGCACAATGAAGGAGAGTTTGCGTCCTGGAGCCCATTCCGTCACGCGCTCATACGCGACTCCAGTCGAAAACACGCCCTCACGCACGGCGCCAACGCCGCTGCCGAAAATCTCGCCGCGCACAGGATAAGCGAGACCCCAGCGGAAGGGCGCGGGCGGCGGATCCGGGATCGGCCCCATGTGCACCACTGCATCCCAAACCGTTGCGGGTGGTGCGGCGATTTCAATACTCTCGACGCTGTCAAAACTCGCGCGCGGTGGAAACGCCGTTTCGCCGCCGATCAGCAGCGGCAGAATGGCGATGCCCATTACCAGCTGATTGGGACCTTCGCGCCGCTGGCGCGCGGCGGTGCGTCCCGCCCAGCAGCCGATGGCGCCTATCGCCGCGATCAGCGGCGAGGCGACGACCAGGCAGACGATGCCCTCGACGGCAAAAACGGCCAGCGCAATCGCGCCAAGGAGAAGACCCGCCATCACCGTCCGCATTGTCTCTCCCTGCGCCAGTTCGACGTTTCGGTTGGCGATGTAGGCGATGGAAAAACCGATCACGAACGGGGAAGCAACGAAAAGGCCGTAGCCGTAGGTGCGGAAAACGAGCGTCGAGAGCGCGACGGCGCCCAAACACAGCGCGACCCCAAGGAGCAAGCCAACCATAATTGCGCGCGCCTTCAAACCGGCTGTCGACGGCGGATGTTCAGCTTCGGGAAGGCGCCGGTGCGGCGCGAGGCAGAGCGCGACTATCAAAGGGCTTTGAAGAAAAGGGATAATTGAGAAAACGGAAAAAGCGGCGTTACCGCCAGCATGTCGCAGGCGACGAAACACGAAGGCCGCAAGCAACCAATCGATGGTCAGCGTGAGAAGCATCGCCGACAGCACCACTGATCCCGGGAAGGGGTTGAGTTGACTGAGGGTTCTTAGCGGACTGAGCCAAAACCAAACCGACGGCACGAAGGATTGGCGCAGCAGCGCGAAGGTGGCGACGACAAAGACATGGGACGCGAAGAAGACGCTTGCGGCGCGGACAGCAAACGCCCTGCGGTCCAATTCGCCCTCGAAGGAGAACAGCGATTGCACGAGTGTTCCTCTCCGCTGGGGCTTGACCGGAGCCAACTAAATAAGTAATTAGGCAATTAGTTAATTGATTGCAAGCAAGAAAAATGGACGCCGTCTTCGAAGCGCTGGCCTCAACACCCCGGCGTAAAATCTTGGCTTATCTATCTGACACGGAGCTGACCGCGGGCGAAATCGCTGCGCGCTTCTCGATGAGCAAACCCGCCATTTCCAAGCACCTCGCTATTCTGGAAGGCGCGGGCCTCATCAAGGGCGAGAAGATCGGCCAGTATGTCCACTACGCCTTGGTGCGCGATAATCTCGTCAATACACTCAACAGTTTCGCGCAACAGATATGTCCGGTGTCGCGGCCATTGGAGCGGGAAAGCGCCAAACTGAAGGCGCGACGTCGTGATCCCAAGGCCTGATGCGACGGCTTGGCCTATTCGAGTGTGAAATTGTCGACTGACCGACTGACCGGAAACGGCGACGACGAGCCGCCGCATGCGGACAGGGCGCCGAAGGCGGGATTGGATCGATCCAGACAGTCGCCAATCGACACTACGGGTGACGCCGGCCCATTGCCGACACGGCCGGAACAAGGTGATATTGTCCAAACGAGCGACAGGAGCAGACGATGCCCGAGTTCGTCATCGAAAAAAGCATACCCGGCTTAGGTCAGCTAAGTCCTTTTCAGCGGGATCTGTCGGTTCGCCGCTCCTGCTCCACGCTTCACGGCATCTCACCTGGTGTCGAGTGGGTCAAAAGCTACCTTACTGAAGACAAGTGCTATTGCGTTTTTCGT
>JACXTT010011975.1_pt1 | contig 11545 bp, 11 predicted proteins | sample 9270951 | NCBI WGS metagenome assembly JACXTT01 (sample SAMN15532306, study PRJNA645909) | rock metagenome | isolation source: weathered quartz diorite | place: Puerto Rico | collected 2017-06-21 | reverse complement strand
CGCGCGGTGCGCGCCACCCGCCGCCGCGACCTGGTCCGCGGTCACGTCGGCCCGCCACGCGGACTGGTCCAGCACGCCCGCGTCGACGACCAGCACGTCGACGCCCAGCTCGCGCAGCCGACCACGGACGAAGTCGAGCTCGGTGCCCTTCGTGTCCAGCGTCCCGACGAGGACGACCGTGCTCACGCCGGGACCCCGAGCTCCTCGGCGGCCGCGTCCAGGTGCTCGCGCGTGTAGGCGGGGACGTCGATGGCACGCCCGGTGTGCGCGCTCTCGATCGCAGCCATGGTCAGCGCGGTGTCATGGAACGAGTCCTCGATGCGCGTCGCGACCGGGGGACCGCCGTCGAGCCAGCGCACGAACTGCTCGGCGAGCAGCGGGTTCAGCCACGTCGAGCCGTCGTCGAGCGCGAGCTCTTCGACCGTCGGGGCCTCCCTGGCGGCGCCGCGGAGCAGTCGCAGGTGGCGCCGATCGAGCTCGAGGGTCCCGTCACGGCACTCGACGCGCCAGTACTCCTCCTCCCACGGGCTGATGGTCGAGGCGTTGGTCTTCGAGCCCTCGTACAAGGCGCGAACGCCGTTCTCCATCTCGACCACGGCGAGCGCCGTGCTGTCGCCGGCGTACTCGCCCCAGTCCGGGTTCCACGAGCTGGCATAGACGGACTTCGCGTTGGCGGCGGCGAGGCCGCGGATGATGCCGAACTGGTGGACCGCCGCCTCGATCAAGAGCGGATCGGCGATCCGGTGCCGGAACTCGCCCCAGTCGCCGAACCGCCGGTTGTTGAGCGCCAGCCGGCCGACGATGTAGTTCACCGGACCGTAGGCGCCCGAGCGGACGAGTCGCTCGAGCGTCTGCTTGTCCCGGTCGAAGCGGTGGCTCATGGTGATCGCCATCTTCCGGCCAACCCGAGTGACCTTGAGGAAGATGCGGGCCGACGAGGCCATCGTGTCGGCGACGGGCTTCTCGGAGAGGATGTCGCAGCCTGCGTCGAGGGCGAGGTCGACGATCGCCTCGTGGTGCGCCGGCGGCACGACCACGATCGCGAAGTCCGCCTCTTGCTCCCGGAAGGCGCGGACCGGGTCGGTGTAGCAGCGGTCGTCGGCGATGCCGTAGCCCTCGCGGGCGTTGGCGAGGTTCGACGCGTTCACATCGACGGCGGCGACCGGTTCGGCGATTCCCTGCTCCAGGAGATGCGGGATCACCGTTCGCGACCAGTAGCGGCCCCAGCCGCCCGTGCCGACGTGGATGAACCGCTTCGGGGTCATGGTCTCTCGATCACGGCGCGAGATGCTCGTCGGGACCCAGGACGCGGTGGCCGCCCGCGCGCTCGGGCGAACGGTGCAGATGTCCAGCGCGGCCGTCGGGCTTGAGGACCGCTTCGAACCAGAAGCCGCTGACCGGCTCCAGGACCTGGAGGAAGTCGTGCTCGCGCCCGATCTCGGTGCAGACGATGTCGCCCGGCCCCACGACGTACCGCTCATCGTCGATCTCGATCACCGCCCGGCCCGCGAAGATGAACCAGTACTCGTCGCAATCGTGGAAGTGGCGATCGAACGCCTGGCCGGGCTGGACGTGGAAGGTCCCGGTCGAGGTGACGTCCGACCAGGCCGGCCGCTCCTCGCCCTCGATGCGCCGCCAGACGTTCTGCCGGCTCGCGGCGTCGAGCATCCGTTCAGCTCCGCGTCGCGATGACGCCCGGCGGGAACGTCGTGCACTCGGGCATGTCGCGGAGGATCGCCTCCGGGCCGCCAGGGTTGTAGATGGCGATCAGGCGCATCGGCTCCCAGCCGGTGTTCTCGGTGCCGTGGTAGACGCCCGCCGGAATGTACGCGGCGTCGCCGGCGCGGACGTCGCGGTACATCGGCATGCCGGCGTCGTCCTCGACCATCTGCCGGCCCTCGCCGGTGACGTAGTAGAGGACCTCCTCGGAGCCGGGGTGGTTGTGACGCAGGTGGCCCTTGCCGGGCTCGAGGATCACCAGCCCGACGGCGATTCCGGAGCCAGTGACCCGCGACTCGGCGAGCCACTTGATCGTGCCCCAGTCGAACTGCATCGTCTCGACGTCGGGCGGCGACACGAAGCGCTCGTGCCCGACGTGCGTCTCGGTAACCACGCGCAGGTCCTCCAGTCGGTCGCCAGGAGGCCACACTGTAGCCCTCGCGGCCTTCGATAATGCACTCGTCCCCTGACGCTCGGAGGCCGGCGGTGCTCACGATCTCGCCCGATCGGAAGGCCCTGGTCACGGGCGCCGCGAGCGGCTTCGGGCTCGGCGTCGTGGACCGGCTGCTCGAGGCGGGCGCCCGGGTCGCGATGGCCGACGTCAGCGAGACGCTGTTGCGCGAGGAGGCCGGCCGGCGCGGTCAGGCCGTGCTGCCGATCGTCATGGACGTGCGGGTCAAGGCGTCCGTCGGGGCCGGCGTCACGAGGGCGGTCGACTGGCTGGGCGGCCTCGACACGCTGGTCCAGTGCGCCGGGGTGTTCGATTACGGCGGCCTCGAGGAGACCACCGAGGAGAGCTGGGACCGCCAGCTCGATACCAACCTGAAAGGCACCTTCCTCGTCGCCCAGGCCTGCATCCGGTACCTCGCCGCGAGCCGCCGGGGGCGGTTGGTCAACATCGCCTCCGAGGCGGGCCGCAAGGGCTGGCCGCTGACGTCCGCCTACAACGCCTCCAAGTTCGGTGTGGTCGGCCTGACCCAGACCTGGGCGCGCGAGTTCGGGCGCGACGGCGTGACGGTGAACTGCGTGTGCCCGGCGATGACCCCCGAGACGCGGCAGGGCCAGGAGGTCACCCGCCAGAAGCTGGCGCGGACGCCGGGACTGACGCTGGCGGAGGTCCTCGCGGGTTACGCCGCCAACTTCCCGATCGGGCGGGCGGGGACCGTCGCCGACACGGCCGACGCCATCATGTTCTTCCTGACCGACAACGCGAGCTGGATCACCGCCGTCGCGCTGGACATCGACGGTGGCGGGCCGGCCGGGTCGCAACCGCTGCCCGCTCGCGAAGGCGCCCTGCCTGAGGCAGGGCAATGACCGATCGGCCGGTCGAGCTCGGCGCCGGGCTCCGTGACTACCTCGCCGGCGACACGATCCGCGACTCGGACTATGGCGGGCTCGCCCTCGAGGGACGCCGACTCGTCGCCCAGGATCCGATCCGGATCGCGGTCATCGGCTGCGGCAACCACTCGCGCGGGGGGCTCCAGCCCGCGCTCGCCCGGCTGCCCCACTTCGACTATGTCGCCGCCTGCGACCTCGACGAGGCGCTCGCGGCGGACTGCGCCCGGCGCTACGGCGCGGGCGCCGTCTTCACCGACTACCGGCGCATGCTCGATCAGGTGCGGCCCGAGGCGGTCCTCGTCGTGGGGCCGCCCCAGCTCCACCTCGAGGCTGGTCTCGAGGCCGCCGCGCGCGGCATCCACATGTTCGTCGAGAAGCCGTCGGCGCCGGATCTCGAGGGAGCGGACGCCCTCGCCGACGCGTTCCGAAAGGCCGGCCGGGTCGGCTCCGTCGGGCTGTTCTGGCGGCACGCCGAGGCCTTCCAGCGGGCGGCCCGCCTGGCCGCCGATCCGGCGTTCGGCACGACGCTGCTGTTCGATGGTCTGTACCTGTCGCCCGGGCCGCGGGTCCCGCTGTGGGGCGCGACCGACGTCGCGTATTCCTTCGTCACGGACCAGGCGATTCATGCCGTCGACGCGATGCGCTTCCTCATGGGCGACGTCGAGGAGCTCGTGGCCCGCGTCGGCGAGGGCCCCGACGGCGCGTTCGGCTACGCGGTGAGCCTTCGCTTCGCCGGCGGCGCGGCGGGCTCGCTCGCCGTGACCTCGTTCACCAACGCGTTCAGCTCTCGGTTCACGATGCATGGCTCAGGCGGCGCGTCGCTCGAGATCACCGACGCCGAGGCGCTGCGCCTCCTCGCCCGCCCCGCGCTGCCCGGCGGCCGCGGCGGCTACGTCGACCAGAACCTCGCCGAGTGGCGGCAGGGCTGGAGCTACGCCGGCCACCTCCGACCGGGGTACATGGAGGAGCTCGTCGCGTTCGCTCGTGCGATTCGCGACGGGTTCACGCCGTCGGCCAGCCTCGACGACGGCGCCGCGGCTCTCCGGGTGTGCCTCGCGATCCTCGAGAGCGCCCGGACCGGCCGGCCCGTCGCCCCCGCCAAGGTGTGAGGTCTGCTCGTCGTCAGGCGGCCGGATCGCAAGGCCGCGACGAGGCTCGAGGGCGAGCGCACTCCAAGGTGCGTGAGCCGAGACCCGGAGTCGCGAACGCCGCGAGCGGGCCGCAAGACGGCGAGCTAGCTCTCGCCGAGGTAGGCCTTCCGGACCGTCTCGTTCTTGATCAGGTCCTGCGCCGGGCCGGTCAGGACGACGTTGCCGGTCTGGAGCACGTAGCCGCGGTGGGCGATGGTCAGGGCCTGCAGCGCGTTCTGCTCGACGAGCAGGATCGTGGTGCCCTGCTCGTTGATCTCCCTGATCGTGGCGAAGACCTGCTGGACGAGGATCGGGGCGAGGCCGAGCGACGGCTCATCGAGCAGGAGCAGCCGCGGCTCGGACATGAGCGCGCGCCCGATCGCGAGCATCTGCTGCTCGCCGCCGGACAGCGTCCCGCCCTGCTGGGTGATGCGCTCCCGCAGCCGCGGGAAGAGCGTGAGAACCCGGTCTATGTCGGGCTGGATCGTCCTCAGGTCGCGGGTGAACGCACCCATCTGCAGGTTCTCGAGCACGGTTAGGCGCGAGAAGATGCGGCGGCCTTCGGGCGCGTGCCCGATGCCCATCTTCACCAGCTCGTGGGCCTGCGTCCTGGCGATGTCCTGGCCCTCGAAGCTGACCGTGCCCCGGCGCGGGCTGAGCAGGCCGCTGATCGTCTTGAGGGTGGTCGTCTTGCCGGCGCCGTTGGCCCCGATCAGGGTCACGATCTCACCGTGCCCGACCTGCATCGTCACGCCCTGCAGCGCATGGATGTTGCCGTAGTACGTGTGGACGTCGTTGAGGACGAGCATCGGCCCGCCGCTGCCGCCGGCGCTGATCGCGCGATCGCTCGTTGGGGCCACGGCCGTCATTCGGCGGGGGCTCCGAGGTAGGCCTCGATGACCTTCGGGTTGGCCCGGACCTCCTCGGGCGAGCCCTCGGCGATCTTCTCGCCGTGGTCGAGCACGGTGACCCGGTCGCTGATGCTCATGACGACCTTCATGTCGTGCTCGATGAGCAGGACGGTCAGGCCGAGGTCGGTTCGGAGCCGGTTGATGAGCGCGATCATGTCCTGCGTCTCGCGTGGGTTCATGCCCGCCGTCGGCTCGTCGAGGAGGAGCAGCTTGGGCCGCGAGCCCAGTGCGCGGGCGATCTCGAGGCGGCGCTGGTCGCCGTAGGGCAGGTTCTTGGCGAGCGCGGCGTCCTTGCCGCGCAGACCGACCAGGCGCAGGTAGCCGCGTGCCTCCTCGGCCGCAGCCTTCTCCTCGCGCCGGTCACGCGGCGTCGAGAACATCGCGTCGACCCATGTCGAGCGCAGCCGGGAGTGCATCCCGACGAGCACGTTCTCGAGGGCCGTCATGTTCTGGAAGAGCCGGATGTTCTGGAAGGTCCGGCCGAGGCCGGCCTCGACCATGTCGTTGGGCCGTGCGCTCCGGAAGATTCCGACACGGGGCAATGCCTTCTGGTAGCGCGCCGGGCGCGCCACGCCGACCAGTAAGGTCGTCATGAGGGCGATGAGCGTGATCCCGCCCAGGATGAAGATCTGGCCCTCGGGCGCCCCGTTACCCGCAGCGATGATCGTCGCGAGGATCCCGACGAACCCCGGCGAGAACCAGATGAACGGCTCCAGCCAGGCCCGCCGGCTGCGGGCGATCATCTCCCGTCCATTGAAGACCACGACACCGGCCGTCGGGTCGTAGATGCCGGCAATGATGTTGAAGAACGTCGTCTTGCCCGCGCCGTTCGGGCCGATCAGGCTGACGATCGACCCGGTTGGGATCGTGAAATCGATGTCGTGGACCGCGACCAGGCCCCCGAACCGTTTGGTGACCCCGTCGGCGTGGAGCAGCAGTCCGCCGCTGACGCTTTCGCTGGCCATCCTGCGCCCGAGCGCGGCCGCCGTCGTCACAGCGACACCTCGCCGGCGTCCGGTGACACGAGCGCCAGGTCCTCAGAGCTGTCGGCCTCTGGGGCATGGAGCTCTCGCCGGCGGCGCTGACTGGGTATCAGGCCCTCGGGCCGGAACATCATCATCAGGACCAGGGCGATGCCGAAGAGCAGGAACTGGAACTTGACGAAGTCGATGTCCTGGAGGATCGGGACGTGCAGGTTCTCCATGACCGCGTTGAGCTGCTTGAGCAGGACGGCCTGGATGTTGTAGAGGATGAACGCGCCCACGGCGACGCCGAACGGGTTGCCCATGCCGCCGAGCACGATCGATGAGAGGACCACGAACGACACCTGGAACTGGAACTGGGTTGGGTCCACGATGGTCAGCTTGGAGGCATTCAGGACGCCGGCGAACCCGGCGGTCGTCGCGCCCAGGGCGAACGCGGCGAGCTTCGTGGTGACGGTGTTGATCCCGTTCGCCGCCGCGGCAAGCTCGTCCTCCCGGATCGCGGCCCAGGCCCGTCCGATCCGCGAATCGAGGAGCCGGTAAACGAGGATCATCGAGATCGTGACCACGATGACCATCAACACGTAGTAGGCGGTCTGGTCGATGCCCGGGAACTGAAAGCCGAAGATGTTCGGCCGGTCGATCCCGCCGATGCCGTTCGTGCCCTGGGTGTACTTCTCGGCGTTGAGGAACACGATCGGGACGATCTCGCCGAAGCCCAGCGTCACGATGGCGAGATAGTCGCCGCGGAGGCGCAGCGTCGGCGCGCCGAGGGCGATGCCGAAGACCGCCGCGACCACCGCGCCGCCGACGAGCAGGACCAGGAACGGCAGGTGGAGGTGCGTGAACGGCGACGCCCCGAAGGCATACAGGTACGCGCCGAAGGCGAAGAACGCCGCGTAGCCAAGGTCGAGCAGCCCGGCGAACCCGACGACGATGTTGAGGCCGAGAGCCAGGAGGATGAACACGCCCGCGTTCACGAAGCCGCTGATCCACGTGTTCTGCTGCTGGACGAAGCTGAACGGCGGGAAGGCGGCCCAGAAGTAGAGCAGCACCGATCCGACCGCCATGCCGATGACGATCGTCCAGGACCGGTGGGCGTGGGCGAAGTCCACGATGCGCGTGCGCCATTCCCGCAGGCCCGCGCCGTTCGGCGCCTTTACCTTGTCGGACTTGTCGGCCTCGACCCTTGGCAACGCGCTCATGCGCGCTCCCCCACCTGCTGGCCGAGGATGCCCGCCGGGCGAAAGACCAGCACGAGCGTCAGGATCACGAAGACCGAGAACTCAGCCCAGCGGGTGAGGCTCTGCGAGGCGGCGAAGTTCTCGATGAACCCGATCACGAAGCCGCCGAGCACCGCGCCGGTGATGTTGCCGATCCCGCCGAGGACAGCCGACGTGAACGATTTCAGGCCGGCGTTCATGCCGAGGTCCTGGCGAACGAAGCCGAAGTTGTAGCCCCAGACCGTACCTGCCGCCCCCGCCAGAGCGCCCCCGATGGCGAAGGTCAGCGCGATCGTCTGGTTGACATCGACGCCCATCAGCTTCGACGCCTGCTGGTCGAGCGCGGTGGCCCGCATGGCCCGACCCAGGCGCGTCCGCCGGACGAATGTCTGGAGGGCGTACATCAGCGAGAGCGCGATGAGCAGGATCACGAAGTTCAGCACCGGGATCGACGCGCCGGCGACCTCGATCCGCCACGACAGCGGGAAGATCTGGGGTGCGTTGCGGTCACCACTCCCGAACAGGACCAGGGCGACGTTCTGCAGGATGAACGAGACGCCGACCGCGGTGATCAGCGGCGCCAGGCGTGACCCGCCCCGGAACGGCCGGTAGAAGACGCGCTCGATCGTCAGGTTCAAGATCCCGGTGAGAGGCATCACGACGGCGAGCGTCGCGGCCATGTACAGCACGAGCAGGATCGGGTTCTCGACCGGGCCGGTCAGGTGCAGCAGTCCTGGGATCGCGCCGGCGCCAGTCCCCGCGAACAGCACGGCCAGGAAGGCGCCCATCATGAACACGTCGCCGTGGGCGAAGTTGATGAGCTCGATGATCCCGTAGACCATCGTGTAGCCCAGAGCGATCAGGGCGTAGATCGCGCCGATGGACAGGGCGTTGGCGACCTGCTGGATCGCGATCTGTGTCGCATTCTCCCTCGTCTGCGGATTCAGGCCGAGGATGAAGGTCAGCAGGAAGAAGTACGCGACGACCAGTCCCACCGCGATGGCCGGGATGGCCCAGGCCGGCCTCTGGCGAACGGTCGAGACGGTCGCGGTTGCCGCGGCGGCGGTCACACTCGGGGCCCTCTAGCGGATCCCTGCCCGGGTCGTGTCCTATCTGACGAAACGCCGCCGAACAACGTTCGACGGCCTGGATGAAATGAAGCCGGGGGCCGCATCGGCCCCCGGCTTCGAAAGACTCTCGCTACTTGGCGAGCATCTCCTTGTCGGCCACCCAGCCCCCCTTCCCGCCGTTGGCGGTCAGGTCGACCTTGTACACCGTATTGATCTTCTGGGACGTATCGCCGTTCTTATCGAACGTGATGTCGCCCAGGGCGATGCTGTACGTGTGGGTGGTGTCCGAGATGGCCGCGCGGACGGCAGCGCGGACCGCTGCGTCGCCGCTGGGGTTGGTCGCCGACGCGCGGGTGATCGCGTCGAGGATGACCTGCATGCAGGCGTAGCCCTGGATCGCGTAACCGGTCGCGTCCTTCTGGTACTCGGCCTTGTAGTCGGCGAGGAACTTCTCCTGGCCGGGGTACGTGGCCTTGCCCGCGAGGGTCGCGTACGAGTTCTTCGCGTCCGCGCCGGCGATGTTCAGGAACGAGTCCGCGGTGTCGCCGCCGCCGTCCTGGATGCCGTCAGGCCCCATGAACGGGATGTCGCCGAGGCCGACCTGGACCGCTGCCTTGAGGACCCGGGCACCACCTGTGGCAGTGACGCCGCCGAAGTAGATGCCGTCAGGGTTCTTGCTCTTGGCGGTGGTCAGGATCGACTGGTAGTCCGTCGTGGTCTTCGGCACGGAGTCGTGACCGACGACGGTCAGGTGCAGGGTGTCGGTCCAGTACTTGTCGACGTTGGTGGCGATGCCCTTCCCGAAGGTCTCGGTGTCGTCGATGATGTACAGGTTCTTGACACCGAGCTCGGCCAGGAAGTCGGCATCGGCCTTGCTCTGGAGGTCGTCCGTCGTCGCGACGCGGACGTAGTTGATCTCCGTCGGCTTGTCCTTGCGGATGTCTAGCGCGCCGAACTCCGGCTTGGTCAGACCCTCGTTCGTGTTCGCCGGGCTGCACTGGGCAAGCCCCGCGGCGTTCGTCAGCGGGATCTGGGCCTTGGCAACGCTCGAGTTCAGGGGCCCGAGCATCGCGATGACCTTCGGATCGCCGATCAGGCTCGTCGCGTTGTTCGCGCCCGTCTGCGGGTCGTGCGCGCCGGCGACGGCGTCATCGAGGATCAGCGACTTGGGCGCATCGATCGTGTAGTTGCCTGCCTTGCCGCTGGCCTGCTTGAGCGCCAGCAGCGCGCCGTTGATGATCGGCTGCGATCCAGCCAGCTCTGAGCCCTGCTGCGGCAGGTCCATGCCGATCTTGTAGGATCCGCCGCCACCCGGGCCGGCGTTGCAGCCGATGGCGCCGAGGGCAATGATCGCAATGCCTGCAGCGCCCGCGAGCCTGGTGAGTTTCATCCAGTTTCCTCCTCCAATACGCCAGGTCGGCCGGGAGACTCCCGAACGACCTCGGTCGGCGCCCTCCGCCTCCACGGCCTGAAGATGGACTGCCTCCGTCCGGTGCCCTGCCCTTCGGCCGGGCGATGCGCCGGAGGGTCGGATCGACCCTGGACGGCATCGCGGGTGGCTCCACGGCGGGTGCGTTGCGGGCGGTGCGCAGTAACCCCACCTCAGGCGGCGCGCAGGTGGCCGCCGAAGCGATGACGTATGATAGGGACCGGCGCACCGATTGCAAGGCCGGTCGTTCGCGACCCGGGATCATTTCAGACGCATCTCCGTGCGTCCTCCCGTGTGTATCCGCGAACCCGGCGGTCTGGTCGGCCACGGTCGCGACGACAGGTGGAATCGGGCAGCGCCTCCGACTCTTGAGGGAGCACCCCGCCACGTGGAGTACAGGGTCCGAGCGGCCCGTATCACCGATGTCGAGGCCCTCGTCGCGTTGAGCGGCGATCGCCTCGCCGACGGTGCGTCCGGCTCGCTCGGCGCCGCCGACGTGCTGCGCCAGCTCGTGTTCCTGCCGCACGCCACCGTCCTGGTTGCCGAGAGCAAGCGGGACATCGTGGGCGGCGCCGTGCTCGCGATCCGGCCCTCGGTTCGCGCCGGCGGGTACGTCGGCGTCATCGACCTGCTCGTCGTCGACCCGGCGGGCGCACCGGACGCCGTGAGCGCGAGCCTCATCGAGGATTGCCTCAAGTCGGCCGCCAACAAGGGCTGCGCGTCGGTCGAGGCGCCCCAGCCGGAGAACCCGGCAGAGCTGAAGCGCTGGAAGCGCCAGGGATTCAAGGACGAGCAACCGGTCCTCCGGCGAGCCGTCGATCCCGCAGGGCGCCGGCGCTGACAAGACATCGGACGCGGGCCGCTGTGCGGCGCCGGCGCCCGGACAAGGAATAGGAGACAGGGTGGGCAAGAACGTCGCCGTCTTCGTTGACGTGGCGAACATCTTCTACGCGGCCAAGGCGGCCGGCGTGGACATCGATTACGTCACGCTGCTGAAGGCGTCGAGCGCCGGACGCGATCTGGTGCGCGCATACGCGTACACGGGCCTCGATCCGGAGAACGAGAACCAGCGCAATTTCCACGACTTCCTGCGCCGCCACGGCTACAAGGTCGTGAGCAAGGACATCCGCAAGTACGGCGACGGGAAGGTCAAGGCCAACCTCGACATCGAGCTGGTCGTCGACATGATGAAGACGGCCCGGAACCTCGACATTGCGATCGTCGTGTCGGGCGATGGGGACTTCGCCCCGGCGATCCGTGCGGTCCAGGAGCAGGGCGTCCGCGTCGAGGTCGTGAGCTTCCGCGGCAACACGTCCTCCGACCTGATGGACGTCGCCGACCAGTTCATGGACATCACCCAGATCGCCAAGGTCGAGAAGGGCTCGTCCCGTTCCGGCCGCCGGGTGTCCGAGGACGAGGCGGACCTGTCGATGACAGAGGTCCCGGAGAAGCAGTCCGAGGGCACCGGTGAGCGAACGCGTGGCCGCGGCCGGACGCGGCGCGCTGCCGGTGAAGCGACGACGACCCGTAGCCGCGGCCGTAGCCGCGTGGCGGCCGAGGCCGCCGAGGGCGCCGAACCAACACTCATCGCGCTCCCCGGTGAGAAGCTCTCGCGGGTGGCGGCGGTCTCAGCCGACGCTGCCCCGGGCGACGCGGACATCGACGAGGCGGTCGCGGAGGCCGACATCGCGGCCGGCGACGAGACCGCTGGCGACGGCGCCGTGGACGACGGCCGGCGGCGG
>JACXTT010011974.1_pt1 | contig 11546 bp, 8 predicted proteins | sample 9270951 | NCBI WGS metagenome assembly JACXTT01 (sample SAMN15532306, study PRJNA645909) | rock metagenome | isolation source: weathered quartz diorite | place: Puerto Rico | collected 2017-06-21 | reverse complement strand
GATGTGCTTGTCGTCGATGCGCACGCCCTGCAGCCGGTAGACCTCCTGGATCTCGTTGACCAGGTACTCCTGCACTTCCTCGATGCCCTTGATCTGCAGGATGTCGTGCGGATTGATCGGGCCTTCGGTGAGCCGATCGCCGGCGCGCACCGGGCTGCCCTCCTGGACGTGCAGGTGGCGACCCTGCGGGATCTGGTACTCGCGCGTCTCGCCGTCCTCGCTGCGGACCACGATCTTGCGCATGCCGCGCGACACCCCACCGAACTCCACTCGCCCGTCGATCTCGGACACGATCGCCGCGTCCTTGGGACGACGCGCCTCGAACAGCTCGGCGACGCGCGGCAGACCGCCCGTGATGTCGCGGGTCTTGGAGGCTTCGCGACGGGTCTTGACCACCGGATCGCCGGCGGTGACCTCCTGGCCGTCGCGCACCTCGAGCCGGGCCCCGGTCGGCAACGGATAGTGGGCGAGCTTGGCGCCGCTGCTCCGGTCGAGGACGTCGATCGCCGGCTGCAGCTCCTTGTTGCGGTCTTCCATGATCACCAGCAGCTTCTTGCCGGTGGTGTCGTCGACCTCGTCGCGCACCGTGACCTTGTCCTTCACGTCGACGAAGCGCACGACGCCGGTCTTCTCGGTGATCACCGGGACGTTGTAGATGTCCCACTCGAACAGCACCTGGTCGCCATCGACCTGCTGCCCGTCGTTGACGAACAGATGGGCGCCGTAGGGCACCGTGTAGCGCTGGCGCACCCGGCCGGCGTCGTCGTGGAGCTCGATCTCGCCGCTGCGGCCGGTGCACACCAGGACGCCGTCGTGGTAGGGCACGGACTCGACACTCTTGAAGCGAATCGTCCCCGCCTCCTTGGCCGTGGCGCGGGACTGCTCGACGATGCGCGCCGCCACGCCGCCGATGTGGAAGGTGCGCAACGTGAGCTGCGTGCCGGGTTCGCCGATCGACTGCGCCGCGATCACACCCACCGCTTCGCCTAGGTCGACCGGACGCCCGGTGGCGAGGTTGCGCCCGTAGCACTTGGCGCACACGCCGCGCCGCGCGTCGCAGGTCAGCACGGAGCGGATGCGGATCTTCTCGAGTCCGGCCTTGGCCGCTTCGTCGATGCGGTCGGCGATGCTCTCGTCGACCAGCGCCCCGGCCTCGACGATGGTCTCGTTCGAGATCGGGTGCACGACGTCTTCCGCCACGACGCGCCCCAGGGTGCGGTCCGCCAGGGGCTCGATGATGTCCTCGCCGTCCTTGAGCGCACCGACCGAGAGTCCGCGGATGGTGCCGCAGTCGTCCTCGTTGATGATCATGTCCTGAGCCACGTCGACCAGGCGCCGCGTCAGGTAGCCGGCGTCGGCGGTCTTGAGCGCGGTGTCGGCCAGGCCCTTGCGGGCGCCGTGCGTCGAGATGAAGTACTCGAGCACGCTCAGACCTTCCTTGAAGTTGTGGATGACCGGCGACTCGATGATCTCGCCCAGACCGCCGGTGATCTTCTTCTGCGGCTTGGCCATCAGGCCGCGCATGCCGGCCAGCTGGCGCACCTGCTCGCGGTTACCGCGCGATCCCGAGTCGGCCATCATGAAGATCGGATTGAAGCCGTCGCGATCCTTGGAGAGCCCTTCGAAGGTGATCTCCTCGACCTCGGTGGTGGCCAGGGTCCAGGTGTTGATCACCTTGTTGTAGCGCTCGCCCTCGGTGATCACCCCACGCCGGTAGTTGAGGTTGATCTGATCGACCTCGCCGCGGGCGCGCACGATGATCTCGTTCTTCTCGGGCGGGATGCGCACGTCGTCGATGCCGACCGTGAACCCGGCCTGAGTCGCGAACTTGAAGCCGAGGTCCTTGAGGGCGTCGAGCAGATCCGAGGTGACCTCGGCGCCGAGGCGCGCGTAGCAGTCGCCCACCAGCTTCTCGAGCGTCTTCTTGTCCATGGTCTCGTTGATGTAGCCGAGATCGCTGGGCAGCACCTCGTTGAAGATGACTCGTCCGGCGGTGGTGATGACGTAGCCGCCGCGGTCGAGCGTGCCGGCGCGCGTCACGTTGAGGCCGGCGGCGCGCAGGGCGATGCGCGCGTGCAGCGAAATGTCTCCCGCGTCGTAGGCCGCGCGCACTTCCGTGGTGCCGTGGAACGTGCGCAAGCGGCGCGGATCACCGGGCGATAGTCCGGCCTCGCCGCCGCGCGGATGCAGGGCCTCACCGCGCGTCTGGGTGAGGTAGTGGCAACCCAGCACGATGTCCTGGTTGGGCGTGGCCAGCGGCTTGCCGTGAGCCGGCGACAGGATGTTGTGGGTCGAGAGCATGAGCAGGCTGGTCTCGATCTGGGCCTCGAACGAGAGCGGCACGTGCACCGCCATCTGGTCGCCGTCGAAGTCGGCGTTGAAGGCCTGGCACACCAGCGGGTGGATCTTGATGGCCTTGCCTTCGACCAACACCGGCTCGAAGCCCTGGATGCCGAGGCGATGCAGCGTCGGCGCACGGTTCAGGAGCACGGGGTGGTTTTCGATGATCTCACCCAGGATGTCCCAGACTTCCGGCTTCTCGCGCTCGACCAGACGCTTCGCGCTCTTGACCGTCTGCACGTAGCCGCGGTCCTCGAGCTTGCGGATGATGAACGGCTTGAACAGCTCGAGCGCCATGTTCTTGGGCAGCCCGCACTGGTTGAGCCGCAGCTCGGGCCCGACCACGATCACCGAGCGGCCCGAGTAATCCACGCGCTTGCCGAGCAGGTTCTGGCGGAAGCGGCCCTGCTTGCCCTTGAGCATGTCGGAGAGCGACTTGAGCGGCCGGTTGCCCTGCCCGCGCACCGCGCGGCTGCGCCGGCCGTTGTCGAACAATGCGTCGACCGCCTCCTGCAGCATGCGCTTCTCGTTGCGCAGGATGACTTCGGGGGCCTTGATGTCGATAAGCTTCTTGAGCCGGTTGTTGCGGTTGATGACGCGCCGGTAGAGATCGTTGAGGTCGGAGGTCGCGAAGCGGCCGCCCTCGAGCGGCACCAGCGGCCGCAGATCCGGCGGCAGCACCGGAATCGTCTCGAGGATCATCCACTCGGGACGGTTGCCGCTGTGACGGAAGGCCTCGACGATGCGCAGGCGCTTGAGCGTCTCCTTCTTGCGCTGGACCGACGTCTCGATCTTGGCCTTGGCGCGCAGGTCGGCCTGCAGCTCTTCGAGGTCGAGCTCGCCGAGCATGTCGCGGATCGCCTCGGCGCCCATCTTCGCCTTGAGCCCCGAGTCGGGCTGCTCTTCCATGACCTCGTTGAACTGGTCCTCGGTGATGATCTCCTTCTTCTTGAAGCCGGTCTTGCCCGGATCGATCACCACGAACGACTCGTAGTAGAGGATGCGCTCGAGGTCGCGGATGCTCATGTCGAGCAGATGGCCGATGCGCGACGGCACGCCCTTGAAGAACCAGATGTGGGACACCGGCACGGCCAGCTCGATGTGGCCCAGCCGCTCACGCCGCACCTTGGCCTGGGTCACTTCGACGCCGCAGCGATCGCAGATCACGCCGCGATAGCGGATGCGCTTGTACTTGCCGCAATTGCATTCCCAGTCCTTGACCGGGCCGAAGATCTTCTCGCAGAACAGCCCGTCCTTTTCCGGCTTGAACGAGCGGTAGTTGATGGTCTCCGGCTTGGTGACCTCGCCGTGGGACCAGCTGCGGATGACGTCCGGCGACGCCAGGCGGATGCGGATGGAATTGAACGCGGCGCGGCGGCGCTGGTCCTGCTCCTCGAGCCGGCTCAACCCCAGCTTTCCTGCGGCCACGCTCAGCGGCGACTGCAGTTCCGTTTCCTGCATCATCTCGTGTCTCCTCGGGTCCAGAAGAGTCGCAGGCCGCGGCGGCGTTGCGCCGCGGCGCGCCTCGAGCACGGCTCAGGCTTCTTCGAACTGCACTTCCAAGCAGAGACTCTGCAATTCCTTCACGAGCACGTTGAACGACTCGGGCACGCCCGGCTCCGGCGGATTCTCACCTTTCACGATCGCCTCGTAGATGCGCGAGCGTCCCGACACGTCGTCGCTCTTCACGGTCAGGAGCTCCTGGAGCGTGTAGGCGGCTCCGTAGGCCTCCAGCGCCCACACTTCCATCTCGCCGAAGCGCTGGCCTCCGAACTGCGCCTTGCCGCCCAGCGGCTGCTGGGTGACCAGCGAGTAGGGACCGGTCGAGCGCGCGTGGATCTTGTCGTCGACCAGGTGACTCAGCTTCAGCATGTAGAGGTAGCCGACGGTGACGCGCTCGTCGAAAGACTCGCCGATGCGGCCGTCGTAGAGTTCGGTCTTGCCGTCGGTGGGCAGGCCGGCGGTGTTGAGCTCGGACTTGATCTCGTCGACGGTGGCGCCCGCGAACACCGGCGTCGCGCAGTTGTAGCCGAGCTGGTGCGCGGCCCACCCCAAGTGGGTCTCGAGCACCTGCCCGATGTTCATGCGCGACGGCACGCCCAGCGGGTTCAGAACGATCTCGACCGGCGTGCCGTCCGGCAGGTAGGGCAGGTCCTCCTCGGCCAGGATCTTGGCCACGACGCCCTTGTTGCCGTGGCGACCGGCCATCTTGTCGCCGACCGAGAGCTTGCGCTTCTTGGCGATGTAGACCTTGACCAGCTTGACCACGCCCGGCGGCAGCTCGTCGCCGCGCGTCACTTTCTCGATCTCCTTCTCGAGCTCCTTCTCGCAGCGCGTGAAGGCCGACTGGGCCCCGTCCATCGCGGCCCAGAAACGCTCGTTGATCCGCGCGTCCTCGGTGACCGGGGTGCCCCAGGCCACGTCGTCGAGGTCGATCTCGGCCAGGAACTCGCGCGTGAATTTGCGCCCCTTGCGCGCCACCGGCTCGCCGGTCGAGGCGCTGCGCATGACGTTGACCAGCTGCTCGTGGAGGATCTCGGCGACGGTCGCCAGCCGCACGTCCGCGATGCGCTCGCGCTCCTTCTTGCTCTCGCGGCGCAGCTTGTCGATCTTCTTCTTCTCCTGCTGCTTGGTGCCCTCGTCCTTCTCACGACGCGAGAACACCTTGATGTCGATGACGATGCCGTCCATCCCCGGCGGCGCCTTGAGCGAGGCGTCGCGCACGTCGCCGGCCTTGTCGCCGAAGATGGCCTTGAGCAGCCGCTCTTCCGGCGACAGCTCCTGCTCGCCCTTGGGCGTCACCTTGCCGACCAGGATGTCGCCCTGCCGCACGCGCGCCCCGATGCGAATGATGCCTTCCTCGTCGAGGTTCTTGACCGCTTCCTCGGAGACGTTGGGGATCTCGCGCGTGATCTCTTCGACCCCGCGCTTGGTGTCGCGCACCTGGAGCTCGAACTCCTCGATGTGGATCGAGGTGAAGACGTCGTCCTTGATGAGCTTCTCGCTCACCAGGATCGCGTCCTCGAAGTTGTAGCCGCCCCACGGCATGAAGGCCGACAGCACGTTGCGGCCCAGCGCCAGCTCGCCTTCCTTCGTGGCGGGCCCGTCGGCGATCACCTGGCCCTTCTTGACCTTCTGCCCCTCGGTCACGATCGGACGCTGATTCAAGCAAGTGTCCTGATTCGAGCGCCGGAACTTGGTGAGCCGATAGATGTCGAGGTTGGGCTGTTCGCTGTAGTCGACCGACACCTCCTCGACGTCCCGCTCGTAGCGGATCGCGATCATCTCGCCCGAGACGAACTCGATCACGCCCGAGCGCTTGGCCAACACCAGGGCGCCCGAGTCCTGCGCCACCTTGTCCTCGAGCCCGGTGCCGACCAGCGGCGATTCGGTCTCGAGCAGCGGCACCGCCTGGCGCTGCATGTTGGAGCCCATCAGGGCGCGGTTGGCGTCGTCGTGCTCCAGGAACGGGATCAGCGCCGCCGCGGGCGACACCAGCTGGATCGGCGACACGTCCATGTACTCGACCTCGGTCTTCTCGATGATCGGGTACTCGCCGCGGAAGCGAACCGTGAGCGAGTTTTCGGAGAGCCCCCCGCTGCGTTTGTCGAACGGCGTGTTGGCGGGCGCGATGTGCGAGCGATCCTCGACGTCCGCGGCCAGGAATTCGGGCTTCTTGCGATCCACCGTGCCGTCCTGCACGCGGAAGTACGGGGTCTCGAGGAATCCGAATTCGTTCACGCGCGCGTAGGTCGAGAGCGACGAGATCAGTCCGATGTTGGGACCTTCCGGAGTCTCGATCGGGCACATGCGGCCGTAGTGGGTGTAGTGGACGTCGCGCACCTCGAAGCCGGCGCGATCGCGGGTCAGCCCGCCCGGACCCAGCGCCGAGAGCCGGCGCTTGTTGGTGAGCTCGGCCAGCGGATTGGTCTGATCCATGAACTGCGACAGCTGGGAGCTTCCGAAGAAGCTCTGCACGACCGCCGAGATGGTGCGCGCGTTGACCAGGTCGGTGGGCGTGACGTTTTCCTGGTCTTGGAGCGACATGCGCTCGCGGATGATCCGCGCCATGCGCGCCAGGCCGATGTTGAACTGGTTGGCGAGCAGCTCGCCCACCGAGCGCACGCGCCGATTGCCGAGATGGTCGATGTCGTCGGTGACCGCGGGATCGGCCCCCCGATCAGTGACCATGTCGCCGCCGGTCCGCAGCATGAGCAAGTACTTCACGATGACGATGAAGTCCTCGCGGCACAGCGTGGTGTGGTTGAGGTCGGGAATCCCCAGTCCCAGGCTGCGACGCACTTCGCGTCCGGGCAGCAGGAATTCGTGGGGCAGCTTCTGGTTGAGCTTGTAGCGCCCGACCCGCGCCAGGTCATAGCGCTTGGGATTGAAGAACAGCTTGTTGAGGATCTCGCGCGCGGAGTCGGCGCGCGGCGGCTCGCCCGGGCGCAGCAGGCTGTAGATGCGGTGCAGCGCCTCTTCCTGCGAGCGGGTCGGATCCTTGCGCAGGGTGTTGCGGATCACGTCCGCCTCGTCCTGCTTGGGGATCACGAACACCTCGAGCGTCTCGAGGCCGGCGCGCTTGATGACTTCGACCTTCTCGGGCGTGATCTCGTCGTTGGCCTCGAGCAGGATCTCGCCCGTGGCCTCGTCGACCAGGTCCTGCGCGCACACGCGGCCCAGCGCGCCTTCCACCTTCTTGCCCTTGACGTCGAGCACTTCGCGCTCGTGGAACAGATCGAGGATCTCGCGGTCGCTCACGAAACCCAGCGCCCGCAGCAGCACGGTCACCGGCAGCTTGCGCTTGCGATCGATGTGCACGTGCATGATGTCGTTGACGTCGAGGCTGAACTCGACCCACGAGCCGCGGTAGGGAATGATGCGGGCCGAGAACAGCTGCTTGCCGTTGGGGTGCGTGAGCTCGTCGAAGAACACGCCCGGAGAGCGATGCAGCTGGGACACGATCACGCGCTCGGCGCCGTTGATGATGAAGGTGCCGCTCTCGGTGATGAGCGGCAGCTCACCCAGGTAGACTTCCTGCTCGATCACGTCTTTGTCGCGCTTGACGCCGTCCACTTCCTCGCGCGTGATCAGGCGCAACCGCGCCTTGAGCGGGGCGGAGAAGGTGAGATCGCGCTCCACGCACTCGTCCATCGAGTACTTGGGGTCGCCGATGTCGTAGGAGACGAACGCGAGCTCGAACAGCTCGCGCGGGTCGCTGATGGGGAACACCCCGGTGAAGACCTCCTGCAGCCCTTCGTTGCGGCGCCGCATCGGGTCGGTTTCCATCTGCAGGAAGTCCCGGAAACTCTTGAGCTGGACTTCGAGCAGGTTGGGGATCTGAAGGTTCCAGTCCCGATCGATCTTGCTGAAGCTCTTGCGATCCTTCCGGCGGTTCGTCTTCAAAGCTTCTCGCCTCTCTCGCGCGTGGAGGAACGACGTCCCCGCGGCCACGTTGGGTGCGCTCGAGCGCACCGGCCCAGGCGCGGGGTGATCACGTCATCGCGACGGACACGCGGTCCGTCACGGACGGGAACTACTTGATCTCGACGGTCGCGCCCTGCTCCTCGAGCCTGGCCTTCATGTCGGCCGACTCCTGCTTGCTGACCTTCTCCTTGACCGTCTTGGGGGCGCCGTCGACCAGGTCCTTGGCTTCCTTGAGGCCCAGTCCGGTCAGCTCGCGCACCACCTTGATGACCTGGATCTTCTTGTCGCCGGCATTGGTGAGGACGACGTCGAACTCGGTCTTCTCTTCCACGGCCGCCGCGCCACTCGCTCCCGTGCCACCCATCGGCATCGCCATCATGGGAGCCGCCGCCGTGACGCCGAACTTGTCTTCGTACTTCTTCTTCAGCTCGGACAGCTCCATCACCGTCATGTTGCCGATGAGGTCGAGCACCTGATCGATCGCGGTCGACATGTTTCTGATTCTCCTTCCGGTTCTGGGCCGATCTAAAAACCTTGGGCCGAGCAGCGCTCGGCATGAGTTCAAGCGGTCTTGCTCTTCTCCCGTTCCAGCACGTCCGCCATCGTGGCGGGCAGTCGCAACGTCGCGTCGATCGCGGCCAGGAACTGCGTCATGGGCGCGATGAACGTGCTCAGCACCTGAGCGAGGAGCACCACGCGGCTCGGCAGCGTGGCCAGGACGCCGACGGCTTTGGTGTCGAACAGCCTTCCGTCCACCACCGCGGCCTTGACCTTCGGCCGCTCGTGGGTCTTGGCGAAGTCCACCAGGATCTTTGCCGGGGCCATCTCGTTCGACGGGCTGAACACGACGCCGGTCGGCCCCACCAGATGCTCGTCGAGCGACTCGATGCCCTGGGCATGGAGCGCGCGCTTGAGCAACGTGTTCTTGACCACGTGGAACTGCACCTGCTGCTCACGGCACTGCTTGCGCAGCAACGACAGCTTCTCCACCGTCATGCCGCTGAAGTCGGCCAGGAAGACGCCGCGCACGCCGGCCAGGCGCTGGGTGGTGTCTTCGATGATCTGCTGTTTCTCCGCGGTCGGCATCGAATCGCTCCTATCGGCTGAACGACGCCGTCACGGCGGTCGGGTCGAGCGCGATGGCGGGCCCCATCGTGGCGCTCAAGGTCAACGACTTGATGTAGGTGCCCTTGGCGGCCGCGGGCTTGGCGCGCACCAGCTCGCGCAGGAACACGGCGGCGTTCTCGAGCAGCTTCTCCTGGTCGAAGGACGCCTTGCCCACCGGCGCGTGCACGTTGGAGCCTTTGTCGACGCGGAACTCGATCTTGCCCGCCTTCAGCTCCTTGACCGCTTTGGCGACGTCGAACGTGACCGTCCCGCTCTTGGGATTGGGCATCAGCCCGCGCGGACCGAGCACGCGTCCGAGCTTGCCCACTTCGCCCATCAGATCCGGCGTGGCCACGATCGCATCCACCTCGAGCCAGCCCTCCTGGATCTTCTTCACGTATTCGTCGGACCCCACGTAGTCGGCTCCCGCCGCTTGCGCTTCCTTCTCGCGATCGCCCTTGCACAGCACCAGCACGCGCAGGCTCTTGCCCGTGCCGTGCGGCAGCACGACGGTGCCGCGCACCAGTTGGTCGGAGTGCCGCGGGTCGACGCCGAGGTGCGAGGAGACCACGATGGTCTCGTCGAACTTGGCCCGTGCCGTCTGCTTGACCAGCTTGACCGCTTCGGCCAGGTCCTTGATCGGACCCGTTTTGGTGGTCAGCTCGGACGCGGCGCGATAACGCTTGCCGTGCTTCATGATTCCTCCGTGGTTCCAGCGTGCCGATTCGGGCCGGCACTCCCACGCTGCGAAGACGGACCACGCGTGTCGCGACTGCGACGCGGTCCCGACTTCACCGTGAACGTCGCTACGCCGACTCTTCTTCGACCGCGTCCAGCTCCGCTTCCGTCGCGTAGCCTTCCTTGACGACCCACTCGAGCGTCTCGATGAAGTCGTTGATGCTCGCTCCCGGAGCACGCGCGACGCGTTCGCGCACGATGTCGTAGATCTCGCGCGGCGTCTTGCCTCTCAGCAGCAGCTCGGCATCTTCCTTTTCCAGGCGAACCATCCGGTTCCTTCCCTTTCTTCTAGTCGGCGATCTCGATGCCCATGCTGCGGGCCGTCCCCATCACCATCCGCTCGGCGGCGTCCACCGTCGCCGAATTGAGATCCGGCGCCTTGAGCTCGGCGATCTCGCGCACCTGAGTCCGCGTCACCTTGCCGACCTTGGTGCGGTTCGGCACACCCGAGCCCTTGGCCAGCCCCGCCGCCCGCTTCAGCAACACCGCCGCGGGTGGCGTCTTGGTGATGAACGTGAACGACCGATCGTTGTAGATCGTGATCACCACCGGGATCACCAGACCCGTTTGATGCTGGGTCCGGGCGTTGAATTGCTTGCAGAACTCCATGATGTTGATTCCATGCTGCCCCAGCGCCGGCCCCACGGGGGGCGCTGGGGTCGCATTGCCGGCGTTGCACTGCAGCTTGACCACCGCCTGTACGGGTTTCGCCATCGTCGCTGCTCCTGGCCTAAACCGGTTGGACCTGGAGGAAGTCCAGCTCCACCGGAGTGGCGCGGCCGAAGATGCTGACCATCACCTTCACCTTCCCGCGCTCGTTGTTGACTTCGTCCACGACTCCCGAGAACGCGCTGAACGGTCCGTCCACTACGCGCACGTGGTCCCCGATCCGGAAGGTCACCGTCGGCACCGGCTTCGACTTGGTGGCCTCCATCTGGCCGAGAATGCGCCGCACTTCGTTTTCCTTGAGGGCGATCGCGCTCTGACCCGAGCCGATGAAGCGCGTCACGCCCGGCACGTTCTGGACCAGATGTCGGGTCTCGTTGTTGAGCTCCATTTCGATCATCACGTAGGACGGGAAGGTCTTGCGCTTCGAGATCTTTCGCTTGCCGTCCTTCATCTCGGCGAAGTCCTCGGTCGCGACGAGGATCTGGCCGAAGTGCTCGACCAGTCCGGCCGAGCTGATCGCTTTCTCGAGATTCGTCTTCACCTTGTTTTCATGGCCCGAATAGGTGTGGACCACGTACCACTTCTTGGTCATGACGTCTTTCGTCACGCTCGCCCCCGGCGCCCTGCTGCGATCCGGCGTCCTAGTGGAACACCAGCCCGACGGCCATATTGAGAGCTCGATCCACCACGCCGATGAACGCGGCCACGATCAGGACGGTGACGATCACGACGATCGTCGAAGCGCGCAGCTCCTCCCGCGTCGGCCAGCTCACCTTGGTGATCTCGACCGCCACGTTCTTCCAGAACTCGCGGATTCGAGTGCTCCACGACATCCGTGCTGCCTCCTTCGTGCCGCGCGCGCGTCGCGGCGAACCGCCTGCTTCGTCCCCACGGCGCCATTCGTAATGGCAGGCCTGGAGGGATTTGAACCCCCGACTCCCGGTTTTGGAGACCGGTGCTCTAGCCGGACTGAGCTACAGGCCTACCGTGTCTCTTTGTGCTCCGTGTGCTTGCGACAGAACGGACAGAACTTTCGGAACTCCGCCCGATCGGGATGGAGCCGTTTGTTCTTGGTCGTGATGTAGTTCCGACGCTTGCAGTCGTTGCACGCCAACGTGATCTGGTCCCGCACCGCGCTCTCCTCCTGCCCCTACTTGTCGATCTGGGTGACGACGCCGGCGCCGACGGTGCGGCCGCCCTCGCGGATCGCGAACCGCAGCCCATCTTCCATCGCGATCGGCGTGATCAGCTCCACGTCCATCCCG
>JACXTT010011973.1_pt1 | contig 11547 bp, 8 predicted proteins | sample 9270951 | NCBI WGS metagenome assembly JACXTT01 (sample SAMN15532306, study PRJNA645909) | rock metagenome | isolation source: weathered quartz diorite | place: Puerto Rico | collected 2017-06-21 | reverse complement strand
GCTTCGACGCCTCTGGACTAAGGCTGATGCGTGTGGACGTGTACCTCGGCTTTTTCTTCGATGTGAGCACCTTTCGTGGCGGATGGAGCTGGAGCAATCCAGGAACTGCAATGTTTAAGGCGTTCGTCAGGTGAAATCCGATCTCCGTTATGTGCCGAAGACTGAGCTGCTCGCGGAGCTTGTCAATCTCGATCTCCCGCAAGCGTGGGGAGAGCTGAGGCCCCCCTTTTGCATGAACGTATGTCCGTAGTGCGCGCAAACCGATGGCCCGTCCGATTTCCTGGATCTTGATAGGTTCGTCGTCGTCTTCGTCCTTCCAGCTCCAAAGCAGGCCAACAACACCTCGCACGACGGCCTCGGCGAGATGAGCCATAGGTATCTCTCGAAGCATTGCGCGATGACTGTTTGAGAATTGAGACCGACCTCGACGAGCCTTGGCCAGCACAACGGGGAGATAATCAGCCAACGGTTGGACCAGAGCCTCCAGCTCTCGGCTCGCCCCAGCCTCTCGGGTGTTATTGGTCATTTGTCGGGGCCAGAGGCTACCCGACACGGTGGGGGCAGTCAATAGTGGCACGGGTAGTGAAGACGACTACCAAGTCCCTACACACCAACCAGCCTTAACTATATGTTAAACAACACGTTAGAACATTCGCTTAGCACCATTGTGCCGGAGAGCCGAAGCCTCCGCAGCGGGCTTTGCCCGCGAGGACAGGCTCGGAGGCCCTGAGCAAGCGACGCCGCCGCCCGATAAGACTCCCCGAAAGCCCCGTTTCTAGCCAGAGGGATCTCGGCTGCTCGGAAGAACTGTGGGCTGCCACGGGTTTGACAGCCGGAGACCTCTGGGGATGAAATCTGGTTGTTCCGTACACCGACCGCTTACCCCCTGTCTTGGCTTCGTTCGGCGTTCGCGTGCTCGCTAAGCTCGCACACGCCTCACTCTCGCTGGGTAAGCCACTTCTTCTCGCTTTGTCTAGACCATCAGCTACTAACAACAGGAGGAATCTCGTCGTGAAACGTTACCGACCCCCATGCAGCGTCAGAGGATGTACGCGTCTCGTCCGCTCAGGACCCGCTGCGCGAATGTGCGACACGCACCGACAGCGAAAGCGTCGCAACGGTGATCCCAACGTTCGAGCATGCGTTCGTAAGAAGGAGCTTAAACCATATGTGACAGAGGTACGACGCCTGATTCGCCGACGGAATCGCGACCAGATCGAGAGCGCCCTAATACAGATTCACAGCACGCTGCTTGATGATCAGCGAACTGCAGTCGCGATGCGAGAAAAGAGTCACTTTCGAGGACCTCGGTGGTCACAGCAAGCGTCCCACGAGCTGGTTCGGGTATTGGTGGATGTTGACCCCGTTGAGTCTGCGTTTACCCTCGGTGCGCTGTACCTCATGCGACAACGTGAGCCATACCGCTTCCCTTCAGATGCTTCCTTCGTTTTCGCACTAGTACGAGCCTGGAGAAAGCAGACAGACCTTTCGTACACATCCTACTGGGACAACGACGCTGGCCGAGTAAAGAAGAAGCCAAGAGAGCTGTCACCTCGAACAGTCGTGACTATCGCTGAATTGTTGATTGAGGCGTACGGTCGATTCTTGGGTCTTGTGATGCTCAGCGAGCGTCGAGAGGAAGAAGCGAGGCGTGATATTCGGAAGGACCTCGCCGTCGGTTTCGCTTACTCGCCTCCGTCGTAAGTAGCCTAGCAGCTCTTCATCTCAGTTCAGACGTTCAGACGTTCCACCCACATCAAGGCCCTGCTTCGGCGGGGCCTCTTGCTTTTTCAGAGGAGGTTATGAGCAGAGTAGCAAATCCACGCCCCCGAGGTCAGATGATCCCGCGTGGAGACCGCAAGTGGCTGGTAAGGGTCTTCTTAGGGCGCAATCCTGAAGGCCGTAAGCAATATGTATCTAGGACGGTTGTAGGCAAGACGGCCCAAGCACGGCAAGAACTCACAAAGATGCTTCACGAGAAGGACACGAGATCGCTCGTGTGTCCCACCAACCTGACGCTGTCGAGCTACATCGAGCGGTGGTACAAGACCAAGGTGAAGGTGTCGGAGTCAACTCTTATCGGCTATCGGCTTCAGATGAAGCTCTACATTCTGCCGCAGCTCGGTCACCTGAGGCTGCACGAGATCACACCAGATGCTGTCCAGGAGGTGATAACCAAGCTCCACAACCAAGGGCTGTCACCTCGGACCATCGAATACGCTCACACGGTGCTACACCAAGCCCTCAAGAGGGCCATGAAGCTTGGCCTCCTCGTCAGAGATCCAACTGAGAGTACTGAGCTTCCGCCTGGTACCCGACGGGCCTTCACGATCCTGTCGCCCGAGCAGATGCTTAGGCTATTCAAGAGCGAGGAGGGAAAGCGGTTGTCCCCACTGTGGCTATTGCTGCTCGACACGGGCCTTCGCCCAGGTGAAGCGTTGGCCGTAAAGTGGAACGACTTGGAAGGTGACACGCTACGCGTTCAGCGGACCCTTGTGCGCGGAATCGGGGGCAAGTACGGACTTGTCGAGCAGAAAGCCAAGACCGAGCAATCTCTCAGACCTGTCACGCTCTCGAAGTCGGTCATCGCGGCGCTAAAGACACATCGTCAGAAGCAGGTTGAGGAGATGTTAGCCTATGGCGACCGATACCTGCGCGACGATCTGGTCTTCGCAACGCAGTTCGGCTGTCTCCTAGATCCCAACAATGTGCGGCAACGGTGGAAGTGTGCGTTGAAGCGAGCTGGTCTACCTGCTAACGTGCGTCTTTATGACTGCCGCCACTCACATGCTACAGCATTGCTGAACGCTGGTAATGTCAACATCGCTTGGGTGTCTGCCCGACTCGGCCATACTAGCGTACAAACAACGGAGGCAGTGTACACTCGCGTCCTTCCCGAAGCACACCGTCAGATGGCTGATGTGATGGAGAACGTCTGGGAGCAGGCGAGGCAGCGGAGTGCGGCGCGAGTTTAGCGCGGACGGGATGCAGACGTGGAAAGCCCCTTCGGTATGGTCTGCTGGAGGGGCTCCCCTGTGTGAAAAACTCAGTCTTGCTATTTCCTGCGCTTCGACGGCTGGGGCTTGGTTTGATATTCGCCCGTCGGCTGCTCAGCCACCTTCTTCAGCGGCACACGATCCTCAACGTCGTAAAGCGGTAATGGCTCCAACGCCATGAGGTCTGCGAGCTTCGTCGGACGGAGGGATTCGTACTCCTTCTGAGGGACCTTCAAGTACCTCCATGTTATCCCAGTTAGAGCGGTCGCATTGTCGCTCCAAACTTGAGCTGCCCTGTCCTTCCGAAGCACTTCGACAGTCTCCTGCCCCTTTGACTCCAACAGCCAATGCGTACCGTCCGAGTCCACAGCAACGAAATCCGGAAAGTAGGACTTGAGGTTCATCGCAGTATCTGTGTACTCGATGGAGAAGCCAAACGGCTGGGGCAACTTGGCGAAAGCCCGCACGTCTGGGCACTCGTCGAGGAATTTAGCGAACTCTCGCTCAAAGTCGTTGTCACACGGCACGAGGTTAAAGACGGTCTTCGCTCCTTCCCAGACAGGCCGCGACCAGGGGAACGGCTGACAAGTCGAAAGCATCCGAGCAGGCTCAAGGAGTTCCGGTTTCTGCTCCTCAATCGTGAGGGCCAAGAGCTTCTTCTTGAAGATATCCACGCAGACGTACTGAGCCGCGTTCGTGCTCATAGCCTTGACGATGGCGTGGTCATTCAAATCCGCCCGTCCCCCAAACGCCTTCTCCTCAAAGAACTCGCGGACTTTCGGGGCAATCGCAGCAAACTGGGCCGGGAGTTTCACGGCCTCCGCAATTCGCCGTGCGTAGTAACCAATCACCTCCTGGGCAGTCTGTGGCTCGCTGATCTGGTACTCTCGCTCGACCATCTTTTCCAAGGTGATTATGTCGAACCCCTCATAGCGAAAGGTCTTGGATACCGGGTCATCGCCGCTCTTCGGAAGGACCACGCTTTTGAGCTTGGTCACATCAAGCGCTGCGATCTCGTCTGCCAAACTCTTCTTGCGGACGAGGGACGGCGTCAACGAAGGCAGGCCAATGTCGAACTTCTTCCGATCTGCGAGAGGCAGGACCGTGACAATGTGAAGCTTATCCTTCCCGACCTCAAACGTGTCGAGCTTGACCTCTTCCAGCTTCTCAAGGTCATCGACAAAGTCGAGGAAGGCGCGGTTGCCGATAATGTCTACTCGTTCGGAAAACTGGGTCGGAACATCCCGGAACATGAGCCGAAGGCCGCGCCCGATAGTTTGCTCCGGCAAGATGTTCGCCTTTGCCGTGTATGGGCGAAGACCAACAACCACGGTCACATTCTGTACATCCCACCCCTCACGCAGCATCAAGACGCTAACAATCGCGTTTATTGTGCTGCCTTCGAGGTCAACTTCTCGGACAGCTCTCCGCGCTACGTCCAGGTCCTTCTTGCTGACCTCTCCGGCCCTGTCCGTATGAATGACCTGTGTCTTCTCACCCGCGAAATCCTCTGGATACTTGGTCTTGAGCCAATCTTCGACATCATCAGCATCTTCAGTGCTGTTCATCATGATGAAGAGCACGGGCTTTTTCTTAAGAGCCTTGAGCTGGGTTCGATACTCCTTCCAGCGTTCAACGCCTGCGGTAAGGTAGGCTCGATAACGGACGCTAGCAGTTTCAGACCTCGCTTCTTGTATCTTCGCGATACCCTTCATCGGCCGCTTCACTATCCCATCTATAATCGCCTGCTTAAGGGGGTAGTCGAATATCGTCCACGGGAAGATGCCGCCCTTCTGGAACCTTGGCGTGGCGCTAAAATCGAGCTGTGCTGTTAGGGCAGTCTTGGTGTGAAGATCCCGGATGACTTTGTTCCACTCGCTGTCCTCATCGTGGGTGTGGTGAGCTTCGTCGTTAACCACCAAGAGGTGGCCCAAGCGGTTCGCAATGCGTTCCGAGAAGTCAGTAAGCTCAATTTTGGCAGTAGGAGGCTTCGACCCAAGGACGTTCGATATGGCCTCTGGCTCACCTCCCGCAGCACGGCTAGTGCGTTCATAGAACTGCTGGATGTTCGTGAGGAAGAGGGCTCCGTCGGAGTGCGCCCTCTCCGCGTCGCCTCGCATCACGCAATCGAAGTCCCAGAAGATTTCGAGTTCTTTCGGTATGACCGGGTCTGCGCGGAAAATTCGACCGCCAGCGAAGTCCATCTTCAGTCGTTCAAGGACAATCACGTTGGGTGCGATAAGGAGAAAGGTCTTGGCGTAATCGTTGGCGTGGGAATCTGCCTCCCTCGCGGCGTTCAGATACTGCCACGCGACCACAAGAGCCATGACCTTTGTCTTGCCGCTCCCTGTGGCCATCTTGATGCAGTAGCGAGCGAAATCATCATAGGGCGGTAGTCGCAGATCAGGCGATGCAGTAGCGAAACGCTCAAGGAGAGCTTTCCGGGTGCGGACCTTTTCGCACTCCCACGTGAAGACCAGCGTTTCTACAGCCTCCTGCTGCGACTGGTGGTACCTAAAGAGGCGGCCTGTTGGAAGCTTATGGTCCGTGTGAAACCAATGATTGAGCAGTAGACGGCTTGTGTCTGTGGCCCCCTTGTAACCCGCCATACGCCAGGCTTTGACCGCCTCGCGCAGAGCGGGCACACATACACCTGTCCTAAGCCGAGCTGTGACGTCCAGCAACTCGGTCTGGGAAAGGTTCGTGGCCTTCCTCTTCGGGCGAGCCATCTTCCTCAGGTCATGCGTCCTTGATAGTCACGTCGATTGTCTTGGTCGTGTCGTTGCCAAGGATATCTATGACCTTCACGACCACTGTGTGCTTCCCCGACTGTTCGTACTTGTGGCTCGCTTCAAGCTCAATCCCCGGACTCTTCCGCGTGCGATAAGTCTGCCACTCATTGTGGAACGTATCGTTCTTGTTATCCCAGTCCACAGCCCAGTAGTCGATTAACTGACTCCAGTGTTTGATAGCGGCGCGAGCCTCCTCCGGGATGTCGTCCGTCGGAATAACGAAATCCTTCAGTTTCACCTGAATTGTTAGTCTTCTTGCCTTGGCATCGACAGCCAAGGCTCCTAACTCGAAGAACCTGATATCCCCTTGTTCAACCGCTCTGTTGTCTAGCACCTCCCGGGGAATTTTCTTGAACGCAACGTCCACCCGTGACTGAGCTGCGACCTGCTTTGCCAACTCGTTTAGCTCGAAGGCAAAGTCCCAACCGAGGATGTCCACGGCTGCCTGCGTTGTTGCACCTTCCCTAGAACCTAGAGTCCTCCACGCCTCTTTCGCGATCGCTTTGACATCTGCGAGGGTTACGGGCGCATCCACAGCACCGACGTGTACCATCCGACCTCTCCGTGTTCCGTGCAACCACGGATGTCCTACAAGCGGGTCCGCGTGATACAGATCAAGGATGAACTGTCGATAGGACGCTTCGCGCTGGTTTTGCCCTTCCGAGCGATTACTGCTATTGACAGGAAACTCCGCAGCCTGCCAGGCTTGGCGCTCGTACTTTCCAAGGTTCTGAACGACAAAGGGCCGAAGCCCGGGAAGGGCCAAGAGACGTTTGCGAGTGGTGTGGATAGCAAATCGGCTCAAGTCACACCCGATCCAGCGGCGTCCTAACTTCTCAGCGACAGCTAGCGTTGTGCCCGAGCCGCAAAAGAAGTCGCCCACTAGATCGTTTTCATTAGAGCAGAGCGTGACAATGCGCTTTAGCAACGCCTCAGGTTTCTGGGTCTTGTACCCAAGAAACTCCGAACCTGAGTGAATGCCGCGCAGCATCTCGATGTCGGTCCAGAGGTCCTGCAGCGGAACACCCTTGCTCTCGTCAAGGTATCGCTTCAGGTAGGGCATACCCGTTCCTGAATAGACGATGCGGCCTTGCGCATCTAGTTCTTCCATTCGCTTCCTGCTGAATCGCCAAGCACGGGTGATTCCCTTCCATTCGTAGACAGGATTGCCTTTCGTCGCGCCTCCCGGACCAGTGATATCGGCCTTGTTATAGCGACGCCCTGTCCCCTCCTCCACGTGACGGTACCACCGATCGGTAGTGCTCTGCGGAAGGGGTGTGTACTGCATATTCCACACTTGCCCCCCTGGAGTTCTCGAATACAAAAAGATTGTGTCACAAATTCTCCCCAGATGCTTGGCGCCCTGACCGATGTCACTATGCGCGTCTGAACGCCTCCAAGTAATGCTGTTTACGTAGTTGTCAGCTCCAAATAGGTCGTCGAGAATAGCCCTCATGTAGTGACTGACGGTCTCATCCAAGTGCACCAACAGGCAGCCTGTGTTGGTCAGCAGGTCTCGCATCAAGAGCAATCGCTCGTACATCATCTGGAGATACGAGTCTAGGCCCCGACCCCACGTGTCGCGGTAAGCTTTCTGTTCGAGTATCGACGGTTCCTTGGTGAAGGTGGCGCCGTCGGTATCGACTGCCTCTGGGGTAGCGGGAATGGACGCAATGAACGAGAAGTCCTGCCCGCTAGAGAAAGGCGGGTCTATGTAGATGAGGTTCACCTTTCCCTGCAACTCGGCTAGAACTGATGGAAGGACGTACTTGTTATCGCCCCAAATCAACCGATTTCGCCACTCGGTCTCTCGGCCAGCAGAAAATAGTTCAAGGCTTCTCTGCCGGTCTTGTGCGCTCTCGTTAACCGTTTCAATGGTCTGGAACGGGAGCGCAATTTTGACGGGAGCCTGTCGTTTGCCGCTATTGTACTTCCCGTCCCAAACGAGTTCGGTCATTAGTGCGCTCGACCAGAAGAGATTCCCAACTTTGTCATGAGTTGGCGCGCATCTTCAACGGGATCGTAATGGCCCAACGATCCTGGCCGCTGCGATTTGGGCTTGCGTGGAAGGTCTGCCGATCTGAAGAAGAGGCGCCTGCCTCGGCGCTCGCCAGGAAGTGCACCTTGTCGGTGTAGCCGTCGCAGGTGCTCTACACAGTAGCCGGAAGCTTCTGCAGCATCGGACAGACACAGGAGTCTGTCCTCTTCTGCCTGGATCACTGCTTCAAAATCGGCGAGGACCTCCTGACATATACGCTCGCCGTCAACTTGAACCCCTAACCGCGACCACTCTTTGAGCCGGGCGTTCCATTGAGCCCTGAACTCCTCGCGAGTCATGACCCATCACCTTCCCACGAGAGTAGGCCAGATTGAAGGCACCGCCCTGTGTAGGCACTGGCAGCGGACGACACGACCTCGCCGGCACATGTCTACGCTAGCTTCCAGGCGGGACCACGATTGCTTCTCAATTGACCAGGTACGACGACGTGGGTAAAATCACCCTCGTCTGGGCGGTGGTCCAGACGGTTTTGCCCCTTGGTGTAACTGGCAACACGCCTGACTCTAGCGGCACCTGACGGTGCGCTCGCTGGACACCGCGCCGGAAACGACGTGGTGAATGCTCTCGAAGTCGGCGGACCCTTCACTGGCAACGCCGAGCCAAGCCCCGAAAGGGGAAGGTGTAGAGACTGGGTGGGAGCCACCTGACCGCGTAACGGCGAAGGTGAAGGCACAGTCCAGACCACGAACGCTCGGTTGGAGCGGCGGCGAAAGCCGAAGTGAGCACGGGATCAGGAGAGTCCTGGTTCGAGCCCAGGAGGGGCAACTCAGAGGCGGTGGGTCCTGCGTGCAGCTGGCCTGCCGCTTCCTTGTAAAGGAACTTCGCTATCTACTGGATTGTACGTAGTAGCCAGAGCCGCCCGGAGCGGTGATCGTCAGCAAACCATCCCTCCGAGTAGTCAGGACCTTGCGAACCTCTGTCTGATTCCATCTGATGCCGCGTGCGTGCTGCGCGTAGTTCGTTTCCTGAGTATCGAACTGCTTCGCCTCGTCCGAAATGATCACGATGTCTGGCTTGCACAGCGTGAAAACCTCAGGCTCATAGCCACTCTCCCTCCCGTGATGCGATGCGACGAAGACGTTGACTCTTGCCAGTTGTGCTTGGAAAGCCACCTGTGCCAAGAGTGCTTTCCATCCTGCTTTCTCAAGATCCCCTGGGAACACAATTGATAGACCCGGAGTGTGAAGAAACAGCACCAAGCTTAGGTTGTTTGTGTCATCAAACACCGGATAGAAATTGCAGTAGGTGTCGTACTCAAGGTTCTGATACTGAGGGGGCAGAGGCGGCGTTTCGAGTACCGTGTAGCCCTCCATCATGTCCAGTAGGGCAACCATGCCGGGGCCGAGCGGACCTGACTGTTGCTTGAGAGCGCGCAGCTGCTGGGCACTCAGGGAAAGATTGCGATGAAGGATACGTATTGGGATCGCGCCTCCAGCGAGCCTCAGGGTGGGAAGACCACTCAGATGGTCCTCGTCGTAGTTGAGGACGAAGAACCGATCAATGCCGGTGCAGCCTGCCGCTAGTAGACCCTGCACAGGATAAAAGCCAGTCTCATCATTGTGCCCACAGTCTATTAGCAACGTGTTGCCACTGTCGGCGACGACGTAGGCGCAGAACCCATGCGCTACGTCGAACACGCGGATGATCAAGGCTCGGCTCCGTCCCTCAGAGTGTTTCGAGTGCTCCTAAGAGGCGCTCTGCGTAGGCCTCGGCAGCAATTCTCACCCAAGCGGGAGTGAACCAAAACACCCATAGGGCGAGGACAATCGAGTTAACCGCCAGAGCCGTCGGTGTGATCGAAGAAATGGCAGCATGACCTCCGCGATAGTGCTCGACGATGCGCGCAACAACAGCAACGGTCCCCACTGCCGACGTTACGACCCCGAGTGGCTTCATGCCCCACAGATTCCTCCGGAATCCGTAGTTGCAGTTCTCCTCGAAGACGAGGGGGAATTGCTGCTTGTTTCTCGTTCGCTCTTTCAGGAAGGCTGAGCACGCCTCATAGATATCGTCAGCTCGCTTGATGTCGGCCTGCTCTTCTTGGTGAGTGGGTATTCGTTGATCTGGGAGGAGATCCCGCAATCTCTGGTGACGGCGACCCAGCAAGACTTGATTGTTGAGGGGGTCACGGTGTCTCAGGAGTCGTGTGGTTGGCGACCCGCCCCACTGTTCGAACAGACTGCGCTCCTTTCGCTTCCCCAAGTCCCTACCCAGTTGGGCCAACAGAGCCATTCCTCCCGCGCCAACCACTAGGCCGGAGATCGGCCCCCACCAACTTTGACTTTGAGGAAACCACACCAGGGCCGCGAGTGCTACTGGTAAGCCAACAACTAAAGTCGGCAGGACGCGAGCCCGGAAAGTGTACGCGTCAAGGGGGAGTTTCGGGATCGTCGGCGCGCTCATTGATTGGTTTCGAGGCTCCATCCGCCTCCGAGACTTAATCTCATGTTGTGTTGTTCCTGAGTCGTGAACACCTTGTTGTCGTGGTTGGACCCTGTGCTGTACTTCTCGTAGAGTTTGACAGCCTTGGGGTCCGGCAGGTCGTACACGTTTGGGCCAACCGAGATTATTGTCATGGCTGGCCGGACGAGTTCGATGTGGGATGTGTAGTAGTAGCGATCAGAAGGATCATCAAAGAAGGTGAGTGAGCCATGATGCGCTGCCAACAGGATGTCAGCGTGAATCTGATCCTCTGAATAGAAGGGCAGAATCTTTTCCTTCCAGGGCAGAAAGCTGGTGTCCCCCGCTAGCAAAGCGGCATCTCCTCCTCGTTCGATCTTCATGACAATACTTTGATCATTCGCATCTGCGAGCGTTTCGTCATGCGAGTTCATATAGCGGACCTTCACATCCCCAACATCGACGTAGGTTCGAGCGTTGATGACCGAGTTCGGGAGCTGTCTCCGAAGGTCCATGTATTCCTCGTACTCAGAGCTGTCCGTCGTGGTACCAGGAACCCCTGGGTCGCGAATCTGAAGGATTGGGTACGTATCCTGGACCTTCGTAATCCCGCGCATGTGATCGGCGTCTCGGTGCGAACAGATGAATGAATCGATAAACCGCCTATCGCCCATGGCCTTCGTCAGATAACCAAGAACCGCCTCCTGGTTGTCGTCCGTGACGTTGCAATCGTAGAGATAGGTCTTGTCGTTGGGGAAGCACAGGAGGGTCATGTTCCCGAAACCGACGTCGATAAAGTGAATCTCCATGGCGAGACCCCAGTTGTCGCGTCGTCGTTTCTCGTGGCCCAGAACGATAGTGTCGCCTAGCTTCGAGTACTAGGCCACTTTGCAGACCGGGAAGACCTAACAGCGGGGATTCGTTGGCTAGTTCGAGGGACTTTCAGCCTTGTAGAAGACGCAAGCGCCTGTAGTGCCTAAGGCCAACCAGTCCGTGGAGATGTTTTCCAACGAATGATCTCGAAGAAGCGAGCCGTTCACCGAGACGTGCTCGTGAACCCAGTGTTGTCTACAGCTGCGAGTGGTGCGGTTGGCTTAACCGGCACACTAAGTGACACACTAGGCGATTGGTAACCGACCTAAGCCATTGTAGTGCCTAGCGTCCCCCCTTGACAGCCGCTCGATCCAGAGTCAGGCGTGTTGCCAGTTACACCAAGGGGCATCGGAACCACAACGCGCACCGCCTACCGGTTCGGGCTCTCGGACATCAAACGAAAGGCGCGGTGCGCTGTGCACGGTTG
>JACXTT010011972.1_pt1 | contig 11547 bp, 8 predicted proteins | sample 9270951 | NCBI WGS metagenome assembly JACXTT01 (sample SAMN15532306, study PRJNA645909) | rock metagenome | isolation source: weathered quartz diorite | place: Puerto Rico | collected 2017-06-21 | reverse complement strand
TGGTTCGATTTCGAAATATCCAATCATTTGCAGACGTCCGGGATTGAAGGCTGGCTCGTTTCCTACCGGAACGTGACTGAACTTCGCCGCTTGGAGGCAGAGCGCCAGGTCATTTCGGACGTGGTTCACGCGCTCAATCAAACGTCCAACCTGGACCAGTTGCTTGGCCAGATTCACGAGGCGCTGAAAAAAGTCGTCTATGCGGAGAATTGTTTCGTCGCGTTGCGTGAGCCGACGACGGACATGTTTCACTTTGCGTTTTTCGTGGACCAGTTTGACCCGCCGCCACCTCCGCAAAAGATCGCCCGTACGTGCATGGCGTATGTTTTTCGCACGGGTGAAGCGCAACTTATTCCACAAAAGGATTTTGACCGGCTCGCGGCAGAGGGCGAAGTGGAGCTTGTGGGCTCTGCGTCACCAGCGTGGCTCGGCGTTCCGCTGAAGACGCCGACTGAGACGATCGGTGTGCTCGTCGTGCAGCATTATCAAAATGAAAATGCGTACGACCAGCGCGACCTGGAGTTTCTTGATTCGGTAGGCGGACACATTGCGCTTGCGATTGATCGCCGACGCAGCGAGGACGCGCTGCGTAAAAGTGAATCCATCTTCCGGCTGCTTTTTTCGCATACACCGCTTCCAACATGGGTGTTCGACACGGAAACGGGAAAATTTCTTGAAGTGAACGAAGCTGCTGTCGTCCAGTACGGCTTCACTGAAGAAGAATTCAAGCACATGACGGTGTTCGATATTCAACCTGCCAGCGACAGAGCCGCAAATGACGACATCTGGCGTCATCCGTCGCTGGGTGCGTTCCATCGTGGCCAATGGCGTCACCAAGGCAAAGACGGCCGCGTTTTCAAGGTGGAATTGGTCGCGCACGAATTGGAATATGCCGGCAGGCGCGTGCGGCTTGTTGTGGCACAAGACATCAGCGAGCGCCAGCAGTTGGAAGAACAGTTGCGCCAGGCGCAAAAAATGGAAGCTGTGGGCAGACTCGCCGGTGGAGTCGCACATGACTTCAACAATCTGTTGATGGTCATCAAAGGGCACACGGAGCTCTTGCTGGGCTCCTTGTTTCAGTCAGATCCTGCGCGGCGCAAAATCGAACAAATTGAGCGATCCGCCGACCGCGCGACGGCTTTGACGAGACAGCTGCTCGCTTTCAGCCGTATGCAGGTGCTACAGCCGCGGTCGATCAATTTAAATTCCATCGTTGAAGAGATGGGCAAGCTGATTCCGCGTCTGATCGGCGAAGACATTGAACTTGCAATTCACACCGCGCCTGATGCCGGAACGATTCGCGCCGATGCCAGCCAGATAGAGCAGATCATTATGAATTTAGCGGTGAATGCGCGTGATGCCATGCCAAAGGGCGGAAAGCTGATTATCGAAACTTCAAACGCGGAGCTGGATGGTGCGTACAAGGTCTCGCATCCCGTGGTTAAACCCGGTCGTTATCTCTTACTGGCAGTTTCGGACACGGGTATTGGTATGGATGCCGAAACGCAGGCGCATATTTTCGAACCGTTTTTTACGACGAAAGACCAGGGGAAAGGCACGGGACTCGGACTTTCAACTGTTTATGGCGTTGTGAAACAGAGCGGCGGTTTCATTTGGGTTTACAGCGAACCCGGAAAAGGCGCAACGTTCAAAATTTATTTGCCGCGTGTTGATGAGACTGCGGAAGACGTTGTGCACGTTCCATCCTCTCCCCAGGTTATGCGCGGAACCGAAACAATCTTACTCGCTGAGGACGAGCAAGATGTACGCGAAGTGGCGCGTGAATTCCTGGAGTCGGCGGGTTACACGGTTTTGCTCGCGGCAAACGGCGCGGAAGCACTCGAACGTGCCGCGGGATTCCCAGAATCCGTCGATCTTGTGGTTACGGACATGGTGATGCCCGGAATGACCGGGCATGAGCTGGTCCGGCGCCTACGGAAGCAGAGACCCGAGTGCGGCGTGATTTACATGTCCGGCTACAGCGAGCAAGCGGCCGCGGAAGCGACAAAAACCGATCCGTCCGCGACAGTGCTGACGAAACCGTTCAGCCGTACGGCAATTTTGCGCGCGGTCCGCGAGATCCTCCAAAGAATGCCGAAAAAGTAGTTTTTTCATTCAAAAAATCAGACGAGCTTTGGGCGCCTACGATGCCAGTCCGTGTGTTGCTGAAAGGTGCGCGCGGCTTGAATAACGGCGATATCATTGCCTGCGCGCGCTAGGAATTGCATTCCGACCGGGAGACTCTTGTCCGTAAAACCGCAGGGCACGGAGAGAGCGGGAAGCCCGCAGAGGTTGCCAATCGCACCAAGCGGATCGGGAAAGGTGAAGTCGGTTTCGAGGTTTGCCTCGAGGGGAGTGGCCGCAATAGGCTGCGATGCCGCAACGACTACGTCGAACGTGTCAAAAAGCTCGGTCATTTTGCGTTGCAGGATGTCGCGAACTTGCAGCGCGCGAACATAGTCCGCGCCCGAAATCTGTTCGTTGACATACCCCGCGACTTGGCCGAGTGGATCGGTCAAATCCGCAACCTTTCCGGAACGAATCAGTTCGCGAAACGCGGCTGTACCTTCCACGCCGATGATGAGTCCGCCGGCATCTTCCCAGGGCCCTTGCGGCAAAGTCGCCGCTCTCGTGCCTGGGAAATATCTGCGAAGAACTTTCTCCGCGGCGATATAGACCTTTTCCACTGCCGTGTCGAGCTTTTTCCAGGCATTGCTAAGGAGTCCGATGCGAAGCGGCTTCGCGCCGAAATCGAGCGACGCGGAATAGGTGAACGCGGCCTTATCAATGGGCAGCGTGCTGCGGTCGTTAAAATCGTGTCCCGCAATCGCGGAAAAAACCCGCGCGCAATCTTCTGCGGAGCGCGCCAGAGGCCCAATCTTGTCCATGGAATAGGAGAGAGCCATTGCACCGTAGCGGCTCACACGGCCATACGTAGGCCGCAGGCCGCTCACGCCACAATACGCAGCGGGACAAACGATCGAGCCCCAAGTCTCCGTGCCAATTGCAAATGCGGCCAGTGCGCCCGCGACAATTGCGCCTGATCCGGAAGAGGAGCCGCACGTCCAGCACTTCGCGTCCCAAGGATTTTTCGCTGGGCCCTGCAGCGAAGCGCTGGCAAAGCGATAGCCCATCCCGCCGGCTAGCTCGATCATTGCCGCTTTGCCGAGCAAGACCGCGCCCGTGCTGCGAAGGTGCGCAATTACCGTCGCGTCATAGTCAAAGACTTGATTCGCGTACGGTCTTGCGCCCCAGGTGCACGGAACGCCTTTCACGGCGAGCAAGTCCTTTGCTGCGTAGGGAATTCCGTGCAGCGGGCCGCGGTAGTGGCCGCGGTGAATTTCCTTTTCTGCAGCCTCGGCTTGCTGCATCGCAATTTCCGGCGTCAATTTTGCATAAGCGTTAAGCCGCGGGCCCAGCTTTTCGCTTCGATCGAGGTAAGCCTTAGTCAAATCAACCGGAGAAAGTTTTTTGGCTTCAATTCGTTTGGAAAGGTCGCTTACAGGGAGATAGAGAATTTCTTCGCCAATCATTGCGCGTCCTCTCAGGGCTTTTTCGCCGCTGGAGCGGGCGTTGCTGCAGGCTTTACCGGTTTCTTTTCGCGCTCGACGGACGGTTTCAAATAAAGCGCCGGGCCGTCCCCGTTTTTGATGGAATATTCCCGAAGATGATCCAAAGGCGGCTGCGCCAGGAAACACAAGCGATGCACGTCGTTTTTTTGCTCCTTGCTTAGGCGCCCGCCATATTGTTTGAGGATCGCTTGATAGCGCTCTTCTACTTCGGCCCGGCTCTGGTCTGACAATTTGGGAAAGTCCGGGGGCAGCTTGGGCTGTTCATCCGCAAAGCCCAAATTCTTGTCCGCCGCAATTGCGGGCGTGGCAACGAGCGGGGCGGCAACGGAAAGTACCGCCGCCTTTCGTGCAAAATCCCGGCGCGAGTACTGCTTCTCGTTCTTGGTCATGAATCCCCCGAACACGGCTCAACCAGGCTGCTTAGCGAGGCTACTGAATCCTCTTCCGAGCGTCAACGGGAGAAAGTGAAGGTTGGGGTAGGAGTTTTCCAAGCCCGTTAGCGGGCGAACGTGCAGTTCCAGCGCCTGGTTGGATTGGCGCTCGATTTGCAGTTCGGTTTGCAGCTTTTTTACGAGCAATTCTAGGCGCGAAATTTCCGCGCGCAATTTTTGCAGATCCACGTTGCTCAACCCTGGGCGTTGGGGGGCGGTCGCGAAAGGCGCAGGAACCGAAGGGGTTATGGGGGCCGCTGGACGCGGAGTGAACGCATCAGTAAGGGCGCGTGGCCACGCACTTTCCAGCGTCGGCGACGCAAATTGTGATGGAACGCCTGAAGAAACTGGCGCGGGGGCCGGTGGCGGCGCAAACAAGCCCGAGAGTGCGGACGGAGCGTCCTGCTTCGTCTGTGACGATTCTTCCGCGGACTGCTTCGGCTCCAGCAACGCCTTCACACGGGAAATTAATTCCTGCGGCTGAAACGGTTTGCGAATCAATTCATCCGCCTTCACCGCCACTGCCTTGTCCGCAACGCTCTTGTTGACCACACCGGACATCAAAATGACCGGCGTCGCGCTGAATTGTGCATGCTCCTTAATCTGACTGCAGACGGAGTAGCCGTCCTGATCGGGCATGATTACGTCGGTAATCACCGCGTCGGGTGGATTCTGTTCGAATTGCGCAATCGCGGACGCCGCATCAGCGCAAGTAATTACGTTGAAATTCTCGCGGCGGAACGCGATCTTGATGACTTCGCGCATCGTCGCGCTGTCATCAATAAAATAGACGGTCGGCACCTGCTTGACCGGCGTTTCCGTAAGCGGGGGCATCGGCATTGTGTCGCTCATAGCGCTTCCTTATCCGCCGTGTCGCGAGAAGTCTCGTCGTACTCGCGCATGGCATCTAGCATCAAATCTGTCGCGGAGCGCAAAACAGTTCGCTGCGACGAGGTAACTCCATACACAAACTTGTAAACGCCGGAATTGGTCTCCGCGCAGCTCTTCAGAATGTGAATGACCGCTTCGTCGCCAAACAAATTTCCGCACTCCGCGTGAATGACTTGTCCCGCGTCAAAGAAGAGCACTCCGTCCGTCTCGCCCGCATTGATATGTAATGCGCCGGTTTGGTGAGCGTGACCGAGCATTTGCATTACGCCGGGGAGATCGTGATGCGTCAGGCTGCCACTCAAGCTCGTATCTGCTTGCGGCAACATCTGCGTCGGCTGAAAACCGTTGGCTTTGCTCACAATGATATTTTTCACGTGAGTTGCGATGACCGCCGGCGCAAGGTGACGGTCGATGTAATCGTCACATCCCGCCTGAAACGCTTCCATAAGAGCGCGCTGGCTTCCGTCGCCGAGAGCAACAATTAGAAGCGAAGCGTTTTTCGGATCGGCATGAATGATGCGCGCCATTTCGAGGGCGCCCATCTCCCGCATGTTGGTCGAGCAGAGAATCGCCGATGGCGAATCGTATTCCAGCGTGGTGAGTGCAAACGAAGCCTGCGTACAGGCCTTTACTTCAAATCCCTCACGCTTCAGTGCATCGGTGAGCCGCTTGGAGAAATACACGTTGCTGTCAATTACGAGAATTTTCGCGGGCCGGCCTGGCAGCATCATGCACGGACCTCCGCAGGCTGATAGGCGGTTGCAGCCGTTCGAACCGCGCTTGGTCCTGGCGTTAGTGCTTCCAGATTAAGAATTTCAATTACGTCGCCGCCGTGCGCAATCCAGCCGTCCACGTGAGCGGAATCGGTGTCCGTTCGCGGCGTCATTTCCGCGGTGATCAATTCACAATCGCCGCTGACCGGCACCGCGATCGATTCCTTCTGCGTTCCGAACCGACGCGTCGCGATTAAGTAAAATCGCCGCACGGTCATTTTAGTTCCTACAAGCTGTTCGGAAACATCGCAAACAGCGATGATCCGCCCGCGACGCAGAATCACGCCTTCAAGCGCCAGCGTATGATTGGGAAAACGAAACACGCGGCTCGGAGCGATAAGCTCGACGATATTTGTCGCACGCAACGCGAATCGCCGCTCGCCCAGCCGCAACAGGACGAACGACTCCAGCGCAATTTCGGGGAAGGTACTCATTCAGAATCCTGCGGGGCCTCGGAAGTTTCTTGTTCTTTCCTCAGTTCCGTCTGTAGTGTGCTGTCCAGCAGCGTGAGCTCCTCAACGCTCAAAAATCCTTCCGGACGCACCACGGGCACGATCGTTTGGTCCAGTGCGGTTAGCCCGCGATACCATTCCCGCTCTTCGCGGCAGAACGCCTGCGGAAGCGCCTGCAGGTAGGTCATCGTCGTCATTTTCTCGATGCCGTCGATCAACAACGCTGTCGGAGTGTGACGCAGAAAAAAAATCAGCGATGCCGGGGCAGCTTGAACGCCAAAATGAATCGTTCCGTTCACAACGTAGTGAGTGGTATCGCCGCGCCGAACCGTGTGGCGCACCTTCCGCACTGCGCTCTGCGGAATTTCCTGTGTCATGCCTGTCAGGCTATCCACGCTGCGCACTTCTTGCACGGATGCTGACGAAATGGCGAATAACTGCCCGCCAACGCGAAACAAAATAATCTGCTCCGCGCGCGGAGCGCGAGCCTTGATGGCGGGCGCGGAACGCATCAGCGCACGCCCACGGGGGCGCGGCTGAGGCCCAGTACGCGCTTTTCGATCGCAGAGTAGACGTCGTCAATCGACAGGACTTGTTCGACCGCGCCGGTTTTGATTGCTTCTGCGGGCATTCCGAAAATCACGGATGTCGCTTCGTCCTGTGCGAAAACAATTCCGCCTGCGGCTTTGATCGCTTTCGAACCTGCCGCACCATCGTTACCCATGCCCGTCAGAATTGCCGCGATTCCCATTGGTCCTGCAAATGTCGCCACAGATTCCAGCGTCACGTCAATGTTCGGGAGATACCCGTTCAGACGCCCAGTTACGTTGTCGAGTTGAATGCGTCCTGTTGGCGAAACGCGCAAGTGCTGGCCGCCCGGACAAATGTACAGTGTGCCCGGTTGTAGCGAATCGTTCGCCTCCGCTTCTTTTACGCGGATCTCGGTGAACTCTTCGAGCTGCGCTGCGTATTGGCTCGTGAATGCCGCAGGCATGTGCTGCACCAAAATCACTGCTGCAGGAAAATCTTTTGTGAAACCCGGCGCGAGCCTCATTACCGTTGCGGGTCCACCAGTAGACGCCGCGAGCACCACAACCGGGAATCGCTGTTCGGCTCCTGCAGAAACCGAAACGCGAGGCGCGGCGTGTTTTGCCTGAGCGGGCGATGCTCCGCTACCTTGCAATGTAGAAGCAAGTCTCGATGCAGTGCGCACTACGCGTACCTTCGCCGCCATCTTCACTTTGCGCAGCAGCTCTTCCTTCACACTGTTCATGTCGAGGTCAATCCCGCTCGACGGCTTGGCCACAAATTCAATCGCGCCAAGCTCCAAGGCTTTCAGCGTGCTCGAGGCTCCTTCGCGCGATTCCGAGCTGACGATCACTATGGGCTTCGGGTTTGTGGTCATGATTTGCGCAGTCGCTTGCAAACCATCCATATGCGGCATGTTGATGTCCATGGTGATGACATCGGGCTTCAACGATTCGGCAAGCGCCACTGCTTCACGCCCGTCTTTTGCCTGTCCGGCGACCAGCAATTGATCGTCGGCGTTAAAAATCGTCTCGAGCACCTTGCGCATGAAGGCGGAATCGTCCACAACTAGCACGCGGAATTTCTTGTTTGGGCTGGTTGCCATATTCATTTACGCCACGGGAACGACCGGACGCGTCGCTTCCGCTCCCATGAGTTGCTCCACTGCCGCGATAAGTTGATCTTCCTGCACCGGCTTCGTAAGGAATGCCGCGGCGCCTTCCTTCATCGCGCGGTCGCGGTGTTTTGCGCCTGCGCGCGAAGTCACGACCATCACCGGAATTCGCCGCGTCGTCGGGCTCTGCCGCAACTGGACCATCAACTCATAACCGGTCATACGCGGCATCTCGAGGTCCGTAATGACCAGATGGCAACCATGTTGTGCGATGAGTTCCGCTGCTTCGAGGCCGTCCGAAGCGAGGATGACGCGATAGCCGCTCTTCTCCAGCATGCGGCCCACGAATTTGCGTACGCTGATCGAATCGTCTGCCACGACAATGACTCGCTCGTGCTGCACGCGATCGATCGCTTCCGTCGGAATTGTGCCCTTCGCAATGGCGGCGGAACCCGGCGCAAAGATGCGCGCCGCACTCGCGCTGGCTTGCAGCGAACGCCGTTCGTTTGGCTCGGAAGCAACCATACGATTCAAGTCGATGAGCAGAATCAAGCTGCCGTCCGGCGCAATTGTTGTGCCGGGAAAGAGTTTTACTCGACGGAGATATTCACCGAGGTTCTTGATTACGATTTCGTCCTTTCCGAGAACTTCTTCGACAATCAAGCCGATTTGCCGGTTATCGGCGTTGGCCACGACCATACGGAAGTAGCCGTTCACCGGTTCCAGCGTGGGCAGGCCAAGGTGTGTATCGAGGCGCACGACTTCCGTCACTACGTCGCGGACCTTCGTCAGCAGTTTGCCTCCGACATCTTCAATTTCATCCGCGCGAATCCTGCGAATCTCTTCGACGACAGCGAGCGGCAGCGCAAAGTTTGCCGTTCCGCAGCGCACAAAGAGCGCCGGCGAAATAATCAGCGTCAGAGGCACTTTCAGCGTGAACTTCGTGCCTTGACCCGGCGTGCTGTGAATTTCGATTTCGCCGTTCAGCGCGTTCAGGTTCGCGCGCACCACGTCCAAGCCTACGCCGCGCCCTGCAAGCTCTGTTTTCGATGGCGCCGTCGTGAATCCGGGATGGAAAAGCATTTCGCGCAGGTCGCGCTCGGTGAGGCGGTCGGCGGTCTCGAGCGAAACCAGTCCGCGCTCAATCGCCGCGTGGCGCACGCGGTCATAGTCAATGCCGCGGCCGTCGTCCTCCACTTCGATGTAAATGTGGTTGCCTCGATGATAGGCACGCAAAGTCACACGGCCTGTTTCTGCCTTGCCTGAAGCGGTTCGTTCCGTAGGGAATTCGATTCCGTGCGCCACTGAATTGCGCAGTAAGTGCACCAGCGGGTCGGAAATCTGCTGAATGATGTTGTTGTCGAGTTCCGTTTCGCTACCGAAAAGATCGAGCTCGACTAGTTTGTCGGCAGATTTCGCAGCGTCTCGAACCGCGCGCGACAAACGTGAATAGAGCGTTCCGATCGGCACCATGCGCGCCGCGGTGATTTCATCTTGCAAGTGGTGCGCAAGTTTCGTGAACTCGTCAATGTCGCCCTCGACGCGGCCGATGAATCCGCCGAGTTGCGCCAGTACTTCGTTCACGTCCGCCGAAATCTCCGTCATGGAGCGCGAAAGAATGTTGACGTCGTCGTAGCGGTCCATTTCAAGTTCGCTGAATTCGGACCAGAACGAAGAGTCGCCGGCAGCCACGCTTGTTAGCATTTGCCGCGTGGGCGGTTGCTGCGGCACGCCAAACGTGCCCGAGCTGAGCTTGTTGTACTCGTATTTTTCCTGGAACTCGGCAACTTTGCCCTGCAAGCGCTCTTTCGAAAAGCTCAGCGTTTCCACAAGGCGTTCGAGCTCCGTCACGCGGCCAACCATGCGCGTGCGGTTGATCACCAATTCGCCAACCGTGTTCATCATACGGTCGAGGCGTGCGAGCGAAATGCGCACGGACTTTGCCGCCGCAGCCGCCTGCTGCTGTCTGTCGCCAACCTGCGCTCGCGCCGCCGGAGCTGCTGCAGCGGGTTCGGCGGCCGCCTCATCCTGTGCCGGCTGAGCTTGTTCGGATTCGTCGACCTCGACTGGAGCAAATTCGGCAATTTGCGCCAGCAGGGAATCCACGCCCGTCCGCATCTCCGTTTCGTCTGCCCATTGCCGCTGCAACGTCTTTTTCAGGACGTCTGTAGATTCGAGGCAAAGGTCAACTACTTGCGGTGTCGGCTCGAGTTCGCCGTCACGGATGCGGCCAATTAAATCCTCCACGCGATGCGCAATCGCGCCCAGCCGCTTTAGTCCGACCTGTGCCGCCGACCCCTTTACCGTGTGAATCGCGCGGAACAGTTTGTTGATTTCCTCTGGATTGTTATTCCCTTCGAGCGAGAGCAGGCAATCGCTCACGATTTGTAGATGCTCTTCCGCTTCCGGCTGGAAAAATTCCAGAATTTCGGCTGGGACTTCGTCGTCCATCGGCAGCGCGTCAAAATAGGAGCCCGTAGCCGGGGAAACAATCCCTTGTTCCTCTTCACCGAGTGGTGCCGTAGCCGAATTGCTTCGCGGAGCAGAAAGATTCAGAGGCGGTGGCTCGACCGGGAAGGCAAAGCGGTACCGTTCCTTGAAGGCTGCGACGTCTTCCGTATTTTCCTTGCCTGTATCGCTGATTTCGAGAAGGTCCGTCTCCAGCACCGAAATGCCATCGGAAAGGAATTCCGTCAACGGCCCATGCAAATCCTCGCCCAGCGATGCATTTAGCGCGTACTGAAAAACGTGCGCCAGCTTCCCCGCAATCTCAGAGAATTTTGCGTATCCATAGCTCGCCGAAGTGCCGCTCAGCGTGTGCGCCGCTATGTACAAGCGCTCCATGTCTTCGCGGCGCGGCTCGATCTCCTGAAGCACACCGACATATTCCCGCAAATACTGCAGGTGCTCCGAAGCTTCCTGGAGGAACAGCTCGACGGCTTCGCGGTCTGGTCCGCTCATGCCCGTCCCTCCGCCACAAGTTCCGGCTTTAGCAACTCCTCAGCCGTCGGCTTGCGATACAAGATGCAATCGTTCAGCACGATCGCTTGAAACTTCACGGGCATTTTCGAAATGGATTCCGAGTGGCCGAGGAACAAATACCCGCCGGGTTCCAACGCATCGTAAAAACGCTGTACCAATTCGCGCTTCCGCTCTTCCGAAAAATAGATCAGCACGTTCATGCAGAAAATCAGATCCATGCGGCCGACATAAACCGGATTCGAAAGATTCATCTGCACAAAATTCACCATCTTTCGAATGCGCGGCCGTACCTGATATCCGTTACCTGCGGGCGCAAAGTGCGCCGCAAGCTGCCGCTCGTTCACGCTCGCGATCGTCCGCCCGGCGTAGGTTGCGCGTTCCGCGATATCAAGCGCCTGCCGCCCAATGTCCGTCGCCAAAATCTCCACATTCCAGGCATCGGAAAACGCCAGCGTGTCGGCTACAGTGATCGCAATGGAATACGGCTCTTCGCCTGTCGAGCAGCCCGCGCTCCACACTCGTAGCGTCCGTGGATTCTTCCAGAATTTCTTGATGTGCAGTTCCGGCAGAACCCGCTTTTCGAACGCCTCATACACGCCCGGATAGCGGAAGAACGTCGTTTCTTGCGTCAGCAGCCGCTCGAGCAGCGACTGATATTCCGACGTCGCCTTGCGCACTGCACGCAGCAATTCCGTCCCGCGCTTCAACCCCTTCACGTGCATGTGCTCGCGCACACGCGTCGAAAAGAATCGCTCGCGCGACTCGTCGAAAGAGATTCCCGTGCGTTCGTGAATCAGCATGCGG
>JACXTT010011971.1_pt1 | contig 11547 bp, 11 predicted proteins | sample 9270951 | NCBI WGS metagenome assembly JACXTT01 (sample SAMN15532306, study PRJNA645909) | rock metagenome | isolation source: weathered quartz diorite | place: Puerto Rico | collected 2017-06-21 | reverse complement strand
CGGGGGCTGCTCCGCCACCGCCTGGCGCACGGGTTCGGGCTGCACTGCGAGCGCAGCGCCCGGCAGCCAGACGTGCACCCCCATCTCGGCCAGCATGGCGCGGTGGCGGTCGTCCAGGTCCAGGGTCATTCGCAATTCTTCTCGGGTTTACAGGCGCAAGCTCATGACCACCGCGTCTTCGCGCTGGCCGTTGGCTGCCGGATAGTACTGCTTGCGCTGGCCCACACGGCGGTAGCCGTGGCTTTCATAGACCTGCATGGCGCGGGTATTGCCCACACGCACCTCCAGCCACAGCCACTGCGCGCGCTGGCCACGCGCCCACAGCGTGAGCGCGTCCAGCAGAAGGCGGGCCCAGCCCTGGCCCTGGTATTCGGGGGCCACGGTGATGTTGAGCAGATGCACTTCGTCCACGCCCTTCATGGCGACAAAGTAGCCCAGCAGGCGGCCGTCGGCCACCAGCACCTGGGCCTGGTAGCCCGAGTGCAACGCGTCCATGAAGTTGGTGCGGTTCCAGGGATGGGCATAGGCGCGCTGCTCGACCTGCAGCACGGCGTCCAGCCAGTTCGCCAGCAGCGGCTGGAACTGCGCCTCGGGGGACTGCATTTGTGCACTCATGGCTGCAGGGCGGCGGCTTTCTCGGCCATGCGTTCGGCGGTGGTCTTGGCCACCTTGTCGCGGATGTACAGGGGCAGTGCCCGTTCGGCCGGCACGGCATGGCCCGCGGCCAGCAGGGCCGGCGCCAGGCGCAGCATGGCGGCTGCCGTCGGCAAGGCGGTGACACAGGGCAGGCCCGCAGGGAGCGCCAGCCGGTCGGCATAGACGCCAAACACATTGCCGGCCAGCGCTGTGGCGCCGGACGGCGGCTGCAAGTCCTGCGGGCGCAGCAGGGCACTGGGCTGCTGGGTCTGCCACCGGCCGTTGGCATGGGCATAGACCGCGGCGTACATCTCGTCCATGCGGGCATCGAGCAGCGCCATGACCGTGCCGCTGCCGGCCAGCGCCGGCGTGGCCCAGCGCGCCTCTTCGGCCACGGCCAGCAAGGTGTCCACCGGCAACACCGGCACCCCCGCACCACCGCCTGCGCCAAACGCCAGGCCCTGGGCCACCGAGCAGGCCGTGCGCAACCCGGTGAACGAACCCGGGCCGGCCCCGAAGCAGACAGCGTCCAGCTCGCCCAGCACCAGGCCGGCCTGCACCAGCAGCGACTGCACGCCGGCGATCAGGTCGGTGCTGGCCCGGGCGCCGCCCGTGCCCTGTGTCTGCCAGACGCGCACCTGCCCGTCCACCACGCGCGACACGGCGATGGACAGGGTCTCCGTACTTGTGTCAAAAGCCAGTAATTTCATGCCAAATCAGCCTCCAGCCCCCGTGGGTACTGCGCGAGTAGCTCCCAAAACAGGAGCAGCCGCGACCTTGCGCACACCAAACAGAATGCCCACGGTGACCAGCGCCAGCCCCGCCAACAGGTTCCACTGCAGCGGTTCGCCCAGGAACAGGCCGGCCGACACCGCTGACAGGCCCGGCACCAGCGCCGTGATCATGGTGGAGCGCACCGGGCCGTAGTGGCGAATCATCACGTTGAAGGTGATGCCCGACACCACCACCGAACCCAGGCCCTGGAACAGCATCTGCGAGAGCAGCGCATGCCACGGCGCCGAGAACACGTGGCCAGCCACCCAGCCACCGAGCACCAGCACGGTGTAGGTCGGCACAAACACCACAAAGCCCAGCGCGGTGATGGCGATGGTGGCGCGCACAGCATCCAGGGCCAGGCGCCGCACCGTCACGCTATAGACCGACCAGGTGAACGAGGCCAGCATGAACAACACGTCGCCACGCCACACGCCGCTGCCGTCCAGCGCATGCAGCAGGCTGGCCCCGCCGACCAGCAGGTCGCCGGCCAGAATGCACACCAGCCCCATGGCGCGCGAACCGCTGATGCGCTCACCCAGCAGGCCTATGGCCAACAGCGAGGTCCACAGTGGCAGGCTGCCCGGCATCAGCACCGACGCATGCGCCGCCGGCGCAAACACAAAGCCACTGTAGGCCAGCAGGCCGTACAGCAGGCCGCCAAACAGACCCGCCACCAGGGTCTGGCGCAACGGCAAGGGCGACAGGCCCAACAGCGAACCGGCCAGCGGGTTGCTGCGCCGCGCCTGGCGCACCAGCCACCAGCCCCAAGGCAACAGCACCAGGCCGGCGCCCCACAGGCGCGCATAGAAGATGTCGAACGGAGTCAACAGCCCGCCGCGTGCCGGGTCGGCCGAGGCGCGCGCGTAGACGATGAAGAAGGTCCAGATCAGCACCGTGACCACGGCCGCCACCAGGCCCACGGTTTTGGGCGACAGACGGGAAAAAACGGAAAAGGACGGGGCAGACATGGGGGCAATTATCGATGCAGCACTGATGGCCCCGTCCCGCACGGGATAATGTTCATATGCTCCTGCGCTTTGCCCTTCTGGCCCTGACCTGCAGCCTGTCTCTGGCAGCACACACCCAAAACCTGCCGCCCGAAGTGGAAACCGCGCTGGCCCGCGCCAAGGTGCCGCGTGACGCCGTATCGGTGCTGGTGGCCGAGACCGGACGCGAGGCCCAGGCGCCACGCCTGACCTGGCGCGCCAACGTAGCCATGAACCCGGCCTCGGTGATGAAACTGGTCACCACCACCGCCGCGCTGGACCTGCTGGGGCCGGCCTACACCTGGACCACGCCGGTGTATGTGGAAGGCGCCGTGCGCGAGGGCACGCTCTACGGCAACCTCTACATCAAAGGCCAGGGCGACCCCAAGCTGGTGCTGGAGCGCCTCTGGCTGCTGCTGCGCCGCGTGCAGGGGCTGGGCATCAAAAGCATTGCCGGCGACATCGTGCTGGACCGCAGCGCGTTCGACGTGCCCGACACCGACCCTTCGAATTTCGACGGCGAACCGCTGCGCCCCTACAACGCCGCGCCCGACGCGCTGCTGCTCAACTACAAGTCCGTGGTGATGACCTTCACACCCGAGCGGACCAACAACGCGGCCTTGGTGCAGTTCGATCCACCGCTGGCCGGCGTGCAGATGCAAGCCAGCGTGCCGCTGGGCGCGGGTGACTGCGGCGACTACCGCGGCGCCCTGAAAGCCGATTTCTCCGACCCCGGCCGCATCCGCTTTGCCGGTGCCTACCCGGCCAGTTGCGGCGAAAAGATCTGGCCCGTGGCCTATGCCGACCCCAAGAGTTATGCCGTGCGTGCCGTGCAGGGCCTGTGGCAGGACATGGGCGGCAAGGTCGGCGGCAACGTGCGCCAAGGCGTGGTGCCTGCGGCGGTGCTGGCCAGCAAGCCGGCGCTGGAGGCCAGCTCCGCGCCGCTGGCCGAAATCATCCGCGACATCAACAAGTACAGCAACAACGTGATGGCCCAGCAGGTCTTCCTGACCCTGGGCAACGGCAGCTTTGACGGGGCCCGCACCGCCGTGCTGCGCTGGTGGAAAGAGCGCCTGGGCGACGACGCCCCGGTGCTGGACAACGGCTCCGGCCTGTCGCGCCAGGAGCGCATCAGCGCCCAAGCCCTGGGCCGCCTGCTGCAAAGCGCCTACCAGTCGCCGGTGATGCCCGAGCTGATGAGTTCCTTGCCCATTAGCGGCCTGGACGGCACACTCAAACGCATGAAATCGCGCAGCGGCGCCACCGCCCACCTCAAGACCGGCAGCCTTGCCAATGTGGTGGCCATGGCCGGCTATGTGGACGGCGCCGGCGGCAAGCGCTGGGTGTTGGTGGCGTTGATCAACCACGCCAATGCCAACGCCGCACGTCCGGCCATCGAGGCGCTGGTGGACTGGACCGCCAAAGAATAAGCCTGCGGGTGTCGCAGCCCATACCCCTTCATAGCCATCCCACTTCAACGACTTCCATGCAACCCAGTGACATCATCGGCACCCTTGCGGCCACCCTCACCACAGCCAGCTTTGTGCCCCAGGCATGGCACACCTTCCAGACCAAGGACGTCAAGGGCATTTCCCTGGGTATGTACAGCGCATTCACGTTGGGTGTGGCCATGTGGCTGGTCTACGGACTACTGATCCGGGAGTGGCCCATCGTCTTTGCCAATGCCGTCACGCTGAGCCTGGCGGCTGCCATCCTGGTCATGAAGCTGCGTTACCACGAAGAACCCGCGCAGGACGAATAGTGGGAGCAGACTGCGGCAAACCAGGTGCCTTGCCGCACAAATTGGGATATGCTGCGGCGCATCCCCCCTGACCTGAGGCCGCCCTTTGAACCGATCTGCAATGCGACTGGTGCTTGCCCTTGCGCTGCTGGCCTGTGCCGGCACAGTGGCGCGTGCCGACAACGCCGTGCGGGTGGTCGGCTCCACTACGTTTCTGTCCTATGTGCAGCGTGTGGCAGAAGACTACATGGAACGCACCCCCCAGGCCACCGTCGTGGTCAGCGCCGGCGGCTCCAGCCGCGGCTACAAGGCGATACTGGACGGCACGGCCGACGTGGCCGTCGTGAGCGGCAGTTTGCCTGCAGAGTTCCAGCGCGAGATGACCCGCCGCGGCCTCACGCTGTACCAAAAAATCGTGGGCTACCGCGCGCTGGTGGCGGCCGTACACCCCAGCAACCCCGTGCGCTCGCTGAGCCATGCCGAACTCAGCGCCGTGTTCAGCGGACAAATCAGCTCCTGGAAGACCCTGGGTGTCCCGAACGGGAAGCCCATCCAGCTGCTGATCGGCCCCCCCGGTGGCGGCCTGACCGACATCTGGAAAAACGAGGCCCTGGTAGACGGCGCCACGTTCTCGGCCAAGGCCCAGGTGCGCAGCGCTACCGAACGCACCGCACAGGTGGCCCGCACGCCCGAGGCGATCACCTTCCTGGCCCTGAACGACGAGGCCGCAGGCATTGCCTACCTGTCCATCAACGGCGTTGCCCCCACCCCACGCAACGTGGCCAATGGCACCTACCCCCTGCGCAGCCAGCTCACGCTGGTGAGCCGTGGTGACAGCGACAAAGACGTGCAAGCCTTCCTGCAATATTTCGACAAGCCCCAGCCGTACTGGGTGCTCGACGGCTTGATGTTCGCCCTCCCCGACTGAACCCGAACCGCAATCCCACGACCATGCCAACGCCAATATCGCGCCGCGCACTGCTTTCCTCCCTGGGTACGCTGGGCATTGCGGCCAGCGCCACCGGCTGGTGGTGGCTGAACTGGCGCCCCTACGCCACCCTGCGGTCGGCCCTGCTGGTCGCCGGCGCCAACGCCATGCTGGACCTCAATCGCGCCCTGGCAGCAGAGTTTGTGCGCACGCGGCCGCTGGTCGATGTGGCCGTGGAGCAGGGCGGCTCGCTGGCCGGACTGATCGCCGTGCAGCGAGACGCCATTGACGTGGCTGCCATGGCGCGCGAGCTCAACGAGTCGGAGGACAGCCCGCACACGCGCAGCTACCTGGTGGCCAAGAACGAGATTGCCGTTGCCGTGCACCCACAGTCTCCCCTGCGCAACCTCAGCGCCCAGCAGGTACGCGCCATTTTCATGGGGACCATCACCGACTGGCAGGCCGTGGGCGGGCCGCAGGCCCCGATCCATGTGGTGTCCCGCGCGCTCGGCTCCAGTTCGCGGCAGTTCCTGCAGGATTTGGTGCTCCAGGGTGAAGACTTCACACTGAAGGCGCTGGAGGTCGGTAGCGCCAGCGAGATGGCCAAGGAAATTGCCGCCGATCCGCTGGCCGTTGGTTACGTGGCACTGAAAGACCGCGACGCGACACCGCTGAATTACCTCGCGATCGATGGCGTGCCCGCTACCCGCACGACGGTACTGTCGGGACGCTACCGCTTCACCCAGCCCCTGTTTCTGGTGGTCCATGGCGATACCAGCCCCACGGCACAGGCCTTTGTCGCTTTTGCGCTGAGCCCCCAGGGACAGGCCATCGTGGCGCGGCAACACCTGTTTCCGGTGGCATAAGGGAGCCGCAATTGGCAAAAGAAGCAGAAACAATACTGATGGACGTGCTGGGGCGCATCCAGCGCCACCATGGCATGCGCAAGGCGCTGGCCGGCCTGGTGCTGCTCGCCCTGCTGGGGGTTGCCGGTCATTTTGTCTTCGAGATCCTGCCACGCACCTACCACCTCAAGATTTCGGGCGGTGACCTGCTCAGCAACCGCCACTTCCTAGCGCGCAGCCTGCAAAGCGAGGCCTTGGAGAACGGTGTCTCGCTGCAGGTGATTCCGGCCCAGGGCAGCCAGGAGGCGCTGGAGCAGGTGGACCAGGGCAAGCTGAACCTGGCTTTTGTGCAGGGCGGGCTGGATGCCGAATACGCCAACGTGACCCATGTGGCCACCGTGGCCACCGAACTGCTGCACTTTCTGGTGCAGCCCGGCATCCAGGACATCACCGACCTGCGCGGCAAGCGCGTGAACCTGGGCAGCAAGAAAGGCGGCACACGCGTCATCGCCAAGCAGGTGCTCGATTTCTCGGGCCTGGTCGAAGGCGTGGACTATGTCGAGAGCAACCTGAGCTCCGAAGAGCTGGTGGCTCTGCCCCAGCGCAAGATGCCCGAGGCGATTGTGGTGACCTCATTTGCCCCGTCCGACGTGGCCGACTACCTGGTCAAGCAAAAGGGCTACCAGTTGCTGGAGATACCGTTCCCGCGGTCATTGTCGCTGCGCCTGGGCTGGGTGGCCGACAGCCAGATTTCGGCCTACATGTACAACGTCAAGCCTGCCGTGCCGGCCAAGGACATCCGCACGATTGGCGTGAACCTGCATCTGGTGGCCAACAAGAACACCGACCCGCGCGCCGTCTTCAAGGTACTGGAAACCCTCTACAGCCCCGCCATGGGCGCACATTTGCGCATGGAGATGGATGAGCGCCGCATCACCGTGCCATCGGGCTATCCGCTGTCGCAGGGCACCTCGCTCTACCTGGATCGCAACAACCCGCTGCTGTCGAGTGCCACGCTGGACAAGATCAAGGCCCTGTTCGGTCTCGTGCTCTCGGTGGCGTCCACACTGCTGGTGGTGATCCGCTGGTTCAAGGGGCCGGAACCTGTGGTGGAAGCGCCGCCCAACGACGATGCGCGGTTTACCGGTTACCTGCAACAGTTGATAGCGCTGGAGGGCCAGCACGAAGCCTGGCTCGCGTCTTCGGACCGTACCGCCGACCGCCTGGCCACACTGAAAGCCGAACTGGCGCAGTTGCGTACCGCCATTCTCGGTATGCTGGACCGCGGCAAGACCAGCAACGCCCAATTACCGCAGCAGGTGCTGCAACTGGCCACGGATTTGCGCCACCGTTTGGAGACTCCCGCCCATGCACTCCTCCCTTCCCACCTCTCTGTTGCACCGCCTGCTGGCACTGCTGGCGCTTAGCGCGCTGCTGGCGGGCTGTGCCAGCGCCCCGCAGGCCACGGACGCCTGGGGCGTGTACCACGCGGCGATTGCCGATGCCGCCGTGGCGTCGCCGACCAAAGTCTTGCCCCTGCGGCCGCTGCCACCCGGCGACACCGTGGAGATGGTGTCGTGGGTCGGCAGCCAGCGCGCGCCCTGCGAAGGCGTGCCCTGCCGCTACACCGTGAGCGGCGACCGCCAATGGCTCACACTGGCCGGCGAGGTGCAGGCCCAGTGCCGTCAGTGGAAGCTGCAGGGCGATGCGCTGCGCGAGCGCCTGGAGCAACTGCTGGGCCTGCCGCCCCACACCCCGGTGCAATGGCGCAAGGAAAAATTTGTCGTGATGCAGGTACCGCGCGCCCAGATCAACCGCCCCTGCCTGGGCAGCACCACGGACGCCAGCAACACGCCGCGCTGCACCGTCACGCCCGCAGCCGACAGTGCGCCCGAACTGCGCAGCTTTGTGCTGCGCCAGATGGGCAACGCGTACGTGGCCAACAACCCTGCTGGCCCCGGCTACCCGTTCACCCGGCTGGGCTACACCTACGACTGGAACCCTGAGGCCGCAGCCCGGGGGCATTACGGCGCCTCGGAGTTCGTGATCGACGTGGGCACCACCGCCACGGTGGTGGCACAGTACAGCACCGACGCCTACTGCGCACCCGCACCGTGAGCGCGGTCAGCACCCCGGCCGCCGGACAGGACACCGCCACCCTGCAGGCACTGCTGAATGACCCGCTGCTGGGCCAATGCAGCCACGCCAGCCTAGCACGCCTGCTGCCCCACGTGCAGCCCTGCCACTGGGACGCCGGTACCGCGCTGTACCACGCGGGAGATACGGCCAGCGCGCTGTACCTGCTCAGCAGCGGCACCGTGCGCCGTCTGGGCGTTGCGGAGAGCACCGCCCATGGCGACCCGCAACGCTGGGGGGAGGAAGCCGCGGCGGACATGGCGCACTACCTGCACGGCGCCCAAGCCACCAGCGACTGCCAAGGCCTGAGGATTCCACGCAACGCCCTGCAAGCGCTGCTGACCAGCAATCCGCGCCTGCAGGGCGGGCTGCTGGCATCACTGTCCTGCCACCTGGCGGGCATGCCTTTCCAGGGCGGGCCAGCCGTGCGCACGGCCTCCGTCGCCACGGTCACCACCCGCCGCGTGCTGTTCGGCTGGCTGCTCACGCTGCTGTTGCCTATCCTGGTACTGCTGGCGGGCCCCGCGCTGCAGGCACGCTGGAGCCTGGAGCCCAATGCCACGATCTTCCTGGCCATCTTCACGGCCACGGTGGCCATGTGGGTGTTCAGCGGTCTGGACGACTACATCCCTGCGCTGTTTGCGCTGATGGCCACGCTGATTGCCGGGCTGGTGCCGGCGCCGGTGATTCTTTCGGGCTTTGGCTCGGACGGCTTTGTGATGGCGCTGAGCATGCTGGCGCTGAGCGCGGTTATTGTGAGCTCGGGCCTGAGCTACCGCTTCATGCTGGCGCTGTTGCAGCGTTTGCCCAACCACCAGATTGCGCACAACCTGGGCGTGTTCCTGACCGGCACCCTGCTCACGCCGGTGATTCCCACCGCCAACGGCCGCGTGGCCATGGTGGCGCCGTTTTTGTCGGACATGGCAGACTGCCTGCACCTGGGGCGCGGCGGGCCAGCGGCCACGCGGCTGGCGGCCTCGTGCTTTGGCGGCATCAGCCTGTTGTCGGCCGCGGTGATGACCAGCAAGTCGGTCAACCTGGCGGTGTTTGGCCTGCTGCCCGCGCAGGACCAGGACCACTTTCAATGGCTGACCTGGCTGTTCTGTTCGCTGGTGGTGGTGGGCGTGCTGTGCGCCGTGTATGCGCTGGCCGCTGCCCTGTGGTTTCGCAACCGCGAAGCTCCGGTACTGCCCAAGGCATTGGTCGCCGCGCAGCTGCAGCTGCTAGGCCCGCTGCGCATGCGCGAATGGGCCGCCGTGGGCGCGCTGCTGTTTGTAGTGCTGGGCATTGTGTCGAGTTCACTGCACAAGGTGCAGCCGCCTTGGCTGGTGATGGCCATGCTGCTGGGCCTGCTGATGTTTGGTGTGCTGCGCAAGAAGGAACTCATCGAGCAGGTGGACTGGACCTTTCTGCTCTACCTGGGCGGCGTGACCGGCATGGTCAGCACGCTGGGCTACCTGGGCCTGGACAGGGCGCTGGGGCAAAGCCTGCCTGCGCTCAGCGGACTACTGCAGACGCATCTGCAAGGCTTTATTGCGCTGCTGTTTGTGCTGATCTGCCTGGTGCGCCTGGTGGTGCCTATCAACGCGACCATCGTGGTGTTTGCAGCCATCCTGATGCCACTGGCTACGGTGCACGGGGTGAATCCCTGGGTGGTGGGCTTCATTATTTTGCTGTTTGCCGAGACTTGGTTCTTCCCCTACCAGTGCTCCTACTATCTGCAACTGCGCGCCGTGAATGAGGCGCGCCACATCTATGACGAAGGCTCGTTCCTGCGCTTCAATGCCTTCATGAACCTGGCCCGCCCGGCTGCGGTCTATGCCTCGCTGCCATTCTGGGAATCGCTGGGGCTGTTATGAAAAAAATCCGGCCCGAATCCTGGATCATGGCGCTGTTTGTGGTGCTGGCCGTGGCCTACCTCGGCTGGCTCAACATCAGCAAGCCGCGTATCCTGATCCTGCACAGCTACGACCCCGACTACGCCTGGGTACGCGATGTCAACGTGGGCCTCAAGCGCGTGCTGACCAACAGCTTTCGCTACCAGCTGCGCTGGCATTACATGGACACCAAGCGCCACCCCTCGGCGGCCTACAAACAGGCCGCAGGCATTGCTGCGCGCAATGTGATCGAGGAGATGCGGCCCGACGTGGTGATTGCGCTGGACGACGACGCGCAAAGCTACGCGGCACGCTACCTGGTGAACCACCCCGGCATCAGCATCGTGTTTGGCGGCGTGAACAACGAGGCCGCCGACTACGGCTATGACCAAGCCACCAACGCCACCGGCATTCTGGAGCGTTTGCCGCTGGCCGCCATCCAGGAGGCACTGGGCCAGGCTACGGGCTTCAAGGCACTGAAGCGCCCGCTGCGCCTGGCGTACCTGGGGGACGCCTCGCGCAGCGTGGAGGGTGACCTCAAGCAGCTCCGCAATTTCGCCTGGGCGCCGATGGTGCTGCAGTCCGCCACCCAAGTCAAAACCTGGCCCGAATGGCAAGACCAGGTACGCGCGCTGGCCAAAACCGCCGATGTCTTGCTGCTCACGGGCTACCGCAACCTGAAACGCTCCGACCAGGACGCCCGCCTGGTAGGCCCGGGGGAAGTGGTGCGCTGGACCGACAGCAACGCAGGGGTGCCCGTGATCTCAGGCAACGGATTTTTCGTGGAGGACGGCGGCATGCTTGCGGTCGGCACGTCCCCCTACGAGCAGGGTGAAGAGGTCGCGCACCGCGCACTGGACATCCTGCTGCACCACACGCCGGCGCGCGAACTCCCGATCACCCAGGCCCAGCAGTTCATCGTGACCATGAATGCCACGCTGATGAAGGCACATGGCTTCGAATTGCCCCGCGTCTACGAGGCGGCCGCACGCACCGGAGACAAATACCTGCCCTGAGAGGCTGAGGCCTGCGACTGCGTGCGGGGGCAGCGATTCCAGCGCCGGAGCGCGGGGGCCTCCGTTCAGGCGCTGGCGCGGGTCAGGCGGTCACGCACGCCGTCCCACTCCAGCGTGTCGGGCGGGGTTTCCACCCAGATCAGGCTGACGCCCTGCGCGTCCATCTCGCGCAGCTTGGCGAACAATTCATGCGCGGCGGGCGCAGCCTGACTGGGCATGCGGTGCTGGCGCACCAGGGGCGACGCCACCTGCAGCGGGGTGCGACTGTAGACGGCAATCGTGGGGCGCTGGCCGGCCGGTGCATCATGGCCCAGCAGGTCCAGGGCGGCTTGCAGCGCCTTGGTATCCATGAGGCGCACACGGGCCGCAGGGGCGTAGTGCGATTCCAGTGTTCCAGAGGCCCGTGGCCCAGGCTGGTTCTGCGCATCCAGCTCTTCTTTTGATAGCAATTTTCGACCGCAGGCCTGCTCCACCTGCAATGCGGTGATGGAGCCTGGGCGCATCAGCACCGGGGCGCCGCGCGTGCAGTCGATGATGGTGGACTCAATCCCCACCGCGCAAGGGCCGCCGTCCAGCACCAGCGGATCGTCGCCCAGCTCGCTTTG